>Ga0307414_10001201_pt1 | contig 13339 bp, 11 predicted proteins | sample DK1Ometagenome_FD_203804 | JGI IMG/M metagenome (GOLD analysis project Ga0307414, IMG submission 203804) | Maize rhizosphere microbial communities from greenhouse at UC Davis, California, United States - DK15-O-3 | ecosystem: Host-associated > Plants > Roots > Rhizosphere > Soil | place: USA... | reverse complement strand
CGACAAGAGGATAAAATTCCGTGTCGTTTCGAGTTGGGGCCGGCAATACAGGTACTTCAACTTTCGCGTCATTCACCCAAACTCCGGGCTGAATATTTAAAGCAATTGGATAGGCTGTACTTTTTACTACAACTGCCTCACCTTTAGTATCAATATAGTACTCCAGTACTTCAACATTTATATCAATAGGTTCTGCAATCTTTGAGGGATTCAAATAAAAATTAGCCCGATATTCATTTCCCACCGGATTTGTATAGTTATACCGGGGAGCGAAAGTTATACCATCAAAAAAGAACTTAGGAACAATGTTTTGCTGATCGTTGATGTTGAATGTTTGCCGATATATCGTCTCCCCTGTGCTTTTCTTCCTCAGTTCCATCTTGATCTCATCTGTTACAAAGACGAGCTGGTTTTTCGCACCATCTAAACTTATTGGTCCGTAATATTCACGTATTTTAACGTTATCAAAATACTGTTCTATGGTATCGCCCAATACAAATCCGCTAATATTGAAATTGCTATTTATAGCTTTTATTTTAGGCATAAGATGCGTTCCTTCCTTTTCACAAGCACTGAACAGGAGTACTGGCAGTAAAGCTGCCAGATAAATTATTTTAAATGTTTTGATCATGATGTGCTGAAATTAAAAATTATACGATAGCGAAAAACTAAATGTACGTCCGATGTAGCGTGTAGCGGTCTCTCTATCGCCAACTCTTCTGTTGGTAACCTTATCTGTATAACCTGCTTCAAATTTCTCAGAGAAACCAAATTTATAAGCGTAGGCATCGTTCCATTCCAGGTTCACCTTGCCCTCATTTCCCGGTTTAGGTTCGTATGTAGTGGGATCGTTGATGAAATAACGGAAAGGTGCATCGAGCAGGTTGCTCATGTTCAGTTTCGTTTCCATCTTCCCTTTCAGGAATTTATAGCTAATCTGTGCATCCATTTGTGTGCGGGGCCTTTCATATTCGACAAAAGCCGGCTCTATCCCTGTAATAAAGGTTTTATAGCCAGCGTGGTTCAAGCTGAGGTTTAAACCCAGTTTCTTGCCTGTGTATTGAATACCCACATTATATAATAATGGTACCTGACCATATAATGCACGAGGATATTTCAGATATTTATAATACATTGAGTCGACGCCTGCAGCATTTTGCACATACTGTAACTCCCTTGCCCTTACCTCTGATTTTTGGAGGGTAAGGTTACCGCTAACATAAACATTTTCTAAAAAAGGGAGTCCTTCATACACAAAACCTAAATTTTTACGCAGTTCAAATTCCCATCCCCTTACTTTGGCCCAGTCGGAATTAGAAATGGTGATGAATCCCCGGCCGTTATTTTCCTGGTCCAATCTGTAATACTCTGCCGGTTTGTCAAAATACTTATAGAAATAAGCTGCGGACAAGATTTCACCTGAGCCCGGAAACAGCTCTATCTTCGCGTCATAATTGTCAATAATCGTACTGCTCACCCCATTGCTCCGTACTAAAGATCCGTAGTTGGGGTTGAAACGCGAGAATTTAGAGTTTTCCATCATTCCCGGACGAACCGCTGCCTTGGCATAGGATGCACGAAGGTTAAGGTCCTTTACAGGGGAATACGTTAGGTTAGCTGATGGCAGAAAATACCAGTCTTTTTTTTCCGCGAAAAATAGTTGGAGATTCGCGGGGGTCACTTTACTTCCTGAGTTGATTATGGTATCCAGCTTAAAGTACTCAGCCCTGCCACCCCATACCACCCGAAGGCCGGGCAGTAACTTATGGTCCAACATTACAAAGGTACCAGCATTTAAACTTTTAGCCTCAAATTTTCTTGAGGTTAAATCGAATATGTAGTAAAATAGATCGTTCGAAGAATTTTCCATACTCATATAGTTGCCCCATTCCTGTACAGGGATCAGTTCGATCGGTACAGTAGAAGTTGGTTTTTGCGCCAGAGGAATCTCCTGCCAGTCATAGAAAGCGTGCTTTTTTAGATAATTAGCGCCCATTTTTAAAGTATGCTTAGTTCTGCCGAGCTTAAAATCATAGGCAGCGCTAATAACACCATCAAGGTTATTTTCTCTATAAAGGTATTCATCGCGGTGCAGTGCGCCGGTACCAAGATTAGTTATGTCACCTATATTATACATATAAAATACTCCATTTGCTGTTTCCCTGAAGCTCTGCCTTGCCGAAATCGCGTCCTGTTCTAAGGACTTCAAGGCAGTTCTGGCAAGGCCCCATTCAAGAGTGAGGGAATTAACATGATGGGTGCCACTTAGCTTATTCTGTAGTAAGTCTGTAAACTTAGGCCTGTCATCATCTAATATGACCGGATATTTCGTATCCCCATCATTTTTCGGTCGTTCATACGTCCAGCCGGTATAGCGGCTAAACTGGTTATCGTAGATCCGGGTATAAAGGTTATAGGTATTGATCTGGTGCTTTTCTGTTTTGAAACCACCGTTTAACAGTAGCCCCAAAGTGGTATTAAATACATATGCATTTCCCGTATTCACATCAGTAGGATCATCCCCTCGCGTAGGCTCGTGTGCCCAGTCTCCCCGGCGCATGCTTGACACATAATTATTGGTTTGCGTATTACGGTAGCTTAACGAACCTACAAAACCAAGGTTTCGTACTTTGGTGCTATCAAGCGAATAGATTCTGCCCAAACTCAGCTGGTAATTTTGCGATGGCATGGCCTGAAAATTGCGCACACCCAAACGCTCTGTTCCTCCTATGCGTTTGTTTTGTTCGGCAACCTGGGCAGTCTTAATTTCATTTTGGCTGTCATCCTTTGCCGGATCATATTTATCAGCAAGGTTAAGCAGCCCATCTGGGAAGTGGTCTCTTCCCCCGTCATCAAAACCTAAATAATCATACTTACCGCGTCCGTATCCCAAAAAGTCTTTACCGATGGTGCGGCTGTTGTAAGAAGTACCTGCGCTTATAGAGAGAAAATTGCTTTCCGGCACTGATTTGGTAGTGATCTGAACCAAACCTCCGGCAAAGCCATAAGGCATATCTGCAGTAATAGATTTGGCCACCACAATATTATCTACCAGGTTGGTAGGGATCAGATTAAATTCAAAGTCGCGCTCCTGCACATCTGTGCTTGGCAGTGAACTACCATTTAGCAGTGATACATTATAACGCTCGGCAATCCCACGTATAACCACTTTTCTATTTTCGTTGGTGGATACGCCTGTTATCCTTTTTAGGGTTTCACCCACATGTTTATCGGGGGTTGCACTGATCTGTTCTGCAGAGATTCCATCTGAAAGGTTAGCGGTATTTTTTTGTCTTGCATATAACCCGGCAGTAGAGGCTTTTTTGTAACCTGAGGTAACCACCACTTCTTTTAATCCCTTTGCATCTGGTTGCAGTGCGATATCCAGTGGTGTGCTTTTGTCTTCAGTTATTATAACACCAGTAACCCGCTGGGTTTGGAAAGATAGGAAACTAAACTCCAGCGTATAACTACCAGGGGGTAGTTGCAGGACATAAGTTCCATCTACCGCAGCCACTGCACCGGTACCAGTTTCTAATACCCTTACAGACGCGCCTGGAAGGGCTCCGCCCTTTTCATCCACGATCTTGCCGGAAACTCGACCGGGTTTTATTAGTTTGTTATATTCTTTTGCCCGTATCTGTACCGAATTGTTCTTTATGACATAACTGAGCGGCTGGTTCCTGAATATTTCAGTCAGAGCAGCAATCAATTCCAGGTCTTTGACATGGATGCTCACCGGTTTTGCTTGGCTAATCAGTGAAGCGGAGAAAAAGAAGTCAACGCCACTCTGGTCGCGAATGCTGTCAAATACCCGTTCCAATGGTACGTTTGTTACAGTCAGGGTGACCTTTTGCGCCAAAGTAGCCGCGCTGACCTGCAGCATGGTTATAAAGAGCAGGATTGTGGTCAATTTCATCATCAATAATATCTTAGTGGCATGGCGCCAGCGCCATACGGGTTTGTTTTGGTAAAAACCGTACATTTGTAATACATGTTATTTACGGCACCCTACTCGGTTTCGAAGCAGAAAGGGGTGTCCGCGGGTTATCAAATAGTTTTTTAATTATTTGTCATCATGTTTAAAGCCCATCTCAGCGCTAACTGAGGTGGCTTTTTTTTAGATGACCACCGGATGTGTATTTATTTACTCACGATGATCCTCCTTTCTTTAATGGTGAAATGGATATTGTTTGATCCTTCCATGATCTGCAGCACTTGGTTGATATTGCCATGGCGTTTCACTGCTCCAGTGTAAGTGTCTTCTGGCAGTCCCTTTTCAAAAACGATCTCCACATTGTACCAGCGTGAGATTTTTCGCATCACACTTTGCAGGCTTTCGTTCCTGAAACGAAAATAACCGTCTTTCCATGCCGTAACAGAACGGATATCAGCTTGTAGGATTTTGATGCCACTGTCGGATAATTCTGCCTGCTGACCAGGCTTTAAAACTTTCGCTGTTCCGCGTTCAGACTTTAAGCGCACACTCCCTTCCAGTAAAGTGGTAAGTATGCCCGGCTCTTCATTATAGGCATTGATATTGAAATGGGTGCCCAATACCTCAACCTGTTGCCCTCTGGACTTGACGATGAAAGGATGCCTGCGGTCTTTGGAAATTTCAAAATAGGCCTCCCCGGAAAGCTCAACGACCCTTTCGGCGCTATTTTGAAATGATATAGGATATTTAAGTGAAGATGCGGCATTCAGCCATACCATCGAGCCGTCCGGTAGTTTTACCCGGTAGGTTTCCCCGTTGGCTGTAGCAAGTGTGTTGAAGCCGGAAGATTTACCCTGAGGCCCCTTTATTTCATAGATCAGTTCACCATTGCTGGTTTTAGTAATCGTCACATCTGCCTCCTGCGCTAATTTACCTGCCAGCTCATCTGAAAGGAATATTTTTTTACCATTAGCCAAGGTCAGGCTGGCGGTCTGCTTTCCCGGGATGATCGTTTCTTCGCTATTTTTGGCGGGACCCTGTTCTTTTTGTCGTACAGATAAAAGGAGATGACCAACGCTAAAAATGACTAAGATCGAAGCGGCAATACCAAGCGGTAAGCGCAAGCGTCTAAACACCGAGGGCTGATCAGACGTAACCGGTGCCGTTGGGGCAATGGCATTGGTCATCATGGCTACCTCGTTTTCCAGATCGGATTGGGAAAGTAGTTCAGCATCTGTATTATACTGCATGTACCAGCTCTCTATAAAATCCAGTTCTTCGGGCGTGCATTCGCCTTTGCGGTATTTTTCGAGCAGTGCATCGAAGTTGGGTTTTTCCATATCAGCCATTGAATTTCTAATGAATACATAACCAATACAGGTAACCCGCCCCAACTATGTAGATAAAAATGAAAAAAAGTAAAAAGTTGAAGATGCCTTAGATATTGAAGAGAACCAGCAGGTAGGCAACCAGGGTTAGACGTGTCCTTAATATCTTCAAAGCATTGGCGATCTGGCGGTCAACCGTAGCTTCGGATATTCCCAATTGCAGTGAAATTTCTTTCCTGTTAAGGTGTTGCTTACGGCTGAGCACGAACACTTCCTGCATTTTTGCGGGTAGTGCCGATATTTCCCTATCAATGAGCGCAGCTAACTGTTGGCCGCGTATCCCGTGATCGGTAGGTGAATAATCGTAACTGAAGTGCGCCGCCATCGAGTCAGTGTAGCGTGTCCGGACTTCCTTTCGGGCAAACAGATTCAGGATGGTATTGCGAAGCGCGGTGTATAAATAGCCAGCCAAATTTGATTGAGCAATAATACTGACTCTTTTGTTCCAAAGCGTGATGAAAACCTCTTGGACTACGTCACGCGCCTCTTCGCGGTCCTGCAATTTTTTATAGGCATGAGCGTACAGCAAAAATTTATACCGCTCATAAATAACAGCATAAGCCTTATGATCGCTCTCTTTTAAGAGCACGGCCAGTTCGGTGTCGGTATAGTTGGTATAATCTGTCATCTTATGCGACGCCAAAGTTCAACAACTACTAATAATGCACTATGGATAATATGTTATGAAATTATTAACTTAAGATAAACGCCCTTTCTGTTGTCAAAAAGGGCGTTTTCGATAGAAGTGCTATCTTGTACTCAGAGCGGGAATCGAACCCGCACGACTTTTAAGGTCACAGGATTTTAAGTCCTGCGTGTCTACCAGTTCCACCATCTGAGCAGGTGATTAACCTTTTAAAAATAAATGCCTTCATGTGATGAAGGCATTTAGAGCGAAAGACGAGATTCGAACTCGCGACCCCGACCTTGGCAAGGTCGTGCTCTACCAACTGAGCTACTTTCGCGTTGATGACGTCACGAAGATAGATATACTTTTCATTTTTCCATACTCTCTTTTCAAGATTTTACCGAATGGACTGGATTTCAAGCAATAAAAATTAATATTTTTTTTCTGAATGTCCCTTTTTAAGGGTTTTTAAGATCATTTTGTGTCAATTAGGCTTTTTATCCCGGTGTATGACCATCACTTTTAGGGACACAAAATCCCTTTCCGAGCATTTCTTTTAAGAATTTCTGTGGTGTAGTACCCAAATAATGCTGAAAATCCTTGATGAAATGACTTTGATCATGATAACCATGCGTATGAATCAGCTCAAATAAATTGAGTTTTTTCTCTCCCTGATGGATCATCTGCCGGATTACATCTTTAAATCTCAAAAACCTGAGCAGTTCTTTCGGGGAATACCCAACATATTTTTGAAAGCGTAGCTGAATACTTCTTTCCGTCAGATTTGTTTCAGCAGCAATTGCTTTCACAGGCTGAACCATTGGATTGTGAAAATAGGGGGCAGCTTCCAGTAAAGGTTGCGATGCGGAATCGTTCGGTTCAATAAACTGAGCAGTATAAGTACTCAGGAGTTGAATCCGTTCTTTTAAATCTTTCAATGCGGCCAGCTTTTCCCAAAGTTCCGAGAAACAGGTTTTATCGATCAGGACATCCGGGTCAAAAACTTCTCCTGCTCCAAGTTCATTCATAGGGATTTTAAAGAGCCTGTAAAATCCGTTAAGGGTAAAATTTGCTACAATTGCCTGAGTGCCGGGAGTCAATTCATAATTCAACAGCTTTCTTAGCGGGCCTATTGCGGCGGTACGCAAAATGCAGGCTGTCCCAACTTCTTCCTGATTAAATGAAAAACGGATGGGGCTGCCAAAATTGAAAATCAATAACATCTCAAAGTTCGGAGAAAGGTGTTTGGTCATGGTTTCCGCTGTTGCGGAAGTTTGAAAATGATAAAAATGACTTAACACCCCGTTTAGTGGTGCTTCAACTTCAAATAAACTGGAATCAAAATGCTTTTCTTCCATACTGTTCTGCATTTTATCTTCCCCCGGATTAGGGCTGATGTGTAAACTGCGACAAACAAAATTACTTAAATCGGGAATAATATCATCGATAGATAAAATTCTACAACAATGGTCATTAAAATTGTCAATGCGGTACTGATCTCATTCGCCGTCTTTATGGGTTTAAAGCAAGGAAGGGCAATGGTTAGTGCTAAACCGCTAAGTGCCCTGCTTATTCGAAAAGAGCAAGGGAATTAAGAAAGCAATTGTTTTCTGTAGGCTCCCGGAGTAATTCCCCTATGTTTTTTGAATAGCCTGGATAAGTAGCTCTCATCGCTGAAGTTGAGTTCCTCTGCGATCTCGCTAATCCTCATATTGCTATGGGCGAGTCTGGTTTCTACCAGCTTTAACCTGTAGTTGATCACATATTCCTGGATGCTTTCTCCGGTACGTTCCCGGAAAAGTTCTCCCAGGTAATTTGGGGAGAAATTAAAATGACCGGCAATAACCCTGATCCGGAGACGTTCCGGTTCGGCAATATATTGTTGTAAATAAGCAATGATCTGGATGATGTCGTTCTTAGGTGTTTTCCTGCGCAATTTCCTGGGCTCCGTTAAAGAAATGTTCCGGGCAAGGATATTCACTAAGGTAGAAACAGATTGACGGATGACGAGCAGGTAACCGGCTTCTTTCTGTTGATATTCCCGGATAACGGCTGAGAGGAGTGCTTTTCCGAACTGTTCATCGTCTGGATTGCGGTACACACATCCTGCCTTGGCATGGAGGTTATTGAAGAGGTATTGTGCTTTCTTTGTCCAGTCGCAGAATTCTAATGCTTCTACTTCGTTTTTAAACTGAGAAAAGGATAAGTCGTTGAAACGGATAAAAAGAAAATGGGTCTTCTGCTGCAGCTCAAAGGAGTATTTATCTTCCGGGCTGAGCAGAAATATTTTACCATCGGAATAATCGTGGGTATTGCCATTGATCAATGCCTTTCCCGTTCCGGAGATCACGTAGGCCAGTTCAAAGACCTGGTGTACGGCAGGGCCCTTCCAAACCTCTGTTTCCAGTAGAAAGAGGTCAAACGGCTGCTTTTTTTCCTTGGTATACATCCCGGCAAATGTACAGGATAATCCTTTTAAAGTCCAACTTAAACCCTCTGTCATTTTGCTTCCTTTGTGCCCTAAATTGATTGATATGGCAGAGATGAACAGAACAATACCTTATCCCGCCCGCTGGCAGGCCTTAGCGGTATTATTAATGGGTGCTTTTTTATCCCCATTGGATTTCTTTATCGTAAATGTGGCCCTACCGGCGATGCAACTGGATTTACATGCCAACAGTTCTGAGCTTCAGTTCATCGTGACGGGGTATGGTGCTGCTTATGCGGTCTTTGTCGTAACCGGTGGCCGTTTAGGGGATATATATGGCAGGAAGCGCATCTTTATGACTGGAATGTGTCTCTTCACCCTGACTTCAGCTGCCTGTGCAATGGCTGCAAATGCGGAAGTGCTGATTGTTGCACGGATCTTACAAGGCCTGGCAGCGGCGATGCTGGCGCCACAAGTGCTTTCTTCCATCAGGGTAATCTTTCCGGCAATGGAACAGCCAAAGGCGATGGGGCTGTTTGGCGCTACCTTCGGACTCGCTGCTATCGCCGGACAGCTTTGCGGAGGGATGTTACTGGAATGGCAACCTTTTGGACTAACCTGGGAAACGGTTTTCCTGATTAATGTTCCAATCGGTCTTATCGCCATCGTACTGGCCTTCCTCGTTATTCCGGAAAACCGGCCGGAGAAAAAACCTAAGCTGGATATACCCGGTGTGGTCCTCATTTCTATTACTTTATTCCTGTTTATCTATCCGCTAATCAAGGGGAGAGAGGCTGGATGGCCGCTCTGGGTATTCATTTGCATGGCGATGTCCTTGCCTTTCGGACTATGGTTTATACGGACTGAACAACGGGTTACTGCACAGGGGAAAGATCCTTTAATCTATTTAAAGTTATTTAAGGATCGGAAATTTGTCACAGGACTGGCCGTTATTTTTCTTTTTAACAATACGGCTTCCTTTTTTATGATCTATCCGGTTTATTTGCAAAGTGGCTTTCATTGGACGGTGTTGTCTGCAGGCCTGGCCGTACTGCCTTATGCAGCAGGATTCTTTATAGGACCGCTGCTCAGTGCGGTATTGGCAAAGAAAAATAAGGATCTTGTACTGACCATCGGACTGTCTTTATTGAGCATCGGATTTATCCTGTCGGCAGGCGTATTGTGGTATGATCCACTGCCAGGCGGGTTTTTATACGGCGCTTTATTATGTGCTGGTATAGGTCATGGTATTGTGATGCCGGTTGTGGTGAGGTTGGTTCTTGCAGATACGCCTATTGCCACGGCTGGCCTGGCCGCAGGCATTGTAAGTACGGCTATTCAGTTGGGTAGTGCCTTAGGGGTTGCAGTGATCGGAACATTATTTTTTAGTATTCTTCCGCTGGTTGGCAGTTATACGAATGCTTTTATAATCGCACTCCTTGTATTGGGATCGCTGGAATTAGCGGCATTATATTATGGAATAAAATTGAAATCATCAGGATAGCTTCATAACCGATAAGCCGAGTTTAGAAACTTTTGATAGCCAATAAAACGATTGAAAAACAATAAATATTAATCATATGAATTTAAACGAATTAGCCAGCCATGAAATTGTTCATTTCATTGAGCAGATCGGGAAATGGTTCCGGGGAGAGATGAGCCCCAATGAAAAAGAAGAAATGTTGGCATTGAATAGTTTTCATGCAGACTTTAAGATGATCAGCCCTACAGGGGCATGCATGAGCCGCGCTGATCTGGGAAATTGGCTACCATCTGTTTATGCTGCAAAACAAGGAATTGTATTGGAACTGAGGGATATTAACCTGCGTTTCGAACGGGAAGGCGCTATATTGATGGAATATGTAGAGACACAAAAAGGAGGGGGCGTAGACAATACGCGGATTTCAACGGCTTTGTTTGTACAGGATGAAAACGGAAAACCGCAATGGAGGAATCTGCATGAAACCTTTCTTCCATAAAATGTACGTTCATCACACAGGAAAAGCTGTCGCCTGATTCAAAGGCTGCGCCCGAAATTTAGGGAATCCCGGGCGCAGCCTTTGAAAGATATGTTTTACAGGTTTAGGATTTTGGATAAATCCTGCCGTTTTTGATCACTCCAAAGATGTCTTTAGTTGAAGCTATGTTTTCCAGTGGGTTGCTGTTCAGGATGAGGATATCGGCCCTTTTACCTTCCTTAATTTGTCCTCTGTCAGAAAGCCCAGTTGCTTCAGCCCCGATCATGGTGGCTGCATGGATCACTTCCTGAGTTGTGAATCCACATTTACTCACCATCAATGCCATTTCTTCATGAATATTAGGAAGCGCAGTACCATCAGGAATCATCCAGTCTGTTCCTACGGATACCTTTACACCGGCCTGATGCATGCTTTTGGTAATGTAAAAGGCATTGACATCATATCCTTTATTTAGAGAGGATAGATAAATTGTGGCATCCAGAATCACATTGTTCTTTTTCATCAATGCCATTAAAGGAGCCAATTGAGGGAAATCCATTTTTAATGCGGAATATCCATTATGGTCATTGACCATTTTTCCATTCTTTCCCACTTGCTCCCATGGTACATCATGGGCATGAGAAATGACTTTCACCCCGGCGGCAACGGCTTCCGATGGGATTGCAGGCATTACGGTAGCGTGCGACCAAACCTGCATCTTTTGCAACGCAGCTTCCGTTGCCAGCTTTTTTACCATTGTTCCGGAGATATCCGAATAAATCTTTATTCCCGTTGCACCGCTTCCTTTGGCCATGGCAATGATGTCATGGGCATTGTCCTGCTCATGAACGGTTTGTCGCCATCCAATGGACTGATTTTCGAGGCCAAGTATTTCCCGGTCTCCAACCATTTTCATGTAATTAGGCCCAGCGAGAAAAGCGACATAAAAAATGTCTGGTGAAGGAATCTGATCCAGATTTGCGGAGCGCTGATAGGTCGCCATTAAACGCCCGTCGCCACCCATATCTCTTACCGTGGTAATGCCGCCCATTAATACGCGCTCCAGGTCATGATGTGTTTTTTTATTCAATTCTTCGATTGTGCCTTCCGTCATGGTTGCCAGATGGACGTGCGTATCGATTAACCCCGGCAAAATGAATTTCCCGTTCAGGTCCATTATTTTTGCGGCTTCATATCCTGTTTTCAGCGCCTGGCCTTTCGGAAGGACTGCGGTAATCAAGCCGTCTTCGAGATATACATCTGCAAGTATTGCCGGCGACTGGAGTGTTCCATTGATTACTGTGCCGTTTTTTAAAATCGTCTTTACCGTTTTCTTAGGGCTGGCCTGTTGTCTTTTCTGCGCAAAAATACTCAGGGATAAAACACAGAGCACTAACATCATTTTCAGTTTATTCATTGGTTATTTGTTCAAATTGTGATTCAGTAATTCTTCCAGTTCTTTTTCGGAGATGTTCTGTGCGATGACTTTTCCGGTTTTATCCAGAAGGAATACCGTGGGTAAGCTGACGACACTATATTTTTGAGCGACTGCTGAATCTTTTATTCCGCTGAGTTCTGATACCTGAATCCATGGAAGTCCATCTTTTTTTACGGCACTTTCCCAAAGATTTCTTTTGTCGTCCATAGAAAGGGAAACCATTTCAAAGCCTTTATTTTTATAGTGTTCATAGATAGGTTTTATCTTTTGATTTGCCGTGCGACAAGGAGTACACCAGGAGGCCCAGAAATCCAGGACGACATATTTTCCTTTTAATGCAGATAGGGTAAAGGACTTTCCGGCAAGGGTGGTACCACTGAAATCCGGAGCCTGCTGCCCGATAAGGGATGTTGCAGTTTTCTGATCAAGTAATCTGAGTAATCTTTTGTACTCAGGAGCATAGCTAAGCTGGGGAGAAAACAGTGATTTCATTGCCTGAAGTTCTTTCAGATTCATTACCTCAAATTGTGGTTTCATGATGTTCAGGACGGCCAGAGAGGAAGGGTATTGGCGAATGTATTTATACTTAATGTCCATTTCTTTGGCGTTCAGTGCATTCAGTTCTTCCCCTTCCTTAATACGTTCTTCCTTTGGTAGCTTTTCATAACGCCCGGCAATCTCCCGCATTTGCGCGGCCAGGGAAGCCGTTTCAGCCTCGTAGGCTGCTTTGATTCCCATTTCCTTTCCGCCATGAATCTCTTCCTTATTTTTCCAGTCGCTTTGCATTACAAGCTGAAAGTTTTCATTTTCCAGAAACAAGTTTAAAGACCTGCGTACTTTCCTGATCTGGACAGCAGCGGAGACTGGATGTTGCAGCAGGCCCTTGAAATTAAACACCCCGTTATTCAGGGTTGTGCTATCCATCAGTTCGCGGCCTTTCTCTGTAAATTTGTAGAGATACACAACAGAAGGCTGATCAAAGTCTGCAATTCTTCCCTTAATATGGTAACCTGTTTGTGCGCATACCTGATTTTTTGCCATCAGGAGCATGAGTCCTGCCAGCATGGTCGTTCTAAGGATTGGAATGTTCTTCATCTTTGCTCTTATCTTGGATTACGTTCAATATTCGGGTTCAGTAACAATACTTTAGGCGGAATCTGCTGTACAAAGATGTTGGAGCCAGCCAGTAATTGATAAGTCCCGGCAGTATTCCCCCTGGTATAATTCCGTTTAAAGCGACTGTCATTGTCTAGTCGTCTCATGTCAAACCAGCGCAGTCCTTTGCCAAAAAGCTCTCTTCTGCGTTCGTCAATCACGAGTTTCAGGGCTTCGTCAGCAGTGGATGCGCTCAGGTCTGCATAGTCTGCAGGCTTAAACCTTTTCTTTCTTAAATCATTCAATAAGGCTAGTGCCGGAGCAATCTGACCTCCGCGGGATTCGGCCTCTGCAGAGATGAGCATCATTTCCGGAACACCAATATTGAAGGAGAGTTCGGTGTTCAGGTATAAAGGATAAGGCTCGGTAGTTGGTTTACCATTGGTTTCAACATTTGTGAAGTTGAA
>Ga0307414_10001200_pt1 | contig 13339 bp, 34 predicted proteins | sample DK1Ometagenome_FD_203804 | JGI IMG/M metagenome (GOLD analysis project Ga0307414, IMG submission 203804) | Maize rhizosphere microbial communities from greenhouse at UC Davis, California, United States - DK15-O-3 | ecosystem: Host-associated > Plants > Roots > Rhizosphere > Soil | place: USA... | reverse complement strand
CCGCCTGGAGGTGCGAGCTCGAGCGGTACAGCTCCACCTCCAGGTCACCCTGCGTGGTGGAGGCGAACAGCTCGGCGAAGAACAGGATCGTGTCCTCATGCGGCACGACGGTCGGTGCGACGATGCCGGTCATCAAATCTCCTCTCGTTCGATGTACTGCGCGGGGAGGAAGACGCGAACGTCGCCCTTGATTCGTGCCGGGCGAGCGTCGACCCCCAGCCAGCGGAGCATCTGCTCCTGGCTCGGCCGGTCAGCGGGCTCCCATGTTTCGTGAGCAGACTGGATGGCAGCGCGGACGGCGGTCTCCACCAGCAGGACCAGCGCCTCCGGGTCGAAGCGGAGCGATCCGTCCGTCTGGATCAGGCCATTCGGGAGCTTCGCCAGCACCCGTTCTGCGATCGTTTCCTCGCCCTCCCCCACGCTCGGCGGGGTGACGAGGCCTTCGATGATGGCGAACGCTTCGGTCTCGAACGTCGTCTCCTCGCGCTTGCCGATGATCTCCCGGCGCATGCTCATTCGGTCGAGGAACATGCGCGCCTGCTCGACGCGCTCGCTCGCGCTGGTCTGCGGGATGTTCATCAGATGCCCCCTGCGATTTCGTTGAGCACACGATCCATGAATGCAGCGGCCTCCGACAGGGTGTCGAAGTAGACGCCGCCGTACGGGGCGAGGATTGCGTCGCCGTCGAAGTGCTCGATGTGCGTCGGCGGGATGTCCACCCGCCACTGCTCGCCAATCCGCACGATCCCCGGATTCTCCTGGATCATGCGCTTCAGTGTGGTCAGGATGCTCTGCTCGTGGGCATACTTCGCCTGCGTGTTCGCGATGCGGGCCTCCAGTTCAGTCAGCCCCCGGCCCTGCTGCTGCTCGAATGCGGTTGCCATCAGTTCTTCCCCCATCCATCGGCGGCGGAGTTCGCCATCCGATCCGTGTGTTCGATGAAGCCGGGCTCGTTGAGCTCGGCCGGCAGTTCGAGCATCGGCTCGAGCATCGGCTCGCCGCCGTCGAAGCGGGCGGCCGACTCCTTCGCGTAGTCCTCGCCGATGTAGCCCCAGATCTCGATCTCGGTGATCCAGGCGAAGCTGTCGAGGTCGATCTCGTCGTCGCTGTCCAGCACGCGCGCCTCGTTGGTCGCGAACCCGATGCCGTAGACCTGGCCGTCGAGCGCGTCCGCCAGTTCCTTCGCTATGGCCTCGCAGTCCTTGCGAGCGTCCTCGTACGTGACGTACCGCTCGTTGCCGACGTGCTCGTTGTACTTGTTCGAGGTGGCGACGATCCAGTTGCCGTCACGGTCGTCGCCGCCCCACGCGTTCTCTGCGGCGATGCCGTAGAAGATCCACAGCCAGCGGCGCGCGGTGCCGTTCCAGCCCCACTCGTCGTACGCCCGCTGCATGAGCTCGGCCTCGTCGCCGCCCTCGTACCCGGCCTCGTGATGGAATCGCAGCTCGCCGAAGCGGTGACTGACGTAGATGATCGGGTTGATCGCGTCGCCGTCGAACAGCTCCGAGATGCTCCGGTCGTCTTCCCGCTGGATCACGGCGACCACTCGCGGGTCGCTCGTCGTGGCGAACGCGGTCTCGTATCCGCCGTTCACCCACTGCCAGTCGTCGTTCGTCGTGATGGTCATGGTGTTCTCCTGTTCCCCGATTAGGTGACCTAATCGGTGTCGGTTACTGGTACTTGCGGACGAGGCGGCGGTACTCCCGACGCGCCTCGTCCAGGGTGGTGAAGCTGGTGGCGGAGGACTTCGACTCCCCCCGCACAGGGTGGTTGTCCAGTCGCTCGTAGACGACCCACGCACTCTCGTGCACGAGCTCGACGGTGATGCGGCGCTCGCCGCGGATCACCGCCCACTGCTCACGGATGCCGGAGCGCAGCGCGTCGGCGTCGAGGAAGCCGTGTCGTCCGTTGTTGCGTGACTGGATCCGTTCAGACATGAGCGTCCGCGATGTGGTCCACGACCGCCTGCGTGAGTCCGTGCAGGGTCTCGTAGCTGCGTGGCTCGCCGAGGAAGTCCTCGCACCGCGGGCAGGGATAGTCCCCATCCTCGTCGGGCTCGAAGTCGGCGATCGTCAGCGGCGCCTGACTGTGGTGGACAATGTTGCCCATCGCTCGAGCGACCCGATCCACGTAGGCGAGTAATTCCTCGACAGTGCCGATGACGAACGCGCCGTCCAGCGTGAGTGCGTACTTCCCCGCTGGCACCGTCGTGTCGGCGTCCTCGATCTCGCTGAGCGGATCGCTCCAGTCGACGCCGGTGTCGACGCCGATCTGTTCCCAGTGTGTACCCATGGTTCCTCCTCAGAATTCGCTGATCGTCCCGGCTTCGCGCATCGCGACGAAGTCCTCGGGTGGGATGTTCGATGAGTGAAGACCGCACATCACGGTCGCCTTCGCCATCCCGTGATAGACGGTGACGCGGTCCTTTGAGCAGGTGCCCGGCAGGACGTGGCAGGCGAGCGTCATGACTCGATCCCCACGGTGGCGTACAGCACAGTCGGGTCGTCTTCTGCGGTGACGCTGAGCACGGTCGCGTGAACCCCGCCGTACGGCTTGACGGCCGCGGTCAGGCGGTCGCCCGCCGCGCCGTAGCCACGGTCCCAGAACCCGGCGCCGTGCCCATTGCGCGTCAGGATGAAGTCGTGCCCGCACTGCTCGAGCGACTGGCCTGTCGCCTCGAGGTCGGCCAGGACGGCAGGATCGTTGACGAACTCGATGATCTGCTGCACCAGCTGCCCACGCTGGTGCTCGTCCCACTCGACGACCAGGCCGTCGATCATCTCGGGCAGGTCGAGCGCATCCGGCGAACGCTTCTCGCACTCGCAGTCGGTGGCCGACGCGATGCAGACGCCGTGCTCGTCGTGCACGCAGTAGGCGTGCTCGCTCCAGGCGAGCGTCTCCAGTGCGGCATCCACGATGACGCGCTCCTCGCTCGTGCTCGGCGGGTACTCCGCCGTGAAGTCGCCCATCAGCGGTCCTCCGCCGTCGCGAGTTCCCACGCTTCACGCTCGGACCCGAGGAACGCGGCGAGCCGACGCTCCATGTCCTCGCATGCCTTGTAGACGCGCTCCGCTTCGCGCATGTCCTCGTACCCGAGGTCAGCCGCCCAGTCGTCGCCGAACGCCTCCCAGGCGATCGTCTCCGCGTCCTGCATGGCGGACACCAGACCGTCGATCGGCTTCGGGTCGCCGTACTCAGAGCCGCAGTGCCAGGTGACGCTGAGTGTGCGGCCTTCGTGCCGGTACGTGAAGCGGTACTTGTAGAACTGCCAGTCCAGCCGCTCGCCAGTGCGGCGGTCGTGCGTGTGCAGTCCCTCCTGGTCGGACTGGATGCTGTAGGCGATGGTCTCGATGCGGCGTGCGGGGTGCACGTTCCGCAAGTCGCGGCCCGGGTAGGCGATGGTCCCTGCCTGCGGTCCTGAGCTGTGGCGCATGATGACGCCGGAGTCGATGGTTTCCATGTTGACGGTTCCTCTCTCGAAATTAGGTGACCTAATTTCATCTGTGATCAGGGCATTCCCCTGACCTCGTATCTACTATCTTACATGGTTCATCCACGTAAGTCAAGCCAGGCCGAGCAGCACCTTCAGCTCAGCGTCGTCGATCAGCACCGTCGTCTCCCGGCGCAGGATCGAGTGTCGCGCCGGGTGATCGAACACGGCGTGCTCGATGAGCGTCTCGACGTCCAGCTCCGTCGTGAACGGGGTGACCTCCACCTCGCAGTCGCCGCAGTCGCACACCAGCGCGATCGTCTCCGGCATGGCGGACAGCAGGCGCCGGGCGAGCTCGCTCGTTGACAGGCTCACAGCGCGCCCTCGTCCCACTCTGCCCACGCCTTGCGCAGACTCTCGAGTCGCTCGGCGCGCATCTGCTCGGTGGCGAAGTCCTCCACCCAGAAGAAACCCTGGTCGTTCTCTCGAGCGATGAGCCAGCGCGTGCCGTAGTGCTCGACCAGTCCGCCCTCGGTCCCAGGGTCGAGCTGCATGTCAGCGAACCACGCACACGGCGCCTGGAGATCCCCTTCGCTGACGCCTTCAAGCACCGTCAGCTCGTGGATGCTCTCATCGAACGCGCAGTCGAACTTCCCGGCTCGGCCGCATGTTCGGTGAGCAGGCTCCGGCAGGGGTGCGCCGCGCCGGACGGATGCCAGGCCGGCCTGGCTGAACAGGTTGTCGCCGGTCATGATCAGATCTCCCCTCGGTCGCGCTGGATCGCTTCGGTGATGAGGTCGCGCACCTGCCCGCGGTTGCGGACCCAGTGCGGTTGCATGACGTGCGAGTCGAGCACGGCATCCGCGATCGACTCGGCGCTCGGCCGGTCACTGAAGGCGTCGGCGAGACCGCGTCGGCCATGGAACATGAGCGCGTCGTAGACCTGCTCGGACAGCGTGCCGTTCTCGCGGGTCTCGATGACTCGCCAGTTGCCGACGGTGGCGCCGTTGTCGTCGATGATCGCGCCGCTCGGCGTGGACACGACGTCGTTGTTCTCGTCGAGGATCTCGCGGCCCTCGAGTCGGTAGTCGGTCGAGAGGGCGGCGAGGGCTCGGCTGATGTCGTCGCCGTCCCGCATGAGCGCGTTGCCGAGCTTCATCTCGAGGGTGAAGTGTGTGGACATGGTCAGTCTCCGTTCGTTGACAGATCGCGCGCCAACTTGACGACGATCACGATGAGCAGGGCGGCAGAGGCGATAGCCAGAGCCGCCGCGGTGAGGGTGTAGAACACGGTGAGGTCCACGATTAGGCGGCCTAATCGGTCCAGGTGAACTCGACGCCGCAGCATCCGCAGGTGGATGAGCCGTCGCCGGGGACGCCGACATTCAGGTAGCCGTGCGCGGTCGTCAGCGGGCCGCCGGTCTCGTCGTCGTCGCCGTAGCTGTGCGCGTCGAGCCACGCCTGATAGTCGGTGATCGGCTCGGACGTGAAGTCCTGGAAGCCTTCGGCCTCGAGGAATGCGCGAGCCTCGCCGTACGTGGCGAACAGCCCTTGCGTGACCTGCCCGACGGCGTTGTGATACCACTCGACGACGAACTCGAGCCTGTCGCCAGAGGTGTACCGGTCGTAGATCTCGGTGACGTACACATTCGCCTCGTAGGTCGCCTCTTCGTCGTCGGGCTCGTCGAACTTCAGCCACACGTCGAGGACGATTTTCGGTGACTTGGTCATGCGTCCTCCCCCCTGTGACCGGCGATGCTGTCGAGCGCGTTGCGGAGCGCGGCGCGGGCGTTCTCGTGCGTGGATGCTATGCCGGATCGGAGGCTGACGGCGTCCGTCCAGACGCCGTCGGTCTGGATCCAGGACACGGCCCAGGCGACCTGCCCGGTCGGCCCGTGTCCGGCGACGACGTGCGTGTACGTCTCGGCGATGAGGCCGAGGCTCTGCGCCTGAAGGTGGATCTCGGCGGGGATCCGGCCGATGACCGGGATCTTCGTTGACGACATCACGCACGCTCCCGCTTGATCCCACCGCGCGGCCCGATGGACAGCACGCAGTCGGGATACGGGTCGGTGTTGTGCTCGTAGTGCTCGGTCCAGTAGTCGACGGCGTGGTCGGGTTCGGTGTCCGTGTCGGCGGCCCACAGCGTGAGCGTGATCTCGTCGCTCATTGCCGGCGTGGCCCCGTGAGGCACGCCGTCGAGGTCGGCGGCGACGGCATAGCGCGACGGATCGGAGTGCCGCCATGCGCCTTCGAGGATGAGCTCGGCATCCGTCAGTGACGCGATGACGATGACGTTCGCGCCGCGGTCGGAGTTGATGCCGGAGGGTGCGAGGGAGGTGTCGTTCAGGACGCCGAACCAGCGGATTTTCGTTGACATTTCGGTCTCTCTTTCTCTCGATTAGGCGGCCTAATCGGGGTGATCACTTACGGCTTGCCAGGAATCGTGTGCACCACACGATGATGTGAGTCAGGATGAACGCGCCCGCGGACACGATCAGGACGGGGACGGCCGCCGGGATGGCGAACGACAGCAGGAGCAGGAGCCACAGCCCGAACAGGACGACGGCGAGCGCGAGCAGGCGGAGCCGCTCAGCGCGCCACACGAGCCGCGTTTTCGTTGAGTGACTGTCGGGTACGAACGACGGCGTAGAGGCCGGGAGGTCGAAGCGTGGCGGGCGCGGCGTACGGTTCCCGGTCATCGCTCGCCCCGCTCGGTGACCATCTCGAGCCGACGGGCGGCGGCGTGCCACTGTGCGCGGTACGCACCGGCGCGGCGGCGGAGCCGGTCGGTCTCCGCGTCTTCGATGCCGGACGTCGACCTCTCCAGCAGGTCGGCCGTCGCGCGCCGGTAGGCGGCGTAGGCGGCATCGGTGGACTTGATTGCTTTCCGTTCGGTGGACATGTCGTCCGGTCCTCTCAGCGATTAGGCGGCCTAATCGCGGTTCGTTGAGTGAGTGGTGCGGATGCACCGCGCACGCTCCCGACGCGTGCCGGGAGAGTGCGCGCTACGACCGCGCGGCGGTGCCCGTGTGGCGCTGCCGAAAACGGGCATGACTCATCCCCCGGTGCCGTAGCACCGGGGGAGAGTGGCGGTCACATCGCGGGGGCAAGCTCCACGATCTCGATCGCGGTGTTCAGCTCGAGCACCGCGGCGAGCTCGAGCACGGCGGCGGCGGTGCGGTCGTCGGTCGGTGCACCCGTCGCGATGAGATCCAGCGCCGCGCGAAGGTGACGGTAGACGGCATCCGACGCGGACACGGTCCCGGCATCCTGCGGGGTGTACGCGCCGGATTCCGTGGGACCGTCGGTCGTGTCGTCGGCGACGTCCGCGGCGGCATCCGGGCGCGGGGTCCGCGTCTTCGCCTTCCGGTCCTCCACGCCGTCCAGTGCCGCGAAGATCAGCGACAGCCGCTCGCCCGGGGTGACCGTGTCCAGCAGGGATGCCGTCGCCGCGCGTGCCGCGTCCAACGCCGGACCCTTACCCGCCCGCTCGACATGCGCCGCGAGAACGGCCCAGTCGTCAGCCTTGACCTGCGACGCGCGCACCGGATAACCGGCCATCGTCACCATGGCGGCGGCGCCCAGAACCACGCCGTACACCGGCGCCGACTTGACGTTGCGGGCGCCCGCGGAGCGGAGTGCATCGATCATCGCCTTCACCGAACCGGCGGCCTCGACGGCCTCAGAAGTGGCGATTCCGCGCGACTTGATAACGGACCCCTTATCGGTCCAAGCCGACTCGACAGAAGCGACGATAGCGGGGGAGAGAGTGACGGTTTCAGCGGACATTTCGGTACTCGATTCTGCCGGTCCTGTAGGGGTCCGGCGGTAGTGATGGGTTGGGATTGCGAGAGTGTCAGCGGACGCGGACGACCGCGAGGAGGTAACCGGACGCGGGGGCGGCGGTCATCATGCGGGTCATGGCACGGCGTGCGCCGGAGCGGGTACGGAATACGCGGGCAGAGGTGGTGCCGGTGCCCGTCGTGTACGCGGTGCTGCGGATTGCGTAGCGTGCCATGGTCGGTTCCTGTCGGTCGGGGTGTGTTGCTGACAAGAACGAACCTACGCGGATCATCCACGTATGTCAAGTCGAGCACGCCGAACCGATTAGGTGGCCTAATCCGGACCCCCCACCCTCGCCGAACCGGATCCGCGGCGGTCTGCAGGGGCGCTGCCCGCCACGCCAGATATCCACCGTCCACCGAAAGTAACGTCATACACAATCCTGGAGCGAGCGAAGCGAAAGCGGAGCCGAGCGAACGCGAGCTCAGGGTCACACCACCAGAAATTTCCACAGGGTTATCCCCACCTGTGGAGAACCGGATCCGCTCCGGTCTCCGCTCGCGCTCCGACCTCGCTCGCACGTCGTCGTACGTTTTCAGGAAAACGGGAGAGCCGTCGCGACCACTTGTATTCTCTATATGTGCACCACGTGCACTTCTCGGCCTGACGAAGTTGCAACGCACGTGCACTTCTCGAGAGAGTCAGTTGTGCACCACGTGCACTTCTCAGCGGCCGATCCAGGGGCACTCGGCGGCGATCGCGTAGCGCATGGTCCGGCCGCGCTGCTGCTCGTCGAGTCGGAAGATGACCTGGGCGGCGAGGAGGTGCTCGACGGCGTCGACGGCCCGCCGGCGGGACATGCCCGTCCGCTCCGCGACGAGACCGGGCGCGGTGCGCGAGGCACCGGTGGCGTCCAGGTTGTCCGCGAGCACGAGGAACGCGGCGACGTCGTACGGGGTCAACCCGAGACCCGGGACCGCCTCCCGCAGGAACCATCGAGGAATGAGGGCTGTGCGCTCGTGATCGCGCTTGCCGAGCTGCGGGGGGAGGTAGCGGGGTCGTTCCCGCTTAGCCATTCGCGCGCTCGGCGATCCACGCCTGCACGTCGCTGCGCTTGTACCGCACGGTGCGGTGGCCGAGCTCGAGCCATTCCGGCCCGACGGGTTCCTTCAGCCGCCTGGTCTGCCGGCGCCAGCGCACCAGGGTGGACGGGGCTACGCTCAGCACGGCCGCCACCTCTTCGGGTGTGAGGAGAGAGTCATTCGCTTCCATAGACCGATCATAACATGATATGGTGGCCTCATGAGCAACCAGAAACCCCGTGAGACCGGCGGCTGGCTCGGAGGGTTCATCTTCTTCGCCTGCTTCGTCGCCCTGATCTTCCTCATCCAGATTCCCGTCATCGGCGCCGCCCTCGGCTGGATCTTCACCGGCATCCTCGGCCTGATCCTCGCGATCTACCTGGCCGGCCTGGCGGTCATTGCGCTCGGCGGCTTCGGCCACTGGTTCGCAGGGAACCCGCTGCTCGCGGTTCTCAAGCTGATCTTCTGGCCGTTCTACGCCCTCCTTCTCCTCTTCCAGAAAGCGAACTGACATGACCAGCATGCGCAAGCGCACCATGCGCGGATCCGTCGCCGCCCGCGACGCACTCGTGAACAGCATCACGAACCTGTACAGCGTGGCCGAGACGGACGTGACCGACATCATCGCGGAGGATCTGGACCCGATGCTCGAGCGGGAGCGTCGCCGCTTCGTCGAGGCGCTCGTCGACCGGATGCTGTTCGACGACGACATCCTGCTCGACTGGATCGGCGAAGAGCAGGATGACGACAAGCCATGGAATGACACCGGCGAGGTTGACCCGCACCTGCCGCACATCGAGGAGTGGTGGCCGGGGAAACCGTGGGATGGCCGTGCCCCCATCCGGCCCGGGGACCGCGTCAAGCTCACGATGAGCGACGGGGTGGTGCTGTGTGGCGTTGTCCAAGTAGGCGCAAGCCGGGTCGACGCCGCTGTGCGCGTGCTCTGGGATGGTGGCGAAGAGACTCTCGCGCTCGTCGCCGAGCTGGAGCCGGAGGTGCAGTCATGAGTGTCGAACGAGTCCAGCTCTTCCTGAACGCCCTGCGCGATTCGGAGCTGGTAACCCCGAACCCCGACGCGTTCGCCGGTGGCTATGTCGGCGACCTCGAGGGAGCCGAAGCCGGCGCTACGATCGACGGCTGGTGGACTGAGGCGCAGATCGCATACGCGCTGGATGTCGCCGAGGGGCGCACCGCCCCGGCCAATCTGGAGGGCGACCACTGATGGACTACGACGTTCAGGTCGTGTACGACTACTCGATGCCGCTGCCGATCGCCATCTTCCTGTATCTCGCGGTGGCCGCGGCGGCTTTCACAATCGCCACGGTCATCATGTCGACGTCAAGCGATGGACCTGGCCGCCGGAATGCGGCCCGGGCGATGCTGCTCAGCCCGCTCTGGCCGCTTCTCTTGGTCGCTCTGATCATCCATTTGGTCAGAACGGCTCTCGACACCATTTCCCAGAAGGAGAACTGATGGACTACCGAACCCGCCGCGCCATGCGCATCGTCGCGCTGCTCGCCGCCGCATGGTCGGCGCTCGCCATCTGGCAGCGTCTCCCTGCGATCGGCCCGATCGACGCTGTCGACGAGGGGGAGTGGCGATGATGCGCGTGATCAGCTACCCGAAGCGGGAGAAGGACCGCGGCCCACGGAGGCCGGCCTGGTGGCGCACCTTCTGGATGCCGACCGGGACCATCGTCGAGAACGACGGGGTCCAGTGGGAGATGTGCGAACTGGGCGCGGGGCTCCAGACGTGGCGGCAGTGGGTGCGAGTGAAGCCGCCGACCATGGTCAACATCGCCCACCAGGGGATCGGAAAGAGCAAGCGATGAGGTATCCCCGAGTCATGGTCACCGGCCACCGGCCGCAGAAGCTCAGCCCCACGCAGAACGAGTGGGTCGCCGGCGAGCTGGAGCGCGTCGCCGTGAAGCTCCGCGACCAGAACGGCATGCAGTACGGGATCTCCGGGCTCGCGCTCGGCGCCGACACCGCCTGGGGCTTCGCCACCGTGTTCGCCTGGTGCGAGCTGTGGGCGTTCCTGCCGTTCCCGCAGCAGGCCGACCGTTGGAACGACGAGCAGAAGCAGGCGTGGCGGGAGCTCCGGGGCCGCGCTGCGCACGAGGTCATCATCGCGGAGGAATACTCTAAGGCGGCGCTGTTCAACCGCAACACCGCGATGCTCAACAACGCCGACCTGGTGGTCGCCGCGTACGACCCGGGCCAGCGTGCGAGTGGTACGGGCTCGGCGGTCGCGGAGGCGGGACACATGGGCCTGCCGATCCTGCACGTCAATCCGGTCACGATGCGCACGACGATGGGTCTGCAGTCGTGAGCGCGGTCGGTGTCGAGTACATCGGCGGCCCGATGGACGGTCGCCGAGAGTACGTCCAGGCGGATGACGAAGAGGTGCCGCCCCCGGAGCTCTATGCTCTCGCGCCGCTGAGCAACCCGACCCTCCCCTTCGTGAACGGGGGGAGGGTCGAGGCGATCCAGACTCGACGCATCGTCTACGAGCGGCATCCGTCGCCGCGTCCGTACGGCCCGCTCTGGCTCTACATCCTGAAGGGACTCGACCTGTGAGCGTCCTGCAGCACCAGCTCGCACCCGGCGAGGAGCTGATCAAGATACAGATCGAGACCAGCCAGTTCGGGAAGCATTCGCTCGACGCGATCGCTCGGCTCTACACGCTGCAGCGGATGGTCGAACTGGCGGAGACCCAGGGGCTCACGATCACTCAGGGGCCGGAGATCACCGAGGTGCATCGGCCGGTGTCGCCGTGGGATCCGACGTGGATGATCGCTTCCGCCGTGGCGCGTCCGATGTAATGTATGACACATGGGACGACGACGTGAAGGCAGCACGAATCGCGAGAGGCGCGTGATCTTCCGACTGAACGACGAGGAGAGCGCGGAGCTGGAAGCGAAGCGCGAGCGCCGCCGTCTGGGCGTCTCTGACTATTTCCGCTCACTCATGAAGGAAGACGATCATGGCGTTCAGTCCTGAAGTCAAGAAGGTCAAGGCCGAGTGCTGGCAGTCGCCGTTCCGCGCCGTCGCACGCGACGACCAGGGCCGGGTCACGCATTTCGTCGCCCTCTCGGAGCGCGAGATGATGATCGCCGCCGTCACCGGCAGCGTCCAGATCCCGGACTCGCAGATGCCGGCGGCCGTGCTGAAGATGCGCGACGAGCAACGCGAGCTCGAGGAGAAGCTGGGCATGCCCATCGAGGTGAACCCGGACCTCACGGTCGACGCGCTCATCACGGCGGCGGATCGTGTCTGACGCACGTCGCCTCGACTTCGAGCAGCCGGAGCGCAAGAGCGAAACCCGAGCTCGTCTCCGCGAGGAGGCGGGCCTTCCGCCGAAGCCCCCGCGGCCGAAGGCGATCGACATGGTGCCGAAGCTCCCGCCGCTCGAGGTGGACATGCAGGAGATCCAGAAGGATCCCGACCAGCGTGCCGCGGCGTGCGTGAACCTGCGACTGCAGGGCGCACCGTTCCACGAGATCGCGAAGGAGCTCGGCTATCCCTCGGCCGGCATCGCGAAGTCGGCATACATCGCCGCGCTCGCGAACATGCACCCGCCGGAGGACTGGGAGACGCTGCGCCGCACGGAGCAGGCGCGAGCCGAGGCGCAGCTGCGCCGCTCGACGCAGATGGCGAACGCCGAGTACCTGATCGCACACGACGAGGACGGCACCGAGCGCTACATCGCGAACAGTGACCGGCTGAAGTGGCACGAGCAGGCGGGCCGCGACCTGATGCTGCACGCCACCATCACAGGAGCGAAGGCTCCGGCCCGCGTCGAAGTCTCCGCGGACACCGAGGAGCTCAACGAGCTGGTGCGCCGCCTGGCTGACCTGTCGGGCGCCGGCGGCGACATCGAAGCGAACATCCTGGAGCTCGACGAGCTCGAGGCAGAGATCGTCGAGGAGGACTGACATGCCTGAACCCATTGACGCCTACATCCACCGGATCGGCACCGGAGACTCGGAGCTGATCACGGTTGACATGGAAGAGGCGGCCGTTGACGCCATCTCCGGCGTAATCCGCAAGCACAACGACGAGTTCGACGCAGCCCTTGCTCCCTTCGGACTCAGCCACAAGGACATCCTCATGCCGGCCTGGCAGCGTCCGATGCGGAAGGCGGACGTCGAGGCGCTGCGGTGGCTCGGCGAGCCCCGGCCTCCAATCGAAGGCGACTAATGCCGCTCTCGGGGTGGCGGAGGGCGGTCGCAGACCAGGTCTCGGCCACCTCGAAGGATGCTCAGTCGCACGGCAGCGGCAGCCCGCGCACGAAGATCCGGGACGCCCGTGTCGGATTCCCGATCGAGTTGCACGAGCTGCTCATCCAGGCGGCCCAGCGGCGCAACATCTCGATCGCCGGCTATGTCCGGCGCGCGGTGCTGTCCTGGGTGGCTCGCGACCTGGGCATCGACATCCGTACACTGATCGCGAAGGACCGCGCACCGGCGCGGTACGGAGAAGTGAACGCCGCCGACGGCAAGGACGTGGAGTTCGAGGTCTTCGGCAGCTGGGAGATCTGATGCTGTCCGACGTCGAGGTACTGAAGCGGATCGAGAACCTGCCTGCGCAGCAGCAGGCGTTGATCATGAAGCGGGTGCGCCAGAAGCGCGACGCCGGCCGGATGGCATGGTTCTGCGCACGGGGCCGCACCTGCGACGGCCGCCCGCACGAGGGCGCCGAGTACGAGCACGCCCGCTCCGACCAGTGGCCCCCGGCGGGGACCGACTGGATGTACTGGGCGATCATGGCCGGCCGTGGGTCCGGCAAGACGGCGACCGGGTCGAACTGGGTCCGCCAGATCTCCCGCAGCGTCTCCCGCATCGCGGCGATCGCGCGCACCGGCCCCGACTTCCGCAAGACGATCGTCGAGGGCGATTCCGGCCTGATCGCGATGTGCGAGCGCGCCGGCGAGGGGTACGACTGGAAGCCCGCCCTGAAGGAGTTCAGGTTCGAGAACGGGTCGACGGTCTTCGGCTACTCCGGCGAGGAGCCGGACACGCTCCGCGGCCCGCAGTTCGG
>Ga0307414_10001198_pt1 | contig 13342 bp, 9 predicted proteins | sample DK1Ometagenome_FD_203804 | JGI IMG/M metagenome (GOLD analysis project Ga0307414, IMG submission 203804) | Maize rhizosphere microbial communities from greenhouse at UC Davis, California, United States - DK15-O-3 | ecosystem: Host-associated > Plants > Roots > Rhizosphere > Soil | place: USA... | reverse complement strand
CCCAGCGGGGCCAAGCCCCTCTTCCTGACTTGTTCTATTCTAAGTGGTTCTATTTATATGTGGCTTACATCGTTTCGCGCAGGTATTTTTCGTAGAGCTTTGGATCGAGCTTCTGTAGCTTTTGCGCTTGTGTGGCGGCCATGCTCGGGTTGCCGCTTTCCGAATACGCGATCGCGAGGTTGTAAAAAGTCTCGGCCCAATCGGGACGCAGGTGCGCGGCCTCGGTATACGATTCAATCGCCTCACGCAATCGACCAGCGTAGTAATAAGCGTCGCCGAGTTTGTTATGAATCTCCGCATCGGCCGGCTTGAGTTGTAGCGCCTGCAAGTACGCCCTGATCGCTTCCTGATTTTTCCCCTGCTTCACTTTGCAGTAACCAACCTGCACCCAGGCCTCCGCGCGCTTCGGATTCTTGTTCGCGGCGTTCTCGAAATAACCAACGGCGTTATCGTAATTCCCTAACCAGAGCGAATCGAGTCCGGAGCGATAGAGCGATTCCGCGACGTCGCCTTTGTTCTTCGTGCCCAGTTCCGACAACGGCTGAAGCTTGCCCGCAGTGAGTTGGGCCACTCGTGCGGCCGCAATCGCGAGGTTGATGTTCTGACCGTTTGTGACTTTGATCGTCACCACGCCAATAACCTCACCTTTGTGGTTGAAAACCGGACTGCCGCTATTACCATGCGAGATCGGCGCAGTGATCTGAATGATGCGGTAACTATTCGGCACTTCCCTGACTGCCGACACGATCCCATCGCTGACTGAGCCTTCGAGCTTGAGCGGATTACCAATCACAAAGATCGGTTCGCCTTCATCGGGAAGATCACGCGCCAGTTCCGTGGTGCGCGAACGTTCCAACGGCATATCAACGTTCAGGAGGGCAAGGTCGCCTTCTTCGTCGAGGGCGAGCGTGCCGTTCACCGGAAACACCTTGCCTTTGCCGTCGAGCGTTTTGATCTCAACTTTGACCGCGCCTCGCACGACGTGAAGATTCGTGACCACCTGTCCCGGCCGCAAAAAGAAGCCACTGCCGGTCATCAACGGTTCGCCATTCGCGTCGTAAGTCGCAATCGCAACCACCGACGGCTTAACTCGTTTGACGAGGGCCGGAAGGCTCTCCTTATCCTGGGCAGCATAAACCGCAGGTGTGAGCAGGAGCACTAAAGCAAGCGGGAACAAGCGGAGGCAGCGTCTGTTATTCATGTCGTTAACACTCAGGGTAAAACGGATACTTCGGCCTGTGATGGGGTTCACCGGCAGGGGATCGCGTTATAACTTAAAAGATGAGGGCTCTCAAAAGAGCCAGTCGGGATACCTGAAGCTGCTCAGCCACAGTCAGGTCGGGACATATTAACGCAGGACAGGACCAGAGTGGTAGTTTTTTGTGAAGGATTTGACACAGAAAAGAACATCCACAGATTACACGGAGTAAATCCGTGCAATCTGTGGACTGGGGATTACCTTACGGAATGATGTGAATTGTTCCCACGGTCGGGCCGCCCGGCATGTCGGCATCGGCACTTTCCATCGTCACTACCAGACCAAAGTCCGGCAACGCGACTTCCGACTTAATTTCAGCTTCATTACGTCCCGGCGCGTTTACTATCTGGCCGAGCTTGGTGAATTTGTTGTCCGCGGTGACTGCCCACAGGATGAACTTCTGGCCCGCAGGCGCTTCCTTCAACTCGTGGAAACGCATCTTGACCTCGGTCGGTCCATCTTTCCGCGGCGTGATGAACACGTTTGCACGAGCACCAGTCAAGGCTCCCGTAAAGTCAACCTTGATTTTGGTGTCATCGCCGGTCTTGTAAGCCGGAATGTTGAGCAACGGCGCCGAGTAGGTGGTCTTTGTTTCCGTCATTGGGACCACGATCGTCGTGTTGCCGCTTGGAGTCGTGACTACTGCACCCGGCGTTGTCGTTACGGTGGTCTTCGCGGTCGCTGCTCCTGGCGCGGCTACCGCAGCCACTGTCTCACCCGCTGGACTCGTCATCGGTATAACCGTGAAGCCTTCGGGCACGGCACTCCTGAACAGAACCTTCGTGTTCGTGTCATAAGCGGTTAACGCGGGTTCTGGCGAAGCGACCAGCATGAACTTCGATAGCGGCGTCGTCGTAGCCAGGGTTCCGGTTCCATTTGATATGGCTACCGGACCGAGCGCGGTAACAACGCCTTTGTCATCAACTGCGTAAAGCGTCATTGCAGTTAAATCCGCGGGAACGTTGCTTAGATTCAATTTAATTCTGGTGCCATCATCGTCGCGGAGAATCGTAGCTACTCCGGTTGCTCCTGTAACGTTGATCGGCGTTAGGTTAACTGTCACTTCTTTCTTTGCTGGATACTCAATGATCGTGTATGTGCCATCTGGGTTTTGCACCACGGTCTTGGTGGTCGGCGTTTGTGCGAGAGCGATTGCGGCTAGTGCGAGAGTCAGCATCGCAGCCCCCAAAACTCTCAATACGTGCTTGCTCATCAGTTGTACCTCCCTTGTGTTTAATTAATCGCGATTAATTGTCGACGCGGGGGAACTAATGTCGGGGAGACGCTTCAGTGGCGTACTTACCCGAGAAATTGGCAAGATTTATGCCGTTTTGGAAGGTAGGAAATAGGTCGGTTTAGAGCGATTCGCCGAAGCGGAACGATACACGACTGTACTTAATAGGACCTATTGGACTTATCGGACCTATCTTTAATACGCTTTTAACTCAGCGATTGCTTTTGCTACATCCGAAGCCTGCGGCAGGATCGCATCCTCAACCTGCGGCGCATATGCGACGAACGTATCGAGCGCGCAAACGCGTTTCACAGGCGCATCGAGATATTCGAAGAGTTCGTCACTGATGCGCGCCGCGATCTCAGATCCGTAACCGAACGACAGTGGGTCCTCGTGCGCGACGATCACGCGATTCGTCTTCTTCACGGTCTCGGTGATTGCGTCCCAGTCAAACGGAACCAGACTGCGCAGATCGATAATCTCGACGCTGACACCTTCCTGCTCCATCTGCTTCGCCGCCACGAGCGAACGTTGCACGAGCGCGCCGTAAGTGATGATCGACAGATCCTTACCTTCGCGAACTTTCTTCGCTTTGCCGAACGGGATCATGAAGTTGTCAGTTGGATACTGCGACTTATTGTAAGCCTGTCGATAGAGATGCTTGTGTTCGAGAAACAGCACCGGATCGTCACAGCGGATCGCAGTGCGAAGCAGGCCATTGGCATCGAGCGCGTTGGATGGATAGACCACGCGCAGCCCGGGTATCTGCGTAAACGTCGAGACGCCCGATTGGGAGTGGTAAACAGCGCCGCCTTTCAGATAACCACCAATCGGCACGCGCATCACGAGCGGCGATTTCCACTCGTTTCCCGATCGCCAACGCATCAACGCGAGCTCGTTGCGAATCTGATGCATCGCGGGCCAGATGTAATCGAAGAACTGTATCTCGACTACGGGCTTGAGTCCGCGTGTAGCCATGCCGATCGCGCGGCCGACGATGTTTGCTTCCGCAAGCGGTGAATTGAACACGCGCGCACTGCCATACTTGCGCTGTAGATTCGCAGTGACTTTGAAAACGCCGCCTTTGCCTTTGACTGACTGCAGATATTGTTCACGCGAACAATCAGCAACGTCTTCGCCAAAAACAACGATGCGCGGATCGCGCGCCATTTCCGTATCGAGACAACGATTGATTAGATCGACCATCGTTCCCGCATTGCCGGAAAGTTGCACGCGATCTTCCGTGTCAAACTCTTTGCTGGTCGGATCGACGTCAGGTGAGAAGACGTACTTCGTCGCTGTTTCTTTCGCAGGCTGAGCACTCCCGAGCGCGATGTCGGCCGCTTCGTTAACTTCGCGATCGACTTCGTCTTTAATCTTTTGCAGCCCTTCCTGGTCGATCACGCCTTCGTCGATCAAGAGGGCGCCGAAACGCTTCACCGGATCGCGCTCAGCATCGCCGGCGCGCTCTTCGTCGGGTCGGTAGAGCTTTTCATCGTCGGAAAGGGAATGTGAATAAGGACGGATAACTTTTGCGTGGACGAACGCCGGACCGTTTCGTTGTCGGCAGTAATCAACGGCACGACGCATCGTCTCGAGCGATTCGATCGGATCCGTGCCGTCGCAGCGTTGCATATAAAGTGACGGAAAATTCTCTACGAGGCGAGAAACGTCGCCTCCGGCAGTTTGCACTTCAACCGGAACACTGATCGCGTACCCGTTGTCTTCCAAAAGAAAAATAACGGGGAGTTTCAGGTTTGAAGCCGTGTTGAGTGCTTCCCAGAATTCTCCTTCGCTGCTCGTGCCGTCGCCGAGGGAGACGTAAGTCACTTCATCATTCTTGAAACCGCTGATGCGCTTTTGCAGTTCCGGAATGAGTTGGTAACGATAACTGGCTTCCGCGCAACCCACCGCTTGCAGCAACTGTGTTCCGGTTGGCGACGATTGCGAAACGATATTCAACTTTGAGTGGCCCCAGTGTGAAGGCATCTGGCGACCGTGTGAATTTGGGTCCGCTTCCGCGCCGACTGCAGAAAGCAACTGCTCGAGTGGAGTCATTCCGAGTTGCAGGCAGAGCGCGCGGTCGCGGTAGTACGGATAGAACCAGTCGTAAGCCGGCTTCAGCGCCACGCCCGCAGCCGTCAGGATCGCCTCGTGGCCGGCGCCGCTGATCTGGAAAAAGATTCGATTCTGACCCTTGAGTTGAATTTCCTTATCGTCGAGACGTCGCGAGAGATACATCGTGCGATACATCTCGAGCAGCAGATTCTGGTCCGGCAACTCGTGCATCTCTGGTTTACGAACCAGTCTTAATACTTTGGTATCACTAGTCATAAATTAATTTGAGCCACAGATTTCACGGATAAATCCGGATTTATTTCCGCGTTCATCAGCGTCCAATAATCAACTTCGCGATCGTCTGCAGTTGCATGTTCGAAGTGCCTTCGTAAATCGCGCCAATCTTCGAGTCGCGCCAGTATTTCTCAACCGGATAGTCCTTGACGTATCCGTAGCCACCATACAACTCGATTGCCTTCGAACTAACGCGCTCCGCCACGCGCGATGAATAAAGCTTCGCCATCGCCGCTTCCTTGACGAAATTCACGCCCGCGTCTTTCATGCGCGCGGCGTTGTAAACCAGCAAACGCGCTGCTTCCAAATCGGTTGCCATTTCAGCCAGTTGAAACTGAACTCCCTGAAACTGGTTGATCGATTTGCCAAACTGTTGTCGCTCAGCCGTGTAACCAAGCGCACTCTCGAGCGCGCCGGTGGCGATGCCAATCATTTGCGCGCCGATACCGATGCGGCCTTCGTTCAACGTTTCGATCGAGATCTTGTAACCCTTGCCCGCTTCGCCGAGCACGTTCTCTTTCGGCACCTTGCAGTCTTCGAGGATCAACTCAACTGTTGACGACGCGCGAATACCGAGTTTGTTCTCCTTCTTGCCGATCGAGAATCCGGGAAAACTCTTTTCGACGATGAAAGCAGTGATGCCTCTATAGCCTGCTTCCGGATTCGCATTCGCAAACAGAACGAAGATGTCCGCTTCGATCCCGTTTGTGATCCAGAGTTTGCGACCGTTCAGGACGTAGTGATCGTCGTTTTCAACTGCGCGCGTCTGCATCGCAAACGCATCCGAACCGGAGCCGGGCTCACTTAACGCGTAAGCACCAACGGTTTCAGACGCGAGTCTGGTCAAGTAGTTCTTTTTCTGCTCCGGAGTGCCCCAGCGAATGAACGCGTTGTTGACGAGCGTGTTCTGCACGTCGACGAAAACGCCGACGGATGCATCAACACGCGAAAGCTCCTCGACCGCAAGAATCGCAGTGAAGAAATTTGCACCCGCACCGCCGTACTCCTCGGGAGTCTCGATGCCCATCAGTCCGAGCTCGAAACACTGCTTGATGATTGCCGGATCGAGCTTCGCGACTTCGTCCATGTGCTCGACGCGCGGGCGCAGTTCGCCTTCTGCGAATTCCCGCACGCTGGCGCGAAACATCGTCTCGTCTTCAGATAAAGTCGTGAGAGGAGTGCCCGAAATCGGCTCGATAGCTGGTTGAGATTGACTCATTGTAGTAGTGCTCGTTTATAGGTGTCGAAGTAGAACGTGTCATCATAAAGCACCGCAGAGATAAATCCCAAATTGTGACACTCCGCCAACAGGTATAGTGTTTGCAGCAGCGTCGAACCAGTATGCTACCGTACCGCGATGCCGAATGATGTTTTGAGTGAGAAGCAGACCCGTAGCAGGAGATTCGCGCCACTTGGAGTCGTCTTCGGTCTACTCGGCATACTGCTGTTTGCTTATTTCGTGAGCAGAGCAGGAGTCGGCGAGATCGCCGCGCGTATTCAGCGACTCGGCGCGGGTTTCATTCTCATTCTCGCTGTTTCCAGCTTGCGTTACATCGTGCGCGCACTCGCCTGGACGCGCTGTATCGAGCCGCCTTATCAACTGCGTTTTCGTGATGCTTTTGCCGCCCGGCTGATGGGCGACGCGCTCGGCAACATTGTTCCGTTTTTGAGTGTTGCGGTCAGCGAACCGTCGAAGGCTGTGTTTGTTAAAGATCGTGTGCCGTTGATGGTTGGTCTGTCGGGTCTTGCGATCGAAAACATCTTCTACGCTCTTTCAGTAGCGCTCTTTATCTTCACAGGCACTGCGACCTTGCTGTTGACGTTTTCGCTGCCGAAGGGTTTGCGGTACGCGAGTATTGCCGCGCTTGTGGTGACGGTGCTGATTATTCCGCTCGCTTACTTAATCATTCGGCGCCAGACGAGGTTCCTGAGCGGCGTGGTGGGATATTTAGGTGACCGCGGTGTGGCGCGGAGCTTCATGGGGAAGTTGAAACCGCGGGCACAGTCGTTGGAAGAACGTATCTACGGTTTTTATGCGAACACGCAGCGCAGCTTTCTTTCGATCTTCGCGCTCGACATGTGTTTTCACCTCGCGGGTATAGTCGAGGTGTTTATCACTCTCTCGTTTATCAGCCCGGTTGCGCCGACGTTGACGCAGGCTTTCATACTCGAATCCGTGAATCGAATCATCAACGTGACGTTCAAGTTTATTCCGCTGCGCGCGGGTGTTGATGAGGGTGGAACTGGTCAGGTATCGAAGGCACTCGGCTTCGCACGCGGCATCGGCGAGACACTCGCGATCGTCAGAAAGGGCCGCGATATTTTCTGGAGTGCGATCGGAGTTTTGTTGATTTGGAAAAAAGGCTTTTCGCTACAGCGATTGTCAGAATAGTTTAATCGTACGCCAGCGCATTCACCGGATCGAGATTTGACGCGCGCCACGCCGGATAAAGCGCACCGAGAATCCCGCCGATCACGCCGATCGCTGCCGCCACCAGCGCCCACGCCCAACTGTATTCAAACACGAGCCCGTACGCCTTGTGGATCAGGTAGCCCGCTAAGAGCGAGATCACAAACCCGGCGAGCAATCCGATCAAACTGATCAGGATCGCTTCCTTCTCGATGATCCCAACGATGTAACCGCGCGAGGCGCCCATGGCTTTCAAAATACCAATCTCGCGCGTGCGTTCTGTGATCGTCGTATACATCGCCAGCATCACAACCAGCGAACTCACCACCGCCGAGAGCGCAACCAGCACGCGCAAAAACGTCCCGAGGAACGGAATACTCTTCTCAAAACTCGTAAACACTTCGCGCGTCGGTTGAATCGTGTTGCCGGGAAGTTCGCGATCGATGCGTTGCGCTACTTCCTGTAACTGATCCCCATTGCGCAGCTTAATAAAGATGAACGTACATTTATTCTCAGCTTCGAGTGCCTTTTGCATCGCCTCCAGCGACATCTTCACGCGCGCGCCCGACTCAGGTGAGTAAATGCCGGCCACGCGATACACGTCAGTGCCGAAAGGCTTGAAGGGATCGCCAAGACGCAGATCGCTGTTCCGCGCTTTGGTTTCGTCGATAACGATTTCATTAACGTTTTGCGGCCCGTGGCCCGCGACCATGTTGATGCCGTTCATGCTGGCGTAGACGTTCCAGTCAACACCATCGATCTGCTCGAGGCCGATGCCCTTGTTGCCCTGGAAGAAGTAGCGAATTACCGGCAAAGCCTCTTCGACACCTTCGATCTGCTTCAATCGTTCGACATAACGCGTGTCGAGGTTGGCAGTCGTCGAGGTCAACTGGACGGCGCCCGGCCGCATAAAGATCAACTCGGCGCGGACGTTGGTCGCGCGTCGCTGGAGATCATTGGCCATGCCGCGGGCGAGGCCGGTGAAAAGCATGACGAGGCTGACGCCCAGGGCCACGCCCGCCACGCTGACGAGCGTGCGAATCGGGCGCTGGCGAATGTTCGAAGTGACTAAGTTATCCATACAAGATTGCTGCTACAGCAATAAAGTTCCGGCACCGTGTAGGCAGGCTATTACCATAAAGCATTTTGGTCTAAGCTAACAACGACCGGAACGCATGTTGATGAAGAGGTTCACGCAGAGGCGCAAAGGGAACGCAAAGACGCAAACGAGAACTTTCTTTGTGACTTTGCGTAAACTTTGCGGTTCTGCGTGAAATATTATTTACATATGACGAAACGCAAACGTTCACCATTCATTTACTCCCTCGCGACGCTCGTCATTTTGCTCGCATTGGTCCTGGTTGGCCGCAGTTTCGCACCCGAGCGCATTCAAATAACGATCCTCGGCACCACCGATCTGCACGGCAACATTCTGTCCGTGGATTACTACACAAACAAGCCCGACAACCGCGGTCTTGCTAAGATCGCCACGCTCATCAAACGCATTCGCAAAGAACAACCTAACGTCCTGCTGATCGACTCCGGCGACACGATCCAGGGCACACCCCTCGAATCGTTCCACAACCGCAAAAACAATAAACCGCCGGATCCGATGATGCTGATGATGACGTCGTTGAACTACGACGCCATGGCCGTCGGCAATCACGAATACAACTTCGGCCTGAAAGTGCTCGAGAAAGCGCGTAAGGAAGCGGGCTTCCCCTGGCTTTCCTCGAACACCTACGACAAAGCCACCGGCAAGCCGCATTACAAACCGTACATCGTCAAAGAAGTCGCGGGCGTAAAAATCGGCATCCTCGGTTTGACCACGCCCGGCGTGCCGAACTGGGACAATCCGCCAAACTATGCGGGCCTGGAATTTCATGAACCTGTAGCCGAAGCGCGCAAGTGGGTTCCAATCCTCCGCGATCAGGAAAAGGCGGACGTGGTTGTGATCGCGATGCACATGGGTCTCGAAGAAGACTTGCGCACGGGCGAAATAAATCCGGGCCAGGTGCCGCACGAGAACGAAGCGATCGCGATCGCGAAGGAAGTTCCGGGCGTTGACGTGATTTTCATGGGCCACACGCATCGCGAGGTGCCGGCCGTGTACATCAACGGTGTATTGCTGACACAGGCGAATCACTGGGGCCGTCATCTCGCGCGCGCCGATCTGTATTTACAAAAGGCGGGCAGCGGCTGGCGCATGTACGCGAAGTCAGCACGTACGATCCCGGCTGACGATCGCGTCGAACCCGATCCGGAAATCGTGAAACTCGCTGAGCCTTACGATCGCGAAACGCAGGGTTGGTTGTCGCGAATTATTGGTGACTCGAGTCAGGAGTTGACGGCGCGAGAAGCGCGTTTTCGTGACACTGCGATTCTTGATTTGATTCAAAAGGTGCAACTCGAAGCGGGCAAGGCTGACGTTTCGATGGTGGCGAGTTTCAATGCCGATGCGCGTATCGCAAAAGGTCCCGTGAGCGTACGCGACATCGCCGGTCTCTACGTTTACGAAAACACGCTCGCAGTGCTCGAAGTGACAGGCCAGCAACTCAAAGACGCACTGGAACACTCGGCTAAATATTATAAGCCTTACGTTCCGGGCAAACCGCTCACCGACCTCATCGACGAAAAGATTCCTGCTTACAACTTCGATATCGCCGAAGGCGTCACTTACGAACTCGACATCTCGAAACCGATCGGACAGCGCATTCAGAACCTGCGCTTTCACGGGCAGCCCTTGTCGCCGGCGAAGAAACTTCGTCTCGCAACGAACAACTATCGCGTGAACGGCGGCGGTGGCTACACGATGTACAAGAACGCGCCGGTAGTCTATCGATCGAGTGAAGAGATTCGCGAGTTGATTATTGACTGGGTTGAGCGGAACAAGACGATTCCGGTTGCGCCAAATAACAATTGGCGCATAATACCCGTAAACGATGCCTCCGCGTCTCGCAGCAATCTCCGGTAAACACAAAGGCGCAATCTTCGCACTGAACGAAGAACCGCTCGTCATCGGTCGCGAGACTGCCGCAAATCTATGCATCGCTGACGCCTCGGTCTCACGCCGTCACTCCAGGATCGAAAGGAAGGACGATGGTTTCGTAATCACGGATCTTGAGAGTCTTAACGGCACGTTCGTGAACGACGTGCCAGTCAAGAGCCGGTTGCTCGAGCACGGCGATCGTGTGCGCATCGGCGATTCGCAGTTTCTCTTTCTCACTCATGAAGGCGACTCGATGTCGAAGTCGAGCGATGTCAGGATCGAGGAGACACAGGTAATCAGCGGTTCGACAGTGCAGATCCGTTTCGATCACGCGATCTATTTGATGGGGCGCGATCTGAGCGCGCTGATGAAAGTCAGCACGACGATCAATTCGATTCGTGGTCTCGACGATCTGTTGGAGCGTCTACTCGAGTTGCTGTTCGAAGTTGTTCCCGCGCAGCGTGGCGCGATTCTGTTAACTAACGAAGGAACGTTTGAAACAAGCCTCGTGTTTGGTCTGCATCGCACGCATGGTAAAGATCGCGCAGTTACTGTGAGTCGCACGTTCGTGCAGCAGGTGTTGAGAGACGGGGTTGCTCTGTTGGCGAACGATGGCGTGTCCGAGTGGACCGAGGCGAGTGATAGCTTGATCTCTACCGGCGCTCAATCAGTGATGTGCGTGCCGTTAATACTGTTCGATCGGAAGATCGGCGTGCTGTATCTCGATACCACGTCACCGCGCGATCCATTCAATAACGATCATTTGAAACTGGTTGCCGCAATATCCGGCATCGCCGCAGTCGCGATCGAGAACGCGCGGCAGTTTGAATGGCTGGAAACTGAAAAAGAACGCCTGCTGTCGGATGTAAACATCGAGCACAACATGATCGGCGAAACCGCCGCCATGCAGCGCGTTTATCACTTTATCTCGAAAGTAGCGCCGACAGACGCGACAGTGCTGATCTCCGGTGAGAGTGGTACCGGTAAGGAGCTCGCGGCGCGTGCGATCCATCGCAACAGCAAACGCTCGCAGAAAGCGTTTATGGCGGTCAACTGCGCCGCACTAAACGAGTCGTTGCTGGAAAGCGAACTGTTTGGTCACGAGAAAGGTTCGTTCACCGGCGCCCTGGCACAGAAAAAAGGACGGCTCGAAATTGCAGACGGCGGCACGATCTTTCTCGACGAGATCGGCGAGTTGACTCTGGCGCTACAGGTAAAACTGTTGCGCGTCTTGCAGGAGCGCGAATTTGAACGCGTTGGCGGAACAGTAACTCTCAAAGTCGACCTGCGTGTAATCGCCGCGACGAACAAGAACCTCGAAGAGGCGATTGAAGCGGGCGAGTTTCGTCAGGACCTTTACTATCGTCTCAATGTTGTTTCGCTCGAGATGCCGCCGCTGCGTGAACGGCGCGAAGACATCATGCTGCTCGCGAATTACTTCGCGGACAAGTATGGCGCACGCTGCAATCGAAAGTTGAGAGGATTCTCGACAGAAGCCCGTAATTATTTGACTGCTTACGACTGGCCCGGCAACGTGCGCGAGCTCGAGAATGCAATCGAGCGTGCGGTGGTACTCGGCACGACCGATTTAATCCTACCCGAAGATCTGCCCGAAGCTGTTTTGGAAGCGAGGCTGTCGTCTACGTCGCCCTTGAGGTATCATGAGGCGGTTACGCAGGCGAAGAAAGAGATCATTCTTGACGCGGCGGCGCAAGTAAACGGGAACTTCGCAGAAGCTGCCAGGCTTCTGGGCGTTCATCCAAATTATCTACAGCGGTTGGTTCAAAATCTCCAAATCAAGATCAGTTGAAACAAAGTACTAACGTACTTTATGCCGGCACCGGAAACATTTTGTGACGTAATCGACGTCCTTAATCGTGAAAACGTCCGTTATGTGATCGTGGGGAGCGTGGCGGTTGTGCTGCATGGAACTGAGCGCGAGGTAGCGGATCTTGATATCGTCACCGATCCGTCACCCGATGAGGCTCAGCGTTGTATGCACGCGCTCGCGTTAGCGGGATTCATACCCAGCATTCCGCTGCCGCTACCGCTCCACATGCTGACGGTCGTTCGCTTGTTTGATCAATCGGGACGTGAGATTGATATGTTTATTCGCAGTGATAGTCTCTTTAGGGAGCTGTGGTTTAACTCGGAGTTGGTGCAGGTCGGTAATCAGACCGCGCGCATAGCGGGACTGGAACACATTCGGAAGATGAAGCAGATCTATAATGAGCCACTCATGTCCAAACCCGAAAAACTCAATGTCTCGCTGCGCGACGTGACACCCGATGATCAGCAGTTCTTGTTTGAAGTTTACACCAGCACGCGTATCGATGAGCTGCAAGGAACGGATTGGACTGACGACCAGAAGCTGGCTTTCATCAGAATGCAGTTTCTTGTTCGTGAAAGGTCCCAGCCGCGCGTAGATGATCGAATCATTCTTTTAAACGGGCAACCGATCGGCAGAATGATGGTCGATAGAAGCGAGGCAGCAATAGTGCTGAGAGACATTGCGGTTTTGACAGAGTATAGAAACGCGGGTGTCGGGAGCCGTTTGATACAGGATCTACTGGACGAGGCTGCCGCCGCGGGCAAACCGGTTCAACTCCATGTCGTGGCCTCATCTCCGGCGGTGCGGTTGTACGAGCGGCTGGGGTTTTGCCGCACCGACGAAGAATCAGCATATTTGGAAATGAAATGGCTACCTGCCGCTGATTGAGTCATATATAAAACCATCCACAGATTTCGCAGATTATTTCTTTGTGTGTAATCTGTGGATCGTTTATTTCTGCAATGGTGACCTACTTGCTCAACCCATATATCAGTTTTGTTGAGAGCCGTCTGATCCCCGGCTTCGTCCAACAGGCGGTCTTTCATCGATTAACCGGGGATCTAGTCGAACCAGGCGAAAGGATCTACTCGCGGTTGCTTGCGGCGAAATCTGAAACTGAAATCTCATTCAGCGGCGATGGTGATATCCAGTTACAGCAACTGATTCAACGAGGGTTTTTGATCCCGGCAAGTTACGATCCTCTGGCTCCCTTGCTTGATCAGTATGTCACTCGCCCGATTCAAAATCCGGCCGTGGCCTACCGTGCG
>Ga0307414_10001197_pt1 | contig 13345 bp, 11 predicted proteins | sample DK1Ometagenome_FD_203804 | JGI IMG/M metagenome (GOLD analysis project Ga0307414, IMG submission 203804) | Maize rhizosphere microbial communities from greenhouse at UC Davis, California, United States - DK15-O-3 | ecosystem: Host-associated > Plants > Roots > Rhizosphere > Soil | place: USA... | reverse complement strand
GGACGGACCATCGCCTTCGTTTTATGAACCCGGCGGACTGGCCATCGCGAATGGCAATCTCTACGTGGCGGACACAAACAACCACGCCATTCGCGTGATCGATCTAAAAACCAAACGCGCCGCGACACTGAAGCTCAACGGTCTCACGCCGCCGGCGAAGAACATGCAAGCTCTCGAGACTGCTTCCGGACCAAACGCCGAAGAGGTCAAAGTTCCATCGCAACGTCTTCGTGCCGGATCGAATGGAGCATTGCAAATCGACGTCGAATTACCGGCGGGCTACCATCTCAACCCGCTGGCGCCGCAGCGTTACAAAGTTTCTTCAGACGGCAAGAGCATCGCGATCGATGAGAAAGTCGCGTCGCGCGCCGCGAAAGATCTGAAGTTGCCGCTGCGCATCCCGTTGAACGCCACTGCTGCTGGTCCAACAAATCTTCGTGCGCAAATCACTCTGTTTTATTGCCGTGAAGACAATACGGGAACGTGTCGCATTCGAACCCTCGTCTGGCAAGTGCCGGTTGAAGTGACGAACGACGCGAATGCACCAACAGAGTTGAAACTACAGGGTAAGGTTGCGGCCACGGATTGAAGGGGCTAATATCCTCCCACCCCTAAATTCATGAAGCAAGGAGTGAGGCCGTGGCTGATAAACCATTTCTCACTGACATCAAGACTTTGCGCGAACGCGCACGACAACATATTCAGAATGGCGCCGTAACCGAAGGCTACAGCGCCGACCGTGAGACAGTGATCAAACTTTTGAACGAGGCTCTGGCCACGGAGATAGTTTGTGTGTTGCGTTATAGACGGCATTATTTCATGGCCGCGGGTATCAACGCCGAGAGCGTGGCGCAAGAATTCCTACAGCACTCCAACGAAGAGCAGGGACATGCCGATCAGATCTCGCAGCGCATAGTGCAACTGAAGGGTGAGCCAAATCTCAATCCCGAAGGCCTTTTGATGCGCAGTCATGCCGAATACGTCGAAGGCGAAACGCTGACGGAGATGATCCAGGAAGATCTCGTGGCCGAACGCATCGCGATCGACAGTTATCGCGAGATGATTACCTACTTCGGCAACGACGATCCGACGTCAAGACGCATGATGGAAGGCATTCTTGCCGTCGAGGAAGAACATGCGGACGACCTCGTGACCTTGTTGGAAAAGATGGGTTAATTTGAAATTAGCCAGAGTTAGTGTTCGCTGATTGTCCGAACGCAATTCAAACCAAACTACACCCGGCCGGCCGACGATGTGCCGTAGTTGCGGGGCAATTGTCGGCGCAGGCCAAACTCAATGCGCCGTCTGTGGAGCGCCCACTTCAGCCAAATCACCCGCAGATTCGAGCCAATATCCACCAGCCGACAAGGAAACAGTAAGATTCGCACGCGCGGTCCTTAATCGTCCTTACAAATTCACAGTCGCGCTGCTCATAGCAAACATCTTCGTCTTTCTCTTGATGTGGGAATCGAGCGGGATGTCGATTGCCGCGTTGCAAAGAGGTTTTCCCGATGCGGTGCTGACCGCGTATGGGGCCAAGCTGAACTACCTCATCAATCCGCCGAATAACCAGTGGTGGCGCTTCGTCACGCCGATGTTCGTGCACATCGATATTCTTCACCTGTTCATGAACATGTTCAGCTTGCTGATACTCGGGCCGTTTGTTGAAAAACTTTACGGGTCGGCAAAGTTTGTCGTGTTCTGGGTGGTTACCGGCATCGCCGGCGTAGTCGGCAGTTACTTGACGATTCGTCCGAGTCTTGCACGCGGAGTGCTTGGAACTTTCATCTTTCACGCGACCGACGTGCCCTCAGCAGGCGCATCCGGTGCTCTGTTTGGCCTCGTGGGCGTGCTGTTTGTGTTTGGTATTAAGTTTCGACGTGAGCTTCCCGAAGGGTTCAAGCGCGTGTTCGGCACGGGCCTGTTGCCGATCATCTTTATTAATCTGTTCATCGGTTTTATCGGCCGCAGCTTTATCGGCAACTCCGCGCATCTCGCCGGACTTTTTACAGGCGCGGCGCTCGCGCTGTTTGTTGACTATCGCAGGCCCGGTGCGCGCGCGAGCATTACAACCATCTGGCGCGTGTTGCAGGTGATCTCGCTGGCGATAATCGTTGTGGCTGGTTATAAAGTCGTCCGAAACTTCAATCGTCCAGTGCTCGCTCGCAACGTGCCTTCGGCAAACAATTTGATCTTTGTGAACTATGTCAGCGCGATGAGCCAGGTTCAGGAAAAAGTTTCGGCAGTGATCCATAACAACGATTTGAACGGTGTGCCGGCGGTGACGGAGCGCGCGAGACAGGCGCCGGTTCCTGATGCGCGCGCCGCGGAGTTGCGAACTCGTGTGTTGACTATTCTTTCGAGCCTCACGAACGCGCCGAAGGATCAGAAGCTCGCTGATGAATACGCGAAATGGCGCAAAGAATATGACGACTGGTTGAAAATCGCGGCAAAGACTTACGCTAATTAATTATTCAGGAGAGATTATGGAGATTAAGAAAGTCGGAGTTTTAGGGTGTGGATTGATGGGTTCTGGTATCGCCCAGGTGGCAGCGACCGCTGGTTTTGAAACGGTCGTGAAAGAGGTTTCAGACGATCTGATCGCGCGTGGGTTTGGTGGCATCGAGAAGTCGCTGGCGAAGTTTGCCGAAAAGGGAACGATAACGTCCGATCAGCAGAAGGAGATTCGCGGTCGTTTGTCAGGCACAACCTCATTCAACGAGCTGGCGGATTGCGACATCATCATCGAAGCCATCATCGAGAATCTCGACGAGAAGCGCAGCACTTATCGACAGTTGGACGAGCTCTGCAAGCCGGACACTATCTTTGCTTCCAACACCTCATCACTTTCGATCACAGAGATGATGACGGCGACTTCGCCCGAGCGCCAGCGACGTTTCATCGGCATGCACTTTTTTAATCCAGTGCCGCTGATGAAGCTGGTCGAAGTGGTGAAGACGATTTTGACGGACGAAAACGTTTACGAGCAGGCGGTGGAGTTCAGCCAAAAGCTGGGCAAGGTTCCGGTGCGCGCTGACGACAAGACGGGTTTTATCGTTAACCGGTTGCTGGTGCCGTACATGCTGGATTCGATTCGCGCGTTGGAAGAAGGCGTCGGATCGATCGTCGACATCGATAACGCGATGAAGCTTGGCTGTGGTTATCCGATGGGGCCGTTGACGCTCGGCGACTTCGTCGGTTTGGATACGACCTATTACATCGCCGAGATCATGTTCAACGAATTCCGCGAGAAACGCTTCGCGCCACCGCCGCTATTGAAGCGCATGGTTCTGGCCGGTCTGTATGGTCGCAAGTCGGGCCGCGGCTTCTACGACTACACCAAAGACCCCAGGAACCCCACACCGATGAATTTGATCTAAAAATAGCCGGATTCGACAAATAATAGCCGTTTTAGCATCTCGTCTTTCAAACCCTTACAGTGCTAGTATCTTCTCTCAGAAGCGAGTGACAAAGTAATGAGCGAAGACCTTACAAAAAGACTACCACCTGGCGACAAGGACGAAATCCTCACGGCGATCAAGAACCTTGACTCACGTATTAATAATCTTGACACACGACTCGGAAGCCTTGACACACGACTCGGGAGCCTTGACACACGACTCGGGAGCCTCGAGCAAAAGGTAGATGAGAGGCTCTATGACACGCGGCCGATGTGGCATAAGTTAGAAGCGGATATTACTCAACTACAAGCGGGCGTAGAGAGATTAGAAAAAGGTCAGGTAGAACTGCGTGACCATATTCTTGACTTCGGCAGGGCAGTACGTGATGTTAATCGTCATCAGATTGTGATAAACGACGTCGTTCGGAAGATTCAGCTTGACTTTCACAATTGACGAACGTCTCCACCGACTCGAAGTCAATCGCAGGTGATAAATTCATCAACTTGATGCGTCTCCGAGCATCTCCTATACTGCAAAATGTCGTAACTATTCAGCTTGCGGAGTCCAGACGCTTGCAGCCTACTGTTCACGAAGGTCATCTCAACGCTGAGACTTTTCGCTTCGCAATTGTCGCGAGCCGCTGGAATGAATTGATCTCGGCGCGCCTGGTGGAAGGCGCACTCGACGCTCTCAAACGATTGGGAGCACGGGACGAACAGGTTGATCTCTACCGCGTGCCGGGTTCATTCGAGATTCCACTGCTGGCGTTACGACTCGCGCAGTCGCGGAAGTTTGATGCGATCATTTGTCTCGGTACGATCATTCGTGGACAAACGCCGCATTTTGATTACATCGCCGCTGAAGTCGCGCACGGAATTTCTCAGGCTGCTTTGACAACGGGAATTCCGGTAGTATTCGGTATCGTCACTGCCGACACGGTCGATCAGGCAATCGATCGCGCGGGAGTGAAACTGGGGAACAAGGGTTTTGAAGCCGCCATGACGGCGGTGGAATTGGTAAATCTTTACAAGGAAGCTTTTGAGTGAGGCCGCTCGCGGCTGAACGGTTTTGGTAATACTTTATGGGTTCGCGACGTAAGGCGCGTGAATGTGCCTTGCAAATGCTCTTTGCGGCTGATGTTGCCGAAATGTCTGCTGACGACGTCGTCCGCAGCTACTGGGCTGAGCTTGGAGAATCGGATCTCGACGAGACCGCGCGAGAATTCGCTACCCGGCTCGCCGCCCGAACTCTTTCAAACCTCGAGCTGCTCGACGAACGCATCCGCTCGCGCGCCGAACACTGGCGCATCTCGCGCATGGCGGTCGTCGACCGCAACATCCTGCGCCTTGCCGTCTACGAGTTTCTTTACGAACCGACACCACGCACCGTAGCGATCAACGAAGCACTCGAGATTGCCCGTCGCTTCTCGACTTACGAAGCCACGCAGTTCATCAACGGCATACTCGACGCCATCAAGCGCGACCTCGACGAACAACAACCGCAGAAAAACGTGCAGCCGGAGGTCGAAGATACCGACGCCTGACGAAATTCTCACGACCATGGAACAACTGCGCCAGGCCGCCGGCAACGGCCCGCAAGCGCGCAAACTTCTCGATACCCTCTTCCGCCAAGTCCACAATTTCAAGGCCAGCGCTTCCGCGAATGGATTAACCACTCTGGCCGCCGCCGCTCACGAATTCGAAAACGTGCTGCACGCCCTTCGCAAACAGCCGCTCGCGGAAGGCGCGAAATTGTTTCTCGTGCAAACAGATTTGGACGTGAGCGATTTCGATCGACAGTTTCAGAGTTTGAAAGACACGTTGAGTAAGACCGGTGAGGTGATCTCTACAGAACCAGGCGTCAATAAAGATCGACCGGCGAAAGTTAACTTCAGAATTCTGTACGCGTCGAATCAGATGCCTGATATTCCGGCTGTGACAGTCGAGGAGATCTCCGCGGAGGCGCCAACGAAGTCCTTCGAGATATCGGTACTTGAACGCGCGTTTCAGAAGTTTGCCGCTGAACTCAAACCGATTCCCTTTGACGACGTATTGGCACAGGCACTGCGGGCCGGTGAGGCGGCAGCTAAAGCAACCGGTAAGGATATTGACTTTGAAGTTAGAGGGGACGAGTCACTACTGAATCAACAAATCGCCGATCCGCTACTGCACCTGGTGCGTAACGCAGTCGATCACGGCATCGAAACGCGCGGCAAAGTGATCATCGAAATCGCCCAGCGCGATGATCAGATCTCAATCACGGTCACTGATGACGGCCGCGGCATCGATCCCTCATTAATGGGAAAAATCTTTGAGCCCGGCTTTTCAACCGCCCGCGAAGTCTCGGAGCTCTCCGGTCGCGGCGTCGGCCTGGACGTTGTCAAAACCACAGTCGAAGAACTCGGCGGCACCGTCAACGTCCACAGCGAAACCGGCAAAGGCTCCCGCTTCGAGATCCTGATCTGCGCTAACCCGCGTTAATCCGTGGCGTCTATCTTCGGATGCATCTCGTGCCACTTGGTCGCCCGCTCAAACGCCAGCGCCACACGCAACGGCGACACCTCGTCGTAAACACCTCCAGTGAACATGATCGCCACCGGTAAATTGTTAACAAAGCCGCACGGCAGCACCACCGCCGGATTCCCAGTCAGGTTCGTCACGAGCAAACTCGCACTCCCTGGCGCCGGACTTACAAACACATCCCACTGCGACATCAGCTTCTCCATGTCGCGTATCAGCAAAGTGCGGGCACGCTGCGCGCGCAAGTACTCAACCGCCGGAATGAACCGCGACGTGCGGAACGTATTCGGCCAATCGCCCGGCGACTGCCCCGACAACTGATTGACGCGCCCATCGCGAGTGATGTCATCAAACGCCGCCGCCGCTTCCGCCGACAAAATAAACCTCAGCGCGCCGGCCGGAAGTTTCGGCAACTCGATCGGCATCAACTTTGCGCCCGCTTTTTCCAACACTTCGAGTGCTGTTTTATAAAGCGCCCGGCGCTGTTCCGCCTGCGTTCGCAGCGGCTCGGTTGCCGGCGGCGTAGTTGGACCATCAAACTCGGTCTTGAGGTAACCGATGCGCAGCGTGCTGATGTTTGTATCCGCGTTCCAGTTAAACGGCACATCACCCACAGTAATGTCTTTCCCGTCCGGGCCGTAGATGGCGTTGAGCGCCGCCGCACAGTCTTCAACGCCGCGACACATTGGACCAATCTTGTCCATGGTCCAACTCAACCCCATCGCTCCATAACGACTGACACGACCGTACGTCGGTCGCAACCCGGTGACACCGCAGCGCGACGACGGTGAGACGATCGAACCCAACGTTTCTGTCCCGATCGAAAAGCCCACCAAACCTGCAGCAGTTGCCGCCGCCGGACCGGCCGAAGAACCACTCGAACCTGTTTGCGCTTCTTCCGGTTGCCACGGATTGCGCGTGACGCCGGCAAACCATCGTGCACCCTGCGCGAGGGCCCCCATCGACAACTTCGCCACCAACACCGCGCCCGCGGCCGTTAAACGTTCGACTACAGTTGAGTCGTAATCGATCATTTGATCGCGATAAGGCTCGGCGCCCCAGGTCGTCTTGATTCCTTTCGTGGCGAAGAGATCTTTCGCGCCCCATGGAATGCCGTGCAATGGACCACGATACTTGCCGCGCTTAATCTCCGCGTCTGCCGCAGCCGCTTGCTTTAGTGCTAAATCTTCTGTAAGGGTCACAACGCAAAGCAGTTTGTCTCCATACTTCTTCAGACGCGCCAGGTACATCTTCGTCAATTCGGTTGACGAGATGCGCCGCGTGCGAATCAGCTCCGCGAGTTGCGGCACGGTCGCAAAAGCAAGATCATCGACAGTCTTAAACTGCGGTAACTCAACCTTGCTAAAACGAAATTTTGTTTTGGCTGCGTAGAGCTCTTTCCGTGCGCGCGCCGGATGAAAAGCGATGGCGGGCTCGGTGTCGAGCGGTATGTCGATCTTCCGGATCGTTTCGTACGAGTCGAGGTTACGATTGACGCCGCCGAGCGCCATCGCCTCCTGCGCGTCTGTGAGCTCGATGCCAATCAGTTTCTCGGCCTGATGCATCATCTCTTTGGTGATGCGCAGCGCGGGCGTTGGTGACGGACTCGGTGAAGGCGTTGGAGAAGGCGTCGGCGTTTGTGCGAGGGCATCGAGCGGCAGCTTCGACGCTACGAGGCCGGCGGCGCCGAGCGCCGGGAGGCTCTTGACGAAATTTCGTCTGGCGATGTTTGCTTCATTCGCTCGTGGAGTTTTAGTTTTTTTCTTCATTTGTTTTGGAGTCGGATGCAGAAGTACGCAGAGATTACCACCGAAGGCATCAAGTATGCAGGCTCAAAGTTAAAACTTGTGCCTCACATTCTTGGTCTCGCTCAAAAAGTGCAGCCGCAAACAGTGTTCGACGGTTTCTCGGGCACGACGCGCGTCTCGCAGGCGTTTGCGCAGGCGGGATATCGCGTCATTGCAAATGATATCGCCGCGTGGTCCAAAGTGTTTGCCGAGTGTTACCTGCTGAGTCCGTTTCCGCGCGAGCACTACAAGGATCTGATAGACCACTTGAACGCAGTGCCGGGAAGATGTGGCTGGTTTACCGAGCACTACGGGAACGCAGACGATTTAAAGAAGCCCTGGCAACGACACAACACACTCAAGCTCGACGCCATCCGCGAAGAGATCGAACGGCTTGGCGGTCATGAAAAGGCTGTAGCGCTGACGAGTTTGATACTCGCGATGGATGAAGTTGACAATACGCTCGGCCATTACGCGTCATACCTGAATGAGTGGTCACCACGTTCTTACCGCGAGATGAAGCTCAGATTGCCACGGATCATTCCGAAAATTAAAGAGCATCTGGTCCATCAAGCGGATATTTTTGATCTCGTCTCCGCGATCGACGCGGATCTGGCCTACTACGATCCGCCGTACGGCTCGAATAACGACAAGATGCCGCCATCGCGCGTCCGTTACGCGTCTTACTATCACCTCTGGACATCCATCTGCCTCTTCGACAGCCCACCAGTCTTCGGCAAAGCGAAGCGACGTGCGGATACCTCCGACACGCTAAGCGCATCCGTCTTCGAGGACTTTCGGAGAAACGACGCGGGTCGTTTTGTGGTAGTCGAAGCGATCGAGCGCTTATTAAAACAGACAAAGTCGAAGCACATCATTCTGTCTTACAGCTCCGGCGGTCGAGCCACCGCCGAAGAGCTGAACGACGTGATCACAAGCTCCGGAAAACTGCTCGAAATCGTTGAAATCGACTACAAGCGGAACGTTATGGGCGGCATGCGCTGGACGCACGAATGGGTTCGGGAAGCGGAAGAAACGAATCGCGAGTTCCTGTTCCTGATTGAACGATCCTGATCCGTGTCCGTCCGCGAAAATCTGCGGCTAATATGATAGTCTTGAGGCACCGAGGTATTCAGATTGAGTCAGCAGATTAAACCCGATTTATCGCAAGTTATTGCCGAAGAATTCGGCGCGAACGCCACCTATGTCGAGGGTCTGCTCGAGCGGTTCCGAAGCAACCCCGAGCTCGTCGACGACTCGTGGCGCTCCTATTTCACAGAACTTATCGGCGACGGCAACGGCGCAAGACCTACAGTCGCAGCGCAACAGGCCACGCCTGCTGCCGTAGCCCCCGCTCCGGAACCAAAACCAGCACGGGCACCCGCGCCGCAACCCGAAGGTGAAGCAATTCCCATCCGCGGCCCCGCACTGAAGATCGTCGAAAACATGGAGAGAAGTCTCTCCGTGCCGACCGCTACTTCCGAACGCAGAATTCCAGTCAAGCTGCTGGACGAAAACCGTCGCATCATCAACCAGCATCTCGCGGAGAACGATCGCGGCAAAGCGTCATACACACACCTGATCGCGTGGGCGATGTTGCGCGCGCTCGATACGTTTCCACAACTCAACGATGGCTTCGCCGACGTCGACAACACGCCCACACGCATAAAACGGACGAACGTCAATCTGGGTATCGCAATTGATCTGACAAAGAAAGACGGCTCGCGCACGTTGCTCGTTCCCAACATCAAGAATGCAAACAGTCTCAGCTTCTCTGAGTTCCTTAGCGCTTACGACGACGTCGTCAAACGAGCACGCGAAGGCAAACTCCAGGTGCCCGATTTTCAGGCCACGACTGTTTCGCTAACCAACCCGGGCACGATCGGCACTGTAGCGTCGATTCCGCGTTTGATGGAAGGCCAGTCAGTGATCATCGCCACGGGTGCGATTGAGTATCCGGCCGAGTACCAGGCAATGGCGCCGGAAGCGCTTTCACAACTCGGCATCAGCAAGGCGATCGCGATCAGCAGCACTTACGATCACCGCATCATTCAGGGCGCGGAGTCGGGAGCGTTTCTCGCGCGCGTACACGAGTTTCTGATCGGCAAGCACGACTTTTACAAAAAGATCTTTTCGGATCTCGGCATTCCGCACGCGCCTCTGCGCTGGAACATCGATCGCAATCCGTTCTTTCTTCCGGGCGATCAGGTACACGAGCAGACGTTGAAAGAGGCTCGCGTCATCGAGTTGATCAACGCGTATCGCGTGCGTGGTCACTTGATCGCCGACACCGATCCGCTGCATGCGCTTCCGATTCTCTATCACCCGGAACTCGATATCGAGAACTACGGGTTGACGATCTGGGATCTGGATCGAACATTCATCACTGATGGACTGGCCAACCGCGAGAGCATGACTCTTCGAGAAATTCTGGACGTTCTTCAGCGTGCTTACTGCGGCAAGGTCGGCATCGAGTATCGACACATTCAGAGTAAAGAAGAGAAGCAGTGGATTCGCGATCAGATCAGACGTGAATTTGTCCAACCCGAACCGCTCCCGGTCGAGGTGAAAAAACGCCTACTCTGGAAACTGATCTCGGCGGAACAGTTTGAACGTTTTCTGCATACGAAGTATCTCGGACAGAAACGATTCTCACTCGAAGGCTGCGAAACGATCATTCCATTACTTGACCGGCTGATCGACGGCGCCGCAGCGCGCGGCGTGGAATCGATCACGTTCGGCATGGCCCATCGCGGCCGATTGAACGTGCTCGCCAACGTGATCGGCAATCTGTGCGAACGGATCTTCGCGGCTTTCGAAGGTTCCGTGCATCCGGAGTTTCCCGCTGATGAAGGCGACGTAAAATACCATCAGGGCGCGACCGGCGAACGCGTGCTCGAAGATGGTCGCAAAGTTCAGTTGTCGCTCTCACCCAATCCAAGCCACCTCGAGGCGGTCGATCCCGTGGTTGAAGGCATGGTCCGGGCTACGCAGGACGAAAGGATGAGCCGCGGCGCCACGCGCGAACAGGTGATCGATCTCGCGCTGCCTGTGTTATTGCACGGCGACGCGGCGTTTGCCGGTCAGGGCATCGTGATGGAGACATTGAACCTCGCGGGCCTGAAAGGTTACCGGACCGGCGGCACGATCCACATCATCATCAACAATCAAATCGGATTCACAACTTCTCCCGAGGCCGGTCGCTCGACGATCTATTCAACGGACGTCGCGCGCATGACTCAGTTGCCGATTTTCCACATCAACGGTGACGATCCCGAGGCGGCGTATCGCGTTCTTCAAATCGCGCTCGATTACCGCCAGGAGTTCAACAAGGACGTCGTACTCGACATAATCGGTTTTCGCCGGCTGGGTCACAACGAGACTGACGAACCGAGCTACACGCAGCCGCTCATGTACGCGCGCGTCAAAGCGCATCCAGGCGTGCGGACGGTTTACGCCAAGCGGTTGATTAAGGAAGGCGTCGTCACTGAAGAGGAAGTCAAGAACCTGATCGACGAGCGCGTACGCCGTTACGAAGACGCGTTGGCAAACGCGAAGCGAAAGGTCGCTGAAGAACCGGCGCAGTCGCAGTCGCGCGTGGAAGAGATGGACGGCTCCGAAGTGGTTCCGACCGGAGTTTCGGCGGAAACGATCAGGAGCATCGCACACAAGATCGCAGTCGTGCCTGAAGGTTTCCACGTTAATCCGAAGATGGTGGGCCAACTCGCGCGACGCGCGAAGATGGGCGACGGCAGCGCACCGCTTGATTGGGCGTTTGCCGAGGCAGCGGCGTTCGGATCGCTCGTGCTCGAAGGCAATCGCGTTCGTTTGAGTGGACAGGATTCAGGTCGCGGCACGTTCAGCCAGCGTCACGCTGTGCTTTTCGACACGCAGACGGGCAAGGCATGGGTGCCGCTCGCGGAGTTGCGTTCGGAGTCGAATCCTGATGCGCGTTTTGATGTGTACGACAGTTCGCTGTCTGAGGAAGGCGTGCTGGGGTTTGAGTACGGCTACACAGTGGTTGCGCAGAACGCGCTGGTGTTGTGGGAAGCGCAGTTTGGCGATTTCGGTAATGGCGCGCAGACGATCATCGATCAATACGTTGCTGCTTCGGAAGATAAGTGGAAACAGCGTTCGCGGCTCGTGATGCTGTTGCCGCATGGCTACGAAGGACAAGGACCGGAACACTCGAGCGCGCGTCTCGAACGTTATCTGCAACTGTGCGCTGAGAACAATTTGCAGGTTTGTTATCCGACTACGCCGGCGCAGTATTTTCATCTGCTGCGACGGCAAGTGCGGCCGGGAATGGAGCGGCCGCTGGTCGTCATGACACCGAAGAGCCTTCTTCGTTTGCCTGCCGCTTCGTCGTCGATCGACGATCTCAGCAACGGAGGTTTTCAGCCGCTGATTGACGATGCGGAGATCAGCAATCGCGAGGCAGTGAAAAGGATTGTGTTGTGCAGCGGCAAGGTCTATTACGACCTCGTCGATGCGCGCCGGAAGAGTGAAGATCGAAGCGTGGCGATAGTGCGCCTCGAGCAGCTTTATCCGTTTCCGTTGCAGAGCATTCGCGAGATGCTTGCGAGTTATGCGAACGCGAATGAGCTCGTGTGGGCACAGGAAGAACCGCAGAACATGGGTGGCTGGACGTTTGTTCAGGAGCGACTCGAGAACCTGCTGTCAAACTGCCAACGGCCACGATACGTTGGACGCTCCGCCTCCGCCAGCCCCGCGACCGGGTCGTACAGCATTCATCAACGCGAACAGTCCGAACTCGTAACAGAAGCCCTCAAAATCTAAGCAAATAGAACAAGTCAGGAAGGGCGGCTTGCCCCCGCTGTCGCGAGAGCGGGGGCAAGCCCCTCTTCCTGACTTGTTCTATTTCTTGTTTCCCTGATCTATCCGAGAATCTGTCTTTGTGCAATAAAGTACTTGACGGCATTCGGAGCGCGGGCGTAATATGCTGCGCATGGAGCCTGTGCCCGCTCTTCATGACCGCGCGATCGATAACATTCGCTACATACGCGAAACGATGGAACGCGCGACGCCCTTCACCGGGATCTCCGGTCGCGGCGAGATGGCCATCGGCGCGACTGCCCTCGTCGCCAGCGCCATCGCCGCTAAACAACCTAATTTCAGATCCTGGGTCTATATCTGGCTGGCGGAAGCCTTTATCTCGCTTTTGATTGCCGGCTGGTCCATGGATCGTAAAGCCCGCGCCACCCACACTTCGTTGTTCTCCGGCTCAGGCCGCAAAGCCGTGTTTAGTCTCGCGCCTCCCGTAATCGCCGGCGGCTTGTTAACGATTGTACTCGCCCAGGCCGGCATACCACACGCCATTCCCGGTGTTTGGCTGTTGCTCTATGGCACAGGCGTGATCACTGGTGGCATGTTTTCGGTTCGCGCAGTGCCCGCAATGGGATTGTGTTTCATGGTGCTCGGCGCGATCGCGCTTTTCAGTTATCCGGCATGGACCAACTGGTTCATGGCCGCCGGCTTCGGCGGGCTACATCTTTTGTTCGGTGCAATTATTGTGAGGAAATACGGTGGCTAAACAGTCAACAGCAAAACAGGACCGAAAACAGGATTCAGACGTGAACGCTCGTGCAGCGGTCGTTAAGCAGAAGAGTGCCGCTCC
>Ga0307414_10001196_pt1 | contig 13347 bp, 11 predicted proteins | sample DK1Ometagenome_FD_203804 | JGI IMG/M metagenome (GOLD analysis project Ga0307414, IMG submission 203804) | Maize rhizosphere microbial communities from greenhouse at UC Davis, California, United States - DK15-O-3 | ecosystem: Host-associated > Plants > Roots > Rhizosphere > Soil | place: USA... | reverse complement strand
TTACGCATACATTTAATCTCTACCAATATCCTGTCCCTAATGGGACGATAAGATAATGGACCCTTGTCCCTTTGGGAGCAAAATCCGGTTAAAATCGATTGGCGAAGATCGGTCCCGTGTCTTTAGATGCTGAATATATATTGATAGATTGTTCTCAACCATTTATATTTTTACGTGTGATGCATTGAAAATCTAGGATTGGGCGTATCTTTGCACCCCGATTAAGCATTTGAAAACCAAACGCTTATTAATTTAAATTAATCCAGCAGTGATGTTGCAATTCCATGAGAGATAACAATTCAAAAAAACCGTTTTTTAACAAAGGGAAAGAGAATTCCGATTCTTCTAAACCTTTTAAAAAAGACAATTATAAAGGTAAATCTGAGAATACCAGAAAACCGAAAGATTTCGGCTCTTCAAAGTTTGATTCTAAACGAATGGGTAGCGGAAAGGAAGAGGATGATTTCACTGACTTCAAAAAGAAAGCACGACCACAAAAAAGTAGTTTTAAATCACTTGGAGAAAAGAAATTTGGATCCAAGTCCGCTTTTGGAAACATGAAGGAAAAAGATTCCAAGTTTTCTAAGGCAGCCGATCAAAGTAGAGAAAAAAAGAAATTCTTCAATAAAAAAGAAGATTCTGAAATTCAGCGTCCTTTGCGGAAGGACTTTTCCTCTAAAACAACTGTAGAGTCTGGAGATAAGAAAACAAGCCTCGTCTATAAAGGCAGAGGAAAGGATCAGAAACCAATGTTTGCTGAAGGAAAACCAACCTACAAAGCAGAAAATAAGCCTTCAAAACCTTTTGGAAAGAGCCGTTTTGTAGATCAGGATGAACAGACTCCGAGGCCAGACTATAATTTTGATGGGCTTCCCCAGAAGAAAAATAGGCAGCCGGAAGGTGAAGGTCTCATACGGTTGAACAAGTACATCGCTAATTCGGGCATCTGTAGCAGAAGAGAGGCTGATGCTTTGATTTCCGAAGGACTGGTGACATTGAATGGGGAAGTTTGCACTGAACTGGGCCGGAAGGTAAAGCGTACCGATAGGGTAGTATATCAAGGAAGAAAAATCAATCCTGAGAAGCCGGTTTATGTGTTGCTGAACAAGCCAAAGGATTTTATCACAACGACGGATGATCCCATGGATCGTAAGACGGTCATGAATCTTGTAGGCAATGCTTGCGAAGAGCGGATATTTCCAGTGGGAAGATTGGACCGAAATACGACAGGCCTTTTATTGTTCACAAATGATGGAGAATTGGCGGCAAAGCTTTCACATCCTTCCAATGAGATCAAGAAAATCTATCAGGTAACACTTGACAAGCCATTGACAAAGAATGATGAGGAGGCGATTAATGAAGGGTTGGAATTAGAGGACGGGAAAGTAGAAGTAGATGATATGCAGGTATTGTCATTGGACCGAAAAATCCTTGGTTTGGAAATCCACGTAGGACGAAATAGAATAGTCCGGAGGATCTTTGCACATCTTGGGTATGATGTGACTGCTCTGGACCGCGTGGTATATGCTGGATTGGATAAGAAAGACCTTAAGAGAGGTCATTACCGCTTCCTTTCAGAGCAAGAAGTCGTCAGACTTAAATATTTTATATAACCTAAGAGGCTCCCCAAGGAGCCTTTTTTATTGCATTCTATTTTGAGTGTCTAGGCAACTTACTAACAGTTTAAGAAAAGGCTAAAGATTTAAATGAAGGATAGAGGGGATCTACTTTCTCCAGAAGCCCCATTTATGCTTCTGGCTCAGTTCACCCCCCAGATCCATTACCATCTAAAACTGTTTAACCCGGATTATGCATTAGGATTCGTAGTGAGGGTTTAAAGTGCAAGAAAATCAGGCTGTTTGGAGATGGAGGCATAGCACCGCTATGGTGAGATCGAAAACAGAAACAAAGTGACTGATTTTGAAGCAGTTTAAAGCCGTAATAGATTGTCTAATGCATATTTCGGGTTTAAGCAAGCTCTTTGTTCTGTCTGTCTATGGTAGGACCAAGATATCGATGTTCTGAATCCTGTATTGAACAGGTATATTTTTAACATGATCGGTTCTTCCTCTTGAGCTGGAGTAGACTGGCAAGATTTGTAATAAATAAAGTCTCAAATTAAAATAATCCAATTTTCAAGCTAATGTTATGTGTTCTTTCACATGAAGTAATTGACATTGTTGAATGCAGATAAAACGACATATAGGCCGAAAATATGGCTACTAGAGAACATAATCTACAACTTTTATCAAGTCGCAAAACATCGGTTACTACTTAAGTGCGGTAATATGTGAAATGGGAAATGTTATTTTTCTTATATATCTTCTAGAGCTAACGCCGTGGTTGGGATTACTTTTATCATTGTCTTATTGGAGACATTTAGATTAAGATCTTATCCAAAAAATGAATTGCTGGTTTATCTATTCAACTTGAATGGATTAGTTTTGAAACTATGAACATGTTTAAGTTGAGGGTTTAGCATATTCTGCCTAGCTTCTTAAGTTGAGTATGTAGATTAATGGTAAAGCTATGATTAACATTATGGGACATAATTATTTGAAGCTTTCATAAAAGATATAACCTTTGTGTATGTTTTTCAATGCTCAGATCGATTGGATTAATCATAGAATCGTTGAACGATTCCTGACATTGACGCTTTGTCAAATCCTATGCTTCAGGTAGTTCGACTCTTAAATTGTTCTTCAAGGGTTTAGTAATGCTCCTCTAAGTTAAATTTCTACTTATTGTTTTGCAGGAATTCATTGCTTAATCTTGCGAAAGTTTCTCCCCCATTATAGGGGTAAAGATTAGGCAAGATTTTAGGTTTTGATTTTCCCTAAAAGTTGTTTCTTATTTTGGACTCGGGTATATTAGATTCATCATAGATTGTTTTGTCTATTTGTTCTTTGTCGCTAAACATGTTGACTTGCCGGAATGAGGCTATATTCACAAAATAATTTGTATCGGTTAAGTTTTTCATTAATGAGATAGCAGTGGGTATTTAACAGAATCACTTTTAATTAATTTATTATTTATGAAACACAGATTATCAATTTTAAAGAATGCTGTTCTGCTTATGCTTTTTCTGCCATTTATGGTAGAAGCGCAGGATAAGCCAAACATCCTTGTGATTTGGGGTGATGACATTGGCTGGAACAATGTTGGTTTCTTAAACCATGGAATGATGGGGTACCAAACCCCGAACATTGACCGGATTGCTAAAGAAGGAGCCATGTTTACAGACTGGTACGGACAGCAATCCTGTACCGCAGGTCGTGCTGCATTTATTTTGGGCCAGCATCCTTTTAGGACGGGGCTATTGACAATTGGAATGCCAGGGTCAAAACAAGGAATCCAGGCAAATCAACCCACTATTGCGGAGTTGTTGAAGCCTCATGGATATACTTCTGGCCAATTTGGGAAAAATCACTTAGGGGATCAAGATGAGCATTTGCCAACTAACCATGGCTTTGATGAATTCTTCGGCAACCTGTACCACTTGAATGCAGAGGAAGAGCCAGAAGGATATTACTATCCAAAAGATCCAGAATTCCGTAAGAAATTTGGTCCACGTGGTGTACTGCACAGTACTGCCGATGGAAATATTCAGGATACAGGGCCCTTAACGAGCACTCGTATGGAGAATGTGGATGAGGAGTTTGAGGATGCTGCGATTGCATTCATTGAGAAGGCACATGCTGATGGAAAACCATTCTTTGTATGGCTAAATGCTACCCGTATGCACGTATGGACTCACTTGAAGGATGAAAGCACTGGCGTGACAGGTATTGGTCTGTATGCTGATGGTATGGCTGAGCACGACAAGGCTGTAGGTAGAGTTTTGGACAAGCTGGATGAGCTTGGAATCACTGATAACACTATTGTCATGTATTCTACTGACAATGGTGCTGAGAAAATCAGTTGGCCTGATGGAGGAACTTCTCCATTTAAAGGTGAAAAAGGCACTACCTGGGAAGGTGGTTTCCGTGTACCTACTGCAATCCGTTGGCCTGGGGTAATTGAGCCAGGTACGGTTTATAATGACATCTTCTCGCACGAAGATATGATGCCTACTTTGGTAGCTGCAGCAGGTGAACCAAATGTAAAAGAAAAACTATTGAGCGGATACCAAGCAAATGGTAAGACTTTTAAGGCGCACTTAGATGGCTATAATTTACTTCCTTACTTTCAAGGTCAAGTGCAGGAAGCTCCGAGAAAAGAGATCTTCTATTTTGATCAGGGAGCTAACTTGAATGCGATCCGTTTTCAGGACTGGAAACTACATTTCACCATCTTGGAAGGTAATATCAGTACAGCCTATAGAAAACAGCCAGCTTGGCCGCTGGCAATTAACTTACGTGCTGACCCATTTGAAGTATCTCCTGAATCAGGCATGTACATTCGATGGTACGCTGAGAACATGTGGCTATTCGTGCCTGCGCAACAACTTGCTTCCAAATTCCTGGCAACGTTCAAGGACTTCCCGCCGGTACAGGGATCTTCCCTATCGGTAGATGAAGTACTGAAGCAGATGACCACTCCTGCGAGAAATTAATACTGAAGCTTTTAGGTTATCCGGTTTCGCGCCGGATAACCTTTTTTATTAACGAAATTTTTAATTATTAAACAGTTAGCTTCAGTATGATGACTCCTCATGAATCAATTCTAGAACTAAGAACAAGGATGTCTGCCTCTATCATTGGGCAAGCTGAATTAATCGATCGGTTGATTTTGGTGTTGCTTTCCGATGGAAACATGCTTTTAGAAGGTCTTCCGGGACTGGCCAAAACCAGAGCCATAAAGACATTGGCTAGTGAACTTGATTGTGGGTTGAGCCGCATCCAGTTTACGCCTGATCTTTTACCTTCAGATGTCACAGGAACAGAAATTTATCAACCTGAACTTGAAGAGAAGTTTGTATTCCAACAGGGGCCAATTTTTAGTAATCTGATATTGGCAGATGAAATTAACCGGGCACCGGCTAAGGTCCAATCCGCATTGCTAGAGGCTATGGAAGAGCGCCAGGTATCTGTAGCAGGAAAGACCTATAAAATGGAACCACTATTTATGGTCATGGCCACTCAAAATCCTGTAGAGCAAGAAGGTACTTATCCACTTCCGGAAGCACAGATGGACCGCTTTCTCATGCATGTGATCATTAGTTATCCTGATGATGCATCAGAACTGGCTATTATGAGACTGAATCGCAATGAGCAGCACAAAACTGGCGATGCTAAACCACTGGTAAAGCTATCACCACAGGTCGTTTTTGATGCTAGGGATGAAATCGCTGCGGTAAAAATTTCGGAAGCAGTTGAAAAATATATTGTAGACATTATTTCCGCCACCCGATTTCCGGATAAATACTCCAAAGAATTAGATGATTGGTTGGATTTTGGTGCCAGTCCCCGCGGAAGTATTGCTTTAGACAGAGCTAGCCGAACGCATGCATGGATGAGTGGAAACGACTTTGTCACTCCGGAAAATGTTCGTGCAGTCGTCCATGATTGCCTCAGGCATCGCCTTATTCTAAGTTACGAAGCAAATGCAGCTGGTATTACACCTGATCATGTGCTGGATGAGATACTCAAGCAAGTAGCTGTCGTCGCCTAAGTAAACATTCCCTTACATGGCTAAAGAAACTACATTTCCTTCAGACATTTTTTGCTCATTAACAGACTTATTGGGAATGGAACGTTATGCGCATCATTTTAACGTGCTCGCCCGGAGACAAAAGGTAAAAAGTATTTTAGGAGGTAAGCATGCCTCCAAACTACGGGGAAGAGGGTTGGATTTTGAAGAAGTACGTCAATATGTGAAAGGGGATGATATTCGGAATATCGACTGGAAAGTGACGGCCAGAACCCGGGAAACCCATACGAGGGTTTTCAGCGAGGAAAAGGAAAAGCCAGCTTTAATCCTGGTTGACCAATCGAAATCAATGTTTTTCGGTTCCCAAAAAAGAACCAAATCAGTAGTGGCCGCGGAATTGGCAGCTTTGGCCGCGTTCAGAGTGCTCAAAGAAGGTGACCGCGTGGGAGGTATTGTCTTTGCAGATCAGGGGATAGATATCGTTTTTCCTAAGCGTGATCGAAGAAATATTTTAAGGTTTTTCGACAATATCGTCCGGAGGAACCACGAATTGTTGGAGGCAAAGGCCGGGAACTTTGAAGATTTACTAAAAGAAGTCACAGCAAAGACCCGTAACATAGTGACACATGATTTTGTGATTGTGATTATCAGTGATTTCCATCGGTATTCGCCAAATATGCTGAAATCTATCACTTTAATGTCTCAGCATAATGATGTGATTCTTGCCAAAATCACTGATCCATTTGAGCGGGAAATCGCAAACGTCAAATTTATAGCCGGAGATGAACAGACTCAAGTGGCTATAAATGGTAAGGAAAATGCGTTGAGAAGACAATTTACCGCTGGTTTTGATACGGATTATATTGAATTTCAAGCGAAGTTGAAGAAGCATAGAATCCCGATTTTTCAGCTTGACACCGTCCAGCCAATTGAGCTGCAGATTAAAGAACTTTTTAAATCCAGCCGCAAATGATGGTTCTCCAAGACACCTTAGCCCCCCAGTCTGACACCGTAGGCACGGCAATTGCAGCACTTCAAGTAGGTAGGTTGTATGAGCCTGATCCTGTACAATTTACCTTTGAAACTGTTGGGTGGCCCATACTTGGGACTTTGGTAATCGTAATACTAGTTATTGCAGGATTTTTCATCTATAGAAACTATCGCAGAAATCAGTATCGAAGAGAAGCTTTAAGGACATTGGATCAGATTTCTCAGCCAGATCAGGTTTTGACCATTTTTATGGTGCTGAAGAAGACTGCTATTCATGCATTTGGAAGAGAGAAAGTTGCTGGACTTTCTGGCAATGAATGGTTGAAATTTCTCGAAAGGACGGGGAAAAACATCCACATTATTGATCAGGAGAAACATGTAGAATCTTCGCTTTACCAAAGTGAGCCGCTTCCTGAAGACGCACAACATCAGATTTTGTCGAACGCTAAAAAGTGGATAAGAACGCATGCCGTCAAACTTTGAAATAGCGCACCTATGGGTTTTTTGGCTTTTGCCCTTGCCCTTGTTGATATTCTGGCTTCTTCCTCCTATACGCCTGAAAAGTGCTGCTATTACTTTTCCCATTTACCAGAAAGCGCTTCAATATACTGGCCAGAAACCTAGGAAATCTGCGTTGGTGAAGCGAAAAGGATTTTTTCAATGGTTAATCTTACTGGTATGTTGGATGCTCCTCCTGATTTCTCTGTCTTCGCCCCAATTGGTGGGAAAGCCAGAAATGAAGGTGAAAACTTCAAGAAATTTTCTGATTGCAGCTGATATTTCGTTCAGTATGGCACAGAATGATTGGCTTATCGATGGGGAAAAAGCCAGACGGTGGGATGCTGTGAAGCAGGTAATGCATGATTTTATCCAGAAGCGAAAGGGCGATCGGATGGGTCTTATCTTCTTTGGATCTAATGCCTATGTCCAAGCTCCTTTTACTCCTGATCTGGTGACGGTGACACAAATGCTCGATGAAGCAGATGTGGGTATGGCCGGGCAAATGACACATATTGGTAAGGCCATAGCCAAAGGCGTACAATTATTTGATAAGGATACTATCGAGACTAAAGTCATGCTTTTGCTGACAGATGGAATTGATTCTGGTGATGATGTACTGCCGCTCGATGCTGCCGAGATTGCGCAGAAAGACTCTATCATGATCTATACCATTGGAATCGGTGATCCGGGCAAGGAAGGGAATGATCTGGATGAGAAAACACTTCAGCAGATTGCAGAACTTACCGGCGGGCAATATTTTCTTGCAAAAGATGAAAACAAGCTGGCTGAAATTTACGGTGAAGTAGACAAACTGGAGCCGATAGAATACGAAGAAATGGAGAGCAAGCCCATCACGCTGCTGTATTACTATCCTTTGGGAGTTGCTTTGGGAATATTGATACTAAGCTCTTTGATCAGTATGCTTGTGAAGGTTTTGAAAAGGACTTCAGGAAAGGAGGAAGGCTATGTTTGAAGGTATATTTCCTATTAACTGGGCGGAATTTCATTTTCTGAGGCCATTATTTCTATGGTTATGGGGGCCATCGGCGGTGATTTTTCTTCTTGGTTTTCTCCAAATGCGGCAGGATCTAAGCTGGAAGAAGGTAATCGCTCCGCATTTGCGGCCGTTCGTAATTAAGAAGGGGAGCGAAAAAGCTCAACTTGGGATGCAGCTGATTTTATTGCTTGGATTGAGTTTTGGGATAATGGGGCTTGCGGGACCTACTTGGAAAAAGTTAGAGGTTCCCGGACAACTATTAGAGACTCCGGTGGTGATACTTCTGGACCTATCTCAGAGTATGATGGCAACAGATCTGCAGCCTAATCGCTTGGAGCGGGCCAAGTTTAAAGTCAATGACCTACTCAGGCATAATCCCCAAGCGCGCGTAGCACTAGTTGGTTTTGCTGGCACTGCTCATACTATTGTCCCGCTTACACGGGATTATGAGATTATTACCAGCAATATAGATGGATTGAAGCCGTCTGTGATGCCATTTCCTGGTTCCGATCTGGAAGCGGCGTTTGTAATGGCAGATTCTGTGATGAATGTGACGGATGCCCCGGGAACAGTATTGTTGCTATCAGATGATTTGAAGGAAGAGGAATTTTCTGCTATTCAGAAATTTGTACAAGGTCGCCTGGATAAGGTGGAAATATTGCCGATGAATACTGATGCAGGGGCTGATGTGCCGCTGCCAAATTCATCCCAATATTTCAAGGATGAGGCTGGCAACACAATACATTCCTCCATAGACAGACAGATAACTTTCCAGCTCAATTCGATTGGGGGAGTGTCTGTACATGAGCTGACGCTGGATGATAGCGATGTGGCATTGATCAGTAAGCGTATTTCTGATCATTTGGAGTTCATCGATCAACCGGAGGAAAAGGATAATTCGTGGCAGGATATGGGATTATTGTTTGTCATCCCAATGGCATTCCTGCTCTTACTGTGGTTCCGTAAAGGATGGGTATTATATGGAGTCGTTCTAGTTGTGTTTACTTCCTGCACAGATGGATCCACGTTTGCCAATCTTTGGTACACACCGGATTTTCAGGGCCAAAAATTGGTAGACAAGGGAGATTTTGCTCAGGCTGCCCAGCGTTTTGAAGATCCGCTGCGTAAAGGAGTGGCTCACTTCAAGGCGGGAGATTATACTGCTGCAATTGAGGATTTTAAGGAAGATACCACCGCCTATGGTTCTTATAATTTGGGGCTTGCATATTTCCAATCTGGAGATACCTTGTCTGCTATGCTGGCATTTCAGACGGCGTCGGAATTAGATCCGGACTTTGCGCCAGCAAAACAAGCCAATCAACAATTGGAACAGATGCCACGGGGAGAAGATGATATAACCCCTCAAAAGGCGGAAGAAGCAGAAGACGGTGACCAAGGAGATCAGGGGAAGGCTGCGGAAAACAGGCAGAATGACAGCATGGAAGATCTGGGTGGAGGAGGGCAGGAAGCTACCAAAAAAGACATGGAAACTTCCAGAAATGAGGAAACTGTCACATCCAACGTTCATACTGGTAAAGAGTTGGATGAGGTGCCGGAAGATTTGGGGGAATCGACCATACAGCCGATGACCGGCAAGCTGCTTATGCGTAAAGTTGATGATGATCCGGCCGAGTTTCTCAAAAAGAAGTTTGCCTTTCAGGTGAAGGAGAAAAAAATTAAACCCAAAGCAGATGGCAAGGAATGGTAAGTTGATCCTACTTCTTGGATTGTTTTGGATGCTATCCAGTCATTGCCGGAGCCAGACTATTTGGGCAGATGTTAGCCTGGATAAGCGTGTAGTATATGTGGGACAGCCGGTGAGTGTTTCGGTGAAAGTTTACACATCTACCTGGTTTACAACTGGAGTTGATCTTGGTAATATAAAGGTCCAAGGGGCATTTTCTGTATACTTTAGACCAGTGAGTACCTCTTTTCAAAAGGATGGTAAAATGTACTCCGGTGTGGAATTGATTTACAATGTTTTTCCATTTGAAACTGGAAGAGTGACTTTTCCTGCATTGGATATCGAAGTATATTCTCCAGCTCCCGGAGAATATAAAGGGTCGAAGCACAGTGTAAAAACTGCCGAAAAAATAATAAGTGTGAAGCCAGCACCAGCCTCGTTCTCATCTGCCGAATGGCTGGTAGCAAATGGCCTTTCGGTCAGCGATAGGTGGAGCGGTGATATACAACAGGTGAAAGTTGGGGATGTGCTGGAGCGTCAAATTACTAGAACTGCCTTTGGTACCGTATCGGAGTTGATTCCACCGATCGCTTGGGATACACTTTCAGGAGTCAGTGAATATGCATCCCGGAGTGTAATGAACAATCAGAAGGATAAAACCACAATCAGCGCGACACGCACGGAGACGATGCGCTATTTATTTGAGAAAGAAGGTGAAATCACGCTACCTGCAATGGTCTTTACCTGGTTTAACCCTTCTCATGAAAAACTTTACAAGAGAACACTTAAAGCGGTGATTATTCAAGTGGCTGCCAATCCGGATCTTGGGGTGCTGACTAGCATAAGAGATTCCCTACAACTTGTTCAAGAAGCTGAACTTGCTGAAAAATCTTCAGAAAAGGAGCGAACTATCCTTGGAATGAGCCCAAAACAAATTGCAATTCTTGGCCTTATTCTACTGGTGAGCTTGATACTCTTGTATGTAATCACTCGAAAGTTAATTCAGCACTATCATCAAAAGCATGAAGCATACCTTAAGTCGGAAAAATACTTTTGGGATAGGTTTATAGCCACTTATCGAAAGGGCAACAAGCAAAAGACGTTGAAATTATTATACCGCTGGCTGGACGAGCTTAAGCTAGCTGAACCAACGGTAGATTATTTTGTGCGAAAATACGGTTCCTCCAGATTGAAAAATGCATATCAAAAGGGTGTCACTTCGGATATGCTTGCAGTTTCAGTGTTGCAGGATGATCAAATCTCAGATTGGAAACATGCGAGGGAAGCATTTTTAAGAGGTAGCAAGGGTCGGGTTGACGAGTCTTCTGATTGGATCAACCCTTAATTCCGCTAGTATGATTGAAATAAAGCATAATTAAGATGAAGAAGATTTTTGGTATATCAGTAATTTTTACAATGATTCTGATCAATACTCATGTACTGGGTCAGGAAGGGGGCCGTGTGTCCGAAGAAGGCGTCGAAGGGAAGCATTCACTTGCTTTGGTGCTCATGCACTCGAGGATAGGTCAGGGAAGGAATGAAGCCGGAATGAAACAGTTTACAACGGTTCCCGCATTTGCATTGGATTATAATTATTGGTTTGCTGAAAACTTTGCAATTGGGTTACACACGGATTTTCTGAATGAGAATTTTATTGTAGAATCAGAATCTGGTGGTGAGTTAATTGAGCGGGAGCGGCCTATTGCCCCGGTGATAATGGCTACTTATTCCGCTGGAGAGCATTTTAATTTCTCCCTTGGTTTTGGAGGGGAGTTTGCCGAAGGTGATGATTATTTTGTGACGCGATTTGCCGTTGAATATGGTGTAGAAATTAGGAATGGCTGGGCAATGCTTGCTTCCATTTCGCAGGATTTCCGGGCTAATGTTTATAATGTAACCAGCGTTGGGCTCGGAGTAGAGAAGAGATTTGGGCGGTGATATATTTTAACAATTAATTAAAGGGGATGTAATATAATTATCCTCAATTTTTCACACAATAAAGAAACTAACTATGAAGAAGCTATTACTATTTGTTCTACTGGCTGTCATTGGGTTAGGAGCAGCTACTGCCCAAGAAGAAGGGGCAAATGCCGCCCAAGCAAATAATCCACTTGCGAATATGACGGCGCTGAATTTTCAGAATTATTTTACCCCCAAGCTTGCGGATGCACCTGCTGATGCATTCACAAATACCACTTGGATCCGGTTTGCAGCCCCATTGGCTAGTGGCAAGTTACTCCTGAGAGTGTCTGCGCCTTTGTCAACTGTAGGCACTCCTGATCGAAATACGAATGTAGTGAAGACCACAAATGGACTTGGGGATATCAATGCATTCCTTTCGTATAATTTTGTATCCAAACCGACTACTACTATGGGCATAGGCCCGCTGATAAGTCTGCCGACTGCTGACAAGGTTCCATTAGGTTCGGGAAAATGGCAAGGTGGACTGGCATTCGTCGCATTTGTGGCAAAGTCCCCCGTATTCCAATATGGCGCCTTAGTCACTTGGCAGACTTCTTTTGCTGGTGATGAGGATAGATCAAGCACTAATAACAGCGCGGTACAACCATTTTATTTCTGGCAGCTAGGCAAGGGAACCTATCTCCGTGGCGCACCGATCTGGTACTTTGATTTTGAGAGTAAAGCCTTTAATGTACCGCTAGGTTTGGGTGTGGGGCAAGTAGTAAAAGTAGGAAGTACTGTCTTCAATCTCTTTCTGGAACCCCAGTACACCATGCTTTCCAAAGGAACACAGCCACAGTTCCAACTATTTACAGGCATTAATCTCCAATTCGTGAATGGAGATTAAGAATTTTATATAGAACTGAACAGTAACACTCATGGTGAGACGAAGGGTGGCTAAAAAACAATCTGTTAATGTTGATTTAATAGATAATAAGACGCTTAACGTTAAGCCTTTAGGTTATAATTGAATATTTTTTTTACATCTTTTCAATCATGAAAGCCATGAACAACAGCATATTAAACAAGCTTTTAACCATTCTGATCCTTGTGAATTTTGGGCTCTTATTCTTCCCATCGGAAACGAAAGCTCAGGGCGCACAAAAGATCTTTAATCCGCTTTATGAGGATTATTATGATAGTCTCAAGAAGATGGATTACCCCTACTTGTTTCCTTTTCTGGGAAAGGGGGCTTATTCAAGAGGGTATGATCTGCAATATGCATGGGGCGCAAGTGCGATATACTTTACCCAACAGCAGCAGATTTTAATAGAAAGTACGGCAATTGGATTTGGGGGGTCTGATCTGGTGGATATTAGCCGGTTTATCAAATTTGGACCTACTATTGCCACTACCAATGCATATTCTTTTCGTCCTGATGTCTGGGTATTACCATTCTTGAATGTATATGCGATTTTGGGTGGAGGGACCACAAGTACTGAGGTAACGCTCCTGGATCCGATCAGCTTCCAGACAGAGCAAAATTTTTCAGTAAGTAGTTATGGTTTGGGGGCCACGCTTACCGCAGCTGCTGGACCGGTTTGGTTTGCTTGGGACAACAACTACAACTTTGCTGATGTGGAAGTGGTGGTGGAGCCGGTCCCGGCTTTTAATAGTAGTC
>Ga0307414_10001195_pt1 | contig 13350 bp, 9 predicted proteins | sample DK1Ometagenome_FD_203804 | JGI IMG/M metagenome (GOLD analysis project Ga0307414, IMG submission 203804) | Maize rhizosphere microbial communities from greenhouse at UC Davis, California, United States - DK15-O-3 | ecosystem: Host-associated > Plants > Roots > Rhizosphere > Soil | place: USA... | reverse complement strand
ACATCGGATTTCCTCCCTCTCGCGCCGGCGCATAGGCTCGCCGGTCACGTTAGAGGGGAAGGTCCGCTTTATGCCGTGAATGAACAATCATCAAAAATATCAGGCACGCCATAACGGCGGGCATCACCCTGAATCTACTGGCGTTGTGTCGCTCCGCCATCGACGAAAATTCCGTGGCCCGACATGAATCGGGCGTCGTCGGAGGCCAGAAAGGCGGCGACGTCGGCAATGTCTTCGGGCTGGCCAAGCCGGCCGAGCGCCGCCTTTTCGATCCAGCGCTGTCTGAATTCGGGCATGGCGGTGAAGGCGGGCGCGGTCATCGGGGTCTCGATCGCGCCGGGCTGGATGCAGTTCGCGGTGATCCCGAAGGCGCCGACCTCCGCCGCCACCGATTTGGTCATGCCGAGCACGGCATGTTTCGACGCGCTATACGCCGTCATGCCGGCTTCGCCAAAGCTCGACATCACCGAACCGATCAGGATGATTCGGCCGTGCGGCGAGCGTTTGAGGAGAGGGAGGGCGTCGCGCATCAGGCGGAAGACCGCGGTGACATTGACCGCCATCATGGTATCGAAAAATTCGTCGCTATGCCCGTCGAGCGGCTGCATCCCGGTGATCCCGGCGCAGGCGACGAGGATGTCGAGGCCGCCGAGGCGCGCTTCGGCCTCCGCGACCATATGTGCGTTGATGCCGGGGTCGGTGACGTCGGCAATCATGTCGACATCGCCTGCACGGTCGACCGTGAGCACCCGCGCGCCATCGGCGATCAGACGCTGTGCCGTCGCGAGGCCGATCCCCGACCCGGCACCGGTGACGAGCGCGGCGCGGCCGTCGAGGCGGCCCATCGTCACAGCGAACTTCCGCCGTCGACGCGGAATTCGGCGCCGGTGGCAAAGGCCGATTCATCGGAGGCGAGATAGAGGATGATCGCCGAAATTTCCTCGGGCTTGCCGAGGCGGCCGACGGGGTGGGTTGCGACCCAGCTGTCATAGAGCGCCTGGCCATCGTCGACCTGCGCCATCACCTTTTCGAGCATCCGGGTGTGGATCGCGCCCGGATGTACTGAGTTGCAGCGGATGCCATATCCCTTGCTGGCATAGTGGAGCGCGACCGATTTGGTGAGATGCGTTACCGCGGCCTTCGCGGCGTTATAGGCGGCAAGATCGCCATGCGCGCGGACCCCGCACATCGACGACATGTTGATCACCGATCCGCCATGGTCCTTCATCTTGGGAATGATGTGCTTGCAGCCGAGGAAGACGCCGTCGACGTCGACCGAAAATTCGTGACGAAAGGCCTCGAGCGTCAGATCCTCGATCGACCCGTGGGTGGTGATGCCGGCATTGTTGACGAGAATGTCGATATGGTCGCACGTGCCGAGTGCGGCGAGCCAGTCTTCCTCCGCCGACACGTCGAGTTTGACGAAGCGCTGACCAAGTTCGACGGCGAGCGCTTCGCCTGCGGGGACGTCGATATCGGCGATCACGACGCTGGCGCCCTCGGCGACAAAGCGGCGGACGATATCGAGTCCCAGTCCCGACGCGCCGCCGGTGACAAAGGCCGTCTTGCCGGCGATCCGTCCATGAACCTCTGCCATTCGATCCTCCCTCTGTTACCCGTCACTATCAGGCTGCGTGCGGGGCGATGGCACTATTTATTGCGCTAGGTGCGGGCGACGTGCTGTCGGTTCCAAACCAGTCCCCAAGGGAGAGGCGTCATGGCGGAAAGCTGGGACTATATCATCGTCGGGGCCGGATCGGCGGGCTGTGTGCTTGCCGAGCAATTGAGCGCCGATCCGCAGGTCCGCGCGCTGCTGCTGGAAGCGGGCGGCCGCAACGACAGCCGCTGGGTCGCGATCCCGAAGGGGGTGGCGAAGCTGGTCACCAATCCCGACCATATCTTTGCCTATGGCGTGTCGCAGCCGCGCGGAGATGGCGGTGCGCCGGGCGAGGTGTGGATTCGGGGCAAGGGGCTGGGCGGATCGTCGGCGATCAACGGCATGATCTGGAGCCGCGGCGAGCCAGCAGATTATGATGAATGGGAAAAGCTGGGCTGCACCGGCTGGAACGGCGGGGCGATGACCGACGCCTTTCGCAGCCTAGAGGATCATGGCCTTGGTGCCAGCGAAATGCGCGGCAGCGGGGGACCAGTTGGCGTCGCGCCCAAAATACACAGCTATCCGCTTGCCGAGACGATGGTGCAGGCGGGCACCGAAATGGGGCTGCGGCCGGTCGATGACCTTAACGCTGCGACGCACGACCGCGTCGGCTTTTATGCGCATAATGTCCGGCGCGGACGGCGCGAGAGTGCGGCGACGACCTTTCTCGCACGGGCGAGGAAGCGTCCGAACCTGCATATCGTCACGCATGCGATGGCCGAGCGGCTGGTCGTCGAAGGTGGCCGCGTCGTCGGCGTCGAAGCGAAAGTGGCGGGGCAGCCGCAGCGCTTCGATTGCGTCGGCGAGGTGATCGTGTGCGGCGGAACGATCGAAAGCCCGTTGCTGCTTCAGCGTTCAGGCATTGGTCCGGCCGATATATTGCGTGCTGCCGGAGTCGAACCAATCTTTGATTCGCCCGATGTCGGCGGGCGGATGCGCGAGCATCTGGGGTTCAGCATGCCGCACCGCCTGTCGCGCGACGTCGGCAGCAATCGCAGCTTTTATGGCGTGGGTCTGGTGCGCGCGATGGCGCAATATTGGCTGACGCGCGGCGGCATCATGGCGACGGGGCCGTTCGAGGTCGGGGCATTCCTGAACCTGACGAGCCGCGACGGCCGGCCCGATCTGCAGCTTTATCTGGGCGGTTACACATTCGCGCTGGGCGACGACAAGCATCCGGTGCCGCTGAGCAGCATCGACCGCAAGCCGGGCATGACGATCTATGGCCAGCTTCTCCGCCTGACGAGCGAGGGGAGCATTTTAATCGCGGGCCCCGGCAGCGACACGGCTCCCGATATCAAGCCGAACTGGCTGTCGACCCGCGACGACGAACGCACGGCGATCGCCGCCGTCCATGCGATGCGCCGCTATATGGCGCAGCCGGCGCTCGCCGATCTGGTCGAGCGCGAACTGCTCCCCGGCGCAGCGGTGCAGAGCGACGCCGAAATCCTGTCCGCCTTTCGCCGCCTTGCGACCTGCGGGCTGCACGGGGTCGGCACCTGCCGGATGGGCAGCGACAATCGCGCCGTCACCGACGCGCGGCTGCGCGTCAATGGCGTCGATGGCCTTCGCGTCGTCGATTGTTCGGTGATGCCGTCGCCGGTGACGGGGAACACCAACGCCCCCGCGATGGCGCTGGCGCTCCGCGCGGCGGGGCTGATCCGGGAAGACAGGCGCAATGTGCGCGCGGTGGCGTGAAACCCATGACAGGCTTTGATTTCAGGCCGCCTCGCGATCCTTGAGCCAGCCGATCCCGCGGCGCAGCAGGTCGTAAAAGACCGGCAAGTCCCACGCGCAGCGATCGACGGTCGGCCACCAGTCCATCATCGGTTGCAGGTCATAATGGCCGCGGCAATGGCCGAGCGTCAGGTAAAGCACGGCGCCGGCGCCATGCTGTTTGATGTAAAAGACCGGATAGGTTCCTGGGGCATCATCCGCCTCGACAAAGCCGGTGCCCGGTCCGGTGCACTGGGTGTCGAGCAGGACATGCAGGTTGCCATGGGTTTCGAGATGATAAAGCTCGTCGGTCGTCTCGAACGGTTCGACGCCTTCGACCAGCGGGTGATCCGGATCGGCGACACGCACGGTGTAAGGTTCGATCGCGGGATGGCTGATGAATTGCGATCCCAGCAAATCCATCATCAGCGGCGCCCAGCGCGGCGCGTCCCATACGCCGGTTTCGAGCAGCCGCAGGATCGAATTGGTGCCGTGGAGGGCATACCAGCGGCCGCCACGTTTCAGCCAGTCGCGCAGCGCCTCCTGCGCCGGCAGCGACGGGGTGACGTCGCAGGTGTAGGTGATCAATATGTCCGCCGCCTCGATGGCGGCGATATTGTCGTAATTTTCGAAGACGCGTGTGCGGATCGCCGGGTCTTCGGACAGAAGCTTCAATAATTCCAGCCGTGCGAAATCCATGTCGTGCCACACGCCGCCGCAAATCAGCACGCAATTGATGCGCGGCGGATGTTCGCTATCGCTCATGTCCTGCAATCCTCTCTCCATGATCCTAGGGTATGATGCGCGGGCCGGGCGCGTGCGTCACCTTATTCTATTGATAGGTCCATCGAGCGACGCGAGGTGGCAAAGAGGCGTATAAAGAGACGGGCGAGAGGAGAGGCACGATGCAGCAACGACTGGACGGCAAGGTCGCGTTGGTGACCGGCGGGACGAGCGGAATCGGGACGGCGGCGGTGCGGCGGCTGATCGAGGAGGGCGCCCGCGTCGTCTTTACCGGATCGAACGCCGATGCCGCGGCCGCCATCACCGCCGAAACCGGGGCGTCGTTTCGCGCCCACCGTGTCGAGGATGCCGCAGCCTGGCCTGCGCTGATGGCCGATATCGCCGCGAATTTCGGGCGGCTCGACATCGCCTTTGCCAATGCCGGGACCGAGGCTGGCGATGCGAGCGTCGAGGATATGGATATCGATGCCTGGAACCATATCGTCGCGGTCAACCAGACCGGCGTGATGCTGACCACCCAGCATGCGATCCGTGCGATGGCGGCGAACCCCGATGGTGCGAAGGGATCGATCATCGTCAATTCGTCGATGAACGCGCATCGCGCGATGGGCAATTATGCCGCCTATTCGGTGACCAAGGCGGCGGTTGTGGCGCTTGTTAAATCGGCGGCGATCCATTGCGCGGGCAAAGGCTATCGGATCCGGGTCAACGCAATCCTGCCGGGGGTCGTCGAAACCGACATGATCCGCGGCGTCATCGACCGCGCCCCCGACCCGGCGGCAGCGCGCGCCGCGTTTGAGGGGATGGCGCCGATGAAGCGCATGGCGCAACTGGATGAAATCGGCGCGCTCGTCGCCTTCCTCGCGTCGGACGAAGCGGCGTTTATTTCGGGTAGCGATTATGTGATCGACGGCGCGACGACCGCCGGGATGATGGGGGTCTGACCCCGATCATCCCGATCGCGGAGCGTAAAGTCCGCGATGATCGCGCGGCTCGCTGCGTTCATATTGCGGGGGGACGGCGATAGTCGCGCCGAGCGCGGCGGCGGCGTGCCACGGCCAGCGCGGGTCATAAAGCGCCGCGCGGGCAATCGCGACTGCATCGGCGTCGCCCTGGGCGATGATGGCCTCGGCCTGAGCGGGATCGGTAATCAGGCCGACGGCGATGACCGGCATGGTCACGGCGTCTTTGATCTTTCGCGACAGCGGGACCTGATATCCCGGTGACAGCGCGATCTGTTGCGCGGGGTGCAAACCGCCGCTCGACACGTTGATCGCGGCGCACCCGCGCGTTTCGAGCGCCTGTGCAAAAGCGACGGTTTCTTCGATCGACCAGCCGCCTTCGACCCAGTCGGTGCCCGACACGCGCACCGTTACGGGGCCCTGGCGGCCGAACGCATCGCGGACGATATCGAAGATCTCCAGCGGGAAGCGCATCCGGTTTTCGAGGCTTCCGCCATAATCGTCGTGACGCCGGTTCGACAGCGGTGAGAGAAATTGGTGCAGCAGATAGCCATGCGCGGCGTGCAGCTGGACCGCGTCGATTCCCAGCCGCGCGGCGCGGGCGGCGGCATCGGAAAAGTCGGTGCGGATTTTGTCGAGCCCGCCGGAATCGAGGGCGGTGGGCGCATTGTCCGTGTCGAGGAAAGGAAGGGCCGACGGTGCAACGGTCTGCCACCCGTCCGGCGCATCGGGCGCAATCTGCCCTCCGCCGTCCCACGGCCGCGCGGTGCTTGCCTTGCGCCCCGCGTGCGCGATCTGGATTGCCACCTTGATATCCGACCATTGCCGGATTGCCGACAGGACGCGTGCCATCGCCGCTTCGCTGGCATCGTCGTAGAGGCCGACATCGGCGTAGCTGATGCGGCCTTCGGGCGAGACCGCCGTTGCCTCGATCGTCAGGACAGCGGCGCCCGAGACCGCGAGCTGTCCCAGATGCATCATGTGCCAGTCGGTCATGCATCCCGCTTCGGCGGAATATTGGCACATCGGAGCGATGACGATGCGATTGCCGAGGGACAATCCGCCGATTGCGAGCGGTTCGAACAATTTGGCCACGATGATCTTCCTCTGCGCACCGGCATGAAAATTCTGACCTGCCGGTGCTGCCAGGCCGGAAGGAGGGCGAGTGATATGGCCATAGTGCGGGCGGATGAATTGGCAAAACTGACAAAGCCACGACGACGCCGCAACGCATGCCGCGTCGATGTAGCCATTCTGAAACAATGAACCGATAGCGGGCCGCTACAGCTTGCCGGCAACTTTCATTGCCCGGTCTCCGGACTTCCCATGGGTTGAAGTCGCGGTGTGGCCGAGTGAACCAGGGCTTAGAGGCTGCCATCCGTAATTGCGCACCGTCGCACAGTCAGCCCGCGTCGTCCCGATGCCGGGGAGGGAGAAGTTCATGCGTTCGAAATCGAAAGTTGCCATTGGTTTTACCGCCATGCTGTTGCGTGGAGGAGCCGTTCTGGCGTTGGTGGCGCCCGCCGCACCGGTCTTCGCCCAGACTGCCGACAGCTCGCTGACGGGGACTGTATCGCAAACCGACAATGGCGCCATGCTGGGCGGCGCGACGGTACGGATCGTCGAGACCGGCCAGACCGCCTCGACGGACTCGCAAGGCGTTTATCATTTCGGAAACCTGCCCGCCGGCACTTACACGGTGGTTGTCGACTATCTGGGCTTTCCGCCGCAAAGCGAGCGCGTAAACGTCGGGGGCGCGGCGGCGCGGCATGACGTGATGCTGGGTCAGCAGGGCACGGCGATCGTGGTGACCGGCCAGCGCGCGGCGCAAGCCAAGGCGCTCAGCGAGCAGCGTTCGGCGGATAACACGCGTAACGTCGTGTCGGCGGATCAGGCCGGCAGATTTCCGGACTTCAACGCCGCCGAGGCGCTTCGCCGCGTCCCAGGCGTGTCGGTGCAACGCGAAGTCGATGCGGGCGAGGGGCGCTATATCTCGATTCGCGGCCTCGACAGCGGCCTTAACAATACCCAGTTCAACGGCATGAATGCGGCGCAGCCCGAAAAGGAAAACCGCCGGGTTCCGCTCGACATGATCCAGACGAGTGCACTGTCGTCGATCACCGTCCACAAGACTCTGCTTCCCGATCAGGAAGCCGACGGGATCGGCGGCGCGGTGGTGCTCGAAACCGCGACGGCCTTTGATTATCGCAAGCCCGTCGCCGACTTTACCGTTAGCGGTTTCTATCACGATCTGGCGAACAAGGTGCAGCCGATGGTGCAGGGCACGCTCGCCACGAAGTTCGGCGCCGACGACCGGTTCGGGATCCTCGTTTCCGGCGCCTGGTCGAAGCGGAAAACGCGGGGCTTCGTCTTCTATCAGGACGAGGATTATCTGGCCCTGTCCGAGGATGATCCGGCGGCGGGCGTGACGCCGCTGCAATATCATCTCACGCGCTATGACAATGATCGCGAGAATATTTCGGCCAATCTCGCGCTCAACTGGGCGGTCAGCGACGCGACCCAGCTGGTGTTCAAGGCGAGCTTCAACCGGCTGTATGACAAGGAATTGAGCAACGCGCTCTATTTCGAGGGCGGTACTGACGAATATGACGGCGACGGCCAGCTGATCCTGACCGAGCCCGGGAGCGTCAACATCTTCAACCAGTATGAAGAGACCGAACTGACGCAGAACAGCTATGTGCTGAACGGAACCACGCGCGCGGGCGCCTTCACGCTGGAATATGGCGCAGGCTATTCCAATGCGAAACGCGAAGAGCCGTTCGACAACGAGGTCGCCTTCACAAAGGAACTGGACAGCAATCTGTTCGGCTATGACTTTTCCGGCCGTTTTCCTCAACCGAACCTGAGCGCCGCCGATGTCGCAGCGATCGCCGACCCGGCGGGCTATGTCCTCGGCTATAATGATATCGACATCGATGATTCGAAAAACGAGCGCTATTCGGCACATATCGACGTCACATATGAACCGTCGGGCTCCTGGCTGCGGATGGTGAAGTTCGGCCTGAAGGCCGAACGGTCGCGCCGTACCTTGTTCGAGGCCAATGTGATGGAACTGACGGGCCCGCTGACCATGGAGGAATTCGGCGTCGGAAAACTAGTCGACACCCGCGTCGTCGGCGCGCCCTATGCGCCCTTCCTGTCGCTCAATCTCGCGAACCTCAAGGACTGGCGCAATTATTCGCAGGGCCTGATTGCGTCCAACCCCGGCGATTATGTGAACGAATATGTCGAGGACGAAGCGATCCCGCTCGACGGCGACAGCTATACCAGCGACGAGGACACCTACGCCGCCTATGTGATGGCGAAAGGCGTCTGGGGGAATGTCGAACTGATCGGCGGGGCGCGGCTCGACCATACGCGCGTGTCGTCGGACAATTATGAGGTGATCGAGCTGGAGGGCGCCGACCCCGTCTTCAACAAGATCAAGGGCAAGGCCCGATATACGAACATCCTGCCGCGGTTTCAGCTCAACTATCGTCCTTCGGACAATTTCGTTGTGCGCGGCGCATTCTACACCTCGATCGCGCGTCCCGAACCGCTTTATATCTCTGGCGCGACCGAGATTGAGGAAGCCGATGGCGAGGTCGATGTGACGATCGGCAATCCGGGCCTCAAGCCTGCCTATGCCTATAACTTCGACCTCAGCGTCGAACGCTATTTTGGATCGATCGGTCTGATTTCGGGCGGGGTGTTCTACAAGAAGATCAACAAATTCATCTTCAGCGGCATCGCGCCCGAAACCGAAGGCGACAAAGAGCGGTTCGAAAATGATCCGCGCCTGGTTGGCAAGGTGATCGACGATGTCACGACCTATACCAACGGCAAGAGCGCCGAAATCTATGGCCTTGAACTCAACCTTGTACGCCAGTTCACCGAATTGCCGGGCGCGCTTGGCGGACTTGGCATCTACGCGAACGCGACGTTCCAGCGCAGCAAGGCGGATGCGGGGATCGAGGGGCTTGAGAAGGGCGATTTCTTCAACGCGCCCGAAAAGATCGTCACCACGGCGCTGACCTATCAGAAATACGGGATCGAAGGCACGCTGGCGTATAGCTGGCGCGATCGTCAGGCGGTGCGCTTCTCCAGCTACAACGTCCGTATCGTTGAACAGGGCCACGGCTCGCTCGACGGCCAGCTCCGCTTTGCGGTCACGCCGCAGATCAAGCTGTTCGTCAACGCGGTCGATATCCTCAATAGCGGCAAGGACCCGATCGTCGACGAGCGTTATGGCAAGGGAAGCCGTTATCTGGAAAACGCGAGCTATACGGGGCGTACAGTGACGTTCGGTATCAATGCCTCCTTCTGATCCGGCCGAAAAACCCGAACATCCCGCCCTTGTCCGCAACGACAAGGGCGGGATGCGTCCTTATCGCCCGCGCAGCGCTGCCCCGCCGATCGCCTCGCTGGTGGGCCGGCGGCAGTGGCTGGCTGGCGCCGCGGGGCTCGCGCTGCTTCCGATGCCGGGGAGAGCGAGCTTTGCGCGTGCAGCCGAGCCGTCGCCGCCATTCGACTTCGCCGAGGTCGGGCTGACGCCGCTCCCGCAGGATGTCCTGACGGAAGGCTATGCGCGGCAGATTCTGATACGCTGGGGCGATCCCTTGTTCGCCGATGCGCCGGAATTCGACTTTCGCGCGCAGAGCGCCATCGCCGCCGGGCGACAGTTCGGCTATAATAATGATTACACCGCCTTCATTCCGTTGACGCCCGGTGCGTCCGACCGCGGTATCCTGGCGGTCAATCACGAATATCCCATTCCTCATCTGATGTTTCCGGGGCTCGAGGCCGGGAGTGCGGCCGAAAAGATCACACGCGAGCAGGCGGATATCATGATGGCGTCGTGCGGCCTGTCGATCGTCGAGGTGCGCCGCCGCGGCGACATCTGGGAGGTGGATCGGTCGAGCCGCTTCAACCGCCGGATCACCGCCGATACGCCGGCCCGTATCTCGGGCCCGGTCGCCGGCCATCCAAAGATGCGGACCGCGGCGGACCCGACTGGGAAATGGGTGCTGGGCACCCATGATAATTGCAACGGCGGCATCACGCCATGGGGCACGATCCTGAGCTGTGAAGAGGGATCGGCCGATTTCTTTGCCGGCGATGTCGAGGCGCATCCCGATCGCGATCATCTGCACCGCAATCATTATGAAAGCGCGAGGCGTAGCCGTTATGGGTGGGAGCGGTTTCACGACCGTTTCGATTTCGATCGCACGCCCAACGAGCCAAACCGTTTCGAGTGGGTGGTCGAAATCGATCCCTTCACGCCCGACGCGCCGCCGGTAAAACGCACCGCGCTGGGGCGATTTGCCCACGAAGGCGCGCATTGCGCGCTGGCTGCCGACGGGCGGGTCGTCGTCTATCTGGGCGATGATTGGGAATTTGAATATTGCTACCGGTTCGTCACGCGGCGCGCCTTCGATCCCGACAATCGGGCCGCCAACCGCGACCTGCTGGACGAAGGGATATTGTCCGTCGCGCGCTTCGAAGCGGATGGGACGGTGCAGTGGCTGCCGCTGGTCTGGGGCAAGGGGCCGCTCACCGCCGCGAACGGGTTTGAGAGTCAGGCCGACGTGCTGCTCCAGACGCGCCGAGCCGCCGACCTGCTGGGTGCGACGCCGATGGACTCGCCCGAAGGTTATGCGCCGGACCCTGTGAGCGGGCATGTCTTCATCGCGTTGACGGGGAATGAGGCGCGCGATAGCGAGCGGGTCAATCCCGCAAATCCGCGACCGAACAACGCGCATGGTCACATGCTCGAGATGCTGCCGCCGCTGAAGCATGGCAAGCCGGCTCATGGTGCCGAACGGTTCGAGTGGCGCACATTCCTGTTGTGCGGCAATCCATCAGACCCCTCTGACGGGGCGACCTTTCCCCCCGTGACCAGCCGCGAGGGCTGGTTCGTCGAGCCCGACAATATCGGGTTTGATCCTGCCGGGCGTCTTTGGGTTTGCAGTGACGGACCGGGCATCCGGGGCCATGACGGCCTGTGGGCCATGCATGTCAGCGGACCGGAGGCGGGCCTGCCGCGTCTCTTTTATTCGGCGCCGGCGCAGGCGGAATGCTGCAGCCCGGCCTTTACGCCCGACGGTCGCAATCTCTTTCTGTCGATCCAGCATCCGTCGGAGCGGGCAAAGAATGTGGACACGGCCGTGACCGGCTGGCCCGATTGCGCCGATGGTGGTCCGCCGCGACCCGCGCTCATCGTCATTCGCCATGAGAAGGGCAGCCCTGTTGGTGGCGGGTAGCCGGGTTCAGAGCATTGCTCCCGATCCTCCATCCGGTTCGTAAAAATGCCCCGTCCCGTAAGGGACGAGGCAGTAGGGAGGAATTCCTTCGCAGGAAGGGGAGAAGCTGCCGCGCAAGGGACTGCAACGGCCGCCGCAGTCCCTAGAGACGGGCGGTGTTACGAGAAGATGACGAAGGCGATGTTTTCATAAAGACTCTATGACGCGCGGGCGAAGCCCTGTACCGCCCCGAAACGCAGGTCGCGGGCGCGGCCTGGCTCGCGTCACGTCCTTGTCATTTTGCGCCGTCATTCAGGCCTCGCGACCCATGTTGCCGAGCCGACGGTGGGGAACGTTCGTCAATCCAGAGGATTTCCGACATTATAATATTTGCCCGGATGGACCATGGCTGACGAAATCGAACTGAAACTGGAGTTGTCGTCCGCCGATGCCGAGCGGATGCTGGGATCGAAGCTGTTCGCGGACGATGCGAAGACCGTAAAGCAGGTGGCGACCTATTTCGACACGGGCGATCATGCGGTTGCCAAAGCCGGACTCTCGCTTCGAATCCGTCGCACTGGCGATGTCCGCATCCAGACCATCAAGGCTGACGGGCCGAGTGCCGTGGGCCTTTTCGTGCGAACCGAATGGGAGCGATCGGTCGATAGCGATACTCCGCACCTCGATCATACGACCCCGCTGCCGATGATGCTGGGCGATGCCGTCGATCAGATCGCGCCGATCTTTGACGTGCGTGTCGAACGCCGCAAATGGATCATGGATGAGGAGGGGACGAGCATCGAGGTCGTGCTGGATCGCGGCGAAGTCGCCGCTGGCGACCACCTTGCCCCAATCTGCGAAATCGAGCTGGAACTGAAACTCGGCGATCCTGCCGCCCTGTTCGGCCTTGCCCGGCGGATCGAGGCCATTGTGCCCGTCCGGCTTGGCGTCGTTACGAAATCGGAGCGCGGATATCGGCTGATCCCGGCGCCTCAGGCAAGTATCAAGGCTTTGACGATCGCGCTTCCATCCGACGGCAGCACCGCCGACGCCTTCAGGCATATCGTCCAATCCTGCATTCGTCAGTTCCGCCTGAACGAAGATTTGCTGTTCGAGACCCGCGATCCGAAGGCCCTGCATCAGGCGCGCGTTGCCATTCGCCGTCTGCGATCGGCATTTTCCATCTTCAAGCCGATGATCGGCGACGCGGGGGCCGGGCTGGGGGAAGAACTGCGCTGGCTTGCCGCGTGCCTTGGCGACGTTCGCGATCTGGACGTCCTGCTCGGCCGGGCGCCCTCCGGCGCATTGCGCGAGCAAATAGCCGCTGCACGCGAGACCGCCTATGATGCGCTTTTCGATATTCTGGCTGGCGACCGGGCGCGCGCCATCATGCTCAACATCGTGCAATTCCTTGCCCAGAGCCGGTGGGTCGATGAAGATGGCTTCGGTGCGCAGCCCGCGCGCCTGTTCGCGACAACGGTCCTTGCGCGGCTGCGCCGCCGGATCAAGCGCAGGGGCAGGGCGATTGCGGGCAGCGATGACGAAGCACGTCACGATGTTCGCAAGGACGCCAAGAAGCTTCGTTATGCGTCCGAATTCTTTGGGTCGCTGTTCAGCCGGAAACGCGAGCAGCGACGGCAGAAACGCTTTGTCGCTGCCTTGGAAGGGCTTCAGGACCGACTGGGCACGCTCAACGATCTGGTTACAGCACGCGACGTGATGACCCGGCACGGATGGATCGGGCAAGCCGGCGCAGATGCTTTGCTTCCGAGTGATCGCGGCAGGAAAAAGCTGCTTCAGCAGGCCGACGACGCGTATGACGAACTGTTCGACACCAAAAGATTTTGGTGACGTGTCGCCCGGTCGACGATGAAAACACCGAAAACCCTGACGATCGAAGGGAGCGCGGTTCACGACATCGCGACCTTTTATGATGAGATCAACCGCGTCTTCATGCTGAAAGAGGACTGGAAACTCGGCCAAAGTCTCGATGCTCTGGACGATCTCCTTTACGGCGGCTTCGGCGCGA
>Ga0307414_10001194_pt1 | contig 13354 bp, 10 predicted proteins | sample DK1Ometagenome_FD_203804 | JGI IMG/M metagenome (GOLD analysis project Ga0307414, IMG submission 203804) | Maize rhizosphere microbial communities from greenhouse at UC Davis, California, United States - DK15-O-3 | ecosystem: Host-associated > Plants > Roots > Rhizosphere > Soil | place: USA... | reverse complement strand
CTGCATGTTTTGATCGTGACGCCGGCGATTTTCTATTCGATTCACGCGCGCCGGTTGAGGAAACATGGAGAAGCCGTGGGTATTGAGCGAGAAAAGATGAAAGAGCCCGTGCTCAAAGAAAGTTAAGGGTTAGCAATGCTGAAACGATCGTTGTTACTGATACTTGCGTTTGCTCTTCAAACAACGTGGTTTGGATCAAGCGCTTTTGGTCAAGACCCACTTCCGGTCACGAACCAGGCACCCACACTTTCGCGCTACTTCGATCCAAAGAGTGGAATGACGGCGGACGAAGCTGTCGCGAACGGGTTGGCGCACAACGCTGATTTGTTGGCCGCTCGCAAAGAAGTAGACGCAGCACGGGCTTTAGTCAAGCAAGCGGCTTTGCGTGCGAATCCGATGATCGATGTCGAACGCAAGGAACAACTAAACGGATCGGACAATCAAACAATGGTCGGCGCCACGTTACCGTTGGAATTGGGTGGACGTCGTTCGACAAGAATACTGGTGGCGCAGCGTGAGCTCGAAATGAAAGAGCGGTTGTTAGCGGATCGCGAACGCCTCCTGGCTGCCGAAGTAAAGATGAAGTTCGGCCAGGCTCTGGGAGAGATGTTAAAGCTCGCGTTCACTGAAAACCTGTTGACGACAACGGATCGCGGCTATCGACTCGTCACCGCACGTGTCATTGAAGGTCGGACCGCGCCGCTGGAGCAGAACATGGTTCTGGTAGAGGTAAACAGAATCAAGTCGTTGCGCGAGATCGAAGAAGGAAAAGTTCAGATTGCACTGCTGGAATTGCGAAATCTAATTGGAATGACTCCTGAAGAACCCGTACGTCTACGCGGAGACCTGAATCCTGCTGTCGAGCCATTGCCTTCCGTCGCGGTGGTAACTCAGGTGGCGCTCAACCAGCGGCCGGACGTGCAGGCTGCGCGCGCAGCCGAAACACTCGCCGAAGCTCAGATCGAGCAGGCACGAAGCGAGGGTCGCTTCGATGCAAGCCTCAACACCAGATATGAGTTAATGAACTCGGGTTTTCCACAGAAGGGTTTCGATGACGCGGGAGCGCTGGTGCCGATCAATGGCAGATTTCATTCGCTAACCGTGGGCGTCAATCTCAACTTGCCGGTCCGCAATCGAAACAAGGGAGGTGTTGAGGCCGCAGTCGCCGAAAAAGAGGCAGCGACCCGGCGACGAGAGTTTGCCGAATTAACTGTAAGACGTGAAATTGCGGCGAGCTTCGCCCGCTACGAACAGTCAATGAAAGCTGCCGAGATCTATCGAGTGGGCGTCAGAGATCAAGCGAATGCGAATCTCGAGGTTGTAAGGCAGACTTACGAGCTGGGTTCCAAAACGTTACTGGATTTCATTGCAGAGCAGCGGCGCTTCATCGAAGTTGAGACCAGCTTCATTGATTCGCTTTTGGAGACATATATCGCACGTGTCGATATTGAACGGGCAACTGCTTCGCCTAACTTAATGACAAAATGAGCGATGACACTGAAATAAGGAACGCTGAGGTCTCTTCGTCGAAGCGCCACATCAACCGCACCGTTATCGTTGCTGTTGGCGGGTTGGTTTTGATTATTGCTGTTGTTGTTGGCTGGATGACGCTTCGCTCGCAGTCAGGTGGAGCAGGTAGGTCAGTGCCTGCCCCTCGCGACATACCCAACGAACAAACATCCACGCCAAGAGCAGAAGATCAGACTATTACAGTCTCGCCAGAAGTAGTGCAGCGTGCAGGGATCAAGATTGAGCCGGTTGGTGAACAAGTGTCGACTGATACGGCAAGCTCAGCAGTGACGACAGGAATCGTGCAAGCCAACGCCTATCGGGCTACTCCGGTTGTGACTCTTGTCGGCGGGATTGTCCGTCGAGTGAATGCCGAATTGGGTCAAACTGTAGCTCGAGGACAAACCATGGCTGTTGTTTTCAGTGATGAATTGGCCCAGGCTGAATCGCGCTACTTAACGGTGCAGGCCGATCTTGAAGAGCATCATAAGCACCATGCTCGCACAACAAAGCTAGTCGAGATTGGGGCCGCAAGCAGAGAGGAATTAGAACAGGCCACTACGAAACTCCGATCTGCCGAATCTGAATTAGCATCGCAGCGACAGCGTTTGTTGTTGTTGGGTCTTTCACCACAGCGAATTAATTCACTGCGAAGTTCGGAGCAAGTCAGTTCTGAAGTGAGTCTGCCCTCGCCTGTGAGTGGCACCGTAATCGCGCGCTCTGCCAATCCCGGCGAAGTGATTCAAGCAGATAAAGAGATACTGCGAGTTGCGGATCTCTCGAGTGTTTGGGTGATTGGCCAGGTTTACGAGAAGGATCTGGCGCGGATAAAAGTTGGTAGTGGCGCAAGCATAACGTCAGAAGCTTATCCGGGAAGAGTCTTTCGCGGCCAAGTCAGTTATGTCGACCCTACGCTCGATCAGGCGACGAGAACAGCACAAGTCCGCATCGAGCTCGCGAATCCAGGTCAGACGCTGAAGATCGGAATGTACGTCAATGTGGCCTTTGCCACCTTAGGTGGAGCAGAGTCGACAATTGCGGTCGTGCCGGCAAACGCAGTTCAGAACATCAACAACCAGCAGGTCGTTTTTGTCGCGGTGAATGAAGCCAACGTATTTGCGATGCGACCAGTGCGACTTGGCCCAGAGGCAAGCGGTCGCTATCCCGTATTGGAGGGAGTATCGGTCGGAGATCGCATCGTGACAGAAGGCAGCTTTCAGCTTCGCGCCGAGTGGTTGAAATCTCACCCGACTCACTAGAATTCGCCAGTCCTAACCCACCCGCAGTGACTTAATCCTGGTAGTAGACAAAAGGATCGGCCAGGAAGTTGCCGATGTGATGCCGGTGGTCCCATGCGGTTGTGGCCGCGACGCCCAGCAGAAAAGCCAACAGCAGCGGTCCAATCTTGCGAGCCAAATGCGGCATGGGATTTCAGGGAACAACTGCTATTTTGCGGGCGAGTAGCGAAGTAGAAACAATCCTAACAGCGAGAGCACTATTCCCGATACTCGGATCAGTGTAGCGGGCTCACGAAAGAAGAGAATTCCAACTACAGCCATCAACGCAGCGCCTCCGGCTAAGACCATTGGGACAGCAGAAAGCGGCCCGCCCTTTTGGAATAGTAAGAAGAAGGTTACCGTGCCTGCGCCGACGCATATTCCCGTGAGAGCTGAATAGACCACACCACGAAGCGTTACGGCTTGTTTCCACTCACCGAAGAATTTCAGGTAAACGAGATATAGAGCAATGATCAAAGCCGCGGTGAGTTCAACTACGAAACCGCCAACTCCGTCTCCGATATGTTGCGAGGCCAGCTTGGTGAAGACCTGATGCAGGCCATACAGGACAGCCGCTGCAATTGCATACCAGAACCATTCAGACATCTCTTAACCTCTTCTTCGCCTGCTAAGTGCCTGCTCTTTGCGTCGTGTGGCCCGATTGCTTTTGCCTCTGTAGCGTCGCTTATTGAGTTTTGTTCGGCCGCGAGACAGCAAGACTTTAAGGACGAGCCACAAAACCGCACACGCCACAATGGTGATGCTGATGCCGTAGAGAAAAGAGTTCGCGTGCAACAGCAGGACCATCGCTCAGTCTGACAAGACAGCCAGCTCCGGACCTTGCGGGACCTCGCGCGATCTGGCATACGCTTCGGCCCGACCATATTTCAGATAAAGCGCCGGGATCACGATCATGTTCAAGAAAGTTGAAGTAAAGATTCCGCCAAGGATTACGATCGCCATCGGTTGCTGAATCTCTTTGCCTGGTTCTCCTACTCCGAGCGCGAGCGGAATCAATCCCACGCCGGTGACGAGTGCCGTCATCAGGATAGGGCTGAGCCGTTCCATCGAACCCTGCACGATCGCATCGCGAAAACCAACGCCTTCTTCCGTCATCAGGTGAGAGTAGTGACTGATGAGCATGATGCCATTTCGTGTGGCGATGCCGAAGAGCGTGATGAAGCCAACCAGCGACGCGATTGACAGCGTCCCACCGGATAGAAAGACCATTACGACTCCTCCGATCAACGCCAATGGCAGATTTGCCATTACCAGAAACGCGGAACGCACGGATTTTAGGGCGATGTACAGCAGGAGAAAGATCCCTGCGATGGCGACAATCGAGAACAAAAGGATCTGGCGCGATGCTTTTTCCTGCGACTCAAACTGTCCGCCGTACTGAACGAAGTAACCCTGGGGCAACCGCACACGCTGCCCGATAGCTGTGCGCACGTCCGCGATGACGCTACCTAAATCACGATCGGCAACGTTTGCTTGCACAATGATGCGTCGTTGTACGTTCTCGCGATTGATCGTGTTTGGCCCCTGATCCACTCGCACATCCGCAACCTGTGCGATCGGAACCTTCCCGCCGGATGGTGTATCGATCAGCGTTTTGCTAATGGTCTCGACTGACTGCCGCGCGGAATCATCGAAGCGCACCAGCACGTCGTAAGTTTTCTGTTCCTCCAGGACCTGAGAAGCGACGTGTCCGTTGAACGCAGTGTCAACTGTTTCTGCTAACGACTCCGCGCTGACTCCGACAGCAGCCGCGCCCTGGCGGTTCATGTTGATCTGCACTTGTGGAACACCGACCTGTGGTTCGACAAGAAGATCGACAATACCAGGCACAGTCGCCATTGCCTCTCGAATCTCTCCCGCCTTCGTTCGCAAAGTCGCGAGATCGGGACCGAATAGTTTGATCGCAATCTGTGCGCGGGTGCCTGAAAGCAGGTGATCTATTCGGTGCGAAATGGGCTGGCCCACTTCACCCGTGACACCGGGGATTCTTGCGAGCTTCTGCCTTACTTCCTCCATCATTTCAGAGTGCGGACGGTCGCCCTCTTTCGTAACTACTTCGATCTCACTTAAGTTGACTCCCGCTGCGTGTTCGTCCAGTTCGGCGCGGCCGGTGCGACGAGTAGTTGAAACGACTTCGGGAACTTCACGAAGTGCAGTTTCGATAATGCTGCCGATGCGATTTGACTCCTGAAGTGAGGCGCCTGGTGGCAAACTCGCATTGATATTGAGCGCGCCTTCGTTGAACGGCGGCAGAAACTCCCGGCCCATGAATGGGAAGAGCAGCACGGCAACCAACAGCATGACGGCTGACGCGCCGATGATCTTGTAAGGATGTCGCAGTGTCCAGTTGAGTATTCGCGCGTAGCGACGCTTCAACCACGCAACCAGACGCGAGTCTCGTTCGTCATGAAGCAACTTCGAGTGTCCGAGCAGGTAATAGCAGAGTACCGGTGTCACAGTCAGAGCAACGATTAGCGAGGCCGTAAGCGAGATGATGTAGACAAATGCGAGCGGAGCGAACATGCGGCCTTCGAAACCGCTCAGACTGAAGAGTGGCAGGAAGACCAGAATAATAATCAGCGTGGCAAACAGGATTGAGTTTCTGATCTCACTCGACGCTTTGAAAATTACGCGAATTACTGGCTCAGGGTTAGGCGAATGATCGTTTTGCTTCAACCGCCGGAAGACGTTTTCCACGTCAATAATCGCGTCGTCGACGAGAGCTCCGATCGCAATCGCCAGACCCCCGAGGGTCATTGTGTTGACGGTGATGCCGAAGTAGCTCATCACCAGGATGGCGGTGACGAGTGAAAGTGGAATTGCAGTCAGACTGATGAACGTGGTGCGGAAGTTCCAAAGGAACAGGAACAGCACGATCGTCACCATGATGCCGCCCTCGATCAGCGAACGATTGACGTTGCCGATTGCACGGTTGATAAAGTCGGCCTGCTGAAATGCTTTGGTATCGATCGTGACGTCAGCCGGCAGAGTGGGCTTCAGCCCCGCAAGCGTCTCTTCGATCTGTCGTGTCAGCTCGAGCGTGTTTGCGTTTGGCTGTTTCTGAATCGTGGCTACTACCGCGGGTTGGCCATTAAAGCTGCCATCACCTCGCTTCAATGCAGGTCCTTCCTGGACGGTGGAAATGTTCTTGAGCAGAATTGGAGTCCCGTCGCGAACACCGACAACTGAGTCGGCTAGATCTTCTGTCGAATAAACTCTCGCTCTGCCGCGAATAAGGAACTCTTCGTTTGGTCGTTCGAGAAAGCCACCTGAGGCATTCGCGTTAGATTTACCGACTGCGTCGGTTACCTGATCTACAGTGAGGTTGTAATCAGCCAGGTTCGCCGGATCGATCAGCACCTGAAACTGCTTCGTCTCGCCCCCAATAATCATTACCTGTGAGACGCCTGAAATGCCGAGCAGCCGGGGGCGAACTACCCAATCCGCGAGCGACCTGAGATCCATCGGTGAAGTCGTCTTACTCGTCATTGAGATGAGCATGATCTCGCCCATCGTCGAGGAGATTGGACCAAGCACAGGAGCCGGGACATCTTTTGGCAACCGCACCTGCTGCAACTTCTCCGTCACCAATTGCCTGGCGCGATAGATATCCGTGCCAAACTCAAACTCAACAAAGACTATAGAGATACCGATGGCAGAATTAGATCGGACGCGGAAAACTCCCGCGGTTCCGTTCATCGCGGCTTCAATCGGCAGTGTGACGAGCGATTCGACTTCTTCAGGCGCGAGACCGTGAGATTCGGTCAGGATCGTGACGGTCGGAGCAGTTAGATCCGGGAAGACATCGACGTGCGCGCGAAACGTGACGATGCCACCGTAAATGAGCAAGCCGCCGGCAGCGATGAGCACCAAAAGTCGATTGCGCAGAGCCCACTCGATGATTCTATTCAGCACTGTCGGTTACCTCTTTTACGTTTCGTGAGTGTGGGCGCCCGCATTAGCCGGTCGCAGTTCCTGTAACTTGAGTTGATAAGCGCCCTGCGTTACCACGCGCTCGCCTTTGTTGAGCCCGGACAGCACAGCAATCTTATTGCCCATCTCGTCTCCCACGACCACTTCGCGCCGCTCAAATTCCTCACCGGAGAGCAGCACGTAGACGATCTGTTTGCCTTCGTGTTCCAGCACCGCCTCTTTAGGAATCAACATGGCAGTAACCTGTTCGCCTGCATCGAGACGAACGTTAGCCTGCATTCCGAGCCTCAGCGCGCGACCGGCGTTGGGTAGTTGAAAGATGACTTTGCTCGCGCGTGTCTGTTCGTCGATTACGGCTCCAATGTCGAGCACGACGCCTTTGAATTCCTGGTCGGGATAGGCTGGAGTGGTGAACGTGGCGGAAACATTTCCGGCAAGACGGCTGAGGTCTCGCTCGAAGATCGGAGCCTCCACCCAAACGATGTCGAGATTACTAATCTCGATGATTGCTTCACCGGGTTGGACCTGTTCGCCGATCGATTTATTTACTTTCGTGACGTAACCGCTCAGTGGCGCACTAACGGTGTAACTCGCATTCGCGCTGCCGACACCACGCGAAGCGCTTGCAATACCGGGCGAAGAACCCAATGCCTCAACACGTTTAGCAGCAGCGTCATAGGCGGCCTTAGCTGCTTTCAGATCTGCTTCGGCGGCCTGTAGTTGTCGTTCCGAAAACGCCTTGCGATCGTAAAGGCGGCGTGCTCGCTCGGCTTCTTTGGTCGCCAAATCCAACCGTACACGTGCAGCTTCCAATTCGCCCGATGCGGTGCGCCTGTCGGCTTCGAGCCGCGCAGTCTCCAGACTCAATGTCGCGGCGGCAGCTCGCACTTGCGCCTGTTCAGCAGAGGTGGCCGTCTGTTGGACCACTGCGACTGCCTGTGCCCGCGCGACATGTTGGCCCACGCGTGGAAGACTTCTTCCTGAAAGTATGCCGCTGACAGGTGGCGCAACAATCGCCTGGCTGTTCGCTGCTGGAATTACGCGGCCAGTCGCCGTGATCTGCCGTGCCACTGTTTGTTCTTCCGGCTGCGCGAGCTTCATGTGGATGAGCCACTGTTGTTCCATCAGAAACTTCACTGTGCCGGTGCTCGCGGCTGCCGCAGGTGCTTCGGCTGCCACTTGTTTCGTGGGACGCAAGCGAAAGAACGCAAACACAATCACAACGATCGCGACTACGGCGACCACCGACACGATTACGAAGAGATTTCGCCGTGATGAATTGTTAATGGCTTCTATACTCATATTTTGATGTCAGTGCCTGTTGCCAGCTCAAGTTGAAAAAGACTCGTGTAATAGTCGAAAATCGCCCGATAGTAATTAGCGCGCACTTCCGTTCTTGTTCGTTGCGCGTCAATTAAAGTGATGAGTTCGGCTGCACCTTCCTGGTAAGCTCCAAGCTGAATTTCGCGTGACTCATCAGCTTGTCTTAAGAGTCCGGCTTCATACGCTCTTACTTGCTCCCGCGCCGTCTCGTAGGCTCGATAAGCCGCGTCTACTTCCGCGAGCGCACGGTTGCGCGCCAAAGCGAGATTTGTTTGTGCGACTTTTTGTTCGGCTTCAGCTCGGGCGATGCCTGACTGGTTCCGGTTACCAAGGGGAAGTGGAACTGTGACGCCGGCGAGGACCGTGTTATCAACCCCGACTCGTTTGTAGCCAACGTAGGGAGTGACTTCGCCCTTCGCGCGTGAACGTTCAAGTTTAATGTTTGATTCAACCAGTGAGAGCTCAGCTTCGGCCACTTTCACATCAGGACGATTCGCGAGAGCGCTGTCTTTCAACGCCGCGAGATTGAGTTCCGCCTTCGGAGCTTGCAGTTGATTGTTGACTTCTATCCTGGCTGCACGCTCGTAGTCAGGTTCGCCAATCAACTCCAGCAAGCGAATCTTTGCTTTCCTGAAGGTCAGTTCCGCGTTGGCGACGGCAAAGTCAAACTTCGTTCGCTCCAGACGCACTTTCAGTAGCTCACCCTCCGCTATGTATCCTTCCTCAAAGCGAGCCGTATTGAACTTCACCAGCCCTTCGAAGTTATCGCGGTTCTCCTGTTCGATGTTTAATAGGACTCGAGCAAGTACTGACTCGTAGTAGGTCCGCTTGAGATCAAATAGTTGGCGTCGTAGCACTTCAGTCAAACGAGCTTCAGAAACTGCAATAGTTCGCTCAGCGACTTCGGTCCTCAGCGTTTTACGGTTGCCGAGTTCAATAGGCTGGGCCACCGTCAAGCCATACTCCTGAAGTCGACTCGCAGGCGTTTCGCCGGAAAGACGCAAATTCTCGGCGCTGACAGTCAATCCGGGTCGCGGCCTGAGTCGAGCCCCAACTCTTTCTGCTTCCGCAACACCAACCTCGAGACGTGCGGCCTGCACCGACAGGTTCTTTTTCAGAAATTGGTCAGTAGCAGATTCGAGCGATACAAAATCGGGCGGTGGAAAAACGATTGTCGTCGTCTGTGCGCAGATACCTAGCGCTAACGACAACGTCAAAATCAAACTTGTAACTGCACGATGGCTCTTCACGATGAGTTTTCCTATTCCACCTTAAAATCTGTCAGCGGCATGCGCTCATCGATCTTTGCGTTCGTGACGTGAAACTCGATGTCGTAATCACCTTTGCTTGGAATGGCCACGTCCGCGACGTAAATCCCGGTGACCTTTCCGACGCGTGCTTTCGTCTGGATGACTTCCCCACCACCTTTCGCGCGTGCGACTAAAGTAACCTCAGCTTTTTCTACCGGTGTGCCATCGGAGAGATCGGTGAGGTGAATGAGGAACTGACTCTGCTTGCCCGCTTTCAACGGCTCATACTCAAAATAGTTCTCGACACGCTCGGTAAACTCTGTACGAGCCAACGCTTCTTCCTCAGCTTTTGCCTCCGGTTGTTGACGTGAACTACACGAAGCAAACAGAGCCATCACAATCATGAGAATGAAAAGTAGACTCCGACCACCGGCGGTAGTTTTTGCGGGAAGAGTTAGCATTGAAGTCAGAACCGTCCTTGTCTATTTCAAAATTTCTATGAAAGTCTCTGCGGCGTGGTGGACCGACAGCGGTGCAAAAACGAAAACACCCAATAGGCTTAACAGCGGAACAGTCAGAAATAACCAGGCGATCTTGTTCGGGCTCAAGATGTTTTTACTTTCGATCAGTCCAGGCGACGAATCGAACAGAGTTAGCAAGCGGCTCACGCGGTACTCGAATGTAAGGGAATTGCCGGAAACAAATCCCGAGACAATCGCATTTGTTGCATTTGGTTGAGGTGTGGCGTGCACAATTGTGGTCTGGCGGCGCAATTTTACCAGCGCCTCAGCGAGATCCAACGGCGCCGACGTTCGCGCGACTGCTGCTTCATCACAAATTGCTTCAACCTCAGTTGCTCGCCATCGAAGTATTAGCCGCGTTAAGGGGAAAGCGAGCGAACTGTAAGTAAAGAATGACAACAAGAGTTTGAGCAAATTATCCTGCCGCTGGTGATGCGCGGCCTCATGCTCCAGCACTCCGGTTAGTTCTTGCGTAGTCAATATTCGCAACAAGCCTGACGACAATATCAATTTCGAGCGGCGAACACCCCAAACAAACGAGAGTGGATAATCAGTCATCACCAACCCTACAGCCAAACCGTGACGCTCGGCGATCTCATTTACCAGAGCAACCTGTTCCGCTTGTGGTGCGCTGGCATTCATGTCTAATCGCCTGATCACTCTCCCAATTCGCCACGCACCGGCAGCGCTGGACCAAATGGCAAATAGGCCTGTGGCAACTACGAACAAAGCCAACGCGTACGACAGAGTCGGTTCCAGTGTGATAGTCAATTCGCCAAGAAGATGAAGTTGATGGTAGGGCGCCGCGTGTGCTGCCTCGATGGTTTGTGGTGAAACCCAGAGTTGTGGAAGAAATACTGCGGCTACCAGCCATACTGCAGCGAGCGGGGGGATAACGATCGTTGCAGTATAAAGACGCTCGAGAACGCCAACTCTCAAATCCGAGGTGGCATTAACTCGCCGTAGCGCGAATGCCACCACGAAGCCCGCGATTGCAAACACGGTGCTAAAAAGAACGAAGTTCTCGATGGCCGGAATAAGCATTACTTTTCGGAACGTTCACGACGTTTCGCGCGAATCTTCTCTTCTAACTGATCGAGCGCGCCCGGTTCATCACTTACAAGATCAACAAAGGTGGAAAGCGCGGGCTCGGTGAAATGTCCGATCAGTGCTCCCAAGACTTCCTGCGCCAGCATTCGCTCAAACTCGTCGCGTGTGTATCGCGGCGCATAAACGAAAGCCTTGGCCTGTTTTTCACGAGTCAGGTAGCCCTTGCGGTGCATACGGTCGAGCGTAGTCAAGACTGTCGTGTGGGCGATTTCTCGTTTGTTTCGTAAGCGCTCTTCAACCTCGTTCACCGTTTGGTGCGACTGCACCCAAAGGGTTTCCATCACAGCGGATTCGAGTTCGCCAAGCACGTGAGCAGTACCACGCGCGCCCGGTTTGAAACCGCGCAAAGCTATTCTCGGATGGATGCGTTGCATCAATTTTAATCTCTAACTCTGGACACAGCGGAAAGCGCCGGAGTATAAAGTAGCCAGAAACTACAGTCAATAGTCGGTGAGCTGCGCTATGAAGATGTTAGACCCAGATAAAAGAAATGCGCCGACTCCGGGCCCAGACGCAGCGAAAGATTGCTTGATAACAAGCTGAATGCACTTCGAATAACTTATTGCAGCTGAGATCCGATTGTTACAGCACTATCAGTTAGTGAGCCCACCACGATCGCGAGCAAAGAACCAGTCATCGCAAACGAGCGGCCTTCTTCCGTAGATGGAACGAATCGGACTTGGGTTATGCTACGGTTATTGACCTGTTCGACTATAAAAACCCCAGCATCATCCTCGACACGATCACCGGCTTCCAAAACCCGACCCGCCTTCGCCATCAAAAAACCAGCTATCGTTGTGTAGCTCTCAGCCTCAGGTAATTTCAATGAAAGCTGTCGGTTTGCGTCTCGCACACTAAGCATTCCATCCAAGATGTACGTATTACCGTCGTGGCGAATCTGTTCTCTTACCTCTTCATCGTATTCGTCGTTAATCTCGCCGACAATCTCTTCGAGAAGATCCTCAAGCGTCAGTATTCCCTCGAGGCCACCGTGCTCATCGATCACAAACATGAAATGGACGCGCACTGCTTGCATTCGCTTGAGAGCCTCGCCAAGTGAAGCCGTCGCAGGGATGAAAACAGGCTGGTGAACCAGTGTTCTTACAGCGAAGCGCTCTTCGCTAATCCTCCCCATGTCCAGATCCTTTCGGAACAAAAGACCAATGATGTTGTCGAGGTTGTCTTGGTACACAGGAAGACGTGAATAGCCGCCGGTAAGGAAAGCGGCTCTGACCTCGTCCAAAGTCGCTTTATCGGAAATGGCCTTTACTTGATTTCGAGGCACCATTGCTTCGCGCACTTCCGCGTCTGAAAAGTCGAAGACTCGATGAATTAACTGTTGCTCCTCACTGTTCAGATGACCACTTTTTCTCGAGATATCAATCAGGTGACGCAGCTCTTCTTCGGTATAGACTGAAGCGTGGTCCGATGTTGGATGTAATCCAAAAAGGCGCACCGTACGAGTGCCTGCCCAGTCAAGCAGCCGTATGGGCCATCGAAATATTTTGTAGAAGGCCTCCATCGGCCAGGAGATAGCCAGCGCAACTTTTTCGGCGCGCTCCAGGGCAAGCGTTTTGGGTGCCAGTTCGCCGAGTACGATATGGAGAAAGGTAATAATAGTGAATGCGATGGCGAAAGAGATCGTATGCAACGTCACTTCGGACACTCGATCTTTCAGTGGCGCCTCAAGTAAATGAGCAAAGACTGGCTCTCCGATCCATCCAAGCGCGAGAGAGGCCATGGTGATCCCGAGTTGCGTGGCTGAGATGTAGGCATTCAGATTGTCGAGTAGATGGAGCAGCCGCCGTGCCCTTGGATTACCAGATTCGGCAAGTGTTTGTACGCGAGAACGACGGACTCCAACCAGGGCGAATTCCGAGGCTACAAAGAAACCATTGGCAAACACGAGGAGAAAAACGATGACGATATAAAGAAGCGTAACCATTGTGAGATTTCATTGTAACGTAACGCGGCGTTTAGGTTTTAGTGGAGCAGGTTGTTTAAGAGTATAAGTGGTTACTTGCGGGCAGTGCGGTGCGATTGCCAGACCCAGAAAGTCATTGCTGCGATAAAAAGCGCCGACTGAATCCAGTCTTTAATCGGATTACCCTTGAGCAAGATCGCAGAAGCGATCATTAGTGCGGCCCACACAATGGCCCAGGCAATGAGGGTCGTCAATTTTGCTGTTGATGCGGCCACTTGAGTACGTAGAAGTATACTCTTTGGCTAACTGAGCGCCTACCATTTAGAAGGAGAGGATATTTAAGACTGATTCAAACTGAGTATCGCGTGACGACAGTTGTCGAGGTGCGCCTAGAACGTGAAATTGCGAGTTAGCTTCACCTGAAGACTATAGGAGGGCCTTTCAAGTCCCTCGCCGGTGCTCTGATTGTAAATGATGAAGAAATCA
>Ga0307414_10001193_pt1 | contig 13354 bp, 10 predicted proteins | sample DK1Ometagenome_FD_203804 | JGI IMG/M metagenome (GOLD analysis project Ga0307414, IMG submission 203804) | Maize rhizosphere microbial communities from greenhouse at UC Davis, California, United States - DK15-O-3 | ecosystem: Host-associated > Plants > Roots > Rhizosphere > Soil | place: USA... | reverse complement strand
ACAACGAGCGGGCGGCCAAGCGCGCGTACAAGATGATGGATGACTTCTTCGAGGAAGTTTTCGGCGAGTAGCTGCGGTATTGCCGTGGGAGCGACGTGAGTCGCGATCGCGACTCACGTCGCTCCCACGATCGCCAGCATCAGGATTTGCGTTGTACGGCGTACTGCGCGAGCCCGCGCAATGCGGCGACCGCATCGTTGTCGTCCATGCCATCAAGCGCCGCCTGCGCTGCCTGCGCGTACTCCGCGGCGCGTCGCTGGCTGTATTCCAGCCCGCCGGTGGCGTTGATCGCGGCCAGCACTTCGGGCATCGCCGTGCCGTCGCCGTTTTCGACGATCGAACGCAGGCGCGCGCGCGTCGTTTCATCGGAGTGGGCGATCGCATGGATCAGGGGCAGGGTGGCCTTGCCTTCGGCCAGGTCGTCGCCGAGGTTCTTGCCCAGGTCGGCGGCATCAGCGGTGTAGTCCAGCACGTCGTCGGCGATCTGGAAGGCGTAGCCCAGGTTCATGCCGTAGTCGTAGAGCTTCCGCTGCACGACTGCATCCGCGCCCGAGGCCAGCGCGCCCAGTTGCGTGCCGGCGGCGAACAGCACCGCGGTCTTGCGCTCGATCACGCGCAGGTACGCGGCTTCATCGGTATCGGGGTTGTGAACGTGAAGAAGCTGCAGCACCTCGCCTTCGGCGATGCGGTTGGTGGTGTCGGCCAGGATCCGCATCACTTCCATCCGGTCCAGTTCCACCATCAACTGGAAGCTGCGGGAATACAGGAAATCGCCGACCAGCACGCTGGGCGCATTGCCCCACAGCGCATTGGCGGTGCTGCGGCCGCGGCGCAGGTCGGATTCGTCGACCACGTCGTCGTGCAGCAGGGTGGAGGTGTGGATGAATTCTATGATCGCCGCCAGCTGGTGGTGGTCCGGGATCGCCGCACCGCAGGCGCGGCCCGCCAGCACCACCAGCATCGGCCGCAGGCGCTTGCCGCCCGCGGAAATGATGTGGTCGGCGATCTGGTTGATCAGGACCACGTCCGAAGCCAGCCGGTCGCGGATCAGCGCGTCGACGGCGGCCATGTCGGCTGAGGCAAGGGCCTGAATCTGCGGCAGGGCCAGCGCGGGCCGGTTGGTCGACCAGCCTTCGGCTGTTTTGGGGCGTTCGACGGTGGTCATGTGGTTCAGGCGGGGGAAGTCGCTGAATTATAAGGGATGGATGTCCAGAGAACCCTTACACGCCGGTGCGGCGGATACGGATAGCGCCGGGCCCGCGGTTATACTTCACTGGACTGCGCCCGCGACTGGCGGGCATTACCGGACGGGAATCGATATGGCACGTGGCGTCAACAAAGTGATCCTGGTAGGCAACCTGGGCAACGACCCGGAAACCAAATACACCCAAGGCGGGATGGCCATCACCACGCTCAGTGTCGCCACGACCAGCGTGCGCAAGGACAAGGACGGCCAGCAGGTCGAGAAGACCGAATGGCACCGGGTCAAGCTGTTCGGCAAGCTCGGCGAGATCGCCGGCGAATACCTGCGCAAGGGCTCGCAGTGCTACATCGAGGGCCGCATCGAATACGGCAGCTACGACAAGGATGGTGTGAAGCACTACACCACCGACATCATCGCCGACGAAATGCAGATGCTGGGTGGGCGTAGCGAAGGCGGCGGGGGCGGCGAACGCGCGCAGCGGACCGCGCCGCGCCAGGACTCCGCACCGCGTCGCCAGCAGCCCGCCGCGCAGCAGGCGCCGATGGACGACTTCGCGGACGACGATATCCCGTTCTGAGGATCTCCACGGAAAGGTGATCCACGGGGAATTCTGTTTCAGGAGATAGATGTGCCGATTTGGTTGGTGACGGGGGGGGCCGGGTTCATCGGCGGCAATTTCGTGTTGGAAGCTGTCGCCAAGGGCGTTCGCGTAATCAACCTGGATGCGCTGACCTACGCCGGCAACCTGGATACCTTGTCTTCGCTCGAAGGCAACCCGGATCACGTGTTCGCCCACGGCAACATCGGCGACCAGGCCCTGGTTTCGCGGCTGCTGGCCGAACACCAGCCCGATGCGGTGGTGAACTTCGCCGCGGAAAGCCACGTGGACAGGTCCATCGACGGTCCTGGCGCGTTCATCCAGACCAATGTGGTCGGGACGCTGGCCTTGCTGGAATCGGTGCGCGACTACTGGCGCGGACTCGAAGCAGGGAAGTGCGACGCCTTCCGTTTCCTGCATGTCTCGACCGATGAGGTCTATGGTTCGCTGGGCGATACCGGCAAGTTCACCGAGAGCACGCCTTACGCGCCCAACTCGCCGTACTCGGCATCCAAGGCGGCTTCCGACCATCTGGTGCGGGCGTTCCACCACACCTATGGGCTGCCGGTGCTGACCACCAATTGCTCGAACAACTATGGTCCGTACCATTTCCCGGAGAAACTCATTCCGCTGATCATCGCCCGTGCGCTGGCCGGTGAGCCGCTGCCGGTCTATGGCGACGGCAAGAATGTCCGCGACTGGCTGTACGTCAGCGACCATTGCGCGGCCATCCGCAGCGTGCTGGAAAAAGGGCGCGTGGGCGAAACCTACAATATCGGTGGCGACGCGGAGCGGCAGAACATCGACGTCGTCGAGACCATCTGCAAGCTGCTGGACGAGCGCCGCCCGCGCGAAGACGGCAAGCCTCGCGCGAGCCAGGTCACCTATGTCGCCGATCGCCCGGGCCATGACCGCCGTTATGCGATCGATGCTTCCAAGCTGCAGGGCGAGTTGGGCTGGAAACCACGGCATACCTTCGAACAAGGCATTTCCGAGACCGTCGACTGGTACCTGGACAACCAGGGCTGGGTGAAACGCGTGTTGGACGGAAGCTATCGCCTGGAACGAATCGGCACGGCCGCCTGACGGCAAAGGAACGTACATGACCCAGCGCAAAGGCATCATCCTGGCCGGAGGCTCCGGCACGCGCCTGTATCCGATCACCCAGACCATCAGCAAACAGCTGTTGCCGGTATACGACAAGCCGATGATCTACTACCCGCTCAGCGTACTGATGCTGGCGGGTGTCCGCGAAGTACTGGTGATCAATACGCCGCACGAGCAGGCGTTGTTCAAGCAACTGCTCGGCAACGGCTCGCAATGGGGCATGCATATCGAATACGCGGCCCAACCCAGCCCGGATGGACTGGCGCAGGCTTACCTGATCGGCAAGGACTTCGTCGCCGGCCAGCCCAGTTGCCTGGTGCTTGGCGACAACATCTTCCATGGCCACGGATTGACCGAGACACTGAGGCGCGCCGACGCGCGGCAGCACGGCGCGACCGTGTTCGGTTACTGGGTGAGCGATCCGGAACGCTACGGCGTGGCCGATTTCGACAAGGAAGGCAAGGTGGTGGGATTGGAAGAGAAGCCTGCCAAGCCCCGATCCAACCATGCCGTCACCGGCCTGTATTTCTACGACGGACGCGCCAGCGACTATGCCGCCTCGTTGAAACCCTCGGCACGCGGGGAACTGGAGATCACCGATCTCAACCGCTGCTATCTCGAAGACGGGTCGCTGCACCTGGAGCCACTGGGCCGCGGCTTCGCCTGGCTCGACACCGGTACCCATCAGTCGTTGCTGGAAGCCTCCAATTTCATCGAGACCATCGAAGCCCGCCAGGGCTTGCGGGTGTGCTGCCCCGAGGAAATCGCTTTTGGCAACGGATGGATCGACGCAATGCAACTGGAGAAACTGGCGGCTCCCTTGACCAAGAACAGCTATGGCCAATACCTGCTCACGCTGGCGACGCGCGGGGTGGTCCGGTGAAGGTGGTCGAAACCGACCTGCCGGGTTGCATGGTCATTGAACCGGCGGTCTTCGGCGATGACCGCGGCTATTTCTTCGAGACATGGAATGCCGACCGCTATGGCAAACGCGGCCTGCCTGCCAAGTTCGTGCAGAGCAACATTTCCTCTTCCGCCCGGGGCGTGCTGCGTGGCCTCCACTACCAGTGGCCGAATCCGCAGGGCAAGCTGGTCAGCGTGCTCGAAGGCGAGGTCTACGACGTGGCGGTGGATATCCGCCAAGGATCGCCGCATTTCGGCCGCTGGACCGCGGTGATGTTGAGCGCCGGGAACAAGCGCCAGTTCTGGATACCGGAAGGCTTCGCCCATGGCTTCGCGGTGCTGTCCGAACGCGCCGTCTTCAGTTACCTGTGCACGGCGCAGTACGACAAGACGACCGATGCGGGCGTGCGCTGGGACGATGCGGCCATCGGCATCGACTGGCCGGTCAGCGGGCCCCTGCTTTCCGAAAAGGACGCAAAGGCTCCGTTCCTGGGAGATGTGGCTGTGGATCGTTTGCCCGTCTACGCGGCATGAGAATCCTGTTGCTCGGCGCGAATGGGCAGGTCGGCCATGAGCTCAGGCGCAGCCTCGCCCCGCTCGGCGAAATAGTCGTCACTACGCGCAGCGGACGTCTTGAAGATGGCAATCCCTGCGAAATCGCCGATCTGGACCAACCCGACTCACTGGATGGATTGGTCGAGCGCATCGCTCCCGACTGGGTGGTCAATGCCGCGGCCTACACTGCGGTGGATCGCGCCGAGAGCGAGGCTGACGCGGCTTTTCGCGCCAATGCCGAATCACCCGGCGTACTGGCGGCCGCATGCGTGCGACGCGGGGCGAAGCTGGTGCATTACTCCACGGATTACGTATTCCCGGGCGACGGCAGCCGGCCGTATCGCGAAGACGATGCCACGTCGCCTTTGGGTGTATATGGCGCCAGCAAACTTGCGGGCGAAGAGGCCATCCGTGCCACAGGTGATGCGCACCTGATCTTCCGCACGGCCTGGGTCTATGCCTCGCATGGACACAACTTCCTGCGCACCATGTTGCGCCTCGGCGCGGAACGCGACGAACTGCGCGTGGTCGCCGACCAGATCGGTACGCCGACACCGGCGGCATTGATCGCCGACGTCACCGCCCAGGCCATGGCTTCGTGGCCGCAAGCGACCGGCGTTTTCCATTTGACTGCACAAGGCCGGGCCAGTTGGAAGGAGTTCGCCGACGCGATATTTGCAGGCGCCCGTCGGCGCGGGCTGATCGCGCGCGAGCCGCGGGTGCTGCCGATCACTACCGCCGACTACCCCACGCCTGCAAGGCGGCCGGCCTTCTCCTGCCTGGATACCACGCGCTTGCGCAACGATTTCGCGATTGCCTTGCCGACGTGGGAGCAAGGGCTGGACCGGGTGCTCGACGAGCTTGCCGCCAAGGCCTGAACGCGCCCGTAGCCACTGGTTCTGCGTGGTCAGGTGCCAAAGAAGTTTCCACTGCGTTTCACCTGATCCCGTGCATCATCCGCTTCAGCAATGGTGCGACGATGAAGGCAAGCACGGCGCAACCCAGCCCGATCCAGGTCATCAGCCAGAACAGGTCGGCGTACTTGGCGGCTGCCCCGGCGATGTCCATGGCTTCGCCTTCGGGGACTTCGATCGCGGCCAGCTTGCCGAACAACGCGGCCAGCGTTTCCGAGAAGGCGGTGGCCAGGAACCAGGTGCCCATCATCAGGCTGACCACGCGCGGCAGCGACAGCTGGGTGACCGCGGAAAGGCCGACCGGGGCCAGGCACATTTCGCCGATCTCCAGTACCAGGTAAGCCAGCACCAGCCACCACACGCTGGCCATCTGCCCGCTGGCGCCGACCTGCTGCGCGGCGTAGGCCAAGGGAATGAACGACAGACCGGCGAACATCAGTCCCAATGCCGACTTGAATGGTTTGGAGGGATCGCGTCCGCTACGGCCCAGGTACGCCCACAACGCGGCGAATACCGGCGCCAACACCACCAGGAAGAACGCGCCCAGGTAGGTCAGCGAACCGGCGGTCTGCGGCAACACGATGCAATCGCGAGCCAGGCAGACCAGCATCACCGCGGTGACCGCGATGAACAGCAGGCGCGGCGCGGTCGATTCGGGACTGCGATCCGACAGCCGGGCGGCGAGCATGAAGGAAAGCGGTGCGAGCAGCAGCGAGTAGGTTGACCACGGCGCGGTCTTCACGAACAGGAAGAAGTTGGTCGTCCAGTCCGTGGTCCAGGCGAACTGCTCGACCGGCCTGACCAGCGAAGGCACGATGTCCTTGGTCAGCAGGCGGTCGGTGAAGGTCACCCACGAACCGTAGGTCTGCTCGTACAGGGTGAAGAACACCAACGCCATGAAGATCAGCGCCATCAGGGCCAGCATTTGCTGGCGTTGCACCGGAGCGCACTGGGTCAGGATGAACCAGGTGAACCAGACCAGCACGATCGCCAGTACCACCAGCATCAGCATCAACGCCAACGACACCTCGCCGCCCAGGGCGAAAGCGCCATTGCCCGCGGCCCACATCAGCCAGGCGATCGGCAGCACGCCGGCGATCGCGCCTAGGTAGATCAACCATTCGCGTGGCAAGCCGAGCACGCGTTCGCGCAGCAATGCCGGTTCGCGCGGCTCGGCGTGGCCGTGCAGGTATTTCTGGCCCCACAGGAACAGCACCAGGCCCAGCAGCATGCCGATGCCGGCCGCGCCGAAACCGTATTTCCAGCCCAGGGTTTCGCCCAGGTAGCCGCAGACCAGCGAGGCGAACAACGCGCCCAGGTTGATGCCGGCGTAGAACAGCGAGAACCCGGAGTCGCGGCGCGGGTCGTTCTCTTCGTACAGCTTGCCGACGATGGTGGAGATGTTGGGCTTGAGGAAACCCACGCCCATGATGATCAGCGCCAGCGACAGGTAGGTGTAGCGCAGCGAGCCTTCGTCGCGCGTCACCACGCCGCCCATGTTGACCGCCGCGGTTCCCTCGAAGGCCATGCCGGCATGGCCAAGCACCAGCAGCAGGCCGCCGAACACCACCGCCTTGCGCATGCCCAGCCAGCGGTCGGCGAGCAGGCCGCCGATCACCGGAATGCAGTACACCAGCCCGCCATAGGCGCCGAGCAGGTCCAACCCGGCCTTGTCGCCGAACAGGTGGTACTTGGTCAGGTACAGCAGCAGCAGCGCCTTCATCCCGTAGAAGGAGAAGCGCTCCCACATCTCGGTGAAGAAGCAGACGTAGACGCCCTTGGGATGGCCGAGGAAGTCCTCGCGGGCGGGAATCACCGACTGGAGGGAAGCGGACAAGGGCGGTTCCTGCGTGGAAAACGGGAGTATAGCGGCGGTGGAACATGGCTCCCTGGTGCTGGACTTGCCCGGAGCTTCCTTATAGGTTGTCGGCTTCCCGGGGATCCAAGGTTCCGCATGAATAGCGAAAAGACGCCGCAACTCACCTTCCGCGCCGTGTTGTTGGCCGTCGTCCTGGCGATGGTCCTGTCCGCCGCGAATGCGTACCTGGGCCTGTTCGCCGGGCTGACCGTCGCCACCGCGATCCCCGCGGCGGTGGTGTCGATGGGCGTGCTGCGCCTGTTCGGAGGCGGCACCATCCTTGAGAACAACATCGTCCAGACCGGGGCGTCGGCGGGTTCCTCGATCGCAGCCGGCGTGATCTTCACGATCCCCGCGCTGATCATCCTGGGCTACTGGCAGGACTTCAGGTATTCATGGGTACTGGCCATCGCCGGCCTTGGCGGCCTGCTCGGCGTGCTGTTCTCGGTGCCGCTGCGGCGTTCGATGATTGTCGAGGAACCGTTGCCGTTCCCCGAAGGCAAGGCCGCAGCGGAAGTGCTTAAGGCCGGCGAAAACCCCGGCCCCGGCCTGAAGATCCTGGCGTTCTCCGCAACGATCGGGGCGTTCCTCAAGGTCGCCGCCGCCAGCGGCATGAAACTGATCCCCGACACCGCGGCCGGCGCCGGTTTCTTCGGCAAGTACCTGGGCTACCTGGGCACCAACCTCTCGCCCGCACTGCTGGGCGTGGGCTACATCGTCGGGCTCAACATCGGCATCGTCGTGCTGTCCGGCAGCATCCTGTCCTGGCACATCGCGATTCCGATCTACCACGCCTTCTTCCAGCATCTTGATCCGGCATTGGCGTCCAGCATCGCCGGCGCCAGCGCGGAAGACGCCGCTGGCGCGATCTGGTCGGCGAAGATTCGTTACCTTGGTGTCGGCGCGATGTTGATCGGCGGCATCTGGACCCTGTTCTCGCTACGCAAGTCGCTGTTGTCCGGCGTCAAGAGCGGCATCGCTGCGGCTCGCGCCGGTTCCAGCGCCAATGTGGCCGAAACCGAACGCGACCTGCCGATGAAGTGGATGTTGATCGCGTTGGTCGTATTCGTGATCCCGCTGGCCCTGCTGTATCAAGCCATCGTCGGGCAATGGCTGGTCAGCATCCCGATGACCATCATCATGATCGTCGCCGGGTTCCTGTTCGTTTCGGTGTCGGCCTATCTCGCTGGCTTGGTCGGTTCTTCCAACAACCCTGTTTCCGGCATCACCATCGCTACCATCCTGTTCGCCTCGGTCGTGCTGATGTTGCTGCTGGGCAGCGATTCCAAGATCGGCGCGGTGGCGGCGATCATGATCGGCGCAGTGGTGTGCTGCGCGGCCGCAGTCGGCGGAGACAATCTGCAGGACTTGAAAGCCGGCTACATCGTCGGTGCCACGCCATGGAAGCAGCAGCTGATGCTCGGCATCGGCGCGTTTTCCTGTGCGCTGATCATGGCTCCGGTGCTGAATATCCTGTCGCAGGCCTATGGCATCGGTGCGCCTACTGCCGAGCATCCAAACCCGTTGTCCGCGCCGCAAGCCACGCTGATGGCATCGGTTGCGAAGGGCATGTTCGGTGGTGAATTGCCGTGGTCGGTCATCGGCGTCGGCGCGATCATCGGCGCGGCGGTCATCGCTTTCGATGAGTGGTTGAAGGCACGCAAGTCCAGCTTCCGGGTGCCGGTGCTGGCCGCGGCGATCGGCATCTACCTGCCGCTGGAGCTGATGGTGCCGATCTTCCTGGGTGGCCTGCTGGCGTATCTGGTCGAGAAGCGCCACGGCATCGTCGGCACCCATGACGAAAGCCTGCGTGACCGCGTGCACCGCCCCGGCGTGTTGTTCTCGGCCGGCCTGATCACCGGTGAGGCGCTGATGGGCATCGCGGTTGGTGTCGCGATCTACATCTCCAAGGACCGCGAGGTGTTGCAACTGCCGGCGCAGTTCCAGCAAGGCGAATGGATTGGCTTGGCGGTGCTTGCCATCGTCGGTTGGTTGATCTATCGCACCGGCGCCAAGGCCGACACGACCGCACACTGAATGGATGCGAGGCGCAAAGGCGTGACTTCATGCCTTTGCGCCGGGCCGCCGTTACGGCCTAACATCGGGGTTTTCCTGTTGCCGGAGCCCCGGATGAACCTGCGAATCGCCCTGTTGCCCCTTTGCCTGTTGGCCGCATTGCCAGCCACGGCCGCCACGCGTGGCTTCGATGTCCGCGACATGGTCGCGCTGGACCGGGTGTCCTCGCCGGTGTTGTCGCCGGACGGCAGCGTGGTGGTGTTCGCGCAGCGGCGAATGGACAAGCAGGTAACCAAGGCCAGCACCGGCCTGTGGATGCGCAACCTGCTGACCCGCGACATGGCGCCGCCGAAACCGCTTACCCCGGAAGGCTGGAACGTCAACTCACCCGCGTTCTCGCCCGATGGCAAGACGGTTTATTTCCTAAGTGGAAAATCCGGCACGCAGCAGTTGTATTCGGTGCCTGCGAGCGGTGGCACGCCGAAACAGTTGACCGCCTTTGCCCTCGACATCGGCAGCTACCAGCTCTCGCCGGATGGCAGGCAACTGGCTTTCAGTGCGGAGTCCTTCGCCGACTGCAAGGCCGACCTGGCCTGCACCCAGAAGCGCCTGGACGAAACCAAGGCCAAGAAAACCACCGGCGTGGTTTACGACCAGTTGTTCGTGCGCCACTGGGACACCTGGACCGATGGCCGTCGCAGCCGCCTGTTCGTTGCCGACCTGCCCGCCGCCAAGGCCAAGCCGGTGGCGAGCGTGGTCTCGTTGACCGATACGCTGGACGGCGACGCGCCTTCCAAGCCATTCGGCGATGCCAGCGAATACGCCTGGGCGCCGGACGGCAAATCGCTGGTCGCCAGCATCCGCGTCGCCGGCAAGGGCGAGGCCTGGTCCACCAACTTCGATCTGTACCGGGTCAGTGCCGATGGCACCGGCACGCCCGTCAACCTGACCGCCGCCAACCTCGCCTGGGACACCGGCCCGGTATTCAGCGCCGATGGCCAGACCCTGTTCTACCGCGCGATGAAGCGTCCCGGATTCGAGGCCGATCGCTTCGCCTTGATGAGCATGGACCTGGGCAGCGGCCAGGTTCGCGAGATCGCCGCGCACTGGGACCGTTCCGCCGACGGCATCGCCCTGTCGGCGGACGGCAAGACCATTTACACCACGGCGCAGGACACGGGCGAGCATCCATTGTTCGGTGTCGAAATCGCCACCGGCAAGGCCGAGGAGATCGTCGGCGATGGCTCCATCGCCGAGTTCGACATCGCCGGCGACAGCCTGGCCGTCACCCGCAACAGCATGAAGACCGGCGACCAGCTGTTCACCACCACGATCGTGCCGGGTGCGCCGTTGCGCGCGATCACGCAGAGCGCGCAGGAGCGTTTGCCCGGGGTCGCTTTCGGCGACTTCGAACAGTTCGATTTCAAGGGCGCCGCGGGCGATACCGTGCACGGCTACGTGGTCAAGCCGTGGAACTACGAGGAAGGCAGGAAATATCCGGTCGCTTTCCTGATCCACGGCGGCCCGCAGGGCAGTTTCGGCAACGGCTGGAGCTACCGATGGAACCCGCAGACCTATGCGGGGCAGGGCTACGCGGTGGTGATGATCGACTTCCACGGCTCCACCGGCTACGGCCAGGCCTTCACCGATTCGATCAGCCAGGACTGGGGCGGCAAGCCGCTGGAAGACCTGCAGAAGGGCTGGGCCGCGGCGCAGGAGAAATACGCTTTCATCGACGGCAAGAACGCATGCGCGCTCGGCGCCAGCTATGGCGGCTACATGATCAACTGGATCGCCGGCAACTGGAACGACGCGTGGAAGTGCCTGGTCGTGCACGACGGCGTGTTCGACACGCGTTCGATGGGTTACGTGACCGAGGAATTGTGGTTCAGCGAATGGGAAAACGGCGGAACGCCGTACGAGAACCCGAAGGGCTACGAGAAGTTCAACCCGGTCGACCACGTCGCCAAGTGGCGCGTGCCGACCCTGGTGGTGCAGGGCGGCAAGGATTTCCGCGTGCCCGAGGACCAGGGCCTGTCCGCGTTCACCGCGCTGCAGCGCAAGGGTATCGAATCCAAGCTGCTGTATTTCCCGGACGAGAACCACTGGGTGCTGAAGCCGCAGAACAGCGTGTTGTGGCACGACACGGTCAATGGCTGGTTGAAGCAGCATCTCGGGCAATAAGTGTTTCCCTTCTCCCTCCGGGAGAAGGGCGCCCGAAGGGCGGATGAGGGAATGCACGATCAGGGCACCGGGATCGCGTGTCGCCATGTCATCCTCCCGCCCTCATCCGGCGCTTCGCGCCACCTTCTCCCGGAGGGAGAAGGGAACGCAAGACAACAGCGGACAACGACATGCCAGAAGCCGTAACAAGCCACGCCCTGATCAGCAACGACATCGTCGTCCTCGGCCTGATCGCCGCCACCCTTGGCGTGATCTTCTGGACCGAATCGCGGGAGACCGGGGTCTGGAAGAAGTTCTACACCTACGTGCCGGCGTTGCTGCTGTGCTACTTCATTCCCGGCATCTACAACAGCGTCGGCCTGATCGACGGCAACAACACCAGCCTCTACAACCCAGTCGCCAGCCGCGTGCTGTTGCCGGCCGCGCTGGTGCTGCTCACGCTCACCATCGACATCAAGGGCATCCTCAAGCTCGGATGGAAACTGCTGGCGATGTATGCGGCATCGTCGATCAGCGTGATGATCGGCGCGGTGGTCGCGTTCGCTTTGTTCGCCGCGGTGCATCCGGCGACCGTGGCCGGCGACACCTGGGCCGGCATGACCGCGCTCGCCGGCAGCTGGATCGGCGGCGGCGCCAACATGATGGCGATGAAGGAGATATTCGAGGTCAATGCCACGACGTTCGGCCAGTTCGCCGTGGTCGATGTCGGCGTCGGCTATGTGTGGATGGCGGTGCTGATCTTCCTCGCCGGCCGCGCCGATGCGATCGACAAGCGCAGCGGCGCCGACACGCGCGCGCTGGATGAGCTGAAGGAGCGGATGGCAAGTTTCCAGGCCGAGCACGCGCGCGTCGCCAGCCTTTCCGACCTGATGATCATCATCGGCATCGCCTTCGGTGCGGTCGGCCTGGCGCATGCCGTCGCCGCGCCGCTGGCGACCTGGTTCGGCGCCAACGTGTCATGGGCGAAGACGGTCAGCCTGCACGAGCCGTTCGTTTGGGTGGTGGCGCTGTCGACCTTCATCGGCCTGGCGCTCAGCTTCACCCGCGCTCGCACCTACGAAGGCGCTGGCGCGTCGAAGATCGGCACCCTGCTGCTGTACTTCCTGATCGCCTGCATCGGCATGCAGATGGACATCATGGCGCTGCTGCAGCGGCCGGAGTTGTTCCTGCTCGGCGTGGTATGGATCTCGATCCACATCGGCCTGCTGTGGCTGGCCGGCAAGCTGCTGCGGGTGCCGTTCTTCTATTTCGCGATCGGCTCGCAGAGCAACATCGGCGGACCGGCGTCGGCGCCGGTGGTGGCATCGGTGTTCCATCCCTCGCTGGCGCCGGTGGGCGCGTTGCTGGGCACGCTCGGCTACGCGACCGGGACCGGGCTGGCCTACCTGCTCGGGGTCATCCTCAAGTCGATGGCGGGCGCATAGGAACCGCATTCGCGGTGCGGCAGAGATAAGCCGCGCGGCGATGCGTCCATCGGGTTCCAGATGGTCGCTTTGCGGCGACCTGTCGGCCGCCATTCGGGGAGCAAGATTGCCCTAGAGCTTTTTTGAGTCAGGTGCTTACAAGCACTCCTATCCTCGTCACTCCCGCGCAGGCGGGAGCCCAGTGACTTTGCAGCGATCTGGACGAAAGTCACTGGATCCCCGCCTGCGCGGGGATGACGCACCGTGAAGATATGGAGCAGGATTGTCCTAGTGAGCGAGTGCCGGGCGTTGCTGGCGTTCGGCTGCGTCCTGCGCCTGTCCCTGTCGCTGCGCGTCCTGGTCCCGCAACGACATCGCGCTTTCCCGCGCCGGGGTCTGCCCGGCCTCGTCCAGGTCGACCAGGCTGCGGCGCTGGGCCGGATCCTGCAGCCCGCCCTGCACCGCGATCGCGCTGCCGCCGCGACTGGACGCGACCACGTGATCGATGCGTTCCAGTCCGTCGCGGCCCGCGCGCGCGGCCATGCCGGCCGCGGTATTGAAGAAACGCTCGTTGTCGGCGAGACCGAGCGGTTCGCGTTGCGCGGCCAAGCC
>Ga0307414_10001192_pt1 | contig 13359 bp, 16 predicted proteins | sample DK1Ometagenome_FD_203804 | JGI IMG/M metagenome (GOLD analysis project Ga0307414, IMG submission 203804) | Maize rhizosphere microbial communities from greenhouse at UC Davis, California, United States - DK15-O-3 | ecosystem: Host-associated > Plants > Roots > Rhizosphere > Soil | place: USA... | reverse complement strand
GTACGATGGTAATGGAAACTTACGGTTCTTCCTTTACGATGGCGGAAACTACTTCATGATTACTGGCCTGCCCGACAATGTTACAGACTCCAGCAGCGCATGGGGATTAAACGATCAGAGCGAAATCGCTGGGACTTACACTCAGAGAGTGCCTTGCGAAGCCTGCGGCTTGGGGGGTGAACCGGCGCATCGCTTTATTTCACATAGTTTTATCGCTGAGCCCGAGCGATCTCATAAAAAAACAAAATAAGGAATTACAGAAGATGTATAAAAAACATTCGTTAGATTTTAGAGCTATCACGAATGTCGCTCATCATGAGAGCATCTTTATATTTGTGCGGCATACCCAAGACCTGCTTCGGAAGCTGCGCAGCTTTGCCGATGATTCTACTGCGCCATTGGTTCGAAGTTTGATTCCGGTTCTCGTAACGATCGGTATTCTGGCAGTGATAGCGATGATTTTTTGCGTGATATACGAGCGCGTCTCTGTTTTCTTTTCGGCTCCTCGCGGGCTTGACCACAGACCTCTGTTCTACGGTGCTTCGCTGGTGACGGCGGTTCGGCAAACAGGAAGGTACAACAACAAGGCAGGGCGGACTCCTGAGTCCACCCTGCCTATTGCACTTTGTTATTGTTGCTGGTTAACGTCGCGACGCATCTCTCCCTGAAGGCTCCCGCGTCCAAGTGGTGCCATTCTCCCACTCGATTCTATCGCGTCGAACGTTTCCCCGTAGACCGCGTTCCCAATCCCGTGCGTAAACATCGCCATTCCGACTGATTTCCAGCTGGCTAGAATCACCCTTTTCGTTTTTTGCTTCGAGGCCGTCGCGAGAAGAAGTGATTTGGGTGCGCTTATCGCGATCCCCATTTAGATACCAGGTGCCCTCCAGGTCGCGCCGATCATCCCTCGAACTTGCTGCACTGCCGTTGATTATGCCGTCCCACCAGTTGCCTCGACGGTCATCTCGCCGATCATCCCGACGGTCATATCTCCCGTCATCTCTTCGGTCGTAACGTCGATCATCTCTTCTATCGTCTTGCGCACCGGCAAGTGGAATGTTCATCAATGCTACTATCAAACTGGCAGACCAGAGTATTCCTTTTTTCATATGCTTTTTCCTCCTTCATGCGGATTTTGCAACCACCATGCCACGCTCGGAACTCGGTCCCTGCGCGCCCAGCGTTTTTCAATGTGCCGTTCGCGGGACGAATTCAAAACATCCGAATCGGCAAAGGCACACCTAAACATCCAAGATGGGAAAAAAAAGGACCGTCTCAAAACTTAGTCGAGACGGCCCTCTTTTAAATAGAACAGTTAAATTAACGTCTAGCGGTGCGGTAGCTGGGTTCGCGGGTCCAAATGGTGCCATTTTCCCATACGATGCGATCATGCCGAACGTCCCCGCGCAGCCCACCCTGCCAGTCCCGCGCGTACACGTCGCCACTCCGGCTCATTTCTAGCCGCGTAGTCTGACCCTTTTCGTTTCTGGCTACGAGTCCCCGGCGTGATTCGTTTATTTCGGCTCTCCTAGATCGATCACCATTTAGATACCAGGTGCCTTCCAGTTGCTGCGGAGCACTTCGTTTATTTCCCCACGAGGACCAACCATAACCCTGCGCTATAACAGAGCTCGGAATGTTCACAACTCCAATCGCCAGAGCTAAGAGCAGTCCAAGCAAAGTACTTTTCTTCATGTCTGAACCCTCCTAAAAGTTAGCTACCCAATGATGCGGCCCATTTGATTCTGATACTTCACGTCGGCTTCGGTCTCTTAGACGGGTTGCGTTTGGATTAGTTTACAGCGCATGAGAGCAGGCAAGACCGTAGAACAGATACATATGGCTTCTCCGGAGTTACGCTCGGACTATGAAGCTTTACCGATTGTCACGACGCTCCCGCTCTTCATAGCGCCGCTTAAGTCTCTCCCGACGGTCCTGCGGTAAACGCTGCCAACGGTCCCACTCCTCGCGCAAATGCTCTTTGTCTTCAGGCGGCAGATGCTGCCATCGCTGATAGTTCCGTAAAACTTTGTCTTTTTCTTTTGGGCTTAAGTTGCGCCAATCGTCGCTGTTGTTAGCTGCCCAGCCAGCCAGCGGCGATAGCAACAGTGCGGAGAAAAGTATCGAAACAACAAGGCGCTTCATCAGAATGGTCGCTCTCTAATAATCGGTTTTTAACCTTCCAGTACAACAGATAATGATGGCGAGCCTCACCTCAAATAGTATGAGAGTCTCCCTTGCTGGTTTCCAGCCCTTCAAGAGAGCTCAGCGCCTCTAGCATGTCGAGCGACCTAAAGAATTCCAATTGTTCGGTGTCGGTTACGATTTCCCTTGGAATTCTTTCTTGCGGTTGATTGTAGAGCGAAGGTAGATTTCCTTTGCTTAGAACCACGCCGAACGCCAGAGCGGCAATGACTGCCGTGCCAAACGCTGGAATCATCCACATGCGCATCGGTGCAAAAAGGTTGCGCCAATAGAACTTTTGCTCGCGCTGATCCCTCAACTTGGCGACGGTCTCGCGATAGTAATCGTCCCAGAAGGATTGCGGAAGTTCTTCGGGCAGCGCTATGTGCGGCAGCAATCGGTGCAAATCTTCGATGAACCGGCCGCAACCGACGCAGTGGCCGAGATGCTGTTCCAGCTTGTGCTTTTCGTTGTTACCGATCTCGCCATAGTAGTAGAGCACCAAATCTTCTTCGAACTGTTTGCACATCATTTCCAACTCTTTCGCAGCCATAACCTTTGTCTCCCTAAACAAACTCAACCAGACACTGGCGCAGCGCCGCCACCGCGCGATGGAGATACACCCGTACTGTTCCTTCGGTGGTCTTCATGACCTTGGCGATATCTGCGATCGGCAGCCCTTCATGGTTTCGCAAGATGAAAGCGGTGCGCTGTTTGTTTGGCATGGCATCCAACGTCTTGTCGACGCGCCGCTTGGTCTCGCCGGCAATCGCTTCCTGATCGGGACCCGACGTATGATCCGTCAGCTCCTTGCGCTGCCTTTCATCATCCTGCTCGCTTTCGAGTCGCTCCCAGACGACCTTTCCCTTTCGGCGCGTATAATCTAAACAAAGATTGACGACCAGACGATAAAACCAAGTGTAAAAACTCGAGCGGCCGTCGAACTGCTTGATCCGTGAGAACGCTCGCAAGAAAGCCTCCTGGGAGAGATCTTTAGCCTCCTCGGTGTCCCGGGTAAAATCCAGGGCAATCCGGAAGGCCTTCTCCATATAACGACCGACGAGTATCTCAAAGAACTTCCCCTCGCCCTGCTGACATAATGCCACAAGCTCCATGTCAGGAAGATCTTCCGGCGAACGATTTCCAGGTGTTGCGTGAATCGATTTACCCTGCCTCTGCTAGTGATCTAAGAGCTCCTAATGGCTTAGACGTAGAGACTGGAGAAAGGTTAACCGCGCTCCGGCGGCTACCCATCTCGGCAAAAGACAAGTGGCGACTGCTTCCGGCCGTCTGAGTCTGAATCGGGCTGTGTGTGTGGGGAACTGACCGTTGCCAATAGGAGTGAGAAATAGTCGATCAATGGCGCGGCTGCGCCCAAATTGTACAATCTGTCTCAATCGATGCGGCGCTAGCTTAGATTAAGCTTAGTGTCCCGGCTCCTCACCGATACCGACGATCCTGATACTGCCATGCTTGGATTTGTATTTCCGGTTTAGAGAGATGATCACACCGGTTAGCCCCTCGATCACATAGGCGTTGCTGGCCGGACCGCTGTCAAACGCGCGCGCGCCGATACGCCGGATAATTTCCATGACTTTCTCTTTGGCGTCAGCTTTGTCACCGCAGACCAACACATCGCCCAGCGGTGAATCGACATCGGCCAAATCAACGGCTGATATGTTATGAAGCGCTCCGACCACCGGCGCCTCGGTGCCCAGAATCTGCTGCGCTTCCTGCAATGCCGAACCCGCTGGCGGCACGAACGGCTTACCCTTGTTTAGCGGCACGACGGTATCGATGATGATCTTTCCGGCGACCTGTCCTTTGATGTCCTGGACCATTTGCGCATGGCCTTCATAGGGGACGGCGATCACGACGTAATCGGCGTCGCGAATCGAGTGCTGATTAGTCATGCCAACCATTTCCCCGGCGCGAAGTGTCGGCTTCAAGATTTCCACGGCTTTCCTGGCTTTCTCGGCATCGCGCGAACCGATAATGATCCTAACCCCGGGCGCCCCTAAACGAAGCGCCAGCGCGCCTCCTAGATTTCCCGTCCCGCCAACAATGGCCACGCTAAGAGTTTCCATGATGTTTAAATCTATCGAAAAAGATCCTCCGCTTCAGGACGCAGGAGATCCTTCACCGATCCTTCCCCCTTTTCAATTTCACAGCCGCGCACGACGACTACGGGCATAGCCTCTTTTTTTCTCATGACCAGTTCAGCCGCGGACGCAATCTCGTCGGCAATCGCCGTTACCGCCGCCCTGAGCTCGTATCCATAAAAATCCTTAGTGCCACGTTCATCTTTGATCGGCTTGAATCCCGCGACCCCCACCGCGAGATCGATTGTACCCAAGCGCCATGCTCGGCCAAAACTGTCGCTGATGATAATCGCTGGAGAAGCGCCAACGAGCCCTTGGATTTCCGCGCGGATCTTCCGAGCTGACTTGTCGGGATCTTTCGGCAGCAGCGCCGCTTTTCCCAGACCCACATTGGAGCAGTCGACCCCCGCGTTGGCGCAGACAAATCCGTGATGAGTTTCGACGATCATCGCCCGGCCCCCGCGGCGCACGATCCGCTGACTTTCAGATAAGATCAATTCGACAAGGGCAGGGTCTTTATCGAGCTCGCGACCCAATTCGCGAGCATAATCCGACACCACAACGCCGTCGAGTCGGATCAACCTGCCTTCCGACTTGGAGACGATTTTTTGCGCGATAACAATCACATCATCCGGTTCGAGCACAACGCCGTTGCGTGAGCAGGCATCGACGATCAGCTTTCCCAGCGAATCACCGGCGCCGACCTCGCCAATTCCAGCCAGCCCGAAAATCGCTAGCCGGTTCATGCTTGTGCAACGCGCCGGCTCGGTTCAGAGCGCCGCGCCGCGATGAATCGCCTCAGTGTCTTCAACGCCTCACCGTCATCGCTCAAGTCAGCAAGACATTTTTCCAAATCCTGGGGCTCGTCGATATCCAAAGCAATGTGCTCATTCTCGAAGCAACGAATCGGCAACCCTTGCGCTGAGACCTGGCTTGTATGGTAACTGAAACTGTCGTAGCCGAAGCGGAGTTTGATAATGTCCGGTGGCGCGAGAAGCAGCGCATTTGTCCCAAGTTTATCGTGCGACGGAACCAACAAGGCAAATGGCGCGATCTGACCATCTGGAACCTGCCCAATAACTACTTCGATATCGCCGCTCCGAAGCAGCGGCAGATCACCGGGCAAGATAAGTACCGCTTCACGCCCGGCATCCTTCAGGCTGATGCGGGCGAAATCGACGGCGTCAGTTTCGCCGGTTTCGGCGCGCTCCAACATAACTCTTGCGCCCAATGACCCGGCAATCGCCGCAACTTTGTCATCTCCGGTCACAACTACAGTTTCGGTTATCCCGCTCGCGCGTAGCACCTGTCGCAGCACATCGCGAAACATCGCTTCCGCAAAGGCTTCCCTCTCGGCGCTGCCGAGAAGCGCGCTGAGACGCTGCTTAGCGTTACGAAATCCTTTGACCGGAATAAGTGCCGTTATTTTCATATCACCCGAAATTTCTTAGCACTATTTTAAGAGCAAGGCCAAGACTTGGCGGGCCAAGCGCTGTTTGTTAGCCAGACTGTTCATCCGGATATCTGCCGAAACCGGTTTGACCCCGAGTTTCTCAATTTCGCTCTGAAGAGACTGGTCTTCCGGGTCGACTATCAGAAGATCGAGAAGATCGGCATATGCTTTAGCAATCCCTGTTACGGAAGGTTCAAGATCGTGAGCCATCATGAGCGTATGCGCCGGACCGGTGATTGCGGCCCGAGCGACAATCGGGCTAACAGCGAGGACTCTGGCGCTAGCATCTCTCAAAGCCTGGCGAATCCCCGGCACGGCAAGAATCGGTCCGATACTTGTGATCGGATTGCTGGGACAAATGATGATCCCGGCAGCTTTGCTAATCGCCTGAAGCACGCGCGGCGCCGGTTTACTCTGATCAATGCCGGCAAAGAACACCCGTTTGACTTCCGGCGTCCAGCGCTCGCGGACGAAATACTCCTGGAACGATATTTCTCCATTCGCTGTCACGATTCGGCTTTCGATCCGATCGTCCGACATCGGCAGAATCTCCGACTTAACGCCGAGTGCGCTGCGAATTCGCCGTGTCGCTTCAGAGAGGGTTAAGCCTTGCTGTAGAAGGGCCGTGCGCAGAATATGCGTTGCCAGATCCTTATCGCCGAGCTTAAACCATACTTCCTCGCCCAAGCGCCGGAGCTGTTCCAAACCGACAAAGGTTTCGCCAGCCAGGCCCCAACCCTTTTGTTCGTCGTTGAGGCCCGCCAGTGTGTAGACAATCGTATCGATATCGGGCGAAACATAGAGCCCATGAAAGATCGCATCATCCGCGGTATTGCAGATGATCGTTAGATCGGCCGGGTCGATTTCCGCCGCCAAGCCTTGAACGAGTTTGGCGCCGCCGGTACCGCCGGTTAAAGCTAAGATCATGGCTGGAGCGAGTAGTGACGGCTACACGTCGGACCGCTGGTTCTCCGCGCTTCTGCCCAGGGGCCCATTATTTTTCACCAGGCCGTCATCACCGCATAATTCGGCGACATAAGGCAGGATACTCGCGGATATGAATTTCTCGGGTTGGGCAATGTAGTCAGGGTAAATAGGCAACCGCGCTCGTAGCTCGAATCCCGCCAATGCGCTCTTTTCCCGTAGTCGCTCGAGCGCCGGCCATGGCGCTTCAGGATTGATGAAATCCGGGGTCAGGGGCGATATGCCGCCCCAGTCATTGATGCCGGCTTCCAAGTAAAGCTCATAACCCTCCGGCGTCAAGTTGGGCGGCGCTTGGATGTTCATGCGGCCGCCGAAGATCAAACGCGCCAAGGCAATGGTTTTCATCATGTCCTCGGCCGCGGGCTCCGGATGAAGACGCATTGGGATGGTTGGTTTGGCGCGAAAGTTTTGGATAATCACTTCTTGAATATGGCCGTAGCGTTCATGCAGCGCGCGAATAGCAAAAAGCGCGTCGATTCTTTCCTCCCAGCTCTCGCCGATGCCGATTAGAATGCCGGTGGTAAAAGGAATACAAAGCTTGCCGGCCTGCTCGAGAGTGCGTAAACGAACCTTGGGCTTTTTGTCCGGCGCATTATTATGAGCGCCGCCACTGAGTAACAAGCGCTCGCTAATGCTCTCGAGCATCAAGCCCATACTGACATTAACCTGCTTTAAGCGCTGCAAATCTCCGCGACCCATTACGCCAGGATTGGCGTGTGGCAACAACGCCGTTTCTTCAAGCACCGTTAGGCACGCTTCAAATAGATAATCCAAGGTGCGTTGGAAGCCGCGTTCGGTTAAGAAAGTTTTCATCTGCGGATAAATCGCCTCGGGTTTGTCGCCCAAACTGAAAAGCACTTCAGTGCAACCAAGCAGTTTTCCCTGCCGCGCCACACGAACCACTTCCTCCAGCGTCATGGTTTTGGCGCCAGCTTCTTCCGGCGCTTTGCGAAAGGTGCAGTAACCGCAAAAGTCACGGCACAAATTTGTCAATGGCACAAAGATTTTCGGCGAGAAAGTCACGATCCTGCCTTTGTCCATGTCGCGAAGCTGCGCCGCAGTGGCAAGCAATTCCTGGAATTCATCGCCAATGACGTCGCGAAGCGAAAGCGCGTCGGATAAATCGAGCAATTTTCCTTGAAGACATTCTTTCAGTGCTTGCTGCATCAGCCTGTGCATATCGGATCGGCATAATTGGGTCAACTGCAACTTCAATCGTAAAATCACAGGCTGTTCGCAAAAATGATCAGCAACGGTAACGGTCACAAGATCTGAAGTTCGTAGCGACTTCGGACGGCGTCAACACCATCAAATACGGATCTAATTACTCGCTTGAGCGAAGCTATTCTGAATGATACCAGTCTCGCTTGATAAGGATGCGAATTTCACCAACAAAGCGGCACTGTTTGGCGGCCCTGTTGCCGAATCATTAGCGTGAAGATAGAACATCAGAAAAACGGTCAGGGGGAACGGATCATGGATAACTTTGACGATGTGCTCGTGATTGATGCTGACGGCCATGTCTACGAAGGCAACGTCGATCTCGCCAGCCGGATGCCCGAGAAGTGGCGCTCGCAAGCCCCCGTGCGACTAAAAGACAATCAGGGTAATTCGCGCATCATGTTGGAAGGACGCATCTGGTCCGCTTCACAAGGTCCCGGGCCCGGTGTCAGCGGCCCAATGACCGAGAAAGCGCGCGGCTATCGGCCAGGCATGGTCGATCCGCTAGCACGATTGAAAGATATGGATGAGGAAGGCATCGACGTCGCCGTGCTGTTCGGCACTCAAATAGCGCTGACGGTGAACGGGTTGATGAGCGGTGAGCTGGCTACCGTGCTTTGCCGCGCGGTCAATGAATGGCTGCTGGAGTATTGTTCCGCCGATCCGAAGCGCTTGCTGGCCGTCGGCCTGATTCCATGCCAGGCGCCGCAAGCTGCAGTCAAAGAATTGGAATTTCTCGCTAAAGCCGGCGCGGTCACAGCGATGCTGCCCACTAATGTCTACGGCCGCAACATGGGCGACTCCATGTTCGACCCGATTTATCATTGCGCTCAGTCGCTCGGCATGACTTTGAGCGTTCATCCCCAGACCGGCCACGACGGGGTGCCGGGTGTCTCCGGTGTCATGGGGGCGGGCAGCGAGCGCTTTTTCAAATACGTCTACGTGCACATGACCGCATTTCCTTTCGAACTGATGATCGCAATGATGCACATGATCGGCGAGGGAGTATTCGACCGGTATCCGAAGCTGCGCGTCGGTTTCATGGAAGGCGGCGCCGGTTGGTTGCCATTCTGGGCTGAACGCTTTGATGAGCACATCGAGAAACTCGCGCCACAGATGCCGGAATTAAAACGTCGCCCCAGCGAGGTCATCCGCAGCGAGCAAGTTGTTCTCACCTGCGAATCGGAAGAGACCGGGCTGGATCGGGTGTTCGCGGCCAACGGCGAAAACAGCGTGCTCTACGCTTCGGACTATTGTCATTGGGATTGTCACTTTCCCTACTCGGTGAAGGACGTGGTCGACGGCGCAGATTTAGCTTTTCCTCAGAAGGAAAGATTGCTAAACCGCAACGCCATCGAATTCTTCAAACTGAAGAACTTGCCGCAGCCGGCTGCGCTTAAGAAGGCGCGTCAAAGCTGGGCAGCATCAGGGCAGCGACAGATCGCCAGCGCCTAATTACCAGGGAGCTTTGATGAACCCGAAACCCGCGCAGAAAGCACAAAATCCCGGCATGCTCGTCTTCAGCCTCTCCCTAGCATTGGTTCTGTTCCTGGGCAGCAGCGTTCGCGCTGCCGAAGGCCTGCAGAAGATTAGAGTCGGTTTTCCTTCGCTGGCGTTCTCCTACATGCCGTACTACGTCGCCCAAGAAAAAGGATTTCTGAAGAAATACGGTTTGGAAGCCGAGTACATCCAGATGCGCACAGGCATTCAGCCTCAAGCCGTCATCAACGGCAACATCAACTTTTTTCCATCGGTCTCGACCGGGATTTCGGCGGCGGTTTCCGGCTTGCCGCTGGTGGTGGTATTGAATTTTTGCGATGGCGCGCCGTGGATCCTCGTCACACAAAAAGACATCAACAAGCCGCAGGATTTGATCGGCAAGCAAGTCGCGGTTTCAGGCCTGCGAACATCGCCACATTATTTTTTGCAGGCGGCTCTGAAAAAATGGGAGATCGCCGAGAAGGACATAGGCATTATCAGCACCGGCGGCACTGCCGATAGCTTTATCGCCCTGGCCAGCAACCGGGTGGCGGGCACGGTGCTGACGCCGCCCTTCGATGACAAGGCGGTCTCTCTCGGCTATAAAAAGTTCATGTTTCTGGGCGACTTGGTCGACATTCCTTACGTCGGCGTGGTTACTGCGCAGGTGCAAGTTAAAAACAATCGTGAGACCGTGCGCAGAACGCTGGCTGCGCTAACCGATTCTGTCGGTTGGATTCGCGGCAACCGCGGCGAAAGCAGCAAGATGATTGCCGATAAGTTTAAAGTCACTGGCACCGAGGCCGAGCAGACCTATAATACGTTAATCAAAATTCTTAATAAGGACGGACGATTAGATCTCAAAGTTGCGCGCGGCTATTTGGATCTGTTACGGCAGGAGCGGCCGATTGCGGCGGATTTCGATCCGCAAAAGGTGCTCGATTTTTCTCTGCTACCGGGCAATCGCTAGCGGGCAAACAAGTTTTTCAACACACTACAGACAACGAATGTCCATGCTGCGAAAAAAATCCACTGTATTGATCATCGCATTGTATTTTGGCATCCCGCTAATGATTCTAAACGCTGCCGGCGCCCAGTCCCCGCGGCGCATCAAAGTGCTAGTCAATAGCGAGCAACAAGCCACGGGCAACCAGGACGAAGTGCAGGGAAGCGGCAGCATCATAATCCGCAGAGGCGGCGCCCAACCATCCGGCCGGGTGAGCGGAGATAATCAGCGGAGAACCGTCCAGCGCTCCACCGGGGTTTTTACCGTGGTGCAGGATGGCGGTGAATCGATTTTATCGGTAGCGACGAGAGTGCCGCAGAATCAGGTAAGCTTCTATCGCGATTACGCCGGCCGGGTCGGCTACATCGATCGGCGAATTATTTTCATCGAGGTTGGAACTTCGCTGCGTGTCGCCGCCAACGCTCTTGCGGACAACCAGATACGGGTCAGACTGACGCCTCGAATAAGCTATTTTTCTGCCGAGCATTCCGGTGCCATCGATTTCACCGAAGCAACAACAGAACTTATTGTTCCCAGTGGCCAGCCTGTCTCGCTAGGCGGTTCAGAGAATCGCACTCACGAACTCACCCGGCACATCCTAGGTTACAGCGAGCGCGCCAGTAGCAGCGAAACGGAGTTGATTATAACTGCAACCCTACAGTAAACGGCTTCAAGAGGGACATTTGTAGATCATCATTTGTTCCGTGAAACACCAGAAGTCGGACCACAGGCGCAAGGTGACCGCGCGGCGTGATCATTTCTAGCCGCAGAAAACCGGCGGTTGTTCTTGACAATCGGGCCTGGCAGGCTGGTCAAATAAGCTATAGGAGGATTCGTTATGGGATTTAAAGGTTATGCGATCATTGATGGCGATGGACATGTGATTGAGGATACCAAGGCTATGGTTGGGTTCATGCCTCAACCCTATCGCGATAAGTTCGATACCCATCCATTCTTCAATCCGTTTCCGCCGCTGGATCACCTCCATTCAGCCAACATGCACGATTTCCAGCCGGGAGCATTCAACAAAGTCGGTCCGGACGGTTGGTTGGATTTCCTCGAAGATGTCGGAATTGAGACGACCGTTCTTTACACCACGCTAGGCCTGGCGTTCGGCAAGATTGTCAGCCGCGACTGGGCCATCGACGTGGCGCGCGGCTACAACGACTGGTTGCATCATGAGTACCTGAAGAAGAGCCCGCGCTTTAAGGGAATCGCCTTGATTCCGCTCCAAGAACCGCAGGCAGCGGTTGAAGAGCTACGACGAGCGGTGAAAGAACTGGGCATGTGCGGCGCGATGCTGCCGTCGACGGGCATCCAATCGAATCTCGGCGATCAACGTTATTGGCCGATTTATGAAGAAGCAAATCGCTTGAGTTGCGCGCTCGGCGTCCACGGCGGTGCGCACGAAAATATGGGGTTGGACGACTTGAGCCCGTATGCGCCGGTTCATGCTCTGGGTCATCCATTCGGTCAGATGATTTCCTTTGCTGGCATGGTCTTCAACGGAATATTCGATAAGTTTCCCAATGTGAAATTTGGTTTTATGGAAGGGGGCGTCGCTTGGCTGCTGATGTGCCTGGAACGCTTCGATCGCTCGTGGGAAACACACATCCAGCACGATCCGCGCAAGCGTTTCCTTAATCTACGCCCCAAAGAAAAGGTCCGTGAATATATCTCGCGGCACATCGACGAAGGGCGGATTTTTATCGGCTGCGAAGGCGAAGAGCCCGATATCGCCTATGCGATCGCGCGGGTGGGCAATAAGCCATTCGTCTTTTCCAGTGACTATCCGCACGAAGTGAACAATGAATTCTGCAAACATGAGATTACCGAGATGCTGGAAAATAAGGAGATGACCGAGGCGGACAAGAAGGCGGTCTTGCATGAAAACGCCCGCCGTTTCTACAGCCTGGGCACGCCGGCGCTATGAACGCTCAGGCGCGCATCGGTTTGATCATTCCGTCGAGCAATCGTTTGACCGAGCCGCAGTTTAACCGTTATGCGCCGCGGGGGGTCGACATCCATGTCACCCGGCTGCGCATGACGGGCAAGTATCGCAAACCTCTAAACGAGCTGAAACGAGCGTTGGTCGAAGCCTCCGAAGCTCTTTCTGACGTCAATCCGGGGATCATCGTTTTTCACTGCACGGCAAACTCGATGGAGAATGGATTAGCGCACGAGACCGCGATCGTCGAAATCATCGAACAAGCCAGCGGCTGCCCGACTCTCACTACGGCGCAAGCAATCACCCAGGCTTTCAACCACTTTGCCATTAAAAAACTGGTGCTCATCAGTCCCTACGTTCAAGCGACCAACGAACACGAAGTTCACTATCTCAACGAAGCCGGCTACACTGTCATCCATGAGCTAGGTCTCGGACTTGAAAGTCACGGTTACTCGGCCGTGACTCCGGAGGAATGGAAAAGGATCGTCAGAGAGAATGCTCGGGCGGATGCCGATGGCTACTTTCTCAGTTGCACGAACACCCGCATGATCGAAGCCGTGCCCGAGATTGAGCGGGAAATGGACAAACCGGTGATCAGCAGCAACCAAGCAACCTTGTGGGCGTGCTTGAAGCGGCTGGGCATCTCTCATAAGGACAACAGGCTGGGGCGACTTTTCAATTAGCTCTGCAGTTTAAGGTCGCATACCCGTGCGCGCTCAATTGCCTTCTACCGCGAGCGCCCGATTGACATGTTTATAGTTTCGCCAGCTTTTCTTTTAACCCCGTATAGCGCCGTTCCAACCGAACGTTTCGAATCGCCATGGCCAGAGCGCGCCTGCTGCCGACCAGTACGACTCTTTTTTTGCCTCGAGTGACCGCAGTGTAAAGAATACTTCGATGCAGCATCATATAGTGGGACATGTGCAGAGGGATGACTACCACCGGGTATTCACTGCCCTGGCTCTTGTGAATCGATGTGGCA
>Ga0307414_10001190_pt1 | contig 13371 bp, 14 predicted proteins | sample DK1Ometagenome_FD_203804 | JGI IMG/M metagenome (GOLD analysis project Ga0307414, IMG submission 203804) | Maize rhizosphere microbial communities from greenhouse at UC Davis, California, United States - DK15-O-3 | ecosystem: Host-associated > Plants > Roots > Rhizosphere > Soil | place: USA... | reverse complement strand
TCACAAGGCGCGGGCGCTCGCCTACAACGCCAGCATGGCCGACCTGCACAAGAAATACCCCGACGACCGCGAAGCCGCGATCTTCTACGCTCTCTCGCAGATCGCGATCGGAACGCAGGACAATGACCCGAATTTCTCGCGCGAGAAGGAGGCGGCGGCAATCCTGATTGCCGTCCTGAAGGAAGAACCGGACCATCCGGGCGTTGCCCATTACCTGATCCACAATTTCGACTATCCGCCGCTTGCCGGGCTCGCCGTTCCAGCTGCCCGAAGCTATGCGACCATCGCTCCAGACTCGCCGCACGCCCAGCACATGCCCTCGCACATCTTCACGAGGCTGGGGATGTGGGAGGATTCGATCGGGTCGAACCTTAAATCGGAGGCGGCGTCGATCGCTTTGACGAAGGCGGAGGGTTTCGACGGGTCATCGCCGGAGCGCCTGCACGCAATGGACTACCTCGCTTACGCCTATTTGCAGACCGCGCAGGACGCGAAAGCGGAGGCCGTGCTGGCCGATCTGAACACCATCCAGAGAGTCAATAACCCGATCTTCACCGTCGCTTATGCGGCGACGGCGATTCCAGCGCGTATCGTGCTGGAGAATCGGCGTTGGAAGGACGCGGCGTCGCTGAAACTTCAGGACAATGTTGCGAAACTTGTTCCGCTGGACAGTTTCCAATGGGCCGAGGCTCACGTGCATTTCGCCCGTGCCGTGGGGGCCGCCCGAGGCGGCGACGCCGCGGGGGCTCGGAAGGAAACCGTTAAGCTTAAGGCCATCGAGGATGCGCTTGTCATTCCGCCAGGCACGTACGACTGGCGAACTCAGGTTTCCATCGAGCGTCAAGTGGCCGACGCGTGGACTACCTATGCTGAAGGAAAGAAAGACCAGGCGCTAAGCTTGATGCGTACGGCGGCCGATCTCGACGACGCCACGGAGAAGCATCCCGTCACGCCCGGCGCCGTGCTTCCGGCGCGAGAGCAACTCGGCGAAATTTTGATCGAGCTCCAACAGCCGCAAGCGGCCTTGGCGGAGTTCGAAGCCTCGCTGAAACGCGCGCCCAAACGCTTGACGGGCCTCTATGGAGCGGCCCACGCGGCGCAGCTTGCCGGCGATGCAACCAAGGCAAAGAGCTATTTCGCCGAGATCGTCGAGGTGACGAAGGCCAGCGACGGCTCCCGCAGCGAGGTAAAGGAAGCGCGAACCGCGACCGCTCAAGTCGCGGGTCGTTAGAGTCGCGTTGTAGGAAATTAACCGACGCGAGCGTAGAAACGCGGGATGGCTCGAGTGATCCCGTTCCAGGACCATGCGTTGGCGCGCCTTCGTGAGCGGCTTGGCGAAGCTCAGGAAGCGAACGAAGACCTGATCGCCTTCGCGCGGGGCCATTCGGGCGCGGCTGCGGCAATTCACGCCGCGGTTCTTGCCGCGATTGAGGCCGACAGCGTCGACGATTTGCTCCACGTCGTGACGCAGGAGTGGCCCCTGATACTTGGAATCGATGCAGTCGCGTTGGCGCTGGTGATCGGCGACAAGGCTTTCCGGGCGGATTGCAATGGCATCCAAAACGTCGAGCCGCAGATCCTGATGCGTTCGGTCGAGCAGGTCGACGGAGTGGCGATGCGCCAGGTCCCGCGCGGGCACGCTTTATTTGGTCCGGCCTGCGACCTCATCCGCGCCGAGGCGGTGATCCGCATCGAATGCGAGCCGCCGCTTCCCATTGGTCTGCTCGCGTTGGGGCAGCGTTCGGAGCAGACACTCGACGCCCGTCACGGCTCCGAATTGCTGATGTTCCTCGGACGCAGCCTTGCCGCTATCATTCGTCGGTGGCTGTTAGACCCCCGGACCTGATCGATCATCCGGCGCGCGCCCTGGCCGCGCGCTGGTCGGACTATCTCCTCCATGATCGAAGGCGGTCAGCGCATACGGCGCGCGCCTATGTCGCGACGGCCCATCGATTGATCGACTTTATTGGCGGTTATCGGGGTGAAGCGGTTGAAGCTGCTCATCTCTTGAACCTCGGCGCCGCGGATCTCAGGGCGTTTCTCGCGAGACGAAGATCGGACGGCCTCGGCGCATCCTCGGCGGCCCGTGAGCTTTCCGGGGTGCGTGCTTTCCTGACCTATGCCGCCGAGGTTCAGGAGCAGACGCCGCAGATTCCCCGGACGAAGGCGCCTCGTCGGCCGCGGACCCTGCCGCGCGCGGTCTCGGCCGACGAAGCGATTGCGCTCGCGGAAGATGCAGGCAGTGCGGCGGAGGGCTGGGTAGGGGCGCGCGACCTCGCCATTCTTCTCCTGCTATACGGCGCGGGGCTCCGCGTCGCCGAGGCCATGTCGCTCACCGGCGGAGTGCGGCCGATCGGCGATACGCTTCGGATCACCGGCAAAAGGTCGAAGACGCGGATCGTGCCGATCATGCCCCTCGTGCGCGAAGCCATCGAGGATTATGCCCGGCAATGTCCGTGGCCGATCGAGCGCGAGGGTCCCTTGTTCCTCGGCGTGCGCGGTGGGCAATTGAATGCCGATCTGGTGCGCCGGGCAGTTGCCGCGGCTCGAAGGCGGCTAGGCCTTCCAGATACCCTGACCCCGCACGCGCTTCGTCACAGCTTTGCGACGCACTTGCTGGCACGCGGAGCGGACCTCAGGACGCTTCAGGAACTGCTCGGCCATGCTAGCCTGTCGTCCACCCAGATCTACACTGCAGTGGATGCGGCGCGGCTTCTCGACGTCTACCGGCACGCGCACCCGCGCGCCTGAAGCTCAGTCTTCCTTGCTCGGATTGCGGTGGGTCCAAAGGCGCCAGATGTAGGCCGAGACAAGCACGACCAGCACCGCATTCGACGCGGAACCGACCCACTGATCCACCTCGCCATAATGCTCGCGCATCTTGAACCCGGCGGAGGCAAGGAGAGCGGTCCAACCCAAAGTCCCCAGCGTCGAGGCGATGAAGAAGGTCTTGAACCGCATTTTCAGTAGCCCTGCCGGGATTGAAACGAGCGAGCGCACGGTTGGCACGAGGCGTCCGAGGAAGACGAAGAAAATTCCGTTCTCCCTGAACCATTTCTGGGCCCGCTCCACTTCCGGCCAAGTCATTGTGATCCAGCGCCCATAGCGCCGGATGAGCGGTTCCAGCCGTTCGACTCCGAGCGCCCGAGCAGCGAGATACCAGACGATATTGCCGAGCATCGCTCCCGACGTTCCGCTCGCGACGACGAAGCCGAAATGCAGCTTTCCCTCGGCAGCCGCCATCCCGGCGATGGGCATGATCACTTCCGACGGAATCGGCGGGAACACCGTCTCCAGGAACATCAGGAAGCCGACTCCGAGGTAGCCCGATTGCTCGATCAGGCGGATGACCCAGTCGTTCATTCGCTACGCCGTCCGTCTTGCCTCGAGCCGAGCCTCGATAGCGTTCCATATCCGACCAGGCGTATCGGTCCCGTTAAACTTGTCGATCGCGACGATCCCCGTTGGTGAGGTCACGTTGATCTCGGTCAGCCACTGGCCGCCTATCACGTCGATGCCGACGAACAGCAGGCCACGCCGCTTCAGTTCCGGTCCGAGGACGGCGCAAATCTCTTCCTCGCGCGGCGTAAGCTCGGTTTTCGCGGCCTTGCCCCCAACGGCCAGGTTCGAGCGGATCTCGCCTTCGCCGGGAATGCGGTTCACCGCACCGGCAACCTCGCCGTCGACGAGGACGATGCGCTTGTCGCCCGAGCTGATCTCGGGAATGAATTTCTGAAGGACGTGCGGCTCGCGATATGTGAGGTTGAACAACTCCATGAGTGACGCGAGATTCCGCCCGTCGGAACCCACCCTGAATACCGAACCGCCGGCGAAGCCGTGCAGCGGCTTGACCACAATGTCACCGTGTTTCGCCAGGAAATCACGAGCGGCTCCGAGCGAGCGCGTGACCATGGTCGGCGGCATATATTCTGCGAAATCGAGGACCCACACCTTCTCCGGCGCATCGCGGACGGCCGCGGGATCATTGACCACCAACGTCTCGCCCTTGATCCGCTCGAGCAGGTGCGTCGCGGTTATGTAGCCGAGGTCGAACGGCGGATCCTGCCGCATCAGGACGATGTCGACGTCCTTGCCGAGGTCGAGGATCACGAATTCGCCGAGCCGGAAATGGTCGCCCGCCACGGGCTGCACGGTGACGTCGTGCGCTCCGGCGAAGAGACGGCCGTCCTGGTACGTCAGGTCCCCGGCGAGATAGTGAAAGAGCCTGTGACCGCGGACTTGCGCGCTGAGCATGATCGCGAACGTCGAATCGCCGGAGACGTTGATCTTCTCCAGCGGGTCCATCTGCACGGCAACGCGAAGGCTCATGGCGCGCGGGTAGGCGAGGGCTCGGGCTTTGTCACCCTTGCCAGACGTTCGCCAAATGGCGTGGAAGACGGCCCGGGACGATGAAGATCGCGTCGATGCGGACCTCGTCGCCCGCCTTCATGTAGCGAATCGAGAGAAGCTCCGCCGCGGTGACGACGCGGCGAAGGCGCCATGCGTCGAGCGACATGGCAGCGGCTTGATCCGTCGAGCGCGCCTTCACCTCGATGAATGCGAGCATCCGACGCCGCCTCGCAATAATGTCCACCTCGCCGCTGGGGACCCGGACCCGACGGTCGAGGATGCGCCATCCGTGAAGGCGCAACCACCAACACGCCAACGTCTCGGCCCCGCGCCCGCGCTTCTCCGCTGCCTCGCGGTTCAATCGTTGGTGCATTTGATGAGTTTGCCGGGGTACTCGCCGAATATTTGGAGGACGCCCGGTTTGACTCGCTCGAAACGCCTCACGAAAGACTTCCCTTTTTGCGCGGGATCGCCAGCCTCACCCGGGTCGGTCGTCGTTTCGATCAGGCGGTCGCCCTCCACACGCCAGATGCCGATCTCATCCATGAAATCATAGCGACCGTTGCGATCATAGGTCGCAGTGTGGTCACCTTTACAATCCGGTTCAATTTCATCCGGATTCTGCCAGCCCCACGTGCCAACCATCCAGTTCGGATGGGGATTGGAAGGGGATGCGGTCAGCAAGCCCAACGCTACAATGACGCTCATCGCTTCAACTCCATGGCGCGCGCGTAAAGCAGCTTACGATCTATCCCGAATATCTTAGCGATTTCTCCGGCAGCCTTTGCGGGTGGGAGGCGAGTCAGCGCTTCTCGGAGAGCGGCATCCTGATCTTCAGCATTTAGCGGCGGCGTTTCAGCGGGTGGGCCGACTACGATTACGATTTCCCCCTTCGGTTGAGTGTTAGAGTACCGCTGAGCGAGTTCCGACAACGAGCCGGTGACGCTTTCCTCGTATAACTTGCTAATCTCGCGGACGACTGCGGCATCGCGTTCTCCCAAAGCGTCGGCGAGCGTCGCAAGCGCCTGTCCGAGGCGAGGCCCGCTCTCGTAGAAGACGAGGCTCGCGCGGACATTCGCCAACTCGGCAATCGCATCGGCGCGCGCCTTCGCCCTGGACGGCAGGAACCCGGCGAAGAGGAAGCGGTCAGTCGGCAGTCCGGCGAGAGTCAGTGCGGCGATGACCGCCGACGGGCCTGGAACCGTGAAGACCGAATGTCCGGCAGCCCGCGCTGCCCGAACCAGCTTGTAGCCGGGATCGGAAATGAGCGGCGTGCCTGCGTCGCTGACCAGCGCAATGGCTTCACCGCCGAGACGCGCGATGATCCTTTCGCGGTCGGCTTCGCTGGTGTGGTCATTGTAATTGGCCATCCTCACTTTCGCGCCGGCATGCGAGAGCAGCTTCGCGGTGACCCTCTTGTCCTCCGCCAGAACCAGGTCAGCGCGGCGCAGGGTTTCGGCGGCTCGCGGGCTCAGATCGCCCAGGTTTCCGATGGGTGTTGCGACGATGTAGAGGCCGGGCGGGAGGCGTTGCTGGTCCATATGCCTCGTTTCCATGGCATCGAAGGCGGCACGGCTGCAACAAGCGCCTGATCTGCCTCAATAAATCCCCTACTTCCAATGACCTGCAAATGGAGTCATGGTCCCGACTCATTCCACTCTGGGGAGAGGGGTCATGATGAAGTTGTTGGCCGCGTCGGCAATCCTTGCCGCGGCCTGGCAGTCAGCAGCGGCGGATGGCGCCCGCACCGCGCTGAGGGCCTGCATCAAGCAAGCCACGACCGACGCGAAGAGCCAGAAGTTGGGGACAGACGCAATTACGGCCTTGATTCACGAGAAATGCACCGCCGAGGAAGTGAAGTTCAAGTCGGCCGTCTGGGCGTTCGATTCCAAGAACAAGGTTTCGAAGAAGCAATCCGAGTCCGATGCAACTTTCCAGATTGAGGACTTCGTCACGTCGGCTGCCGACCGTTACGTGATCGAGACGACGCCGCAATAAGAGCTCAGACGGCGATCGCCGCGAGCAGGCTATCCAGAACCAGCCGTCCCTTCGCACTCGTCCGGACGCGGCCCGGGTCTCGTTCGAGAAGTCCGGCCTCCCAATATCGATCGACCGCCGTCCAATCGACGACGGGGACCTCGAACCGCTGCTCGAGCGCTTCCGGATCGATGCCTTCCACCAGGCGCAGCCCCATGACCAGAGCCTCGTCCGCCGCCTCGCGTGGGCTGAGCGGCTCTTCTTCTGCGATTCCGTGGCCGTTGCGACCAAGTGCCGAGAGGAAGTTCTCGGGCTTGCGATGACGGACGCTGCGCATACCCGAGCGTCGCCCGTGTGCGCCGGGGCCGACGCCGGCATAATCGCCATAACGCCAGTATGTGAGATTGTGCCTGCTCTCCTGACCCGGCCGCGCGTGATTGCTGATTTCGTAGGCAGGCATCCCGGCCGCCTCTGTCATGTCTGCGGTAATGTTGAACAGGCCCGCTGCTGCATCATCATCGAGCGGATCGAACTCATGTCGGGCGACCAAGGAGGCGAACCGCGTGCCTGGCTCGATCGTCAGCTGGTAAAGCGAAAGGTGCCACGTTCCGAGCGATAGCGCGCGTTCGAGCATCGCCGCCCAACTCGCCTCGCTTTCGCCGGGCAGGGCATAGATCAGGTCGAAGCTCACGCGTGGGAAATGCTTCTGGGCGATGTCCAGCGCCTGCAGTCCTTCCGAGGCGGAATGGGCGCGACCGAGGAAGTGGAGGGTCTGGTCGTCGAGGCTCTGGAGGCCGAGGGACAGCCGGTTCACACCGGCTGCAGCGAGGTCGGCAAAGCGAGCCGCCTCGACCGAGTTCGGATTCGCTTCCAGTGTGATCTCCAGATCGTCCGAACCGTTCCAGTGAGAACGAGCCGCATCGATGATGGCGGCGGCCGTCGAGGGTTCCATCAGCGACGGCGTTCCGCCGCCGAAGAATATTGAGGTGAGCCTCCGTCCAGGTAGCAGCCTCGCTTCGTATGCGAGATCGGTCAGCAGCGCCTCGCGCCATTCATCCTGATCGATGCTCGACCGGACATGACTATTGAAATCGCAATAGGGGCATTTGCTGACGCAGAACGGCCAATGGACGTAGAGCGCCAGAGCGTCATCGGAACCGCTAATCTTCCCAATGTTCACACTCGTGGCGACGCTTTCCGAGCGCTCCTGAGCGGAAGTAAGAGTGAACCCGGGCATTTGTCCGCCGCTATCGAAAAAACCCGGTGTAGGACAGCGCTTTAGCCGAGCGCTTCAACCAGCTTCCGGAATGCATCGGCCCGATGGCTCATGGCGTGCTTGTGGGCCGGGTCCATTTCTCCGAAGGTTTCGTCGTGCCCGACAGGGACGAAGATCGGATCGTAGCCGAAGCCTTTGTCCCCACGGGGCGGCCAGGTCAGCGTCCCGTCGACGCGCCCTTCGAAATTCTCGGCCTGTCCGTCGTTCGGCCAGGCAATGGCCAGAGCGCAGACAAAATGGGCTGCGGGTGCGGCATCGGGCTCGGTCGCTTCGCACTCACGCCAGACCCTCTCCATTGCGCGATGCCAGTCACGGTTACCCTCCGCGTCTTCCGCCCATCGCGCCGAGAAAATGCCCGGGGCGCCATGCAGCGCGTCGACGCAAAGGCCGCTGTCGTCGGAAAGAGCGGGGAGGCCGGACAGATCCGCCGCCTCCCGCGCCTTCAGGTCGGCATTGTCGACGAAGGTGTTGCCGATCTCATCCGGTTCCGGGAGGCCGAGTTCTTCAGCTCCGACGCAGATGATTCCCAACGGTTCGATGAGAGCGGCGATTTCGCGAAGCTTGCCGGGGTTATGCGTCGCGATGACGAGCTTGTCGCCGATCGGCCTCATTGGGCGGCTGCCTTCAGCTGCGCTTCGAAGATCTCGCCGCACCCGATCCGAGCAAGCCGCAGAAGCCTCAGCAGGCCTTCCTCGTCATAGCATTCGCCTTCCGCGGTCACCTGCGCCTCCACGATCGATCCGTCGGCCGTCAGGACAAAATTGCCGTCGCATCCGGCCTGGCTGTCCTCTTCGTAATCGAGATCGAGCACTGCGGTTCCGTTGTGGATGCCGCAACTGACCGCCGCCACCTGCGTGCGGATCGGATCTGCGTCGATGGCCTTCGCCTCGAGCAACTTATTCACGGCGATTCGCAGGACCACCCATGCGCCTGAAATCGAGGCCGTGCGCGTCCCGCCGTCAGCCTGGATGACGTCGCAGTCGACGACGATTTGCCGCTCACCGAGCTTCTTCAGGTCGACGACCGCCCGCAGCGAGCGCCCGATCAGCCGCTGGATCTCCTGCGTGCGGCCCGATTGCTTCCCCTTGGCCGCCTCACGATTGCCGCGCGTATGAGTCGCACGGGGCAGCATTCCATACTCAGCCGTGACCCATCCCTGGCCCTTGCCGCGAAGGAATGGCGGAACCCGCTCCTCGACCGAAGCCGTAACGAGCACGCGCGTGTCGCCGAACGAGACCAGACATGAACCCTCGGCATGACGGGTGAAGCCGGGCTCGAAATTCAACGTTCGCATCTGGTCGGGTGCGCGGCCGCTCGGGCGCATTCATGGTCTCCTGATACTGGTGTGGGCGCTCCCCTAGACCGGGCGAACCGCCAATCCTAGATGCTGGCAGCTATGGCCGAGCATATCGGTGAACTTTCGGAACGGATGCGCGACATCTTCGGGCGCGTTGTCGAGGCCTATCTCGACCGCGGGCTGCCGGTCGGCTCGAAGGCGCTGACGGCTAGCATCAACCTGTCGCCGGCCTCGATCCGCGGGGTGATGCAGGAGTTGGAGGAGAGAGGCCTTCTGACGCACCCGCACACCTCAGCGGGTCGGATCCCGACGGAGACCGGCCTCAGGCTCTTCGTGGACGGCATCATGCAGGTTGCGGCGCCGGATCCCCGGGAGCGGCGGGAGATTGAACGCCAGATCGTTCGGGATCAGCCGATCGAAGATGCGCTGGCGGCGGCCTCTGCGGCACTGTCGGGGCTTTCGCAGGCTGCGGGCGTCGTCCTCGCGCCGAAGCAGGAAGTCCGTCTCAAGCAGCTCAACTTCGTGCCTCTAAGCGAAACGCGCGCGCTCGCCGTGCTCGTGGGCGCGGACGGGGGCGTGGAAAATCGCGTCATTTCGCTCGACGGAATGACGACGCCAGAAGCGCTCATCGAGGTCGCCAATTTCATCAATTCACGCCTCTCCGGCCTCACGTTGACCGAAGCGCAGGCGCGGCTTCTCGCCGAGATTCGCGATCATCGCGAGGCTCTCGACCGGGCAGCGGCGCAGCTCGTTGCCTCGGGTCTGGCGGCGTGGACGGAGGATCATGCGCACCGGCCGGTGCTCATCGTGCGCGGCCAGGCAAACCTCATCGACGAAAGTGCTGCGGCCGACCTTGAGCGAGTGCGCAGCCTCCTCGAAGAGCTCGAAGACCGGCAGGAAATCGCCCGCCTGCTCGGCGAGGCTCGCGATGCGCCCGGATGCCGCATCTTCATCGGCAGCGAGAACAGGATGTTCGCGCTATCCGGCTCTTCCGTCATCGCTGCGCCCTACCGCGGGAGCCAGGGAGACGTGGTCGGCGTTGTGGGGGTGATCGGGCCCACGCGCTTGAACTACGCCCGGGTCATCCCAATGGTAGACTTCACGGCCAAGGCCCTTACGAGATTGATGGCATGATCGAGAAGGAAGACGAATTGCACGAGGAAGCGGAGGACATCCGCCGCGAAACCGCTGAGGCTTCGCCCGAAGTTGCCGAGCACGACCGCGTCGCGGACCTCGAACGGCAGCTGGAGGAAGCGAACAGCAAGGCGCTCTACGCGGCCGCCGAGATCCAGAACGTCCGGCGCCGTCTGGAGACGGAGAAGACCCAGGCCGCGAACTATGCGACGACACAGTTCGCGCGCGACATGCTGGCGATCAAGGACCACCTCGAGCGTGCGCTGGACGCGGTCAACGAGGAGCTTCGCGGTGACAAGGTCGCGAGCAACTTCCTTGCCGGCATCGAATCCACCTCCCGCGAGCTGGATCAGGTATTCACCCGCCATGGCATCACGCGCATCGACGCGATGGGCGCGGCGCTCGACCCGCATAAGCACCAGGCGATGATGGAAGTGCCGACTGATGAGGCGGAGCCGGGCACGATCGTCCAGGAAATGCAGGCGGGCTACATGCTCAAGGACCGGCTTCTCAGGCCCGCACTCGTCGGAGTGGCCCGCAAGCCTGACTAGTGGACTTCGCGGTGCTGGCTTTCGCCCTTCGTGGCGAGGCCGAACCGCGGCTCTTCCTTGACCGCGCCGAACAGGCGAGCGGCGGCGTAGCGGCCGACCTCCGGCCCATGCTTGAAGCCGTGGCCTGAACCGCCGCCGAGGAGCAGGACGTTGGGCATTGACGGATGTATGTCGATCAGGAAGTCCCCGTTGGAGCTGTTCTCGTACTGGCATACCTCGGCGCCGATCAGCGGCGCGCCGCGCAACGCCGGGAAGCGGCGGTCACGGAAGCCGACGACCTCGTCGATGGCGGCCTGTGTCGGGAGGCGGTCCTGAGTGTCGGGGTCGACCAGGACGCCATGCTTATCGTGCGCGAACTTCACTCCGCGGTTCTCGAGGTCGGGGAAGCCGTAGAAGATGTCGCCTGCGTTGAAGTCGGCCCAACCGGGCATGCTGTTGGGAAGATAGCGACGGTCTCCGGGCGGGGTTGCGAAGTAGAAGACCTCCTGCCGCGTCGCGAAGATCTTCTTACCGAGCACGTCGGGGAAGATTTTCGGCAGCCAGGGACCGAGGGCGAAGATGAACCGGTCGCCGCTTAAGCTTTCGCCCGACTGCAGCTTGACCGAATCCAACTTGCCGCTTCCCTGCACCGGAAGAGCGGCGCCGCGCCGATACTCACCGCCTGCGCGGACGAAGCGGTCGACCAGCGTCTGCACCGATCTGCGGGCCATGAGGGCGCCGAACTTGGGTTCGAACAGACCAATTTCGATTCCGTCGAAGTCGATCATCGGGAACCGGCGCTGTAGCTGGACACGGTCCATTCGCTCGATCGGGAGGCCGAGCGCCCTGTGCACCTCGACGGCTCCCCGGAAATAATCGTCCTCATTCTCGCTAAAGAAAACCACGCCGCACGGGACGAGGATCGGGAGGCCTGAAACCGCGCTGAGCGCCTGCCACTGCGGTAGGCTGTCGGAGGCGAAGCGCGTGTAGATCGCGTCCTTGCCGTAGCCCGCCCGTGTCAGGCGGGACTCCCCGCCGGAGGACGCACGGCTGTGCGCTGCGCCCCAGGCATCGACCAGGGTGACCTTATGCCCAGCATTTTGCAGGTGATGCGCGGTCCAGGAGCCGAAGACGCCTGCGCCGACGACGACGACGTGCTCGCCGTTCTTTCCTTGTGCCATCGCCGAGCTCCCGGCCAAAACGGCTGCGCCGCCCGCCCCTTTTAGGAGCGAGCGGCGCGATACTCCGCTACTTTTGTTCACGTACCCGCGATCATCCGCGTTCCGGCGCCGGCGGCGGCGGAGGCGGCGGCGGCGGGGCAACCGGGCAAGCGTCCGTCGCCAGGATCACCGACCCGTCCGCGCAGGTCTGCGTCGCCGGAGGCGGTGCAGGGGGTGGGGGAGGCGGCGGAGGCGGCGCCGCCACTGCCTGGCGTTCACCCGAGAATTTGTACCGCACCGTCATGCCGATCGTCCTGGGCTGTCCGATATTGAAGCCCTGCCGAGCACGGCCTCCACGTTCCCGATCAAACGACAGCTTGGGATTCTCGTCGAACAGATTGTTCACGTAGAGCGCGACGCCGAGTCCGCTGTCGAAGTCGAGCCCCGCTGAGAGGTTCACCAAATTATATGAGGGAAGCTTGACCGAATCGACGACCGCGCTTTCCTCGTCAAAAGCGCCCGTAAGCGGGTCGAACCAAATTAGCCCGTTGGTACCCGCCGTGAAGACCAGCGTGCCCGGCTCCTGATCGCCCGGCTGAGTGTAGCGGTTGCCGACGTGCTGGATGCTGGCATTTACGTACCAATCGGCGTTTCCACTGAAGCGGCTGCCATAGTTTGCTGTAGCCGCGATCTGGAACTTGGGCACTGAAGGCAGGCGGTTCCCTTTGCGGATGCCGGTACGGTCCGCCAGGACCGGATCGTCGACCGTTGAGTCGAACTCGGACGAGACGTAGCTGCCGGCCACCGACAGATCGAGGCCCGGGGCCGGACTGATGGCGAATTCCGCCTCGGCGCCCGTCGTGTGAGCCTTGTCCGCATTGAGGACGATGCGTGACGAACATCCGCCGGCGTCTACAGTTACCTGAAGATCACTGATCTTTGTGTGGAAAACAGCTCCGTTGAAGGTGACCGGGCCCTTCGAGAATTTGACGCCTGCTTCATAATTCCAGAGCGTTTCATCGTCGTAGGAGTCGGACTGCAACGGTCCGAAGATGGCGGCATCTTCTGTAGAGCACAGCGGAATGTTCAGAGGATCGTTTATGCCACCGAGCCGGAAGCCCTTGGCGGCTTGGATATTGACGCTGAGGTTGCGGTTCGGTTCCCATGTCGCAATGACCCGGGGGCTGAAGCCATTCGAGGACGTCTTGTCCCCAATGCTCGTGAAGCCAGGCGCGAAGATTCCTCCGTTCCTGAAATCGCGTACTTCGCTGAAGTCATAGTAACGGCCGCCCGCAGTGACCTTGAACTGGCCGAAGTCGTAGCTGGCCTCGCCGAACACTGCCTTCTGCTTGATGTCATAGGGCAGGTCCGCATTGTACGGTGAATCTGCGGGGAAGCCATTGCGCGTGGCGGCTATTTGCACTGGAATGACAAGGACCGGATCCGCGCAGGACGCTGCCTCATTGACGAGAATCGTAGTCGGATCATCTGGAACGCAAATCGCGTTGAGGAACAATTGGCCGAAGGCGTCGGATCCGGGCGTCGGCAGGCGCTGGGTGTAGACGCGATCGACTTTGGAATAGAAGCCGCCGACGAGCCATTGGAAAGGCCCGTCGCCCGTCGAGGAGAGCCGAACCTCCTGCGTCC
>Ga0307414_10001188_pt1 | contig 13380 bp, 18 predicted proteins | sample DK1Ometagenome_FD_203804 | JGI IMG/M metagenome (GOLD analysis project Ga0307414, IMG submission 203804) | Maize rhizosphere microbial communities from greenhouse at UC Davis, California, United States - DK15-O-3 | ecosystem: Host-associated > Plants > Roots > Rhizosphere > Soil | place: USA... | reverse complement strand
ATGAAACCGTCACGAGCCCGCATGGCGGCCTGCCGCTGCTGAAGCCGATGAGCCAGGTCGCGGGGCGCATGTCGATCCAGGCCGGCGCGACCGCGCTCGAAAAGGCGCATGGCGGCCGCGGCGTGCTGCTCGGCGGCGTCCCCGGCGTCGCGCCGGGCAAGATCTGCGTGATCGGCGGCGGCGTCGTCGGCTTCAACGCGGCGCAGATGGCAGCTGGCCTCGGCGCCGATGTCACCATCCTCGACCGCGATCCCGAAGTGCTCGAGCGTGTCGGCACCTTCTTCGAGGCGCGTGCGAAGACGCGGTTCTCGAACCGTGCGAACCTCGCCGAATGCGTCGCCGAGGCCGACCTCGTCATCGGCGCGGTGCTGATCCCCGGCGCCGAGGCGCCGAAGCTCGTCACGCGCGAGATGCTCGGCACGATGCGTCCGGGCTCGGTGCTCGTCGACGTCGCGATCGACCAGGGCGGCTGCTTCGAGACGAGCCACGCGACGACCCACGCCGACCCGACCTATGTCGTCGACGGCATCGTCCATTATGCCGTCGCCAATATGCCCGGCGCGGTCGCGCGCACCAGCACCTATGCGCTGAACAACGTCACCCTGCCGCACGCGCTGCGCATCGCCGACCTCGGCTGGAAGGAAGCTTTGAAACGCGACGTGCATCTTGCGCAGGGTTTGAACGTTTGGAACGGTAAGGTGACGTTCGAGGCCGTAGCCGAAGCGATCGGAACCGATTATGTGCCTGTCGAACAGGCACTCGCCTGACAATAAGGAACGACAGAGACGATGACCGACCAACTGCCGCCTCCCCCGCCCGAAGAGGAAGAAAATGAAGTGCTGCGCGCCGCGCGCGAGCGGCGACAGCAAAAGGAAGCGGCCGATGCCTCCGAGGCGGCCGACAAGGAAGCGGCAAAGGGTAAGCGCGCCGGCTGGAAAACCGCCGCCGCGGCGGGCCTCGGCATCGGGTCGGCGGCGGTGATCGCCGCGCTGCTCTATGCGAACCGCGACAAGATCAGGTAGCGCCAGCTAACGGCCGCGTTGGGGCGGTTGGGCAGGTGCATTATTTCGGCCTGAGTGGCGGCTTTGGGGTGGGTTGCTGCCATTCCCCACAGTCGTCATTCCCGCGAAAGCGGGAACCCAGAGCGTGCGTCGGCTGATCCCGCACTCGGTTCCCGCTTTCGCGGGAATGACGAGTTAATGAGACACCAAGCGCCGCTTTTCGGTCGTTCTCAATCTGTCGTAACCGTTCCCTATTCCGCTAAAGTGAACGGCTCGGGAGATTGTTTTCCTCTACCGCAGACGAGTCATTCGGCCTTTCTCCATCCCGCTCGAATTTCTGAATTGCAAATGACTCGCAATAACATATAAACCCGCCGACGTTGCGCCGACGCGCGTTGGAAAGGGAATCGATGTACGCCTTTGTCGACCGGCCGGTGGAAAGCCTCTGCAACAGCGGGCGTTTTCTGCTCTGGGCGATGCGGGGATGGGTTGCGGCGGCCGCGCGCGGGCGGTGCCCGCCGCAGACGCTGCACCGGGGCTTCACTTCGGTGAACGCGGCGGGCGCGTTGCCCGATTTTCACGTCGCGATGGCGTTGATCGGCGGCGATGCCGTCGAAACGCTCGTCCTGGCGCCGATGCCGTGCCTCCAGATTTCAGAGGATGAAGCAATTCTGCTTGGACTCTGGCGCGATATTTCGCTTGGGGGCGTGACAAATGCCCGCGCGACGCTGGCCTTGCTGGCCGAGGGAGACAGCGTCGGTCCGATCGCAAAGGCGATGGGCGCCGCGGTCGACAGGTTGGTCGCGGCGGGTTTCGATATGCCGGCCCTCGCGGCCGGCGCCATGACACATCAGGAAAGTCCAAAGTGATGAGTGACCGTATTGCCGAAGCTGCCAAGCTGGCCCCCTCCGCCTCGCTGACCGTCGAGGAAGTGCGTTCGGTGCGCCACTGGAACGAGCATCTGTTCAGCTTCACGATCACCCGCCCGCCTAGCTTCCGCTTCCGTTCGGGTGAGTTCGTGATGATTGGCCTGCCCGGCGAAGGCCGCCCGCTGTTGCGCGCTTATTCGATCGCCAGCCCTGCTTATGCCGACGAGCTTGAGTTCCTCTCGATCAAGGTGCCCGACGGCCCGTTGACCTCGCGGCTGCAGAAGATCCAGCCGGGCGATCCCGTCTATCTCGGGCGCAAGCCGACGGGGACGCTTGTCGCCGACGCGCTGCTGCCCGGACAGCGGCTGTTCCTGCTGTCGACCGGCACCGGCCTCGCCCCCTTCCTCAGCCTCGCGCGCGATCCCGACATCTACGAACGGTTCAGCCAGATCCAGCTCGTCCATTGCGTGCGGCAGATCAGCGACCTCGCGTTCCGCGACGAACTCGAAAGCCAGCTCGCGGGCGATCCGCTGGTGCAGGACCAGGCGTTGCTGCAATTCCATTACCTCCCGACGGTGACGCGCGAACCCTTCCGCACCACGGGACGCATCGACGCGCTGATCGAGGACGGGTCGCTCTTCGGCCATCCGCTGACCGGCCCCACGCATTTCGACCCGGCGACCGACCGCATCATGATGTGCGGCAGCATGGCGATGATCCGCGACCTCGAAGCGCGCTTCGAGGCGCTTGGCTTCAAGGAAGGATCGAACGCCGCGCCCGGCGACTTCGTGATCGAGCGCGCGTTCGTGGGTTAGCGTCCCTCAATCGTCATTGCGAGAAGCCGAAGGCGATGCGGCAATCCAGGGGCGGTATAAGCTCGCTCTGGATTGCTTCGCCGCGCTCGCAACGACGAATGATACCGAAGGCTGGATCAAGGTTTATCCGCATAGGCCTTCACCAGGTCGAACATATAGTCGCGCCCGACATAGACCGAGCGCACTTCCATGCGTTCGTCGAGGCCGTGCGCGCCGTTGCCGTCGGGGTCTCCCCACATACCGGGAATGCCATAGGTCGGGATGCCGACCGCGCCGAGGAAGGTCGCGTCGGTATAGCCATTGGCCATCGACGGGATCACCTTCAGCCCCGGCCAATATGTGTCGACGAGCGTCTGCATCGGGCCGATGATCTTGGGGTCGAGCGGCGGCGCGGGCGGCGCGGGGCGCTTGGGCGGGGCACAGCATCGAATCGATCAAGGACGAGCCCTTGCGCGGCGAAGGGCTTTCGCGCAATCGGGGGATGAGTGGAGAGGAGCCGTGACCATGTTTGACGACGAGCCGCCGGGGCCGGTGGCGCGGGCGGTGCGCCGCCTTTTGCTCCTCTTATACCGGATGCGCGGCTGGAAGGCCGAGGGCGCCGTGCCCGAACCGCGGCGCTTCGTCCTGATCGCCGCGCCGCACACGAGCAACTGGGATTTCGTCAATTTCCTCGGGCTTGCCGCCGACCTCGGCATCCGTCCGCATTTCATGGGCAAATTGTCGCTGTTCCGCTGGCCGATCGGCGGCTTCATGAAACAGATGGGCGGCATCCCGGTCGATCGTCGCGGCGGCACCAATGTCGTACAGCAGATGGCGGGCGAATTCGCACGCCGCGCAGAGTTCATCCTGACCGTCGCGCCCGAAGGAACGCGCGGCAAGACGAAGAAATGGCGCACCGGTTTCTACCAGATCGCGCTCGCGGCCAAAGTCCCGCTTGTCGTCGGGGTGATGGATTATGGCAAGAAAAGCGGCGGTCTCGGTCCGCTGATCTGGCCGACAGGAGACTTCCGCGCCGACATGCTGAAGGTGCTGGAAACCTATAAAAATTGCATTCCGAAATTCCCCGAGCGTGCAGTGCGCTCGATCGATGATATAGTCGGCGCCGATGAGGAACCGGACACGCGCGCATGACTGATGCAATCTTGCTTCTGGCGATCAATTTTGCCGGGCTGCTCGCGGTGATCCTGTTCCTGTGGGGCGTCGCGGTGACGATCCGCGACGTGTCGTTCATCGACGCTTTCTGGGCCTTCGGCATGGTGCTGCTCGCATGGGGGACAGCATGGCAGACGGGGGTCGGGGCGCCCCATGCCAAATTGCTCCTTGGCCTCACGACGCTGTGGGGACTGCGGCTTGCGATCCACCTGTCGATCCGCTGGGCGCGCGACGGCGAGGACCTGCGCTACAGGAAAATTCTCGCGCACAGGATGGAGAAGCACAAGTGGAGCTGGGCGAAAGCCGCGCTGCTTACCGTCTTCCTGACGCAGGCGCCATTGCTGTTCCTCACCTGCCTGCCCGCGCAGATCGGCATCTGGGCGGGCGCGAACGCCCCGCAAGACATCGGCGTCTTCGGATGGCTGGGCGCCGCGGCGGCGCTGGCCGGCATCGCGTTCGAAAGCATCGGCGACGCGCAGCTCGACGTGTTCCGCAAGGATCCGGCGAACAAGGGCAGGGTGCTCGACACCGGCCTGTGGCGCTACACACGCCATCCGAATTATTTCGGCGACGCACTGACCTGGTGGGGCATCTGGCTCGTCGTGCTCGACCTCGGTTGGGGCCCCGCGCTCGCGAGCGTGATCGGGCCGGTCTTCCTGACCTTCACCCTCACGCGGTGGTCGGGCAAGGCGCTGCTCGAAAAGGGGCTGCACAAGACGCGGCCGGACTATGCCGCTTATGTCAAACGCACCTCGGGCTTCATTCCATGGCCGCCAAAGACCAAGGCCTAGGCGGCGACGAACGCCCGGCCGACGCGTCGGCGCTCGGCGACGCAGTGCGGATCCGTACGATCCTGATCGATGCGGCGCGCGCGGCGCGCAGCGTCAGCTATTCCGAACTGCTCGGCGACCTCGGCTTCCGTTTCACCCGGCCCAAGATGCGCGCGGTGTGCAGGACGCTCGAGGAGGTAGACCGGCTTTCCGCACTCGAGGGCGAACCCGACCTTGCGGTGCTGGTCGTACGCGAGTCCGACCGCCTGCCGGGGCAAGGCTGGTGGGTCGGCGGCACCGCGCTGCTCCTCGACTATGACGGGCCGTGGGAGGGCGCCGCGGCGGCGCGCTTCATTCGCGAGCAGCAGCAGGCGGTGTTCGATTATTGGGCGGAGCGATAGGGAGCCCTTCAGTCCCCGGCGAAACCGTGCGCCGCCAGCCAGCTCGCCAGCAGCGCGAAATATTCGGGCGAATCGGGCCGCTCGGTGCCGTCGTGCTTGGGATCGAGCGACGTCTCGAGGTCCGCCGACATCTGCATCGCGTGATCGGCGCCCGCGATCACATGGGCATCCATATTGGGCATCTGCGGCGCGATGGCTTTCAGGCGCCTGGCCGAATCGGCGACCGGCACGACCGCATCGTCGGCGCCATAGAGGATGAGCGTCGGCACCGTGACTGCCTTCAGATTGACCAGCGGATCATTTTCGATCTCCTTGCGCCAGCCCGATACTTCGCGGTCGCGGAAGGTTTCGCCCATGTATAGATATTTGAACCACGGCTTGGTCTTGATCGCGTCGAGCTTCGCCTGCGCCTCGGCGCGGCTTACCGTGCCGCGCATATAATCGTCGACCGCCTTTCGCGCCGCGACCATCTGGTCGATGTCGGCCTGTGAATAGCCATTGGCCTTCAAATGGTTCGTCGAGGAAAAGATCATCTGGACGTCGGCGGTGACGACCGGCGCCGACACCGCGACGACAAAGGCGATGTCGGGGCTCCGCGACGCGGCGAGCGGCGAAATCCAGCCGCCCTGGCTCAGCCCCCAGGTGCCGATGCGCCGCGGATCAATGCGCGGGTCGGTTTTCAGATGCTTGACGGCGGCGATCGCGTCGTCGGCGAGGATCGTGAAATTGCCCCCGGCATCCTGCGTACCCGACTGCCCCGATCCGCGCCGGTCGTATGTGAAGACGGCGATGCCCAGCGCCGGCAAAATGGTCTTGAGATGATCGTAGAGCGACGCGGCGCGCAGCGGCGACGAGGCGCTGTGCGTCACGACGACCGCTGCGACCGGCTGGCCGCTGCGCGGCATATGGAGCGTACCGGAAAGCTCGACGTCCCCGTTTGCGAACTTGCGGTCCTCCACCACAACCTCGGTCGTCGCGGGCGCGCTCCACGGAAGGGGGGGCGCCTTCTCCGCCGCTGCAGCCGGATGCAGCGAACCGAAGGCTGCCATGAATGCGAAACAGATGGTTGCGGGTCGCATAGGTTCTCCAGGAACAGTCCACCGGTCGGACGCCGGCGGGAAAAGGCGGAATCAATCGGCCTTCTGGCATTGGCGCCAGTGAAGGACAATCGGTCGTCGGCGAACGTTCGATTGCCGCTGGCGAATGCCGGTTCGTCCCGAACCCCTGCTACGCGACGCTGCTATTTCTTGAGCCCGATCTCGCGCAGCCGCTCCTGCAGATAGTCATCGGCGGTGATCGGGGTTGGATAGAGGTTCGGGTGCGCGGCGTCGATGCAGCTTGCGAGCGTTTCGATTGGATAATCCGAGCGGAAATGCAGGAAAAACGGCATCGAATAGCGCGCGACGCTCGCGCGGCCCGCGTCGGGGTTGCGGACGCGGTGCGTCGTCGAGGGCAGGCGGTTGTTGGTGAGCCGCTGCAGCATGTCGCCGACATTGACCGCCATCGCGCCCGGCGGCGGCGAGACGGGAAGCCAGCTGCCGTCCTTGTCGAGGATTTCAAGGCCGGCTTCCTCGGCGCCGAGCAGCAGGGTGATCGTGTTGATATCCTCATGCGCCTCGGCGCGGATGCCCTTTGCGGGGGCTTCGACCGGCGGATAGTGGAGCAGGCGCATCACGCTGTTGCCGTCCTTCACCGTGTCGTCGAAGAAATCGGAGGCGAGGCCGAGGTAGCGCGCGATTCCCGACAGCAGGCGTCCGCCGACGCGGTCGAACTCGGCGAAGAGCTTGTCATAGGCGGCGCGGAAGCCTTCGACTTCCTTGGGCCAGACATTGTTCGGCTGCTGCGCGGCGAGGGGGTGGCCTTCGGGCAGGTCGCGGCCGACGTGCCAGAATTCCTTGAGGTCGACCTCTTTCGCGCCCTTGGCGATTTCGGTGCCGAAAGGCGTATAGCCGCGCGCGCCGCCGCCGCCTGCGATATGATAGGCGCGCTTCACCTCTTCGGGCAGCGCGAAAAATTCCTTCGCCTTCGTCCAGGCTTCGTCGATCAGGTCGGGATCGATGCCGTGATCGGTGATCATCGCAAAGCCGAAGCGTTCGAACGAGACGCCGAAATCCTTTGCGAACTGGTCGGCGGGAAGCGACATGGAAATGACAGGAACGGCAGCGGTCATGCGAGGTAAGTCCATTCGATAAGCGGCGCCGCCATGGGCGCGTGATGAGTCGCGATTTAGGCGCTGCGCCGCGAGGGTTAAAGGGAAAAAGGCGGTTCCGCCCCGCGCGCGGTTCGGCTAAGCCCGCCGCCATGGCAAAGCAATATTGGTTGATGAAATCCGAACCCGACGCCTATGCGTGGGAGCAACTCGTCAAGGACGGCACCGGCATCTGGGATGGGGTGCGCAACCACACCGCCAAGCTCAACATGATGGCGATGAAGAAGGGTGACGAGGCGCTCTTCTATCACAGCAATATCGGCAAGGAATGCGTCGGGATCATGGAGATCGTCGAGGAGTCGTTCCCCGACCCGACCGCCGACGAGGGCTCGCCCTGGGTCGTGGTGCGCGTCGCGCCGGTGCGCGCGCTCGCCCATCCGGTCACGCTCGCGGCGATCAAGGCCGATCCCAAGCTTGCCGACATGGACCTGATCCGCCAGTCGCGGCTCTCGGTCGGGCGCGTCACGCCGGCCGAGTGGAAGCATATCCTGAAAAATTCGGAGACGCCCGAGGGCTGACCCCGCTACTCGCCGCGTAGCTTCGCCTGCAGATGCTGTGCGACCGACACATGGAGCGGGTGGACGAACTCGCATCCGTAATTATTGCCGTCGGCGCGGCGGACGATCGCTTCCAGGGGATTGAGCCCCGGCAAGTTCACCCAGATATGCTTGCCGATCTGCGGCCGGAACGAGGTCACCATGCGAAAGCCGGTCGACGAGAGGTCGAACAATTCGACGTCGAAGGGGTTGAGCCCCGGTTCGCGAAAACGCGCGCGTGCGGTCACAGGCGCGCGCTCGGCGCCGCGTGCTGCCTTGGGCGCCTTCTTGGTTTCGATGGTGTGATTTCCCAACACGGATACGGTCCCTGATTTCATTCCTGGTCGGGATGATTTTAGGGCACCACTGGTTAGCGCAACGTGAAGCGATATGGTGAAGTTCGCCTATACCGGAGGCGCGTCGCCGACGGCCATCAGCTGGCTGGGAAACGGGACCGCGAGCGCCACCGCGGCGCGCCACTCGCCGCTGAGCCAGGTCGCGTGATCCTCGCGATGCAGGATCACCGGCATCCCCTTCGGCTGGTGATGCGCGACCAGCCGGTTCGCTTCGGTCGTGAGCATAGCAAAGCAAGGCCAGTCCTCGCCCTGCCGCATGACGCCGGCAAAGGCGAAGACGGGCTGCGACGGAACGGAGAACCAGTGCTGTCGCCGCGCGCCCTCGCTTCCCGACCAATAGGCAAAGGCGGTCGCGGGGATCAGGCAGCGCAGTTCGGCATGGCGCAGCGTGCCGATCCAGAAGGGGCTGGTCAGGTTGCGGACGTGGGTGACGGGCTGCGTGCCCTGCGGCGGGGGCGGCACGCCCCACAGTTTCGGTCGCAGCCAGCGCCGCGATCCGCCGCGCCCGTCGCTGACAACTACCGGCGCGGGACGCGCGGGCGCGACATAATCGCCGATCCACGGGTCATTGCCTGCCTCGGCGCCGAACGTCGCGGCGATCGCGTTGGCGGGCGCGTCGAGGCGATAGAGGTTGGTCATCGCAAGGCGCGCCCTAGTCGGTGCTGCGCACCCGCCCGCGCCCGGCCTTGATGCTGCTGCGCGCTTTCTTGCTGTCGACGCGCCGGGCTTTCGCCGCCTTGCTCGGCCTGGTCTTGATGCGCTTTTCGGGGCGGACGAGCGCGGCATCGACCAGCTCGTTCAGCCGCGCGCGCGCGTCGGCGCGGTTCGCTTCCTGGGTGCGGAAGCTGCGCGCGAGAATGACGAGTTCGCCCGCCGAGGTCATCCTGCTTCCCGCGAGCGCCTTGAGCCGGCGATAGGCGTCGGGCGCAAGCCCCAGCGCGAAGACATCGACGCGCAGCTGGCACGCGGTCGCGACCTTGTTGACATTCTGGCCGCCCGGTCCCGACCCCGCGAGAAACTTCTCGCTGATCGCGCTTTCCGGAATCTCAGCCACGCGTCGGCTCCGCTCCCTCCGGCGCCGCGAAGCCCAAGGCGATGAAGCTGTCGGGGAAGGGAGCCTCGGCAATTATCGACGGCTTGACGTCACGTTTTACCACCAGCCGTTCGGCGTGGAGCAAGGTGCGCGTTTTGGTGCCGCCGCGCCCGTAGACGGGATCGCCGACGAGCGGAAAGCCGAGCCCTTCGAGCGCGTGGACGCGCAGCTGGTGGGTGCGGCCCGTTTCGGGGCGGAAGCGGAGCAGGCTGCGCTCGCCGACGACGGCGAGCTTTTCCCAATGCGACACCGACGGCTTGCCTTTCGGGTCGCCGACCATGCGCCAGCCCTCCTCGACGGTCGACACCTTGGCGAGCGCGATGTCGATCGTGCCGCTGTCGCCCTCGGGCACCCCATCGACGATCGCGAGATATTGCTTCTCGACCTCGCGGCTTTCGAAGGCGCGGGTGAAGCGGCCGTGCGCCTTTGGGTTGCGCGCGAGGAGCAGGCAGCCCGAGGTGTCGCGGTCGAGCCGGTGGACCGGAAGCGGCCAGCGCTTGAAGCCGAAGCGCAGCAGGTCGAGATGATTTTCGAGGCTGAGGCTGCCGTCGCGCGGCGCGTCGACGGGAAGGCCCGCGGGCTTGTCGATGACGAGGGCCTCGCCGTCGAGGAAAAGGACACGATCTGAAAGGAGCATGGCGCGCTATAGGCGGGCTGCCCCTTAGTCGAAAGCGTAAACGTCCATCGCGAGCACGGCATAGGTGGAGCTGGCGTGCAGGCGTCTGGCTTTGAGGGGTGTGTCGCCCGCGCCCATCGCGACGAACAGCGGCAATAGATGATCGGGCGTCGGGTGATTGTCGGCGCCGTGCGGTGCGCGCTCGACGGCGTGGAGGACATCGTCGACCGCTCCGGTCTTCATGCGATCGGCGACCCAGTCGGTGAAATCGCTGACCCACGCGGGCGCAGGAGCGTCGATCGGCGGACGCGTGGTGAAATAGGCGCGGAGGTTGTGCGTGATGCTTCCCGACCCGGCGATCAGCACGCCGTCGTCGCGAAGCGGAGCAAGCGCTTGCCCCAGCGCATAATGAAATTCGGACGATGCGCTCGAATGGATCGAGAGTTGGACGACCGGGATGTCGGCCCGTGGGTAGATGAGCGACAGCGGCACCCACGCGCCATGGTCGAAACCGCGTTCGGGATCGGCGGTGACCGTCAGGCCGCAGCTCGCAAGCATTTCGACCACGCGGCTCGCCAGTACCGGGTCGCCCGGCGCGGGGTAGCGCATCGCGAACAGCGCGTCGGGAAAGCCGCCGAAGTCGTGGATCGTCGGCGGGGCGGGCGAGGCGGTGACGGTGACGCGGCCGCCCTGATACGCGGCATCATGGTGCGCGGAGACGAGGAGGATTGCGCGCGGGCGCGGCAAATGGGCGCCCAGCCCGGCGAGGAAGTCCCGCGCCGGGCTGGGCTCGAGCGCCATCATCGGCGAGCCATGCGAAAGGAAAAGGCTCGGGAGACGGCGCATCGGTTCAGGCAGCCTGCTTCAGCTCGCCGATCGCCGCGGTCGCGCGGTTCAGCGCTTCGCCGTCCATCATCTGCTGGTCGGCGGCGATGATCGTGACATCGGTGATGCCCACGAAGCCGAGGACGTGGCGCAGATAGCCGGTGGCGAAATCATAGTCGCTGCCGACCGGCACGCCGCCCGATGCGACGACCAGATAGGCTTTCTTGCCCTTCAGCAGGCCTTCGGGACCGGCTTCGGTATAGCGGAAGGTGCGGCGCGCACGCGCGATCAGGTCGACCCAGGCCTTGAGCGAGGCGGGGATCGCGAAATTATAGACGGGGACTCCGATGACGATCGTGTCGGCGGCTTCGAGCTCGCCGATCAGCTCGTCCGAGCTTGCAAGCGCGGCCTTCTGTTCCTCGCTGCGGTCGGCGTCGTCGGTGAAATTGGCGCCGACCCAGCTTTCGGTGAGCAGCGCGGGCGGGGTGAGCGCGAGGTCGCGGTGGACGACGTTGGCGCCATAGCCCTGTTCGATAAGGTGGTTCACGAGCTGGCCCGAGAGCTGGCGCGTGGTCGACCCGCTGGTGCGGGCGCTGGCGTCGATACGAAGGATATTGGTCATGGCATTACTCCTTGGCTTTGAGGGGAGGGGAGAGGGGGTGCCGCGAGCCTGCCCATCGGGGGAGGCTCGCGGCGGGGTGGCCGCCGCCGGGGGAGGGGTAAGGCGGCGGCCGGGGGCTCCGTCAGAGGCTGTCGACGAGCACCAGTTCGGCGTCGTCGAGCGCCTCGACCTTGATCGTCCCGACATCGCGGAGCGCGATGCCGTCGCGAGGATCTGCCTCCTCGCCATTGACGCGGATGCGGCCCTTGGCGGCGACCAGATAGGCGTGGCGTCCGGCTTCAAGGTCGTAGGAGACGCTTGCGCCGGCGTTCACCGTCGCCGCGGCGACGCGGGCATTGGCGCGGATAGGCAGCGCGTCATCGCCCTCGATCCCGCTCGCCAGCGTCACAAACTGTCCCGAACGGTCGGCCTTCGGGAACTGGCGGGCGCCCCAGCCGGGATTGCCACCCTCGAGATCGGGGATGATCCAGATCTGGAACAGCGTCGTTTCCTCATCCTCGAGGTTGAATTCGCTGTGCGTCACGCCGGTGCCCGCGCTCATCACCTGGACATCGCCCGCCGCGGTGCGGCCGCTGTTGCCCATGCTGTCTCGGTGCGTGATCGCGCCGGTGCGGACATAGGTGATGATTTCCATGTCGCGGTGCGGGTGCGGGGGGAAACCCGACTGCGCCGCGATGGCGTCGTCGTTCCAGACGCGCAGCGCGCCCCAGCCCATGCGCTTCGGGTCGTGATAGCTCGCGAACGAGAAATGGTGGCGGGCGTCGAGCCAGCCATGGTTGGCGTGGCCCAGCGTGTCGAATTTGCGAATGTCGATCATGGCCTTGTCCTTTCTTTCGCAGCCACCCGGGGCTTTGGAGCCCGGCGGCGTTAGTCTGTTGAGGACAAAATAGGCATTTGGATCGTTTCTAAAATAGCGTAGATGGAAAACCATCGTTTCCAATATTGAAGTCCTTGCGAGCGGAGCGAAGCAATCCCCAGCGACCGTCCATAGGGACCGAAAGCTGGAGATTGCCGCGTCGCCTGCGGCTCCTCGCAATGACGAACAAGCGGATAGGAGATAGTTTATGGCGCTTCCCGACTATGAAGGCTGGGCCTGTTTCGTCGCCGTGGCCGATGGCGGCAGCTTTACCGCGGCGGCGGCCGCGCTCGGCCTGTCGAAGGCGAGCGTGTCGAAGGCGGTGACGCGGCTCGAGGCATCGCTCGGCATCACCCTGCTGCACAGGAGCTCGCGCGTCGTCGCCGTGTCGACCGCGGGCGCGGGGCTGCTCGACGAGGCGCGCGCGATGGTCGCGGCGGCGACCGCCGCGACCGAAGCGGCGCGCGGCGACCGCGTCGATCTCGCGGGCCCGATCCGTCTTGCGGCGCCGATGAGCTTCGGAATCAAGGTGCTCGGCCCGCCGCTCGCGGCCTTCCTCGACCGCCATCCCGCGGTCGAGATCGAGGTGCTACTGAGCGACGCGCGCAATGACCCCGTCGCCGAAGGCATCGACCTCACTTTGCGCATTTCGCCGCTTGCCGATTCGAGCCTGCTCGCGCGCACGATCGCGCCGGTCGCGGCCTCGGTGATCGCGAGCCCCGCCTACCTGGAGCGGCACGGCACGCCCAGGCACCCGCTCGACCTCGCGGGCCACCGCCTGATCGGTTACGGTCACCGCCAGCGCGCGTTGCCGCTCCATTTCCATCGCAAGGGCGAGGAGGCGACGGTGCTGCCGACCGGGCCGCTCTTCGCGAACAATGGCGATGTCGCGGTACCGCTCGTTGTTGCGGGCGTCGGGATTGCGGCGCTCCCCGACTTCATCGCGGCCGACGCGCTGGCGTCGGGTGCGGTCGTGCCGATCCTGACCGACTGGTCGCTGCCGCAGTCGCACCTGCACCTGCTGTCGCCGCCGTCGCGGCTGCGTCCGGCGCGCGTGCGCGCGCTTTCGGACCATCTGGTCGATACGCTCAAGATGTCCTGCACCGGCGCGCACGAGCAGTATCTGGCGCTTCACCATGATGGAAAAGCGGGCTGAGCGACTGTTGCAAATAGAGCGCGACTCGTGGACTTCTGCGGGTTAAATCAAAATTAACCTTTTCCCTTCATTAGTTTCGTGGTTAATGTTCCGGCAGTCCTGC
>Ga0307414_10001187_pt1 | contig 13381 bp, 7 predicted proteins | sample DK1Ometagenome_FD_203804 | JGI IMG/M metagenome (GOLD analysis project Ga0307414, IMG submission 203804) | Maize rhizosphere microbial communities from greenhouse at UC Davis, California, United States - DK15-O-3 | ecosystem: Host-associated > Plants > Roots > Rhizosphere > Soil | place: USA... | reverse complement strand
CCGAACGGTACAAAGATAGACAACTATCAAGAAAAATTGATACTATTTATATGCTGTTGCATATGCTTAATAAACGCCTTGAAATAGTTCATTTATTTGGAAATTAGAAACTTATTGAATATAAGCATTTTTTATTTGTTAATAATTTCATTATTAGTGAAACACTGAGTTTCCGCCGATTTGAAATCAACAAATTTGAATTTTGTTAGCATTTGTTTTGCCTAAATATCTGATATGTTGTATCTTTGATCAGGTTAATTCAGGTTTGTGCAAAGCAGTCCCCGATTTGTCCCTTATATTCATTAAAGTATTGAATATAAAAGAGTTTCAGTTTTTGTATCGGGAAATAATTTAGCTTTTCTTTGCTTTCTTACCCTTAAAACATTCACATTGTGTAACTTAAAGCTTAGGTAGGTTGGTGGATTACTTCTGTGTACACCTCGTACTACATAAGCCACCATCAATAAAACTTCTTTAGATTCTGTATCGATCGTACACAACATTTGAACGAAAATAAAAGCTCTATCCGCTATTTTTAGAAGAAATTTTCTCGTTGAAAAAATATTTGGCAGAAAATTAATTTTTGTTTTTTTAAGAAATTATGCCCTTTGATATAAAAGTTTTTCCTGTTTTTAGGATTCTCGTTACTGTAAGACAAATTTTATAATCTAACAACTCGATAGCTTAGCTATATGACGAGACATGTTGGTTTGGCCGGCAATTAACTAAATTAATTCCAACCATTAAAAATACTCTTACAAAACAATGAAATAAAGTAAGATTTTGTCAAAATTGTTATAATTAAAAATGTTTTTAATTATAACAATTTACTGATTTAACATCATTTTAATAAGAATATTAGAAATTTAGTGAAAATTTTTGCAGATACTAAAAATAAATTTATATTTGCACTCAAGGGGAAGTCAAACAAAAAATTTACAACCTGCGTGGTAGAAAAATACAGGCCTGAAATCCTGTCTTCCCCTTTTTATAATTAAAAATACACAAAATGATAACCAGAAAAAAATTTCTTGCCCTAGGTTCGCTAGGTGTAATTTCATTATTTTTTCCGACTAACTTATTTTCAAATAATAAAAGTGTATTTGGTTTACTTGACGTGAATATTTTATTAAAAAATGCACGAAACTTAAGAAAACAAGGGAAAAATAATCAAGCTAAAGAAATTTATCAACAGATCATTTCACAATATCCTAATGAGATAAGGGCTTACGATGGAATGAGAAAGATTATACTATCACAGAAAAAGAAAGAATGGGATGTTATCTTAATGTTTAAGGCAGCTTTAGTATTAAATCCAAATAATGTTGCATTAAAACAACGTCTTTATAAAGAATATTTCAATGCTGTATTAGGAAATAAAAAAATAAAAAAAGCTATTAATTTTAACGGAAGACTTTTATCTGAAGTAAAGCAAAAATATGAGACTTTTGTTCAAAATCACCCGAATAGTAATAATATACAAAAACAATTTGCAAAAATAAGCAGATTAATGGAGTGGAATGCAGATACTCAAAACCCTAATATTAATACAGCCTTAAAAACGTATAAAAAAACACAACATACAAATTTTAAAAAACGATTTAATGATATTCCTATTTCACAATTAGAAACAAAGTTAAATACTTTATTATCTAAACCTTTCTCCAAAGATAGAAAGCAGCATATACGGGAATTGCACAATGTGGTTATTAGAAAATACCGAAAGAATAAAAATAATACAGCAGCACTTAACAGGGCTCTTTCGTACTACAATACTGTAGATAAAAATGATCCTTTAATTTTAAAGTATATCAGAGATTTAACTAAACTTAAGAAAAATTTTGACACTTTAATAACAATAGAAACACAAAATCATATAGAGAAAAATAGTTTTTGGTCTGCTTTGGCATTAATTGATGCTCATTTAAAGAAAACAGAGAATCAAAATATTCCCGTTTCTTCCCAACTCAATCCATTAATACAGTTTTTAGCATTAAATATTGATAGCCCTGATAAGAAATTTGAGTTCAATACTCGGATAATAAAATTTGACATTCTCAAAAATCAATTAGATGCTGCTAATGATAAGATAATGACAGAATGCAAGAATATGTATGGATCTTCAAATACACATTCCATTGACCGTATGAATATATTAATTGCAAAATACTATCATAAAAAAGGAGATGCAGAAGGAAAAAAAAGAATCCTGAATATTGCATCTGACCCCCAATCATATATTGATAACCCTGATTCACTTATAAAGGCAATTGCTTTAATGAATCAAAATAGAGTTTTCATAAAGCCAGTACATATACAAAATTTACAAAAATTAATAAGTAAATTATGAGAATAAAATCTACTGCTTGTTTTTTTCTGTCCATTTTGGGACAAATCTTCTATTCACAATTATTGATTACGGAAGTATATTATAATACGCCATATAATGAAAAACTGTATTTCAATAAAACCGTAAACGGAGTTCTGACTGGAGAGCTGATGGACGCTAGAAAGCATCATAGAGGTGAGTTTATTGAAATATACAATTATAGTGATAAGGATATAAGTCTTAAAGGATGGTATTTGAAGGACTTATTAAAAACATTTTGGCTGCCCGAAAAGATTATTAAAAAAGGCGGATTCATGGTTATTGCTTATAGCACTTTGCCGTACGATACTACCTTGCTTAGCGAATATTTTTCTACAACGGCAGGAAAAGAAAGTCAGATTATCTATCAGGATGATATCATATTAAGAAATAAAAGAGAGGAAATAATTTTAGGCTATTCGTTTAATGGAACGAATCTGCTTAATAAAAGTAAATACAGTTGGGAGTTTCAGTATGAACCCTCTTCTAACTTTATAAAAAATATTTATCAAAATCCTTCCCAGTTCTATTCTTTTAATTCTTTACAATATAATCCTGCTACCTATCCAAATGGTAAATATGAAGCAACACCGAATCCACTAGCAGCTACTTATTTACCCGCTACGCAAAGTTACGATGAAATAATAAAAGATGAATTTCAACAATACTATTCTTATCTAGACTGGAGCGACAATGTCAATGTTTTAGTTAATAAAATATGTCCTATATCAATTGAAAAAGTTTCACAATCTCCTGGCGGATCATATAATAATAATGGAACTTCCTGCTTCTCCTATGATACTGGAGGTAATTTAGTTGCTGGAGGTGGATGTAGCGGAGAAAGTACCCCTCCTTCCGGTTCATCTGGACTTTCTTCTGATGAATTGGAACTTATAAAAAATAATATAGTTATATCTCCAAACCCAACAAAAGCATCAGATTCTTATAATGTAACCATTACATGGAGTGGACCTGCATTTAATAAAATAAACAATATTCAAATATTTAATTCATCAGGAACAACTGTTTATGGTTTTTCACCCGGAACAGGAGTTAATACAACTACTTTTAATCTCCAGAATCAGCTGCCTGGAGCATTTGTAGCAAATTTCACACTTAATACAGGACAGGTTGTATCTAAAAACATCTTAAAATGGTAATGATGAAAAAATTATACTCTTTATTTACATTTTCTTTAACTTTTTTGTCATTTCAAGCTCAAGTAACAAAGGAAATTCCATTACAATACAGTACGACCGGATATGCTGAGAATACGGCTTCTGGTTCGTTAAATAAAACTCTTCCTAATGTACTGATTCCTTCTGTTAATGCCGAAATGAATGTTAATGAGTCGGGAGCTCTAACCTATACTTTACCTATAGAAACAGTAAAAGGTCTACATAGTTTCCAACCCAATATTGCATTGGCATACAATAGTCAAAGTGCTAACGGTCAAGCTGGGTGGGGGTGGAATATTATAGGAATTTCTTCAATTACCCAAGGAGGAAAGAGTAAGGAAATCGATGGCATTACCATAGGAGTGCAATTTAACAATACCGATCCTTATTACTTAGATGGGCAGAGATTAATCAAAATCAGTGAAACAAATTATGTAACCGAAAAGTTCTCCAAATTAAAGATTACCAAATTTGCTTCCAGCGAATTTTCTTTTGTGATTCAATATCCGGATGGAAAAATTGCCAAATATAAAGAACTTGTTTCAGGACAACATTATATTTCTGTCTTCCTTGACCCTTTTAATAATGAAATTCATTATTCTTATCAGATTGAAAATAATATCCCTAACATTATAAAAATATCTTATGGTGGGACGATTCCTGCAAATGATAAATTTGATATTAATTTTTTATATAAAGCAAGAAAAAAAAATATCCAGATATTTAGAAATGGAGTTGCATATACCAGTTCAAAAGTTTTATATGAAATAAATTCCGGAACCTCTTATATTTCTCCTTCATTGTACAGAAAATATATTTTGTCACATGATTTTATTGAAGATAATAGTATAGAACGTTTACGCAACATTGCTGTAAACAATGAAAATGGAGAAGCTCTAAAACCTCTTAATTTTAACTATAATACAACAAGTCAGGGAGCTGTAAAAATTATTTCTCATATCCAGACGGGTCTGGCAACAGAAGGTAATTTTCCAGGAAGTGGAACACCAAACTACATTACAGGTTTAGGAAGTGTTACAATGGGTGACTTTCTTAATAAAGACCCTGAAAAAATTCAACCTGTTTTCCAGACAAGATTAACAAACGGGTATGGATTAAAGATAGGAGCAGTAGCGCAGAATCCCTCTATAAGCATAGAAAACAATAATTCAGGAACCACATTATTTTCTGGGAAAGTATTGGATCTTAATAATAAAATTACAGAAAAAGATCAGCTTATTAATGTTTATGAAAACATTACGGGAGCCGCAGATCCTTATAATCCTAATAGTTCTGGCAACCAGCAGCTCAAAGACGAAGTCATTTTTCAGATAAAAAGTTTGGTTACTGGAGAAGAAAGAAAAGTAACAGTTCTTGTAAAAGGAGGGCTGGTCGAAGTACAAAATTATATTCCACCAGACCCTTATGATAATTATAGTTCCGGAACTTATGAAACTACTTATACCAGAGACTATACTAGAAGAAACTATATTCAAGGGGACTTTAATAATGATGGTCTTGTAGATTTTCTTATTATCGAACCACATAATGTAAATCGGGCTGACCGTATATATTGGGCTGAGATAGGAAAGGCCAATTCCGGAACATCTGTTCAGCTGAACCCTATTCTTTTAAATGAAACATCAATAGCTCTTTACAACAAAGATGTTTATTCCATAGAATTTGATGGAGATGGTCTGCCTGAATTATTAGCAGTTGATAAATACAATTCAAAATATTCAGTATATAAAATTGATTTCACGACCAACTCTTTAAACACCAAAATTTCGAATCAGGACCTTTCTAATTTTGGAAGCGATACACCAATGTTTTTAGGTGATTTTAATGGTGATGGTCTTACAGATTTTCTTACTCCACAAAATGTATATGTGATTCCTAATGATGACAGCTCTGGGGTGAAGATGGGAGATACCTATTACCGGATGCAGACTGAAACGTTACTTTGGTGGAAATATACGGGTAACGGAGTTTCATTTATAAAAAATCAGGAAGATTATACGCAGCAAAAAATTGCCTATTTAAAGCCATCACAAAGTAATTACATTAAAAGATCTACTTTCTGGCAAAAATTTTGGAATGGTAAACCGGATGAATATGCCTACACAAGATATTCAACGCATAATATTATCATTACCGATTTTAATAATGACGGGCGTTCAGATATTATCACATTAAACAAAATAGGGTCTGCAAAATATAATGTCAATGGTTCTTTATCTAATATTCCGATTAATAATCTTAGCAATGCATTATCTAGAATGACATCTCCCAATGTCTATGAGTCTTTCAATTCTGATATGACTAATAGGATGAATTTTTATGAAAATAAAAACTTACTAGGGGGAACTTTCCAGAAACTTACAACATATTCGATAGAAAACACCAAAATTTCCCCATTATCACTCATTGTTTCTGCTACAAATTTTGATTATCTCAATACATCAAAATCAGGAGTTTATATTTATGATCCTCTTGGAGGAGATTCTTATGTTTATGCGGGAGCATCCACTAATATTACTATAGACAACAGTAACTTTTTGGAAAAACAAATCCAGGAAGTAAACAATGGTACGGAAGTCGTGCAGAAGGTGGATTACAGAAATATGATTGCAAGTCCAGACACTACAGAATCCACCTACCTTTATAAAGCTCAGAATTTTAAATACCCTTACTATGTCCATCAAACCAATCCCATTCTTTATATGGCTCATAAAATCCATACGGTTTTTGATGGGAAAATATTGTCTAAAGAATACCGGTATGAGAATGGGATACAGCATTTAACAGGAAAGGGGTTTTTAGGATTTCAAAAAACATACTCCAGTGATGCTTATGAATCTGAAATTAAAAACGGGAAATATGTTAATAAAAGCCCGGGAAAAGCAGTTTTTTGGAATATACAAACAAGTGATCCTGAAATGGATAATGCAACCGTCAAATCGACCTACGGTGGCATCAATAAATTTTTTACTGAAAATACAATAACAAATAAAAAATTTGATAAGGGTAATCATCAGTATTTAATATTATCTACAGATGAAATTTCAAAAGACTACCTTAAAAAAATTACCATCAGTAAGAAATATGAATATGATGAAAATGATGATCTGAAACTAAAAACAGCCTATACTGATTTTAGTGGCGCAGGTTCGTCTATCTCAAAATACACGTACAAACCTGAATTTTTTAATGCTGATCATTATTATTATGGCAAAATATCTTCTTCTGAAAATTCTGTGTACAAAGATGGTCTATCTTTCACTACAAAAGATGAATATGATTATCTTCCAAACGGAGAAATTTCAGAAAGCAGAAAATACGGGAATCAACCCAATGCTCCCCCTATAATTAATTCATATACTTATGATAGTATTGGAAACCTGAAGACCGAAACAGGTTCCGTGACGGGTATTTCTTCGCAAACCACAACTTATGAATATGATACTACCAATAGATATGTTAACAAAACAATAACTCCGGACGGTTTATTTTCTACAGCAGTTGTTAATGCTTTAGGTCGTATTGTCTCTGAGGTTTCCCCTTTAGGATTAACGACTTCCTATGCCTATGATTCTTGGGGTAATATTATAGAAATTACTGATTTCCTTGGCAAGAAAACAACTATTTCAAAATCTGTTGCTGATACTTCTACAGGAGGGGTATATAATCTCCATAAAAAAAGAGAGGGAGGGACAGAAACTATTGTCACTTTTGATAAATTCGACAGGGAAATTCAAGCCAAAACCCAGTCTATTAATAGTAAATGGCTCGTATCAAAAACCGAATATGATCTGTTTGGGAGAAAAATTAAAATATCAGAACCTTTCTTTGAAGGTGAGCCTACCAAATGGAATACTATAGAATATGATGAACTGAACCGTCCTATAAAAAATACATCTTTTACCGGAAAAGTTATTACCACCTGTTATGAGGGATTGAAAGTAACCGTAGAAGACGGTTATAAAAAGACCTCTAAAACGCTGGATGCAATGGGACACACCATAAGACAGCAGGATCATGGTGGGGTACTCTCCTTTTCCTATTATCCTAATGGCGCAATGCGCGAAACCAATTATGAGGGAATAAAAACCACTTTTGAGATTGACGGTTGGGGCAACAAAACAAAACTTATAGATCCGTCAGCAGGAACTTTTACCTATGAGTATGATAACCTAAGGCGTATTACCAAAGAAACCAATCCTAAAGGCTATACACTGCATACCTATGATGATCTGGGAAGACCTCTTACAGAGAAAACTTATGGGAATACACCTGCTGAAAACACGACGATAGAAAAAACCTATACCTATAACGGGCAAACCAAACTGCCGGAAACTATTACAGGAACAAGCAATGGAAAAAATTTCATTTACACTACCTATTATGATCAGTACTCCCGCATAAAGGGTAAAAAAGAACAAACTCCTGATTTTACCTATACATCATCTACTACTTTTGATAGTTTTGGAAGAGCAGATATTGTAAATATTTCAACTGTTATATCAAACTATAATTATACTTCTGTTTCCTCTGTTAAAAATATATATGACAGTAATGGTATTCTCATCCAGCAGAATAATAATGATACCGGAACGATGGTTTGGCATATATCGGATGTCAACTCACAGGGGAAAACCACACAAATGGAATATGGGAATGGCTATACCCTTACCAACCAGTATAATCCCAGTGATTTTACCCTTTTCAATAGTAGACATCAGAATACAAATAATGGAAACCTTGCTTTAAATATAGATTACAGCTATGATGTCAATAAAGGAATCTTAAACTGGAGAAGGAATAATGTTTTTGGAAAAAAAGAAGACTTTACATATGATACCCTAAACCGATTGCTTACCGAAGTTGTTAATGGGGTCTTAACGAATGAATACACATACGATAAAAGAGGAAGAATAACCTCTAATACCGAACTGGGAAAATATAATTATAATGAAAGTGATTATAAACTTCAAAGCATCGATTTTAATACCAATGGGCAAAGCGTAAATACCCAAAGAGGCTTTACCAGTATTACATATAATGCTTTCAAATCTCCTTTGAGAATACAGCTTACAGGGAAAGAAGATCTCAGATTTGAATACAATACCTTACATACCAGATATTCTATGACATCTGCAGTTACAGGACAGCAGAAGTTTTATTCTTCAGATTTTGCCGTAGAAATTTCCAAAAAAATGAGTAAGTTTGGAGAAACGGTAGAGATCGTCACCTATATTACAGGAGATCCTTATTCAGCTAACTACATCAAAAAAGAAGTTCTGGAATCTGGTTCACTTACTCAACAGGGGAACTATTATTTACACAGGGATAATCTGGGAAGCATTTTAGCTATCACAAAAACCGATGGCTCTGTGGTGGAAAAGCGTTTCTTTGATGCTTGGGGTAATCTTAGAGGATTGGTAAACGAAGCAGGACAAATGATTACTGATGCTACAGCCATCAGCAATTACAAGTCGTTCTTAGACAGAGGGTATACCGGACATGAGCACCTTTGGAAGACAGGACTTATTAATATGAATGCACGCCTGTATGATCCTATTCTTAGAAAGTTTCTAAGCCCGGACAATCTGGTTCAGGACCCTTTTAATACACAAAATTATGACCGCTTTGGTTATGTATATAACAATCCCCTGTTATATGTAGATCTAGATGGTAATGAAATTACTTTGGGAATAGCTGTTGTGATAGGTATTGCCGTAGCAATTACCACCAAGGTCATTGTTAATATGATTAGCGGAATACCTTTTTGGTACGGATTAGGAAAAACGGCGGTTATGGGGGCGGTATCCGGAGCTATAAGTTTTGGTATTGGTTCAGCAGCTACTTCTTTATTTCAAGAAGCCGTCTCCGTAGGAAAAGCTTTGTTTGAAGCGGGAATGCATGCCTTGAGCGGTGGTACAATGTCCGCAATAGATGGTGGTAAATTTGGCTCAGGAGCATTAAGTGGTGCGATTTCTTCTTTGATGTCAAGCAGCTTGCAGGCTTTAGGTACAGATTTTGGTGCAACAAAAGCAGCTGGACGTACTATATACAATAGTTTTGGAAAAGATTTGATGAAAGCTACCATGATTGTTACTGGAGGCTTGAGTGGTGGTATCAGTGCTGCTATAGCAGGGGGCAATTTCTGGGATGGCTTTAGACAAGGTATTATCTCAGCCGGTTTAAACCACGTGGCACATTTGACAGCATTAGGAATAGAAGATCTAAAATTTCGAGGCAAGCTTAGAGATGCATTGGAAAAAGCGGGTTATAAAAATCCAGAGAAAATTGAAGCTAAATTTGATATACGCACTATAGGTGAGTTGTTAACCAGCGTTAAGATGCTTAGAGATATGTATAATTCAATTAAGAGACCATTAATTGAATTAACGGAAAATACTGGGGAATTTGTAGATGTTAATGGCAAAACTAATCCATTAGCTTATATGAAACCAGGAGATTTTAGCACATTTGAAAGTAATAGTATTAAAGATATAGTAATTGCACGTTCAGCTTTCAAATCAATATTCAAATTATCAGGAACATTAGGTCATGAATTTATTCATGCAGGGCATATTATAAGTGAGAATTTTCAATATTGGGTTAGACAATATAAATCTATATCAGCAGCAGAGAATATGTCTGAAATAGGTGCTCATTCATGGAATATTAGTGTTGGAGACACTTCATCTTTAAATTCAATAAAATTATATACATGGCCAAAATAGTATTTAATATTTTATTTCTTTTTTTAGTTTCATTTTCTATTTCTTGTCTTAAAGACAAACATAGCGATGATCTATCTATTACTATAGAAGAGTTCAAAAATGATAGATTATATTATGAAATAATTAATAATAGCACAAAAGAGAAAAAGATATTTATTAATGAAATTCCAAATGTTTATATTAATAAAAATAATATAGAAAAACACTTTTCGTTCAAGCCTTTTTCTGTAAAATTTTGTTCAAAAAAGGATTTAAAAGTTAAAGTCAATATTTTTGCAAATAAAGACTATATAAATGGTATTAAAAATAATATCACTAAAGAAATTATTTTAAATCCAAAGGAAAAATTTCATGGTAATATCTTAGTTGATACTATTGGAAAATATTCTTTTTATACCCCACATATAGGCAGTCATAAAAATGTAAAATTAAGACTCATTTATAATGGAAAAGAAATGAATAAAGCATTTAAAATTAAAAATGATTCATATTATGTTGATCAAGATATTGTTTCTAACAATGAAATTATACTAAAGTAATTACAGGGTTGAACCATGTTGGGCATTTGGCACTTGAAGAGTCACAAGAAAGGGAAACGGCTACCAAAGAAGACATAGATCGGTATAAAGATACCAGAAAAGCATATTACAAATTTGTCAGTGATGGTAAATATGCAGATGCTCTAAAATTAGTCGGAGATGTATTTAAATTTACAGAAGGATTAGCACAGTATTTTTGTGGGTATGATATTCGAGTGAATGATAAAAGTTTTTTCGTAACTCATTCGGAAGTAAAGGATGCTGCATGGATTGAAATTAATACAGGGGCAATGAGTCATTTTGGGACAGCAACAAGAATGTTATTTCATGAATGGCATCATATTAGACAAAATTATGTTTTCTTAAAAACCAATTGGATATATGGGAATCATGAATTTAGGGAATGGGATGCCTACACACAAACATTAAATAACTCTTCACTCCCTGACGCAGAATCTACTCAAACTCAATATTGGTCAAACAGACGAAATGAATATTGGAATAAGGTTCCAATGCATATTCAGACAACTTATCTCCGACAAATATTATTAATGTTTCAATTAATAAGATAATATGAAAAATTTAATTTTACTATTCTCATTATTTTTTTTATTTACAAATTGCCAAAGTCAAAAATTGGCTAACAATTGTGATATTAATACTATTATTTCTCATGTAGAAGAAGGAAAAATAGTTTTTGAAATCACTAATAACAGGAATAAACCAATGAAAATTCCTGAAGAAATTGATAATAGAGCCTTAATAATTACAGAATTTCAAAGAATAATAAAAGAAGGTTTTCAGTATGAAAACATAGAAAGACCAATAATACATTTTGATTGTCTTAGTCCTTGCTTTCCTTTAACATATACCTTAAAAAAGGGCGATAAGAAGGTCTATCATTTCAATATTTTTAATCCTAATATTTTATCGAAAAAAAATAAATATCGAATTAAGTTATCTATGGAAAATTATTTTGGAGAAAAATGTAGAGAAGTTCAAACGGATTGGATTTATTTTGAAGTCAAGTAAAATTGTACCTAAGAGTTTCCTAGTGGGCACACCTGCTCGGAGATACGAATGCCTATTAGAAAGCAGAAACTTTGGAATCAGATTTACAGCAAGTGCTGTTTCGTCTATCATTTCCAGTAGAATACAGGCATTAGGAACCAACTCCACAAAGTGTAGATCCTGATGGTAAAGTTTCTCAAGCTAATGGGATAACAAATCCTCTAAATGGAAAAGTTTTATTTACTACTTCAGTAACTAATTACGGACTTGCAAGCGCTTTTATACACGAGATGGTGCATTCACAAGATGTTATGTCGGGTCTTCAAGGATTTATGAATAATTTTTCTTTAGGTAATGATTATATTGAAGCTAGAGCATATATGGAGGAATATAAGTGGACAAATATTATGGATTCAATTGGAGAAAGTCACTTAATTAATTCGCTACCTTTACAAATGTTTTTTTTAAATTTATCAAGATGAAAAACTTTATAAAATTTTTTTTATGTCAATTTACTGGTCTCTTTTTAATTACAAATGCACAGATCAAAACTAATAGTGATAAATGCTTTAATATTTTGTTAGAAAACCATATAGTATACGGTGCTCCAAGTAAATTTATAATTATTAATAATACAAATAAAAATTATCTAGTAAATATCGAAGGATTTATTGGTAATTCTGAAATATTTGAAAATGGTAAAAAGATATTACCATTTAAACCTAAAATATTTATTAGCCACGCTGAATGGGATGAAGAAAAATGCAGAGAAAATATTTTGTTGGTTGAAAAAAATACAAAAATAACATCCCCAATATACCTAGATATTTTTAAAGGATATTATAATATTTTAAGTAGTTATAATTATCAAATAAATTTTGAAAGCACTCATACTGTAAGATCTCCATATTACTTTGGTTGTAAAAAGTATGTAGATAGTTTAGTTAATGAAGGATTTGAAATCTATGATGGAACTTTAAAAGGTAATGTAAAACTTATTCCAAAAGACAGAAATTAACTAAGATTTATGTACTCTTCCCCCAAAATGGGTATATCTCATAATAGAGGAAAATATATTATATGAGAATGCATGTAAAGTATATGCAGATATAAAATTACTAGCAATATATATTCCTGAATATACAAATTATCAATCTACCGGTAATTAATATAAAAAAATGATAATATTATAAATTTATTTTCGAAAGCTGCTATAACCCTCATTTTAGCAAATCAAAAGCAGCCTCCATTCCCCCTCATTTTCCACAGGAGCCCTATGAACACACGGCAGGACCTGCTGCCCCGGGTGATCTACGGCCAGTTTCCAGAGATGTCCTGATCCTAGATTGATGGGCTGGGCATTGGGTTTCGGCTGATAATGCAGATCGAAGAAACAGTCTTTCAGGAACATGTCAAATTCTGCTTCCGGACCGTCGTGTAATTCTTTAAGCTTTTCCCGGATTTCAGGAATCAGGATCTTTTGTGTAGCCTGATCATTGGGTAAGATATCACTTGCGGCACCATGGTAGGTACATA
>Ga0307414_10001186_pt1 | contig 13386 bp, 12 predicted proteins | sample DK1Ometagenome_FD_203804 | JGI IMG/M metagenome (GOLD analysis project Ga0307414, IMG submission 203804) | Maize rhizosphere microbial communities from greenhouse at UC Davis, California, United States - DK15-O-3 | ecosystem: Host-associated > Plants > Roots > Rhizosphere > Soil | place: USA... | reverse complement strand
AATGGCAAATCGCTCATGCTGGCACTTGCCCAGGACGCCTCAATCAACCGTCCGGTTGAAGCCCGCGAGCACGTAAGGCGCTTTCACGAGCTGTTCTTTACCCTGGCACCGGACAAAAATGCCATTGAAAGCAACATGAAAAGGGCATTTAACCTTGCCGATAAAAGCGCCTTTGACTATTACAAGGACCTTTTGGAGAAAGACTATTACAGCCGTATCATATCGGGCAATGTACAGCAGCGTATCGAGATGGACAGTGTGGTCTGCAATTTCGAGACGTACCCGTATGCGGTGAGAAGCTACGCCCGGCAGATTATCATACGCTCCAGCAATGTGACCCGGCGCAGTCTGGTTACATCCTGCCTACTGGTCAACTCGGTGCGGTCAGACAATAACCCGCAGGGCTTTAATATTGAAAAGTTTGCGGTGGTTGAAAACAGGGACATAGAAGTCATTGAACGCTAAAAAAAATCTCATGGAAGCATTAGTAGACTTAGACGCATTCGCGAGAGTCCTAACTGACAAAGGATATAACGGTTATTTCCATACGCAGGGTGCGCATGCCGGAAAGCTCAAAGACAGCATCGGGGAATACCTTGAAAGCTGCCGAAAAGAAGCAGGCTGTTTACCCGAAGAGGACTTGCTGCTGACAGGCTACCTGCAATGGTCGGGCCCGGACAAGCCCAGTGTACGATGTATTATGCTGGTAAAATACCTTGAAGGCAAATTTTCCCTAAGCGCAATGGAGGTTGCAAGGAAAGACCAATTTGGACAGCTGCTGAAAAAATCGGAACTAAAAAGCCTGTCTGTGCTATCGGCGCCGAGCGCAGCTCAGGCAGTCGCTTTGGTGAGTGAAGAATACGAGCAAAAAGCAGATAGGTCCGCTAAGCGTTTCAAGCTATGAAAACAGAAATAATAACGTTATGAAAAATTTAAGAACAAAAATAGACCAGTGGCTGGAAAAGCTTGATAAGGACTGGGAAGCGATGCCTGTAAAAAGGCAGCATCTGGTGATACTGTACTTTTTTGCAGCGTACGTGCTGCTTACCGGAGTTGTCATTTTCAATGTCTGCCGTGATACTGCAGCTGCCCGAAATAGCATGGTTGTAGACCATATCGAAAACCCCGCCCGGTCAGGAAAACAAAGTCCGGCGTCTTTGCAGGATTCCCTAAAGCCTATTTTAAAACAATAAGATTATGAAAGACACTAAGAAAAAGGTCAGCCTTCTCTCAGAGGTGACTGGCCAGAGCAGTACTTCGTTTTTGCCTGATGAAAAAAAAACGGCAGTAGAGCGTTTTAAAAAGCCGCTGATTTTCACCCTGATGGGCATTGTCTGCATCGGCTGTATGCACTTGATCTTTAAGCCGTCGACGGATAAAAAGCAGATCGAAAACCGCGGGCTAAACGACAGCGTACCTCAGGCAAGTGAATCGGTACTGCAGGCAGATAAGCAGAAAGCGTATGAGCAGGAAATGCTCGAAGACAAGGAAGAGCAAAAAAAGAACGCGTTAACAACGCTGTCCGATTACTGGAATCAGGACAGCGACAAACAGAAAGAAACCGTGCCTGATCAGACGGAAGAGCCAAACAATCCGGCGCTGAACAGCTACCGTAGTGCCCAAAGTACGCTGGGCTCTTTCTATCAGCAGGACAACGGAGAAACAAATGAACTCCGCAGGCAGCTCGAGGAGCTCAAAGAGGAACTCGCACAAAAGGATGTTCCCGCCGCTGCTACGGTTGATGATCAGCTGGCACTCATGGAAAAATCCTATCAGATGGCCGCCAAATATCTTCCCTCAGGAGCCAGCCCCATAGAGCCTGCAGGCAAAAATATTGCTACTCCCACTCCTGAATTACAGAAGGAGACTTTTGAAGCTTTGATTCCCGCAAAAAATAGCAGGGTGTCCTCGCTGTACCGCCAACCTTCCGACAGCGCTTTTCTGGCGGACTGGGATAAAAACGGAAACCACGGATTTTATACCACAGGTAAATCAGCAGAGCTACAACGGCCAAAAAACAGCGTGAGGGCCTGCGTGCACCAGACCCAGACCATTATCGGGGAAGCGGGCGTTTCCCTTCGTTTACTGGAACCTGCCCGGATTTCAGGTCTTACCCTGGCAACAGGCACAATTGTTACGGCGAATGCCAAGATACAGGCAGGACGCCTGCACTTAAAAGTCACCTCAATCGAACTGGACGGTATTATTATCCCGGTTGATATCACCATTTATGACCTGGACGGGCAGCAGGGAGTAGCTCTTCCCTATTCAGCTGAAAGGAGTGCCCTTACAGAAATGGCGGGCAATATGAGCCAGCAGTCCGGCACGAGCCTTATGATGACGCAGTCAGCGGGACAGCAGATGGCCGCTGATTTGAGCCGGGGCGTGGTCCAGGGCGTCTCGGGCTATTTCTCCAAAAAAGTAAGGACACCCAAAGTGACCCTGAAAGGGGGACATCAGGTATTTCTGGTGTCTAAAAAATAACAGCAATCCTAAATAAATTATTATGAAAAATCATTTCAAAACATTTTGGGCAACAGCCCTTTTAATAGCCTTTTCACTGCCCTCATCAGCTCAGGAAAACCAAACTGAAAACCTTGATTTGGGAAAGATAGAACCCTACAATATGCAGGTTACCTATGAGAAAACTTCGCATCTTATTTTCCCGTCGGCTATCCGATATGTGGATCTGGGAAGCGAACACCTGATTGCCTCAAAGGCCGAGGATGCGGAAAATGTATTGCGCGTTAAGGCAGCCGTTAAGAATTTTGAAGAAGAAACGAACTTTTCAGTAATTACCGATGAAGGCCGTTTTTATAGTTTTACTGTGCAGTACAGCTCCAGCCCGCCCAACCTCAGCTATGACCTTGTCAACCTACAGAAGTCAATGGACAAAGCAAGAGGAAACGATGTACTCTTTGACGAGCTCGGGAAAACCCCGCCGTCGCTCGCTGCACTAATTCTGCAAACCATCTACAAAAACAACAAACGAATCGTAAAGCACATTGCATCGCAGAGTTTCGGCGTACAATTCAGCTTAAAGGGAATCTACATCCACAATGGCAGGTATTATTTTCATACGCAGCTTGAAAACCGAACCAATGTTTCTTTCAGCATTGATTTTATTAGCTTCAGGGTAATAGACAAAAAAACAGCCAGACGCACTGCCGCACAACAGATAACGCTGGTACCGCTTCGCATGTTCAAGCCCCTTACGGAGATTACAGGTAAAAGCACAGACCAGAATGTGTTCCTATTGGACCAGTTTACCATCGCGGATGACAAGCTGCTGCTTGTTGAGATTTTCGAGAAAAACGGAGGCAGGCACCAGACACTGGAGATGGAAAATGCAGATCTGGTAAAAGCAAGGCTGATCAATGACATGCACCTGAAATTGTAACAATCTAAAAGTAGAGAAATGAAAAAATATATCTATGCAGTGATGCTGGTAATGACCGGCATTATTATGACCTACGCACAGCGCATGATCCCGGGACAAAAAGGATTCGAAGTTATTACCGGAACCCTGTCCGGCGCTATGTCATGGCGTAATTATTACCTGAACCTGGGCATGACCGTCAATGGAAAAAAAGGCAATTACCAGTTATGGGCACTGGAATACAGCCACAAGTATTCGAAGTACAAGGCCCTGCGCCTGCCACTGGAAACCTTTACAGCGGAAGGCGGTTACAGTTTTTCCTGCTTGGTGATACCCGCAGGAACTTTGCCCTGAACGCTTCACTAGCTGCCGTTCTGGGTTATGAGAGCATCAACCGTGGTGAGGACCTGCTTCAGGACGGGGCAAAAATAATAAGTGACGACAATTTCCTTTACGGGGCTGGTGGACGGCTGTCTGTTGAAACCTACCTGTCCGACCATTTTGTCCTGCTGCTGCAGGGACGCATCAGAGCCCTGTGGGGCACTGATCTGGAACAGTTCCGCGGGTCAGCTGGTCTCGGATTAAGGTTTAATTTTTAAAAAACGACAAGATGAAAGCAATTTTTAAAAGAAGCAAAAGAGCGGTATTGGCAGTGCTGATGTGCTCATTTACCTTGGTGTCCTGCGATCAGGATAAACTGGAAATACAGCAGGACTTTCCTTTCGAAGTGAAGGCCATGCCGGTGCCCAAAGAAATTGCCAGAGGCAGTACTGTGGAGATAAGAATCAGCATAGCGCAAAATAACAGCTATACGGGAACAAGGTATTTTATCCGTTACTTCCAGTTCGACGGGAAGGGAACGCTGCGGTATTACGATGAGCCACAATATCTTCCTAATGACCTGTACCCGTTGAATTCCACAGAGTTCAGACTCTACTATACCTCACAGTCTGCCGTTTCGCAGTCCTTTGAGGTCTGGATTTCTGATAATTTCGGAAACGAAAAACAACTGAGTTTTGAGTTTAACAGCTCTGATTAGAATCTAAAGGTTACCAGTACGTAAGTAATGACCTGCTAATAATTAGCAGGTCATTCTTTTTACAATGTTTTTTTAAGTACTTTAATATCTAATTTAATTTCATTATTCTGTACATTCCTAACCGGATTCAGTTAACATAAAAAAACATCAACACTATGGATATAAGTACAATTGCAGACCTCCTTGATGAATTTGTTTTAGCTGAAAGAGAAATTCTCAATAAGCAGGATATTAAACACCCTCCTACTATCGGAGCAATGTATGAAGGGCTTACAGAAGATATACTGAAAAAATCACTTTTTGAGGGACTGAATCTAAGAGTAGTCAAAAACAGCTTTATTTCGGGCTGCGACAAGGAATTTGATGTCATGCTGACTGTGGGCGAAGGGCAGCAGATCCCATATACTCACAGCTTTAAATATCTTCCTGAACAGGTGATAGCTGTTGTTCAGGTTAAAAAAAATTTATATGCAAAAGACATAAAAGAAGGCTTCAGTAATTTACAATTCCTTGCCGCTAATTACAGCCCTGAAGCTTCTGAAAGATTTACGGCTGTGCTCTTCAGGGATGCCTTCAGGACACTTTGCAGAAAAGACATTACATCATATAAAGCCGGCACACTAACAAATCATGAAGCTTCAATCTTTAATACGCTGATAATAGAAGCACTGCTTCCGGTTAGAATAATCTGGGGGTACAACGGGTTTGCAAGTGAATACAGTTTCAGGGAGTCATTTTCAGAATATTTACAAGCAAATACTACCACAGACCTGAACGATATAATTCATGGATTTGGACCTCAGAATTTTCCGAGTTTAATTTTCTGCGGACCATATTCGATGATAAAACTTAACGGAATGCCGTTCGGCAGTACGCTCAAAGAAGAAAACTGGTGGCCTTTTTATGCTTCCTCTTCATACAGCACAGCTAAACTTCTTCTTGAGGCAATCTGGACAAGGTTAACATACAAGTTTGAACACCTTTCGGTAAAAATATTTGGAGAAGACCTGACAATGCAGCCTATTAATCGTTTTTTGGACTGCAGGGTAAAGGAGTCCGAAGGAAATTATTCATGGCAGTATAATTATTACGATTTAGATAACGATATTTTAAAACGGTATGTTGAACCGCTAAACTGGGAGCCTGCAGAACTGGATATAATTCAGCACGCGGTTATTGCAGAGTTATGCATAAAAAAGGAAATAGATCTTTCTGCAGACCAAAGAATTGAACTCTTTGTAACACGAAATGGTTTATACAAATCCCTGGATGACTTTCTGGAAAAACTTAAAAGCACCGAACTTGTGTTTTTTGAAAACAGTAAATTAAAACTACTTACCGATAACTGCCGGTATGCTGTTTTGCCAAATGGGAAATTTGTAGCCGGGGAAAATAAAAGCGGACGGTTTACAAGGTGGTTTAATAAGGAAATTGCAAAATTACAACAGCAAAAAAATGATCCTGCTGATAAACTGCCAAAATAAAAACTGTGAATATGACCCGTTCCGGCGGTCTTCTTTTGCTTCTCCTATGTTTGTATAATATAATCAAAGTGAGGAAAAGTGAGAGCAGATTTTGCTTTAAACAGGTTAATAATACATAAGCATACAAACTGCCTTTCTTCTTTTACCTCCTATGTTTGTATAATGTAATCTAAGTGAGGAAGAGTGAGAGCAGATTTTGCTTTAAATAGCTTAATAGTATATTCAAGAAAAGAGACTGCCTCCTCTTCTTTAACCTTTTAGAATCTGAACAGAATGTAAGGAATTCACCCATAAATTGGGTTGTCTAGCCAGTGTATCCAGTCAGGAGAAAAGATGTAAAAAGGTTATCACTTGCCTAAACCAGATAAGATGAAGGTATTATTAAAACAGACAGTAGGAATTGATGTCGCACAAAATGAATTAGTTGTATCGCTTGGTCGAATGGATCAACAGATCAGCATAGAGGTTTACGCCTACAAAGTATTTCCCAACTCAAAAAAAGGATTTTCCAGTCTTGTATCATGGGTAAATAAGCAAACAATAACAGATGCAGAGGTAAGGTATGTGATGGAAGCTACCGGAGTTTACCATGAATCCTTGGCTTATTATCTTTGCGGTAATAAAAAACAAGTGAGTATTGTTTTACCAAATAAGATCAGTAATTATGTTAGGACACTTGACATAAAAACTATTACTGACAAGAGTGCTTCACAAGCCATTGCAAGATTTGGCTTGGAAAGGCAATTAGAAGTATGGCAACCTCCCTTAAAAATATTTAATGATTTGAGACAGCTTTGTCGAGAACGTGAGCAACTGGTACAGGAACGGACTATGTTAAAAAATCAGTTGCATGCTGAACGTAGTTCCGCAACATCAAGCGAAAAATCAATTAAACGTACCAAGAAAAGAATTGCCATGATTGATAAGCAGGAAAAGGAAATAAGGGATGAAATTGCTACGCTTATAAAAGGAGATGAAGCTATAGCTAAAAAGATGAAAGTAATAACTTCTATTCCAGGGATAGGAAATCTGACTGCTGTAACCATTATCGCTGAAACCAACGGATTTGAATTAATAAAAAATAAAAGACAGTTGGTAAGCTATGCGGGATTAGATGTAAGGGAAAAAACATCTGGAACTTCTGTGAAATCTAAACCCCGAATATCCAAGCGGGGTAATAGGAATTTAAGGAAAGTAATGCATTTCCCCGCACTGGCAGCAATCAGAACCGATGAAAGCTTCAGATTTATTTTCTTAAGATTAGTTTCCAGGCATGGCATTAAAATGAAAGCAATTGTTGCCATTCAAAGAAAGCTTTTGGAGCTAACGTATATTCTATGGAAATCAAATACGTCTTATTGCTCAAATTATCACAATCAGAGTATTACAATAGAAACAATAACCGTTTAATAAGATGAAAAAAGGGTAGCTGTTTTATCTGCTACCCAATAATAGATCTGCAAAAATAAGATGAATTCTCAATAAGAAATTCATCCGCATTATTATGCTTTTTCATGAACAATTCTCTTAACCTTCATTGTTATTTGAAAGTTTTAGAATGCGATACGCACCTTTTGCCACAATTAGGAATACAAGCGCCCCAATAATAAGATCGGGATAACTTGAATTTACCAACTTAACTAAAATAGCTGCAATGATTACACCTGAATTAATAATAACATCGTTCGATGTAAAAATCATGGAAGCCTGCATGTGCGCTTCCTTGCTTTTGTTCTTTTGCAATAGGTAAAGGCATAATACATTTGCTATCAACGCCATAACAGAAACGATAATCATCGTTTTAAAATCGGGCATTTTTTCTATTCCTATAAAACGTCTGATAACTTCAATAAATCCTATAACGGCTAGTACAATTTGAAAGTAACCCGCAAATTTGGCGATGTTACTTTTTCTTTCTATCGAGCCGCCAACCGCAAATAATGCCAATGCATAAACACTACTATCGGCAAGCATATCCAAACTATCCGCTACCAATCCCATTGAATTAGAAAAAACACCAAATGACATTTCAAATCCGAAAAAGAAGAAGTTTATAAGCAGTACTGTCCAAAGCAGTTTCCGTTGGTTACTACTTGCATCTGTCGCAAAGACTGCTTGGCTTTCTTCAGTAGAAATCAATGTTGTATTCAGGTTCAGTGCTTCCAAAGCCGATAAAATTGGACCTGGGTCTTCATTGTGATATACGTCCAGTTTTCTATTAGGAATATCAAATTCCAATGACTTTACCGTATCAAAATTTTGCAATTTCATACGAATCAATTGCTCCTCGCTAGGGCAATCCATTTTAGTTATATTGAATATGGTTTTATTCATCTGTTTAGAGTTTTAATTTTATACCTAAGTTAACTACAAACCCGTCTAATGGGGCATAAATATCTTTAAAAACAGGATTGCTTATTGTTCCGGTATAGATACTGGCAAAGCGCGTTTGTCGGGTGTCAAGGAAGTTTTCAAAATTGGCATATAAAGAAAATCTCTCCCAGATCTTTTCAGCCATCAATCCGCAAATTACATAATCCTTGCCCATAGTCCCGTCATTTAGTTTTTGAGGACTGAAATAATAGGCTTCCAAACCTACTTTCCATTTATCTTCTATTTCATACATCAGCACAGAATTAATGCGGTGTTTAGGCGTTAACGGACTTTCGGTATTTGTTCCGTTTTGGTTTAGTCGGGCATCTGTATAAGTGTAACCTAAAAACAATTTCAGGTCATCATAACCGATTTTAATATTAGTTTCCGTTCCTTTGGTATGAATATAGCCCGGTGAATTTACGAACTGATACAGATTTGAAGATGGATTTTCTAGCAATAATGGATTATCCAAGTATGTATAAAAGAACAATTGGTTTATGCTGAATGACCATTCCTCCCCAATACGAATGCGATAATTAATATCTGCATTGGCGCCGTAGCTTTTTTCCAATTTATTGGTTTTATCGTCAATAGGCAATACGTTTTGATATTGTCTACGTTCGCTTTCTTCGGTAAATATCGTAGGTGTTTTGTAGCCAAATCCACCTCCAATTCTTGATGTTAAGCCCTCGGCAATTTGGAAGAGAGCTGAAGCTCTCGGTAAGAAAACTGCCCCATAATCCACAACGTAGTCCGTACGAAAACCTGCTTCCAAATTAAGCCAGCCTGTAGCTTTCCATAAGTTTTGTACAAAAACTCCGAATGTACTTTGGTTGTAATCTCTTAACGGAAAAGCACTGAACTCCTTTTCCTTAAAATTATCTGTCCACATATTAATTCCTGCTACCCATTCCGATTTTTCTGTACTGTTGGTATAATTGGCTTCTGTAAAAGTGGCTATTTGCGTTCCCTCAAACTCATAGTCAGGAATGGTTGTATTTCGATTGAAATAGCTTACACTGTTTTTGATCTGAAAAGAACTGTTTGGTGTAATCAAATGGTCTAATACAAATTGTGTTGAATATCGTTGTGTTTTGTTCCTCTCAAAATATTGATGGATGTTATCTCCCTTACCTTTAATGTAAAGCATATCTCCGCCCAAACGGTTTTCAATGGTTGTATTGATGCCAAAATTCATTTTCGTTTTATCATTGAAATAAACAAATAATTTAGGATTCAGTACGTAGCGTTCAAATTGTGGGATGGCAGAAAAGCCAATTTGAGCAGGGTCGTAAGCTTCGTTGCGATTGTGCGAAGCGAATATGGTAGTTCCTATTTTATTGAACCGTTGCCCGTAAAAACCGTTAATATCCAAGCCTCTGCCTGATGTTCCATTGATTTGAAAACGTAAATCTCTTTCTTCAGTTGGTGTTTTAGAAATCAGGTTTACCAATCCAGCTATCGCTCCGCCACCATATAGCGTGGATGCCGAACCTTTTATGACCTCAACTTGTTTAAGGTCAAGTGGCGGTATCTGTAAAAGACCCAATCCGCTTGATGCCCCAGAATAAATAGGAAAACCGTCTTTAAGGATTTGCGTATACCTTCCGTCAAGCCCTTGAATACGAATACTTGCATTCGCACTTGTTGGCGATGTGGTCTGTACGTGAATACCTGTGCTTTCTGCTAAAAGCATACGGATATCTCCAGGTTTCATATTGCCCTTTTCGACCAATTCTTCACTTCCGATAAATTCAATCCGGGTAGGAATATTTTGTATGCTCCTGGTACTTCTTGTAGACGATATTACTACTTGATCCAATTCTTCTGAACTTTCTTGAAGTAAAATTTCAATAACATTTTTGTTCTTTAACGGAAATTCCAAGATTTCAGTATGTTCATTAAAGCCCACATAACTGAAGTTTATTTCCTGCAATCCGTCAGGAATATTTGTTAATGTGATTTGTCCATTTTCGTCAGACATCACAGCAATTGAAGTTCCCTTTATAGATACTGTTACACCATTTAATGGTTCATTTGTTTCAATGCTTTTGACAACAATATTTAATGTGTTTTGTGCATATGCACAGAAGTTTAGTGCCATAAAAAATGACACAATTAGTATTTTTTTCATTGTAAAGATGATACTTAATGTGAATGAATAAGGATAACAACGCGAAGCATTGTTACTAATTAATTTGCGCTGAGAGAGCTACACGTTAAGTAAGTTGTGGGGGATGCCAAACTGAATAGGGGAAATCTGAAATAGGTTGTATGAAACTTAATGCTATTTTTTTTTCAGTTTGTATGACTGGATGTAGAATTGAAAAATGATAAAAGGTCATTACAAACCCCATACAGGTATTACAATTCATAAATGGCGAACAACATTTAGTACAACCATCTTTTCCTTGCTGGTGGTTTTGCGTTGTTTGCTGCCGGGATTTAATACATCTATCTTCGCTTAAGCATGATGGTGCAGTTGATAAAATCAACACCATAAAAGCCAATATAAATGATAAATATTTCATTTGGCAAATGTATAAATTTATGCTCAATTTCTAATATTAATTAAGAATTAGAACATCAACTGTTATTTTTAAATAATATACAGCGAGAATTACAGAAGAGATAGTGTTTTTTTTCTAAATATATTTGGTTTATAACACAGAATCTTTTCTTTGGCCGCTAATGCAGAAAGAAAAGAAGCCCGTCCAAACAAAAAAGGGATGCCGGACATCCCTAAAAAAAACCGCAGCGGGTTTGGTAAAATAGCGGGCACTGCATTTTGGCAAAGCCGCTCCACCGTTTTAAATGCAAAAAGACTGTCCCGCCCGAAGGAAGGGAGTGTCTTTTTGCCGCCCGACCTCGGGCTTATCCCACCGCAATGGGCTGTGATCGGAAATCTTTCAAGTTCAGGAAAAATCCCCTGTTTGTTGTCATCCCTTGACGGAACAAATTCCATAAAAGGGAGCATCCCATCTGCGCCAAAGCGGAATTAATATACAAATCCTGTTTGTCAAGCGCCTCGGCAAGCGAACAGCTTGGCGTGTCGTCCACCGCTTCCGACTGCATTAACAATTCCCCAAATTCCTCGGTCACAAACGGCAGGCTTTCCACGGTTTCAAAAATCCCAGACTTGGGTTGTGGAATCTCCCCAACTGTGGACAAAACAGCCTGTCCCGTGTACTGGCTGTTGCCAAAATCCATCCAGTATTTGGGGTCATCCCTGTGATGCCTTTGGTTGCTGTTTTTTAAAATATCGGCAATCTCAAAACGGGAGCCTGCGCTGTCCGTGCAGGTGATATAAATCGTTGCTTTTGCATTTTGAGGCAGTTTTCCAAAATTGTTCCTTTCAAATTTTACGGTTTCGGCTTTCCAGTTTGTTCCCATAAAGCGGTTGGCACGGTTAATGAGTGCCACGGATTTGTACAGCCCTGTCTCACTTGGCGCAAAACGCTGTCTGCCAAGGTTTGCATTTGTGATAATATCATCATCCCAAAGGCGGACGGAAAGCCCTGCATGCCCGAGCGCTACAAGGCTGTGGTTCATTTCCATAAGGGCTGTCAGCACTTTTGAGCCTGTACCGCCTGCCCCTATAAGGTTGACGTTTATGGGATTTGTGGGGCTAATCAGATACGGGTCTGTAAAATGCATTTTTGTTTTCTTGGTTTTCATGATAATAGGTTTTTAAGTGTTTTATTATTGGCTTTTAATAGTGCGGTTGGAAAATTTCTTCCTGAGAGGACAAGGTCTTTCCAAAGGCTCACACAGTTTGCTTTTACGGGACTTGCCTCGCCCATTAAATGGCTGAAATAACTGTTGAAAAAATAAGCCTCCCATGCCTTTGTGAAGTCTTCGACGCAGGCAGATTCGGTAATGCTGATATTGACTGAACCCATACAGACCCTGCCGTCCTCGTAGATATTGAAAAACGGGGCGCAGTACAGCGGTGTTTTTTCGGTGGGTCTTCTATTGCCCGTTAGCGCAAAGACCCTAAGGCTGTTTTTGTTAGCCTGCCAGACCATGGGCGGGACATACGCTGTTGCGCAGGGAATGCCAAGCGATTCTATAAAATAAAGGCTTCTTTTTTGGGATTTGGTATACCATATCACAGCACTTTTGTCCCTGCTTGGGTTGATGTGCAAAATATTTGTCGGCAGAATCCCGCCCGATTTTAAAAAGGCGGTCTGCTTTTGCTTTTCGGTTACAAGCGCTTTTGCAAGCGCTTCGGCTTCACGCTCTGTGAGCGGATGCGCATTGATGGGCATGCCGTTTTTGTCCATATCGAAATGCTCTACGTAAATATCTTTCTGCGCTCCTTGTGATTCATAAAAAACAAGGGCGGATTTCGGGTGGTAGAGTGTCCCGAAATCTTGGGTTATATCAGTTAAAGTGTTCATCTTGAAATGGTTTGTAGTGATAAAATAATTCGCAGAGGTCGTCCAAAAGGGCAAAGAGCCGGCTTTCAAAATCAAGGCTGTTTTGGGTCAGTTCCTGCCCGTCAAAGGGTTTTATAATGGTAGGCTCATCCATAGAACCGTATTCGTTAAATTCGTTGTTGATGCTCTCTTCAATACTTTCATAGAGCCATCCTTTGGTGTCGGAAATAAAAGAAATATACTTTTCCATGCCGATGCTCTCGGTTTCCGTGTCTTCATCCTCATCCTCTTCGTGTAGGGGTGCATTTCGAAAAATGTTTCCGTTCGGGTAATCGGTGTATATAGCAAAAGCTTTTTTGCCTATATCCAAACACTGCTTATCAAAGGCATCACTGCTTTTAAAAGCGTTCATACGCCTTTCAAAAAAATGCAGGTTCATGGGGCTGGAAATCTTCTGCCCGATACAATCCCCGATAAATTCCGCCCTGTCAAACTCCCGAATGTACCTTTCGTTTTCTTCCCTGTCCTCGTCCTGCTCCGTCCATTCCCTGTGCATTTCATAGAGCCAGTAGAGGTAACTGCCCTGCTCCCTGTAGTATGGAATCCCTGCAATATGGTACAGATAAGAGCAGACCGAAAGGAGCAGGTGCGCATTTTTTTTGCGCTCAGGGTCTTTGAGCATCTGATAAATCGGATGGGTCGGGATATAGTACAGGGTTGTGCCTG
>Ga0307414_10001185_pt1 | contig 13390 bp, 15 predicted proteins | sample DK1Ometagenome_FD_203804 | JGI IMG/M metagenome (GOLD analysis project Ga0307414, IMG submission 203804) | Maize rhizosphere microbial communities from greenhouse at UC Davis, California, United States - DK15-O-3 | ecosystem: Host-associated > Plants > Roots > Rhizosphere > Soil | place: USA... | reverse complement strand
AGGAAGGAGTCTATTTTGCAGATTCACAAGGTTTCAATTATCATTTATCTGCTGGCGTTGCTGGGTATACTAAATGTGCCCTCTCTTTACCAAACGTGCATTATCGTGAATGAAAACACCTTCCTGCGCGATGAGCCTTCGTCGGCCGCGGGAGTCGTCGAAAAGGTGGGAAAAGGGCATAAACTGACGATAATCGGTTCTGTCGACCACTGGGACAGGGTTATCTGGAACAACCGGATCGTTTATATTCGGAAAAGTGATCTTTGGAATATATGACCGCAAACTGGTATCATTTTTGCAGCATTTAAGTTTGTATGTATATTTAGGAGTTAAATTTTTAAATTTAAAATGTATGAAAAAGCCAATGAAACGTTTTTTACTATTAATCGCAGGAGTTTTGATGTTAGGATTTGTAACTTCCTGTAAAGAGGAAGGGCCTCACAAAGATGACATTGTGAAGTTCTCGGCTGTAATCAATAGTAGCCCAACCGTTCCAAAGGCTACATCATCAGCACAAGGCACCGGGGTATTTGAGTACAACAAAAACACGATGGAGCTGAAATACAACATCAATTTCCAAAACATTACACCAAGCTCGGTAACACTTAATGCAGCAAATCCTGCCTGGGAGCGCGGCGGGATCATCAGAGAGTTGGCCAACAAGCCGACAGGTCAAGTGAGCGGTAGTTACAAACTGGAAAATACGGAGCAGCAAACACAGCTCATCCTTGGTATGATGTACGTCAACATCCCTACCGATCTTTATCCGTACGGGGAAATCCGTGGACAGATCATTGCCGACAAATTCGAAGAATAAGCAACAATTCACCATATAAAAAAGGCTTCCAGATCAATCCGAAAGCCTTTTTTATTGCCCTACTTTTTGCCCTTCTTTTTTTGCCTCGATTCGAACTCCTGGATTTCGCGCATCAGCGCGCCAAGGTCGTTGGGACTATCGGTCGTAAATTCGAGCGTCTGGGCGTAATCGCCGGCGCTAAGTTTCACCACGGAAATGGGTTTATCGAGATATTGCTGTATTTCTTCAAGGACCGGCTTTTCTTCTTCGCTGCAAAACGACACCGCGATACCTTTCTGCGTTCCGCGACCGGTACGGCCCACCCGGTGGACGTAATTCTCGGGTTGCTCGGGCAAATCGTAGTTGATCACATAGTCCACACTCGGGATGTCGATACCGCGCGAACTGACGTCCGTTGCAATGAGCACTTTCACGTTGCCTTTCTTGAATTCGCTCATCGCAGTGAAGCGATCGGCTTGCTCTTTATCGCCATGAATCGTCAGGCTTTTGATCTCCATGCGTTCGAGCGCGTTGTATACACGCTCCGCGCGCACCTTCGTACGCACGAACACGAGGATCTTTTTATCGATATTCTGACGGATGACGCGTTCCAGGAAAAAGCGCTTATCGTCCATAGCCACAAAAGCGACCGAGTGGTCGATATTCTTCGCGACGGGGTTTTTCGGAGAAATTTGAATGCGGATCGCATTTCTGACCAGCGAATAGGCTAATTTCTTGATCTTTTCGTCAATAGTTGCTGAGAAAAAAAGCGTCTGCCTTCTTTTGGGTAAATGCTTGATCAAATCCTGGATATCCTTGATGAACCCAAGATCGAGCATATGGTCGGCCTCGTCGAGAATGAGTGTATCGACGCGGTCCAGCTTAATGTGGCCCTGGCTCACCAGGTCGAACATCCGGCCGGGTGTCGAAACGAGCACATCTATCCCCTTTTCGAGTTTGGCGATCTGAGGCCCCTGCTCTACCCCACCGAACACGCTGAATGTCTTCACTTTGGTATGTTTCGAAATGCTCGAAAACACCTCGGCGATCTGAATGGCCAGCTCCCGCGTAGGCACCATCACCACGCATTTGATGCCTTCGGAACGGCTCGACGTTTTCTGTTTGTGCAGCTTATCAATCACCGGGATGGCAAAAGCCGCCGTTTTACCCGTACCCGTCTGCGCAATCGCGAGCACATCTTCCCCCTTCATCACCGCCGGAATGGCCTTAAACTGAATATCCGTAGGTTTTTTGAACCCGGCGGCTTCCAGGCTCCGCTTGATCTCCGCGGCAATGGGGTAATCTTCAAATTTCATAGGCAAATAATGGGGCAGACCGGCGCCGGCCTGCCCTTCGTTTTAATGGGAGTGCAAAGATAACCGGTTATCCGGCAATGCATGAGCTATTACAGGCCCGGCTCGTAAAACCGTAGCCGGTTACGGAGCGAAGCAAGCTCCCTATCGAGGTGTTCGATCCGGCTAAGCAGCCCCTGGATGGCCTCGATCCCTTCCAGATTAATGTCCAGCTCGTGGTGAAGGCGGATAATGCGCTCGATGCGGTTCAGTTGTGGGACCTGCAAAAAGCGGGCATTGTCCACGATCACCGTTTCAATCAGATCATGTTCCTGCAATGATTCTACAAATGCATATTCGACTTCATAGTTTGTGCAGAATACCTCAATAGCAATCAATTGGTCATTTTCCATATCGTTTTCAGGATTTTGACAATTCTGTAAACAATTCCTTTTGCCGCTCGGTCAGATTGGTGGGCACCTTTACGTCAAAAGTCACATAAAGATCGCCGAACTTTCCTTCCTGTTTGTAAACCGGGAACCCCTTCCCTTTCAAACGCACGACGCTCCCATTCTGTGTTTCGGGTTTAATGTGCAGCTTCACTTTCCCACTCAGCGTCTCCACCACCAGCTCGCCGCCCAGGACAGCTGTGTAAAGATCCAGATCTGTTTTCAAATGCAGGTCATTACCCGATCTTCTGAATTTTTCATCGGTGCTGACCGAAAACGTAATGTACAAGTCGCCATTCGGTCCACCATTACTTCCAGGTCCGCCGTGGCCCGGGATTTTAATCGTCTGCCCGTTTTCAACACCTGCCGGCACTGTAATGCGGATATTTTTGCCATTCACGGTTAACGTTTGCTTGTGCGTTTCGTAGGCTTCGCGGAGACCCAGATGGATTTCGGCCTGGTAATCCTGTCCCCGGAAACGCGCCTGGCGCCCCCCGCCAAAACCCGAGCCGAACATCGATTCGAAGAAATCGGAAAACCCTTCGTTGCTGCCGCCGAACCATTGTCCCTCCTGCCCTCCTGCCTGGCTGCGCGCCTGCCGTGCACGCTCGAATTCTTCGCTATGCTGCCAATCCTTGCCGTATTTATCGTATTTCTTTCGCTTTTCCGGGTCGCTGAGCACTTCGTTGGCCTCATTCAGCTCCTGAAACTTCTTTTGTGCCTCCTTATTGTTCGGGTTCAGATCGGGATGGTATTTCCTTGCCAGTTTTCTGTAAGCATTTTTAATGGCCTTATCGTCAGCATTTTTGTCCAGTCCGAGTGTCTGATAATAATCTACAAAAGCCATAAGTATTCAATCTGTTGAAGTGAATAACGGTTTTCAAAAGTCCTCTACTTTTGTGCCAGCATTTTAATGTACAATTCTTCCACTTTCTGACGAGCCCAAGGTGTCTTTCTTAAGAATTTGAGGCTCGATTTCACGCTGGGATCGTGCTGAAAGCTGTTGATATTTACATAATAACCCATTTGTTCCCAGCCATAGTAGTCCACCAGCTCATTTAAAATGGCTTCAAGTGTTTTGCCGTGAAGCGGGTTATTCGGTTGTGATTCCATGCGTACCGTTGAAAAATGTTGCTGTCTGTTTTAAAGTAGATTTCTGTTTATAAATAATTATTATGCAGGTTGAATAGTTCAAAACCTAAAACCTGTCCGATGGATCAGATAAAATGGGGTATTATCGGCTGCGGCAATGTGACCGAGGTCAAAAGCGGCCCTGCGTTCAATAAAGTACCCAACTCTTCGCTGGTAGCGGTCATGCGCCGCGATGGTGCGCTTGCGAAAGACTATGCCGATAGGCACGGCGTGCCCAAATGGTACGACAATGCCGAAGCGCTCATCAACGACCCCGATGTCAACGCGGTCTACATCGCCACGCCGCCTGATGCCCACGAAAGCCTGGCTTTCAAGGCAATGCAGGCCGGGAAGCCGGTTTATATCGAAAAACCCATGGCCCGAAATGCGGCTGAATGCGACCGTATCAATGCCGAAAGCAAGCGGACCGGCATTCCGGTTTTCGTCGCCTACTACCGCCGCGCACTGGATTACTTCCTGAAAGTAAAGGAGTTGATCGACAAAAAGGTTATTGGGGATATTCGTTTCATCGACATTTGCCTCCAATGGCAACCTTATGACGAGGAGGTCGGGGATAATCCAAAACCCCGCTGGCGCGTAAAGCCGGAAATTTCGGGTGGCGGGCATTTCCACGACCTCGCTTCTCACCAGTTCGACCTGCTCGAATTTATTTTCGGGCCCATCAGGCACGTGTCGGGCATTGCGCGCAACCAGGCGCACCTGTACGAGGCCGACGATATTGTAGTAGCCAATTTTGAATTCGAATCGGGCATGTTGGGCAAGGGAAGCTGGTGTTACACGGTGGATAAGGACCAGCGCGAGGATGAAACGCAGATCATCGGTTCCAAGGGCCGTATTACCTTTTCATTTTTCGAAAAATTCGACATCCACGTCGAAACCTCGGAAGGGATCGAGGTCTTCCATGTGCCTTATCCACAGCACGTTCAGCAGCCGCTCATCGAGTCGATCGTAAAGGAATTGCGGGGCGAAGGCAAGAGCCCGAGCAGCGGCGATACAGGCGCGCGGGCGAACCTGATCATGGACAGGATCACCCAAAAGCAATAATTTTCGGCTGAGGGATACAAATGCGCTGGTTATTGTTGTTATTTGAAAGATTACACAACTCTAAAATTCAATAGTCATGGCCAAAGGAAAAAACCTCGACAAAGGAAGCGACAAGAAAGAGGCTACTAAGTCCCTGAAAGAAAAAAGAGCCGATAAAAAGGCCAAAAAGGATGGCAAAAAAGAATATTGACCCATCCGGAACGTCCTTTCCGAATGGCTCCCGCAACGCAACGCAGGAGCCATTTTGCTTTTAATAAGTCTCCTGTTTGTCTTTACTGGCGCAAATACTTGCGCAAGTTTCGGGTTGGCTAGCTGCGGCGCGCAAGCCAAATTTGTATCAACAAATTAAAAAATCCCAATGGACCAGCAAGCTTATAATTACGACAAAATCGCGAAAGCCATCGAATACATCGTGGCGAATGCAAAAGAGCAGCCAACGCTCACTGAGGTGGCCGATGAGGTCAGTATCAGCCAGTTCCATTTCCAGCGCCTGTTTTCGGAATGGGCCGGGGTCAGCCCGAAACGCTTTCTGCAATACATTACCGCTGGCTACCTGAAAGACAAGATCAGGGATTCTACCAACCTGGCCGAACTGGCCGAATCGGCCGGACTATCGAGCCAGAGCCGGGTGTACGATCATTTCACTTCGATTGAAGGCGTTACCCCGCAGGAATACAAAAGTGCCGGCAAAGGACTGGTAATCAGCTATGGATTCCATGAAACGCCTTTCGGAGATTGTTTCATTGCAGCCACCGAGCGGGGCATTTGCGCCATGGCATTCGTGGATGATGCTACCCGTGACTTCCAACTGATCGAACTGGCCCGCAAATGGCATTACGCCACTATCCGCTCCGATCAGCAACTGACCGCCGGGTATGTCCAGCGCATTTTCAGCCCCGCAAAGGAGTCGCTCGAAAAACTTCCCTTACTTGTGCAAGGCACCAATTTTCAACTGAAAGTATGGGAAGCATTGCTCAACATCCCTCAGGGGGCCGTCACCACGTACCAGCAGATCGCGGAACGGATCGGCCATCCGAAAGCGGTCCGCGCCGTGGGTTCGGCCGTGGGCGATAACCCTGTTGCCTACATTATCCCCTGCCACCGTGTGATCCGCAAAGAGGGCGTTTTGGGCGAGTACCGCTGGGGCAGCTTGCGGAAAAAAGCATTGATCGGTTGGGAGGCTGCCCGTCAGGATGAGGAATATTTTGCACAGAAACAAGCGGTTTTGAAATAGCACAATAAATATAAATTGTCACTATAATGAACTGTATGACAACTTAATAGAACTCGCACAATGCAATTTTTCCGTGTTGGACTGATTATGGATGAACAGCTTCCAAACTATCAACCAAAAATCAAAACATCAACATGAAAAAGAAACTAATCCTATCGCTGGCAGTTCTCGCCCTTATCGTAACGGCGACGTCGGCAAGCTTTGCGCAGTTCTCGCTGGGATTACAGGGGGGAGTAGCCAAGTCGAATGTAGAAGATTCCAAGACAGTGGCAGGTGGTGGTGTTAACCTTCGTGTATTTGCTTCACCGCAATTTGCGATTGGCGTTGCCGGTAAAATTTACGCAGACGGAAGCGATTACAATGTGGCAGGACAAACGCTGACCACCACCGGAACGCTTACCCCCGTAACAGGTACGCTGGACTATTTTTTCACCGACGGTGCGATCCGCCCCTATATCGGTGGCGACGCGGGTGTGTATTTCTCCAAATACAAAGCTAAATGGAATGGAGAAACAGTCCTGGAATCATCCAAACACAGCAATTTTGGTACGGCGCCGAGGGCCGGTGTGGTATTCGCATTCGGAAACCTGGGTATTCAGGTAGAAGGTATTTACCACTTCGTATTTGGTAACAAAAACCACAGTTCCGAAACCGGCAGCGTGGATAATATAGACTTTGAATCCACCTCCAAATTCGGTGGCGTAAATGTCGGTCTTATATTTGGGCTGGGCGGCAAGTAAAATTCCTGCAAAGCATTAAAAACCCAAACGCGCCACATCGGCGCGTTTTTTTGTTGTAATGGAATCCCGCATTAACTTGCCCGCTCATTTACCCGCTTCCCATTGGCAGAACCATTATCATTTACGGAACAACTTTGCAACTGGCTGAAATCCATCTCGTTCCAATGCCTGATTGGCCTTGAACCGGACTTCCCACTGCCGGTTCTGGAAATAACCAACGGGAACGATGCGGCCATGAAAATCATTCCGATAGAACTTGGTACCTGGCAGAAATCGCGTCACGAGAGCATGCCCAACCGGTTAAGCGAACGTTTGGAAACCCTTCGACTGCAAGGATTCCAGGCCGTGGTGATCTGGGAGGATTACTGGCTGGCCAGAAAAAGCATTGTACAATCCCGGTTGGCTGCAATGCTGGGCATATCAGCCAAAATCCCCGCGCGCCTGACGCTCGCACGAAGGGTCGACAATGCAGCGACGGCGCAGTTCCTGCAAGCCAATCACCTGAATGGCAGTACAGTATCTAAATTTCGTTACGGTCTTTTTCTACCAAAACGATATTATCGCGTGTTACCTGACGATTTCGCATTTGAGGCGTCGGCGGACGAGTTGTTGGTCGCTGTCGCTACTTTCAGCAATGCACGTATTTTCACACAGAACGGCGAGCCGTTCCGCTCCCACGAATTGATCCGTTTTGCCAGTTTGACCGGAACAAATGTGGTCGGTGCACTGGATAAGTTGCTGAATGCATTCATCCGCGAAAAATCACCGGACGATATCATGACCTACGCCGACCTGGAATGGTCAGACGGACGGAGCTACAAACGGCTCGGATTCGAAGAAAGAGGCAGCATACCACCCCAAAAAGCTTACGTGGAGGCGGCTACTATGCTTCGGACACGCAAACAGCCTGAGCGCGCCCATTCCGAAGATCGCACACTAGCAGAATATTTAACAGTGAACAATTTGGGCAGTATCAAATACGTCAGGACCATTAAATCTTCCCAAACTGATGAGCGCTAACACACCGCTACTGGTCATTCTGGGCCCTACCGCCTCCGGGAAAACGCACCTGGCCACGCGTGTAGCGCACGAGATCGGCGGCGAGATCATCAGCGCCGATTCGCGGCAGGTTTACCGGCAAATGGACATCGGCACGGGCAAAGACCTGGAAGAGTATGTCGTGAATGGGGACAATATCCCCTACCATTTGATAAATATCCTTGATGCCGGCGAGAAATATAATGTGAATGATTTCCAAAACGATTTTGCCCGTTCATACCAGGAAATAATGGCCGCCGATCATATTCCGGTCGTCTGCGGCGGGACGGGTTTCTATATATATGCATTGCTGAAAGGCCACGCCAACGACACGGTGCCGGTAAACGGGGCGCTTCGGGCCGAACTGGAAATGCTTTCGAACGAACAGCTGCTGGCAAGATTTCATGCCTCCCAATCCCGCTATCATGCATTGGCGGACGTTTCAACCCGCAAAAGACTAATCCGTGCGTTGGAAATAGCCACATTTCTGAACGAGCATCCCGAAATTGAAATAGACTTTGGCATTGAGTCGGCTGTTTATCCGGCACTTATATTCGGTCTTGATCCGCCGGTCGAAACCCGTCGGGAACGCATTAGCCAGAGACTCACGACCAGGTTAAAGCAAGGTTTAATAGAAGAGGTACAAAATCTTTTAAATCAAGGGATTACCTCTGAATCATTAATCTATTATGGTTTGGAATACAAATACGTGACCCTGTACCTTACCGGCGCAATGACCTTCGGCGAAATGCATTCAAAGCTCGAAACAGAGATACACCGCTTCGCCAAGCGGCAGATGACTTTTTTCAGGAAAATGGAAAAGGACGGACTGAAAATCAACTGGATACCTGACGAATGGACAGAGGCCGAGAAAATCCGTTTTATAATTGAGCATTACGGGGAATTTAAAAGCGGCAATGCAAGTAATGTGTAAGTGTACATCAATCAAAAAAACGTCAGTAAAATAAATGAATCGTAAATGGAGTAGCCTGTTGTTACTGCTGGTGCTCAGTGTCACGGATGCATACCTACTTGCGCATCCGAATCTGATCGGGAAAATCGGAGTATTGGTGTACAAGCACCATTATATCCGCAATTTCCCAAGGGCGCTGCTCACAGTCGTGATCGTGGTGGGTATATCGCTGGCGGTTTGTGAGCTGGTTTACCGGTTTACCCGAAAGAAGACGGCTATTTTCAGCTATCTGGCCCTGACGGGCATTGCGGTGTTCTGGTTTATGTATGTGTTTGTAACGTTTTCATCATTCTCCTACCGGATTACAGGTAAGGCATTCATTTACGGTGCGCATTTATTGCCGGTTATATTGACCGGGCTGAATCTCAGATATCTCTTCAAACGGATACTCGTCAAAGAGCCGGTTAACAATACCTTAACAGACGAAAAAAGCGGCCCGGAAGTGGCCTAGGAGGCTATTGAAACATAAACTGTTGTACAAACAGGGCGAAACAGTAGAATATTCTCATAAATACTTCAAATTGTGAAATATTATTGTTTCCGTCTTGAATTTTCACAAATAAACCACGGATAATAATAGAAAGTACGCGGTTTTTTAGGATATTGCGGCTTGTGTCGGACCGGGAAATGGTTAAACCCGAAGCCATTTAACACAAAATTAATTTGTTGGGCAAGTAAATCGCTGTTAACGAAAAACTTTGGCTTGAATTGACCGATTGGCCTGCCTTGTCATTAACCCTTTTAATTTTATTCTTATTTCTATGTCCCAAATAGCTGAATTGACCCTTGAAGGTAAAAAGTACGAGTTCCCGGTAATTGAAGGAAGTGAGCAGGAAAAGGCGATAGATATTTCCAAATTACGTGACCAGACAGGGTATATTACGATTGATCCAGGTTACAAGAATACCGGTGCGACCAAAAGCGCCATTACATTTCTGGATGGAGAAGAAGGCGTTCTGAATTACAGAGGTTACTCGATCGAGGACCTGGCCGAAAAATCTTCCTTCCTTGAAGTTGCATACCTACTCATTTACGGAGAGCTTCCTACCGAAAAACAATTCGCTGAATTTGAACATGAAATCCGCACGCATACGCTCGTAAACGAGGATATGCGCAAGATTTTTGAAGGTTTCCCGGTGAATGCGCACCCGATGGGCGTGCTTTCGTCGCTGGTAAGTGCGATGAGTGCGTTCTATCCGGACGCTAACGCTCAGAATTCCGAGGAAGCGACGCAGTTGCACATTATCCGCCTGCTCTCGAAACTGCCTACGATCGCAACCTGGTCGTACAAAAAATCACAGGGACACCCGGTAAATTACCCACAGAACGACCTCGATTACTGCTCGAACTTCCTGAACATGATGTTTTCGCTGCCCGTAGCGAAATATAATGTAGACCCGGTTGTTTCGGCAGCATTGAATAAACTGCTGATCCTGCACGCCGACCACGAGCAAAACTGCTCTACATCGACGGTAAGACTGGTAGGCTCATCACACGCCAACATTTTCTCATCGATTTCCTCGGGCATCAGCGCATTGTGGGGCCCACTTCACGGCGGCGCCAATCAGGAAGTGATCGAAATGCTCGAAGCGATTAAAGCTGACGGCGGCGATACCCAGAAATACATCAATATGGCCAAAGACAAGAGCAGCGGCTTCCGTCTGTTCGGTTTCGGTCACCGTGTTTACAAAAACTTCGACCCGCGGGCGCGCATCATCAAAAAGGCGGCAGACGATGTGCTGAACAAGCTCGGCATCAACGATCCGGTTCTTGAAATTGCCCAGAAACTTGAAAAAGCAGCTTTGGAAGACGAATATTTCGTACAACGCAAGCTTTATCCAAACGTCGACTTCTATTCAGGTATCATTTACCGCGCCTTGGGAATCCCGACCAACATGTTTACAGTAATGTTTGCAATCGGCCGTCTGCCGGGATGGATCGCGCAATGGAAAGAAATGCGTGTAAACAAAGAGCCAATCGGCCGCCCGCGCCAGATCTACACCGGAGCGCCGAAACGCGAATTCGTTCCGATGAGCGAAAGAAAATAAGTCTAGAGTATAGAGTTCAGAGATTAGAGTTCAGGGTTAAGAGTTGAAAGTAAGATTAGACTTTCAACTCTTAACTTTGAACTCTAAACTTTTTTACGGCGAAAGCCGCTCTATCTTCCAGTTGCCGTCATCCTGTCTCGTATACGCCAACCGGTCGTGCAGCCGACTGGGCCTCCCCTGCCAGAATTCGATGTAGTCCGGCACTACGCGGTAACCACCCCAATGCGGTGGACGGGGAACCGGCTGATCTTCAAAGCGGGCTTCCAATGCTTTTGTTTTTTCTTCCAGGAACTCGCGGTTAGGGATTATGCCGCTCTGGTCCGAAGCCCAGGCGCCGATCTGGCTTCCCCGCGGCCGCACGGCGAAGTATTCGCTTGATTCCGTCTCGGAAGTTTTTTCGATCTTTCCTTCGATACGAACCTGTCTTTCAAGCTCTTTCCAAAAAAATGTCAGTGCAACCTGCGGATTTTCATCGATCTCCCGACCCTTCTTGCTGTCGTAGTTGGTGAAGAACGAAAAGCCCCTGTCGTCGAGATCTTTCAGGAGCACGATCCGACCTGTCGGGCGGCCTTCCGACACCGTGCTGAGCAGCATCGCATTCGCCTCGGTAATATCTGCTTCACGCACTTCATCAAACCATAACCTGAACTGTTTCAGCGGGTCAGCATCGATATCGGCTTCCAGCAACCCCCTGAGTTGGTAATCGTAACGGATATTTGCAATGTTATGATCCATTGGATACTAATATGTTCAATGTTGGGATGCCAAAAGTAGCCATTTCAGAGGAAAGATTATTAGATTTGTAATCTATAAGAGACCGTACGTACGAAACAAGAATCACGATGGCACAAGAACAACAAGAAGGGGTCAAAAGCGAAGAGCAGGACGACCTGGCACCCAAAACGATTGATACCCTTGAAATTGATCTTAACAACGAGTTGACGGAGGAGCACGAGGAGGAAACGCCTGATGTGGATTACAGCCAATTATCTAAGGAACAACTGGTTAACTTGTTAGAAAACGAACTGGCAGCTATCCGTGGCGAAGCTGCAACTGCCGCTCAGCTGAAAAAAGCGGAAGCTGTTGCCAAGGGAGTCCGTACGGTGGTAGATCAGATCAAACAAAAAGACCGTGAAGCTGCGCTGAAAACGTTTGTGGAAGAAACAGGCGGTGAAGACGGCTTCGAATACAAATACGACGCGGATACGCAGAAAATAGACTCGCTGAGCCGGGAAATCCGCGGCCTCAAAAATGCCTTCTACCAAAGCCAGGAGAAGGAAAAAGAGAAAAATTTCAACGTTAAAACCGCACTTCTCGGTCGCCTGCGCGGGCTCGTAGACGAGGAAGGTACGCGTGAAACGGATGCGAGCGGACTGAAATCGAGCTGGGAAGAATTCAAGAAGATCCAGGAAGAATGGAAAGCCGCAGGAAACGTCGCATCGCCGCATAACGGCACACTTTGGGCAACTTATAATGCGTTGATCGATCGCTATTTCAGCAACCGCAATATTTACTTCGAACTGAAAGAACTGGATCGCCGCCGCAATGCCGAACTGAAAGCAGAGTTGTGTGAGAAAGTAGAAGAGCTGGGTAAATCGCTGGAAAGCCGTCCAATGACGCGCGAGATCCTCAACGATGCCAATCATATTTTCGAGGAGTATAAACACCTCGGCCCTGCTCCGAAAGAAGACCAGGAAAAATTGTGGCAGCGTTTCAAAGAGGCACTCGATGTGCTCTATGACGCGCAACGCGGCCAGTTTGCCGAGCAGAAGAAATCGATGCAGGAGAACTACGAACAGAAGCTGAAAATCTACGAAGCGATCGTTCCCTTCACCTCTTACAATTCGGGAAGCATTAAGGAATGGAACGCCAAAACGAAAGATATTATGGCGTTCCAGGACCAATGGGTGGCCCTGAAAGGCATTATGCCGCGCGAGGAAGGCAAAGAACTCAGTAAGAAGTTCTGGGCTGCGCTGAAAACGTTTTTCAACAACAAAGGCGAATTCTTCCGTCAGTTGGAATCCAAACGCGAGCAAAACCTTGAACTAAAAAACCAGCTCTGCGAAGAAGCGGAGTCGGTTTTGGCCGCAGGCGAAGACAATCCTTCCACCACGCAGAAGGTAATCGAATTGCAAAAGAAATGGAAAGGCATCGGCCAGGTTCCGGAGAAATTCAAAGACACCATTTACGACCGCTTCAAAAAAGCCTGCGACGCATACTTCGACCAGAAACGCGCCAAAAACCGTGAAGTGGAAGAAGAATTCGAACACAACCTGAAACTGAAAACCGACCTCATCGAACGCATTGAGGCCGCAGCGAAGGACAAAGACGAATCTTCCCTCAATTTATTGAGCGCATTCAAGTCTGAATGGTCGTCGATAGGTTTTGTACCCAAGAAGGACATGCAATCCATTCAGAAGCGTTATATCGCGGCAATCAATACCTATGTAAGTGCGATCGGCCAGCTCTCGACGAAAGAGAAGGAACAAGCGGTACTTGAAAGCGAAGTGGAACTGGTACGTGACGGCGAAAGCAGCCGCAACCTCTACCGCAAGGAAAACGACATTCGCCGCAAGATCACGCAGCTTGAAAACGACATCTCACTTTGGCAGAATAACATCGAA
>Ga0307414_10001184_pt1 | contig 13397 bp, 12 predicted proteins | sample DK1Ometagenome_FD_203804 | JGI IMG/M metagenome (GOLD analysis project Ga0307414, IMG submission 203804) | Maize rhizosphere microbial communities from greenhouse at UC Davis, California, United States - DK15-O-3 | ecosystem: Host-associated > Plants > Roots > Rhizosphere > Soil | place: USA... | reverse complement strand
CGCGGCGTCGGCTCCACGGAGAACTTCAAGATCATCTACGACTTCGCCGACAAGCTCGGCGCCGCGGTCGGCGCCTCGCGCGCCGCGGTCGATGCGGGCTATTGCCCGAACGAGATGCAGGTGGGCCAGACCGGCAAGATCATCGCCCCGGAGCTATATGTCGCGATCGGCATCAGCGGCGCCATCCAGCACCTGACCGGGATCAAGGATGCCGGCACGATTGTGGCGATCAACAAGGATGCGGATGCGGCGATTTTCGAAGTGGCAGATATCGGCTTGGTGGGGGATTTGTTCAAGGTGCTCCCCGAACTTGAAGGCGCACTGTGAGTTCATTGAACAAGGGAAGCTCGATGAAACGCCAGCGAAAAGTGATGGTGGTTTTCGGCACACGCCCGGAAGCCATCAAGATGGCACCGCTTGTACATGCTCTGGACGCACATCCCGAACTCCAGCCTTTGGTAGTGGTAACCGCCCAACACCGGCAAATGCTTGACCAGGTGCTTGAGATATTCGGAATCACACCCGACGCCGACCTTGATCTTATGCAACACGGTCAAACTCTGCCAGATCTGACCGCCCGGATTGTGCAGGCAGTGACCCCGGTGATCTCTCGTCTCCAGCCTGACATAGTGCTTGTGCATGGCGACACATCGACTACGCTTTCAACAGCATTGGCCGCTTTCTATGCCAGGGTACCGGTCGGGCATGTCGAAGCGGGGCTACGCACCGGCGACATGCAGGCACCTTGGCCGGAGGAGATGAACCGCCGTCTCACCTCTCCGTTGTGCAAGCTTCATTTCGCGCCCACCGCCGGCTCGCAAGCGAACCTGCTGCGAGAGGGGGTCAATCCAGAGAGCATCCATATAACTGGCAACACGGTCATTGATGCCCTTCTGCAGGTCGATGCACGACTGAGGTCCGATCCCGCGCTCGGCACTGCGATGCGAAGTCGGTTCCCGTTCCTGGATCCAGAGAAGCGGCTAGTACTGGTCACCGGACATCGTCGAGAGAACTTCGGCGCCGGATTTGAGCGCATCTGCGAAGCATTGGCAAACATTGCCCGGCGAGACGATGTTCAGGTCGTCTATCCAGTGCACCTGAATCCGAATGTCCAAGAGCCCGTGCGCAGGCATCTGTCTGACCTCACCAACGTCCACCTAATTCAACCTCAGGACTATCTTCCGTTCGTATATTTGATGCAACAGGCTCACGTCATTCTCACTGACTCCGGCGGAGTTCAGGAGGAAGCACCTTCTCTCGGCAAGCCGGTCCTCGTGATGCGGGACACCACCGAGCGGCCCGAGGCTGTCGATGCAGGAACTGTGCGCCTGGTTGGTACGGACGCTAGCCGAATCATCGAGGAAATCGAACGCCTTCTAGATGATCCGGATGAGTACGCGCGCATGTCCGAGGCACATAATCCGTATGGGGACGGCAGCGCATGCGGTCGAATTGCCGCAGCCATCGCCGCAGCGATCTAGTTACGCTTCGACCTTTTCATTTGAAAAACTCCCATGCTGCTTCAATCAGCGCATTCTGAACTCACTGCCGGTCTCATTCCATGAATGATCTTCCTGATGTCACTATCCCTGTCAATGACCTCAAGCGGTACGCATCAGAAACTGCGTCGGAATTGTCCACGTTAGCCGCAAGAGTACTACGTAGTGGGCACTATGTCCTGGGGCCTTGCGTCCAGGAATTCGAGCGGGCTTTTGCTGATTACTGCGGCGTCAGACATTCCATCGGTGTCGCAAACGGTACCGATGCACTCGAACTTTCACTCCGCGCAATCGGCGTGAGACCTGCCGATAAGGTTCTCGTGGCTGCGAATGCAGCGATGTATGGGACGACGAGTGTCCTTGCCATTGGTGCCGAACCGCTATTTTCTGACGTGGACGAGCGAACGGGCCTGCTAACCAGAGAAACGATAGAGCGATGTCTTGGTACCTCCGCGGCCAAGCCCCGCGCCATAATTGTCACGCACCTTTACGGTCGTTTGGCTTTAATCGAGGATATCGTGGATCTCGCCCGCAGTCTCGAGATCGCGGTCATTGAAGATTGTGCCCAAGCGCATGGCGCCACTCGTGATGGGCGGAAGGCGGGTTCTTTCGGCGACGTCGCGGCGTTCAGCTTTTATCCGACAAAGAACCTGGGCGCGATCGGTGACGGCGGGGCGCTGGCTTGCAATGACGATGCGGTGGCCGCGCGCGCGCGGCAGCTGCGTCAGTACGGCTGGACGAGCAAGTACGAGAACACGATCTTAGGTGGTCGAAACAGCCGCCTCGACGAAATCCAGGCCGCTTTCCTCTGCCATCTTCTGATCGACTTGGACCGGCGCAACGGGCGGCGTATGTCGATCGCAGCGCGCTATTCACGTGAGATCACTCACCCGGGTATCGAAGTTCCAGTCCTCGCGGGGACGGAGTTCGTTGCCCACCTTTTCGTGGTCAAGTGTGAGCGACGTGACGAGCTAGCAACACATCTCCGGATGAGCGGCATAGCCACGGATATCCATTACCCAGTGCCAGATCATCGACAGCAAGTACACGGGGGGAGGTTCTCCGACGTTTCCCTGCCCGTGACAGAACACTTGTGCTCCCAAGTTCTCACGTTGCCGTGCTTCCCAGAGCTGCGCGAGGACGAAGTGGCACAGGTCATATTGGCTTGTAACAACTGGAATAGCGAACTGAGCCGGTCATGACTGACAAGGAAAACCCGAATCGCTTTTCCGCTCTCGGCTTCGAGGACTTCCGACGACTCGCCGCAGACAACAGCCTGAGCGCCTACGAGAAAATTGGGTTCCCCGATTCCTACCGGGCCGGACGAGAACCGGCGATCTTCGCCGATATCCTCCGCAAGCTCCCCCCCTTGAATCGTTCGGGAGCACGGGTGCTCGATATCGGCCCCGGGTGCAGTGATGTCCCGCGCCTCCTCATTGAGCACTGCCAGCAACATTCGCAGGAACTTCACTTGGTGGATTCCCAGGAGATGCTCGACCAACTACCCCACCCCGAAGGCGTTCACAAGACTGCTGCGTTCTATCCAGAATGCCCGGCCCTTATCGAGTTGCTCACTGAGAAGACTGACGCCATCATCCTGTATTCGGTCCTGCAATATATCTTCGTTGACACCAATCTCTGGAAATTCCTGGACACCACGCTCGCGCTTCTGGCACCTGGCGGAACTCTCTTGCTCGGAGATATCCCAAATATCTCCATGCGCAAGCGATTCTTCGCCAGCCCGACGGGGAAGCAGTTCCACCGGGACTTTACAGGCCGGGGGGAAGATCCGGAAGTCTCCTATAACGGACTTGAGCCGGGCCATATAGACGACTCCGTCGTTTTTGCCATATTGCAACGCTCCCGCGCGGCAGGTTTCCATGGTTTTGTGCTGCCACAACCCCCAGAGCTCCCGCTTGCCAATCGCCGCGAAGACATCGTCATTGTCCGGCCCTGAGAGGAAATCAGCGATGAAGACCCGCAATCTGATCATCATCGGCGACAGTGCTTTCGCCGAAGTTGCCTACGAGTACTTTACCCACGATTCACCTTACCGCGTGGTCGCTTTCGCTGTTGAACGGGAGTTCCTCACGCGTGAAATGCTGTTTGACATTCCGGTCGTCCCGTTCGAAGAGATCAATGAGCGATTCGATAACGACACGCATGATTTTTACGCGGCCCTCGTCTACACCCAAATGAACCGTCTCCGAACCCGTTTATACAACGAGGCAAAAAACAAGGGTTTCAAGCCCGCGTCGTACATCAGCTCTCGCGCCTTTGTCTGGCCAAATGTGGAATTGGGAGAGCACTGCTTCATCTTTGAAGACAACACTGTACAGCCGTTTGTCCGCATTGGCTCCAACGTCGTTCTGTGGAGCGGCAACCACGTCGGTCACCATTCAGTGGTCAGGGACAACTGCTTTATTTCCTCCCACGTGGTGGTTTCGGGATTCTGCACCGTCGGCGCCAACTGTTTCATTGGGGTCAACGCCACGTTCGGCAACAATCTCACGGTCGGGGATGATTGCTTGATTGGTTCCGGGGCGCTAATCGCTCGTGATGTTCCGGACGATACCTTGGTAAAGGGAACCCTCGGTACCGGTTCAACCGGGGTACGCGAGCGGTTTGGGATAGGTAACCTAGCGTGAAGTGGAGGAAACTGGGACTGCTTGGTCCGGCTCCGCAATCTCACGAGTGGTGCGCCTCGCATGCAATGCTGCCAATTCCCGTGGATCGCCCTGATCAGGGCATCATTCGTACTTATGTGACGTTCTGCGATAGCAACGGCATAGGACGCCCGGGCTATATGGACTTAGACCGTGAAACGTTCGCCGTTCGGCGGATGTCAGCCGCGCCGCTGTTAGACATTGGCGAGCCCGGCACCTTTGACGAAAACGGTGTGCTCCCTACCAGCATTGTTTCGCTGGATGACCGCCACGTGCTCATGTACTACGTAGGCTACGAATTAGGCACCCGTATACGCTATCGCATGTTGACCGGCCTGGCAATTAGCGAGGACGGTGGGGAGACGTTCAAACGACACACAACCGTTCCGATTCTTGAACGATCTCCCACTGAAATGTATTTCCGCTGCGGCACTTACGTCATGTGGACTGGTGAAAAGTTCCGGATGTGGTATATCGCCGGCAATGGCTGGGTGCTGATTAACGGCAAGCAACTGCCGGAATACCGAATTAAGTATCTGGAGTCCAAAGATGGTTCGTGCTGGAGCCCCGAAGGGGAGCTCGTTCTGGATATGTCTCGCAAGGATGAACACGGATTTGGACGGCCTTGGGTGGTAACGACGACTACTGGGCTGCGCATGTACTATTCGGTCCGACGACGATCACTTGCAGCCTACCGTTTGGGATATGCCGACTCGATCGATGGTGTGGCATGGGACCGTAAGGACGAGCAGCTCGGGCTGGATGTTGGACCGGATAGCTATGACGACCAAGCGATCATGTATGCGGCGACTATCAACCTTAATGGTTACACATACTGTTTCTACAATGGTAACGACTTCGGCCGAGACGGCTTTGCGATTGCAGTTAGAGAAGACGCATGATAGTTCATCGGTACAGTCCCGATATGGCGGCGCTATGGAACGAATTCGTCGCATGCAGTCGTAACGGTACATTCCTGCTCGATCGTCGCTACATGGATTATCATTGCGACCGATTCGCGGATCACTCCCTGATGATTCACGACGACGCAGGCCGTCTTGTAGCTCTGCTCCCTAGCAACGAAGTCGGTAGCACCCTCAATAGCCACGCGGGCCTGACTTACGGTGGGTTGATACTGGATGCAAAGTCGGGTTCTGTTGCCGTGCTTAACATGCTGGGGGGAGTCCGCGATTATATGCGGGACAATGGCTTCTCACGTCTGTTGTACAAGACCATCCCCTCAATATATCACCGACAGCCGGCGGAGGAGGATCGCTACGCGCTGTTCCGTATGGGAGCGAGATTAAGTCGGCGAGATGTACTGTCGGTGGTGCCCCGGGAGGATCGTATTCGATATCAGGATCGGCGCTCACGCGGCATCAAATCCGCTCTTAAGGCTGGCGTGCGAGTAGCGGAGTCTCTCGCTTACCCCGCATTCTGGAAGATATTGGAGGACAACCTTGCTGCACGCTACGGGGTGGCGCCAGTTCATTCACTGAATGAGATGCAGCTACTTCAAGCTCAGTTTCCAGATTCCATCCGCCTCTTCCTCGCCTTCGCCGACCAGAGCCCTCTCGCAGGCGCGGTAGTTTATGAGTCTAGCAGAGTTGCGCATGTGCAGTATATTTCGACTTCGGACGCAGGCAGGTCGGTTCATGCTTTGGATGCAGTATTCGATCACCTGCTGAAGCATGTTTACACGGACAAGAGTTACTTCGACTTCGGAATCTCCAACGAGGATGGCGGGCGTATTCTCAATAACGGCTTGGTCGAGCAGAAGGAAGGTTTCGGCGCGAGAACCGTTGTCCACGACCATTATGAGCTGGAGTGCTGATCCAGATGGCCATGAACACTATTTCAGTTGTGGTCCCTGTTTACCACAACGCGCAGTCATTGTCCCGGCTATTCGAGCAGTTGCTCGAAGTCGAATCTCAGCTCTTGGAACGGTTCGACACGTCACTCCAGCTAATCTTCGTCAACGACGGCTCGACGGATGGATCGCAGGAAGCTCTCTTGGAGATCAAGGCGACTCGTCCGAGCACGACGGTGGTCAAACTATCACGCAACTTTGGAGCGGTGCATGCATCGCGCACTGGGTTCCGGTTCGTGAACGGCGACGCGTTCGTGATATTGGCCGCCGACCTGCAAGACCCTCCCGCCCTACTTCTGGAGATGGTGCCCAGATGGCGGGCGGGAAGCAAATTTGTGATCGCGGTCCGTGCCTCTCGTGAGGACCCCATCTTTTCTCGAATCTATTCTTGGGCCTATTATAAACTGCTTCGTTTTCTGGTCGTTCCCGGATATCCCGAAGGTGGCTTCGATATTGCATTGATGGACCGGTCTATGCTGGAGCCCATGCGCAACTGTTCCAAGAACGCGTTCACCCCGCTTTTAGCTTACTGGCTGGGCTACCAGCCTGAAGTTGTCCATTATCACCGACCCAAGCGCGAGCATGGAAAGTCGGGTTGGACCTTCGGGAAGAAAATGAAAGCGTTCCTTGATGTGATGCTTGGCTTCTCGGTCACACCCATCCGCTTGATTTCCACAGTGGGCGCATTCGTAGCTGGTGCAAGTTTCTGCTACGGGATCCTGGTTGCGGTGAACGCGCTCTTCGGTAACATCCCTATTTCGGGGTTCGCCAGCCTGGTCACGTTAATTACTTTTCTGCTGGGCCTAATAATAATCATGCTAGGTATTATCGGTGAGTATCTTTGGAGGATATTTGACGAAGTCAACCGCCGTCCCGAGGCCGTTATAGATGAAGTTCATTAGCCGTGAAGCCGTCCGGTTCCTGCTGGCGGGAATGCTCAATACCGCCATCGGCTACCTCATCTATCTCTTCGCCCTGCAGTTCATGCCGTATCGGCGCGCCTACTCTGTGGCATACGTGCTCAGCATTCTGATCTCATACTCCCTGAATACGCTCTTCGTTTTCAAGGAGCCATGGAGTTGGCAAAAGCTGGCTTCGTTTCCGTTGGTTTACGTCGTCCAGTACGTTGCCGGTTTGGTAGTGCTGTCTGCCTTGGTGGTGTACCTGAATGTCTGGGAAGAGATCGCCCCACTTCTGGTGGTAGGCGTCACCCTGCCACTTACTTTCTTCGCGAGCCGTTATATCATCAAATGGAAGAAAACATGAGTTGGGCCAACGTAGACTCCTGCATCGTCTCCGACCTCCCGAAGATGACGGACGCCCGAGGCAACCTCACGTTTGTTGAAGGCGGGGTGCACGTACCATTTTCCATCCACCGGCTTTTCTATCTCTATGACATCCCCACCGAGGAAAGCCGGGGAGCGCATGCGCATCGGGAATTGCACCAGTTTCTGATCTGCCTCTCCGGCAGCTTTGACGTAGCACTCGACGATGGCACCAACAGCCGTCAGGTACACCTGAATCGCCCTTGGAAAGGTCTTCATGTGCCGCCGATGATCTGGGCAGCTGAGATTAATTTCGATCCCGGATCAGTTTGTCTGGTCTTGGCATCAGATGTTTATCACGAACATGATTATATCCGCGACTATCGTGAGTTCCTTGACGTGCGCCGCGCTCAGGGAAAATGACTAATTAAATCATGGTTGCTTTTGGAGTCGCGGGAAGATAATCTCGACTCGAGAGGCTTTCTGCCACGACTCCGCGCTATTGGTTACTCGACTGACCAACCTGAATTCGAGGGGCGAACAGTCGGCCCGGGCAGACCAGGGAAGTTCAAAATACAAGGGGGCATTGGCTGCTGGCAAATCCAGCGTCCAGAGCGGGGCACCATCCTTGCGGACTTCCAAGGAAAACACTCCTGCGACTTCCAGTCTCTTGTACGGTGTCGACACATAGAAGGAGAGTGTGCTCGCTTGGTCCGCACAGACGGCTCGCGTGGCGGCGGCAAAGTCCCCGTCAGTGAGCGGAAGCTTGGGAAGCTCCAGCGATAGGGCCAAAGCTCCGAAGCTCGTTTGCCCTTTTGGAGCGCGCGAGGCGTGTTCGAATGCCAGAGTCGCTTGGTTTTGGCGACTGCTCAGGATCGGACCAACGTCTTCGGTGGAACTTTGTTGATGCACTTCGTACAACCACCCGGTGATGATTCTCCCGTCTTCATAGGTGTAAAAACTCGCAAGCGCGGCCCACCCGATGGAAGCGCCCGCTACGATCGAGAAAACCTGCGTCAGAATGGGCACCGGGTTGGAGTTCACCGGCACTAGCGGTAGGTTGAACGGTCTTTTCATGATGCAGTGCCGGTCCTTCTGCCCTGCTCAAAGAGCCCATTTGCCACAAGCATGGAAGCAGTCATCCACATGAAGAATGCGTAACGGGGTTGCAGTTCGGACAAGGTGCAGAAAACGATGAGCATCCCTCCCGAGAAGAAGACCATGGTGGCGGTTACCGGAAAGATCGTTTGTTTGGCACGAGACAATAGGTAAGTGCCTGAGCACGCACCGAGACCGAATACCAGCAGCGAGGATAGGAGTATCAGGACTGCTATAACCTGGCCACGGGACGGCGGAACCTCTGAAATATAGAAGTACTGCTGTGATCCTGGGCGCGATAGGGCTGCCAAGCGGCTGACCACGTTTGAGACTCTTCGTGCAGGATGCTCTGCCGAATCGGTAAGGAATACGGATCGGGCGAGCAACGCCGCATCCGTGTTGTCCACAGACTCTGGATCAATGAACGTTTCCCGCATTGCGAGGCCAAAGTCGAATCTACCGGTGGAAAAGGAGCCAGAAAACCCGACAAGCCTTGCAACATTCATTTTGCTCTGCTGACCAGGAGGGGATTTTGCTCCTGCCACTCCGAGGAGCCCCATGCTGATCCCGTAAAACACGAACAAGATTACGAGGGTTAATGCCGACACCATCTTACGCTCCCGATGCAGCCCCACCCAAAGCAACGTAATGGCAGTGGCCAGTAGAAAAATGACACCGACTTCGCGCTGTAGTTGCGCGAGCGCCAGCAGCGCACCCAGTGGAGCCGCAAGCGCCAAGAGCCAAGGCCGCGTGGTCGCGTCGCCCACCGCGCCATACAACTCGGCAGCCACCCACAGCCCCAGCGAGATGAACAAGAGCCCCCAGAGGTCATGTGTTGGTATTCCGATCGCCATCACCGGCTCGAAACAACACAACCAACTGAGCGCGAACGCCTGCGCTGGGAGATGCGAGCGCGAGGTTCGCATCGCCATGTAGCCGACTAACCCAATGACCATGAATATAGTGGAGTTGGCGAACTCCATCGCCGCGGCGGACGCGCCGAATACCTCCACGACAGGGTAGGCCACGAACAACGCGCGTTGTCCAATGATGCCCTTTACCGGAAGAGGATCGGTTTCGGCCATACGACTTGCAGCTTGCCACATCCGGCCAAAATCACTTACGTAAGCGGGATCCACAGACCACGCGTAAGCACCGCATACGCATGCCGAAAAAAGCAAGTAGAACACCATGAACGGAACCAGCGAAAACGGCTGCCCGCGGCGCCACAGCCAGTAGAGCCCGCCCGCGGGAACACTAAGCACGCAAGCGGCGATTAAAAGCCTTTTCTCACTCCCTCCTTTCGCGATGGCTAGGATGAGATCGTTGGACATGAAGATCGTAACAAAATAGCTATAGCCTAGTACAAACAGCAAACACAGCAACAGACCGGTCCCGAGCGTGAACATGCCCAAGTCGCGACCATGGCGCACGATGTTCCTCGTGTAGAACCCCACCTCGTGTTGCTTCTTCATAAAACCTCGTCAGCTGCGATCAGGCAGGAAATCTGATTGAACCAAGCGGTGCAGCTCGCTCGTAGTGTGTTCGTACATGAGCCCAATGTAGTGAAAAGGCGACACCCCCCACTTGTGCTTACTGTCGGCAACAAGCAGATCATCGGGGTAATTAATGAAGGCCGTTACCTGCCCCTCGAGATATACGTACATCTTCGCCAGCATCTCGTTGTGGCGGCCTATCTTTTCCTGGTCTGCCAAGAAATTGCCGTGGTCGTCTCGTGTAGCCCAGAACACCCGATTGACGATCACTGGACGCAGACGGACCACCGTCAGCAGGCGATCAACGCCCTTCTCCCAAGCCTTCAGATGTTCCGCGCTGCCCGGGGGCACGAGGCGATGCTGATCAACTGGGTAATGCGTTTTGCGGAACTCGACCGAAGCTGTCACCAGCGCGCCTTCGACCTCCAACAACGAGAAACGTTCGTCGATCAAGTCCAGCAGCAATCCATCGAATCGAGCTTCAGATAGTAACCTGACGGCACGCCTGTGGAGATCGTTTTCCACCATTCGCCGCTGCCACGTGCTGGAAAGCTTGCCAAGAAACTCGGCGACAGCCGCCGGAGGGCGTGCGGTATCAAATGCACTGGCCAGGGACGATCGCGCCAGATATCCCGCCAGGAACAGATCATCCCTGCGCGCCAATTCGAATGCATCCCGGGAAACGCAACTTCCAAGGACGTAGATCGATTTCCCTGGCACCACTGGGATCTCGCGCACCGGCAACTGCCGGCCGAACCCATCACGAACGAATGCCAAGACCCGCGTTGCCGACTTACCCGAGATCTCATCATGAATGTACGAACCGGCGGACTTGTACCAACGCACGGCAATCCGCTCGTGGCCGGAGTAAACATAGAACGCAAAGGTGATCTGCCCGGTGCCGGACTCGACGTCGTCAAGGCTCGCTTTGACCCGCAGCGCCTTGCCGTCGCTCTGGGCCAGCACCCGCAATTCCGGGACAGGTTCGCGCAGCGCCCGTGGCGCGCTCGCCGGATCGACGAAATCGGCGAACGGGCTGGTCGCCAGTTCGCCCGGCAGTTCGGTGGGGGACCATGAAGGATCCAACAAGGCCTTTACTGCGAAGGCGATCAGCTCCCTCGGCGCCGGTTCATGCCCGCTGCCCCAATTACCGAACCACAGCAGGCCGCCGTCCGCCCCGGTCCGGTGGAAACCGCGCCCCAGCTCGGATGAGCCGACCGCCTCCAGAAAGGGCGCGGCATGCCGAGACACGTGCCAGTCGGAGGCGTTCTGAAGGTAGAGCAGCCGCCGCGGTCGCATCCCCGCCGTCGCCGTCGGCAACACCGAGTGCGGCTGGCCGCGAACGCGCAGCAGTTCGGCCGCCTCGTTACGGAACGCCGCGCCGTCTGCCGCGAGATCGACTTCGGGCAACAACACACCGAGATACTTCCGTGTCGCGGATTCCTCGTATTCCAGGAAATCGGTTTGCGGATTCCAGACCAGCACCGAAGCCGATGGGCCCAGCGCCTGGCCGTAGTACAGCGCTGCAAAGCCCCCCCCGGACCCGCCCACCAGCAACAGTTCGCATCTTGCCCGGTCGGCAATCCCACGAAGCACCCGCACCAGCAGCTCCGGGGTCGGGTGCCGGGGGTGCCCGGAATACCAAGCCAGGCCGAGATCCGGCTCCAACGAGATTGCGGGGTCGGCTACGCAGATCGCGGGGAACCCTTCGGTACGGGCGAGCCCGAGGCCGGAGAAAAAGGGTGATTGCTTGTTGGCTCGGTCCGTGACGGCGCCGGAAAAGAACACCGGAATCACCCGCATCCCGGCCACGAACGGAGCGCCATGGATCAACAGGTCAAGCGGCACCCCGTCGGTGAGAATCGTATGGATGCCATCCAGCCACTTGTCGCCGGTCAGGAATTCGTCGATCGAGTTCCAGACCCGCTGCGGGCAGTTCCAGGCGCGATAGTCGTGCCCGGGCATCGGCCCGATTTCCGTCGCAGAGCCGGTGTCACTCACGGGTGGCAATGGACGAGCCGTCGGTGATCAGCGCGATCTCCGCACCCAAGGTCATCGGCCAGCCGCTCTGGTCCCGCACCCGCTCGGCAGCGGCTTTCGACATCGCCAGGAACCGCTCGGGCTGCTCGGCGAGCATCGCCATGCCCGCGGCCAACCCCGCCCAATCCTCGCCGGCGGCCAGGATCGCCGAACGGTCGTCCACGAACTCCGGTATCGCCGCCACCGCGCTGGTTACTGGCACCAGCCCGGACGACATCGCCTCGTCGCGGGAGACGCCCTGCGAATCCATCCGGCTCGGGCACAGGAACACGCCATACTGTTTGTGCAGTTGCGCGATGCTTGCCTGCGCCAGAAAGCCCCGTTCCACGGTCACGTTGCCCAGTCCCGCCAACGGCGCCAGCGTCTGCTCGAACAGCGCGCCATCGCCGACGATGCGGAACTCCATCCGCTCGAACAGCGGATGCTCGCGCAGCGCCAGGATCGCCTTGACCGACTGGTCGTTCGCATACGTGTGCGTTGCGAATGGTCGGATCGAAAGCACCTTGAATCGTTGCTCGGCGTCCTTGGGCTGGTAGTCGAAGAGCCCGGAATCGATGAAATTGTGGATGACCGTGTACTGCTGGTCGGACAACCGCACCCCGACGTCTCCCATTACTTCATCGGCAAAGTGTTTTGAGACGAACACGAAGTGCAGGTTGGGGTGGTGATACTCGAAAACCCGCTTCCAGAATGCCATCCGCAGCTCGCTCGCGATGATCGCGTCCTGCTTCTGGTCGTCGGTCTCGTAGTTGAAGCTGCGACGATGCCACGGCTGTACCTCGGAGCCGTGGATCCAGACCAGCACCCGGGTGTTGCCGAGGTGGCCGCGGATCACTTCCCACATCTTCGAGTCGAGGAAATGCACCAGGATCGACTGATACGAGTGGGCTTGCAGCTGTGAACGCAACTGGCCGGCCGCACCTACCGTGGCGTCGATGCCTTCGAACTCGTAGGCACAGGGTTTAGAGCTCTCGTTGAGCACGAACACGTCTGCAGGCAGTCCCGACTCGCGGTAGCTCACGGCTCGGCGATGGACGAACGCGTTGCGATAAAGATGTGCAGGCGAGGGGTAGACATTGGTCAACAGCAGCGTGGGCGCGTGTCCAATCGCCGGCGATGCAGACAGGTTGGCTTCGGCGATCAAGGCCGTCGACAGACCGAAGATGCGGGTGCTTCCAGGCCCCAGCACGCGCAAGCCCAGTCGTATGTATTCGGTGCCTTCGGGAACCGGGTGCGCGTGGTTCCGCCCGAACGGCCTGATCAGCTGGCCGACGCGCTCACCTTCGGCTCCAAGGAAGATGAACACCGCATCCAGATGCACACCGGGCATCGCCACCAGGTTGAACCTGAGTTCCACACCACTGGTGAGTTCGTCCCGTTCCAGCAACCGGTCGGCGTAGAGGTATTTGTGCTGCTCGTGGCCAAGCTCCGACCGCAGGCGAACGACGTCGTTTTCCCTGGTG
>Ga0307414_10001183_pt1 | contig 13400 bp, 9 predicted proteins | sample DK1Ometagenome_FD_203804 | JGI IMG/M metagenome (GOLD analysis project Ga0307414, IMG submission 203804) | Maize rhizosphere microbial communities from greenhouse at UC Davis, California, United States - DK15-O-3 | ecosystem: Host-associated > Plants > Roots > Rhizosphere > Soil | place: USA... | reverse complement strand
TTTTTTTGCTCAAGCCATAACAGTTCAGCGGCTTTCCTTTTAAGCTGAAAACAGCTTGTGTATTAACATCTCTCGATTTTGTAATACTTCCAGAAGCCGAATCTCCCTCAGTAATAAATAAAGTGGACTCTAAACTTCTATCATTTTTAATATCTCCTAAGTGAACCCGACAATCGCGTAATTTTTTATTGTGGACACTGGCTTATTTGGCGCGGTCTTTTGCCAATTTCCGAATGCCTGATAACTCTTTACGCTCGCGTTCTGCTTGAAGAATCTTGCGTTGAATTTTATCTGCCGTATCGGGGTTTTTATGTAAATAATTATCCAGATAGGTTTTTAAAAAATCATTGATATACGTTCTTACCGTTGGAAGATCGCCACCCATATCGGTAGAACCTAACTTTGTTTTAGTCTGACTCTCAAAAACAGGCTCCATAACTTTAATGGCTATGGCAGATACAATGGATTTACGAACATCGGACGGATCGTAATTCTTTCCATAAAACTCACGGATTGTTTTTACCAATGCTTCTCTAAAAGCTACCAAATGCGTTCCTCCTTGCGTTGTATTTTGTCCGTTTACAAACGAGTGGTATTCTTCGCTATACTGTGTTTTACTATGGGTGATGGCGACTTCAATATCCTCGCCCTTTAAGTGAATGATAGGATACGCTCTATCCGATTCATTGATATTTTCACTTAATAAATCCTTTAGTCCGTTTTCACTAAAATATTTTTCACCATTATAAACAATGGTCAGCCCCGGATTAAGGTACACATAGTTTTTGAGCATTTTAATAATATACTCATTACGATACTTGTATTTTTTAAAGATAATTTCATCTGGAACAAAAGAAACCTTTGTCCCTTTTCTCCTCGTGGTATCATCCTGTAAATCTTGATTGATTAAATTGCCTTGCTCAAATTCTGCGGAAGCCGATTTATTATCCCGTGTAGATTCCACCCTAAAAAAGGATGACAGTGCATTAACAGCTTTCGTACCAACACCATTCAATCCAACGGATTTCTTAAAGGCTTTAGAATCGTACTTACCACCCGTATTCATTTTAGAAACCACATCAACCACTTTTCCTAAAGGAATCCCACGGCCGTAATCCCGAACACTTACTTTATTCCCTTGGATGGAAATTTCAATGGTTTTGCCAGCGCCCATGACATATTCGTCAATGGAGTTGTCCAAAACCTCTTTTAGTAGAATATAAATACCATCATCTGGAGAAGACCCATCACCCAATTTGCCAATATACATCCCTGGACGCATACGAATATGTTCTTTCCAGTCTAACGAGCGTATATTGTCTTCTGTGTAGTTGGTTTGTTCAATCATATATCTTTTGGCATGTGCTATGAGGGAACGCTAATATAGTATTTCGGTTTAAAAAAAGAAACTGCCTTTACACAAAGTAATTAACAATATTTTTTGATAAGTTGGTAGTAGGCTTTGGGTTCAAGGTTTTGGGTTTTGGGTAATGTTTAGTTGTTTGACGTTTGTTGTTTAGTTGAAGTAACTTTTAACTTTTAACTTTTAACTTTTAACTTTTAACTTTTAACTTTTAACTTTTAACTTTTAACTTTTAACTTTTAACCAATTCAGCCTTTTGCTTTATATAATTGCCCCTAATTTTTAAGAGATTGACCATATAATTCTTAAGAAATATCCAATTTACAAATTCACCAATGATACCATAAGGAGATTCAAAATTGAATATATCAACCATAAGCGTTTGATTATCCAGCTTTTTAAAAATATGCTCGTGTCTAAAGGATTTAAAAGCACCAGACACCATTTCGTCCACAAAAAAATTTGGGGAATCAAATTCAGTAATTTTGGATGTTAGGTGTTGTACAAATCCAAAATGTTTACCTTCCCAACAAACCCACTCACCCAATTCTATGAGTCCAGATATTTTACCTGCAATGGCCTTTTCTTGAGAATGCTTTAATGATTCTTGATGAATATCAATATTCCTTGCTAAGTCAAAACAAGTTTTTAGATCGGCATTAATAGTGATATGTAATTCAATTTTAGGCATAAAACTACTTGAGGCATTTACATTACAAAATAAAATATAAAATAATCATTTACCTACAAAAAATCCGTCCTTTTTAGTCAAATTATGAAAAAACAATGAAAATGATTCATTTATTGATTATAATTTACACATTAAACAAGAAATGCATTACATCACCATCATTAACAACATAACTTTTGCCTTCTACACGCATTTTTCCTGCCTCTTTTACCTTTACCTCACTGCCGTAAGTGACGTAATCGTTATACGCTATCACTTCTGCCCTAATAAATCCTTTTTCAAAATCGGTATGAATCACTCCGGCTGCTTGAGGTGCCGTTGCACCAATATCAATCGTCCATGCCCTCACCTCTTTAACGCCTGCCGTAAAATAGGTTTGCTGATTCAATAGTTTATATGCAGAACGAATTAATTTTGCAGAACCTGCTTCATCCAACCCAATATCTTGCAAGAACATTTTGCGTTCCTCATAATCTTCCAACTCATTAATATCTGCTTCAATGGCAACGGCCAACACCAATACTTCAGCGTTTTCGTTTTTAACAGCTTCTTTCACTTGTTCCACATAAGCATTGCCAGAAACGGCAGACCCTTCATCTACATTACAAACATACATCACCGGCTTATCTGTAATAAATTGCGAAGGTTTCACAAAATCATTATAGTCATCTTCACTAAATTCTAGAGCGCGAATGGATACACCAGCTTCCAGATTTTCTTTTATTTTCATTAAAACGGCTTCTTCTTTTTGGGCATCTTTGTTACCCGTTTTAGCAGCACGTTTTAATTTTTCCAGTTTTTTATCTACAGTCTCTAAATCTTTTAACTGCAATTCCATGTCGATGGTTTCCTTATCGCGAATCGGATTTACTTTACCATCAACATGTATAATATTATCGTTGTCAAAACATCTCAACACATGCAAAATCGCATCGGTTTCCCTGATATTTGCCAAAAACTGGTTTCCCAATCCTTCACCTTTACTAGCTCCTTTTACCAAGCCTGCAATATCAACAATCTCTACGGTTGCTGGTTGCACCCTCACTGGTTTTACCAATTCCGTTAGCTTTTCCAATCGTGCATCTGGTACGTTTACAACACCTATATTGGGCTCGATGGTACAAAATGGAAAATTGGCACTTTGTGCTTTGGCATTGGACAAACAATTAAATAAAGTTGATTTCCCTACGTTTGGCAATCCTACGATTCCTGCTTTCATGGTGTGAGGTTTTTGTGGTTTCTGCTTCCGCAGAACACTAGTTTTTGTTATTCATTTTGCGAGTGCAAATATAGATTATATTAACAGTAATTTATAATTTTTTTCTTTTTCAAAGAATTACCTTTAATAAACCCAAGAACATATTTTCACAACATGTTTCTGTAACATTTTAAACTATTAATCGTTTATAAACTGAATCTTTATTTATGAAGCATCCATTACTTTTCATTTTACTTTTTATTGGTATTAAATCGGTTTTCGCCCAAAACATCACCGCCAAATTAATTGATAAAACTACCAAAACGCCTATTTCTTTTGCGACCATCAAAACGGGAGAGTACAGTGGTGTCATTTCTAATGAAGAAGGCTATTTTACTATAAGTTCCGATGTTTCGGAAAACACAACCCTCCTCATATCATTCATGGGTTACAGCAGCAAATCACTGACTATTTCTGATATTAAAGCCTTAAATTATATTATTGAATTAGAGCCAGCCATAAATCAACTTGATGAAATTTATTTGAGCAATAAAAAGCCAAACATCGATTCCATTATTGCCCGTGTAAAACGCCATGCGAACAAAAATTATAGTACGGACTTGAGGCAGTACGATGTTTTTAGAAGAGTCGCCGATTATGTGGATTTTGAAAACCTCAACTTTGAAATCGATAAAGCTTCGCAAGTTAAAAAGCAACAATTGGAAAAAGTCAACACCGATTTACAAGCTTTGACCAAAGCCATCATGAACAGCAAGACCGTTCAATTTATAGATTTTAAAGGCACACTTTATACCCAAACCAAAGATTCTACAAAACTTACCGTGAGCAAAGCCACCAAGTTGTTGGACCATAATAAAGATTTCTCCATTGATAATGTGCAAGAACGTGCCAAAAACATTATGCTACGCTATTTAGATACCACAAAAACCTATAAAGTTAAAACCGGCCTTTTCAAAATTGAAGATTCGTTATCGTTTGCTGAAATGAAGAAAGAACGCGCAAAAGCAAAAAAAGAAGAATTTGATGTTAACCAACTAAAGGGAGGTGTTAAACGTTTATTAAGATTTTCGAAATTTTATGATAATTCCTTTTTAATGAATGTGTTAAACCCTCGTTTATACGAATATGTTATTGATGATGTGACGGTCTACAATGAACAACTCACCTATATTATAAGCTATCAACCCAGAAAGGGCAAAGCCAAATATAGTGGCAAACTATATATTACCGATGGTGATTATGCCGTTACCAAAATCACGTATAGCTATTTTGAAAACCGACATGGTAGTAAGCTGAATTTGAAGTTTTTGCTTGGTGTTAAATACGAAGAAAACCTAAGCAGTGGCTTGGTGCTTTACCAAAAACAAAGCGATAGCACCTATCAACCTAAATACATAAACCATGAAAGTGGCAGTTATTTTTATGTCAGCCGCGATTTAACCCTTATTCAAAACAGCAAGTACCGTTTTAAATTAAGCACCGACTTTACCATTGAAGGCAGCAACCGAAGCAAAGAAGAATTATTAATAACCGCCACCAATGCCACAACCTTAAACGATTACAATAGTATCAAACAACAAAAAAAGACACCATACCAAACCTTAACCAAATTTGATAATACCATTTGGGGCAGTGATGAAACGCTTGAACCTTTACAAGAAATGAAGGCGTTTGGGAGTGAGTGAGATTAGCTTAAATTTGCTTATTTCTAAACTAATCCTTTACAAACTTAATAGCATTTCCGTTAGTAAACTTTAAAAAGTATAAGCCATTGGTTAAATGCCGAATATCAATTTTTTCATCTTTCATTGCAAGACCTAAATGCAATTCCTGTCCTAACATGTTGTATAGGGCATATTTTTCTACTTTAGATGAACCTAGTATTTCAATAAAATCGGTTGAGGGGTTTGGAAATAATACATAATTATTATCTGCAAAATTGTTTAAGCTTAAAGTAGCACAGGTATCACCAGTAGTAACTAGCGACGTGTCCCTCCAGTTTGATGCACTGTTATTTAATGTGAAATTCATCAACGTGCCATTATTCCCATTTGAGGAACTATCGGTTAATGATGTTATAGCAGTATTATCTGCATTCGCAACCCCCTGATTAAATTTATAATACGATACCAAACCACTTTCATTACCTAGTAATTCGCAACTTTTATTCGTATCCAATTCAGTTAAAGTACGTGCATAATTCCAAATCCTTACCTCATCCATATCAGCATTTAAAAACCGGCTATCTACATAAGCCGCGCCTATATATATTTTAGGGTTTTGGTTTAATACAATAGCACCCACACCTGTGGTTTGCGTATCTAAAACCCCATCAACATACAGTCTTATACCCACATTAGCCTCTCTCACTATGGCTACATGGTGCCAACCTCCATCAACAACATTAATGTTTCCGTTCAAATTTCGTCCACTGCCACCATCCCAAAAACTTAACTTATTATTTAAAACCGAAAAAATAAAATCGTTTGCATTGCCTCCAATGTCGGAATCCAAAATCCCAGTTCCATTATAAGCCATCGTGCCTGTTGCAGATGCCCTCAACACTTTAATAGTAGCTTCTAAAGTAAATGTTGGTGTAGTAACATTGTTAATTGAAACCACATCATTTGTACCATCTAAATTTAAGGAATTACCCGATTGAGCACCTAAGCCTAAACAGGACAACAGTGTTAATACGAGGTAGATTTGTTTCATGGTGAAGGCGTATGTTCGATAGTGGTAATGTATAAAAAATATATGACTTTATGTGTAAGTATATTCATGGCATTATAAATTATCACATAGTGGAAGTTATAAACTTCGTTTAGCAGGAGTAATCATATCAAGCAACTCCCGCTCCAGCCTATCAAAGTTTTCTTCATTTTTAGGCACTACAAAAGGAGTCATTTTGTTACAGGCTTCAGCAGTTTCAAAAATCATGCGGAAAGAAATATTTGTTTTGTTAGGGCTAATTGCTTCAAACGCTACTTCCATATCAAACAGCGGTTGTGATAGCCTTTTCCAAGCAACTAATTTATTTGGTATAACGGTTTTAAATACAGAGTGGTTTTCATAGTTACCTTTTTCTGGGCCGTGCATGGTTAATAGCCACTTCCCGCCGGGTTGCAAGTCAAATTCATGTATGGTATTGGTAAAGCCTTTTGGTCCCCACCAATTTTTTAAATGTAGTGGGTTGGCAAATGCTTGATATACGATTTCTAAGGGTGCGTTTAATGCTCTGGAGCTGTAAATTTCGTTGTCTGTATGGGTACTCATATACTGGTTTGTTATATTGTTTGTTTTTCAAAATATAATTCAGGAAGAACAATCTTAACTTCAATCTTCTTATCATCATTAGTCCAATGAACAATAAAATTCACTTTAGCTTCCTTCAATTCAAAGCCACTTTGTTTTATCTCGGCTAATCTTTGAATAAATTTCTTTGAAAACTTTAAAACCAATTCACCTTTATCGTTTTTACAACCATCGTCAGAAATTATAATCGAATCCCCACTCGTCAATTCGTTTATACGATGCTGTATATATTCAAAATATCCTAAATACAAATCTCTGTGCGTAAGGTGTATTGTTAATCCGCTTGGTGGTTGAAATGTGCTGCTGTTTTCAATTCTCTCTAATTCTTCTGTCTTAAATTTATCAAGATAGTTTCCGTTTAAGTGAATTGTCAACTTTTGTTTTGCCCTTGTCATAGCAACATAAAGTTGTCGTTTCTTTTCATCTTCTCTTGCATCAAAGTTTTCAAGAAGGAGAAACACATTGTCAAACTCTTTTCCTTTTGCCTTGTGAATTGTTGAAACAAACATAGTTTCCCCATTTGTGCTTATGAAATCTTCCAACTTTGATTCTCGGATGAAAACCTCAAAGTCCGATTTATATTTTCTCTTCGTGTTTATCCCTTCAAAATCTTTGATAAGGTTGTTACAGATTTCAAACTTTGAACTTAACTTGTACCTGTCAATCAATTTTCTTTTTGCATTACCCCAAACATCATCACTAATAATGAATACATCATCATTTAATTTCAGTTGATTCAAAAAGAAACGAACCTCTTCAAGATTATATAAGCTAAAGCTGTCGTTGCTCTGAATTAATTTTGCTTGGTGTCCGTTTTTGGTTAGAAGCCCTGCAATTTGAAAAGCTTCTTCATTTTTATGTGTCAAGATACAAGTTGTTCCTGATAATCCAGTTGAAATAATATCGTCAATTAACGGACTAATAAGATTTCCATTGTTGTAATGAATAATTTTAATTTTACCATTCGCGGTTTGATTTGCGACAATCGGAATTTCTTTTAAGCGTTTATCAATTGTCCTTAAAAACTGATTAGTAAATAAAACTAAATTGCTTTTGCTTCTGTAATTTGTAATAAGTTCGTATTTAGTTGCTTTCTTTTCTGTAATAAAACTTAATAGATATTTTGAATCTGCTCCCCGCCATTCATAAATATTTTGGTCATCATCTCCAACGGCAATTACTCTCATTTCTTCGTTCTTGTCCATTAGCACTTTTATCAATTCAAATTCCTCCTCGTCCATGTCTTGTGCTTCATCAATTACCAAAACCGTTTTTGTTATTCTGCTGGCTTCAACTTCGTTATTTTTTATTTTCTCGACGGTGTTTTTGATAATCGCGCTAGAACTGTCAAGTGTCCCAACTTTTCCCAGTAAATCAAAACAGTAAGAGTGAAATGTTTTTATGTCAATGAAGTGTGCGGCATTTCCAATCAATTCAATTAAACGCTTTTTAAATTCGGTGGCTGCTGCTCGTGAAAAAGTAACCATAAGCAATTGCTCATGCTTAACGTCTTCCATCAAAAGTAATGAAGCTAATTTGTGTACCAACACTTTTGTCTTACCACTTCCTGGACCTGCCGCAACAACGATATATCTTGAAGCTTTATCGTCAATAATTCTCCTCTGAACATCAGATAAAGATTCAAAAAGTTGTTTGTATTTCTTTGGGGTTATATTTCTTTTTATTTCAGACTCTCTGCTTCCTTTGAAATATTTGTTTATAAATGAAGGGAAATTTAATTGGAAATAATCATCAACAAATTTTATGGCACCAGAATAGTCGTCAATCATTTTCATAGCATATTCACCAACAATATGAATTTGTTGAACCTTGTGATCATAATATTGGCTTAGTTTCTGATAGTCTTGTTCCTTGTACTGAACTCTAGGATTCTGCTCAAGTTTATCAATTGTGAGTTTGTTGTAAACCACAAGAAATCCTCCCTCAATTTTTATCGCTTCAATTCGTGAGAGATAAAACAAAGTGTCTTCAATATCTTCAATTGAGGCTTTCACTTCAAACAATTGAACTTGCCTAGCAAAAGCTTCTTGCAACTCAAGAACTGAAAATTCAACTAATACTTCATCTTTATCGGGTCCATCTTGTTCAAGAATTTTGTTGCTCTTGTCATACAGATAGCCAACAATAAAATCTGCCAAAATGTGACGCTTTTCTAATCTCTCTTCTAATTCCTCTCTAGGTTGGCAACTAATAGCCACGATATGATTCTTAGAATAATCTTTATTATGTCTCTTTATCCAATTCTTGATTGCCCAAAAGTTGATAATGATTTTTATTTTGTTAGGAGAAACATCTTTGCATCCGTGTTCTTCAGCTTGTTCATTCAGCTCTTTGATGTGAAATGATTTTTCTTGTTCATCAAACAATGGACAAAGAAAATTTTCTATCTTTCCATAACTTTGAGTAATGGCAAGGGAACGATTTTTATGTTCTCCTTTTTTGATGAAAGCAGTTAAATCCTTTGAGTCTGCTAAAATCTTTTCATCTCGTAACAGATTAACAACTGAAATTACATTTTGGATGTTAAGACCTAAATTATCAGCAATATAATCAACCCTAGCTTCAGCTTCATCAGATTGCAATTGCTTTCTGCTCTTACTTGAAAACAGACTTTTAATAATTCTGGTTGCAGTTATTTTTTGTTCTTCACTGAATTTTTGCGAAAGCATTATTTTGTCAATTGCTTCTTGCGCTGTCTTTGAGAGAATGCTATCGGCAAAAACTCGGGGCATATTTTGTTTTCGTTTTACATAGCCCGCATCTTCCAGTGCTGCAATTGCAGTGGTAACCCTTGTTTCAATTTCCTTTAAATTATCATCCCAACCTGCAGCTCTTGCTATTTCCAAAGCTGATTTTTGAACACTTGATTTGAATTTGGTAATGAACTTTATGGCATTCCAAATTTGTTTTATCTCGTTTAAATTTAGTTTTGTTTGGTTCAGCAGAATGAAATGTTTACTTAAGTCTTCTTCATTAAATAAAACATAGCAGTCGGCAGTTATATTTTCATCTCGTCCTGCTCGTCCTGCTTCCTGAACATAATTTTCAAGTGAATCTGAAATCTCATAGTGAATTACCATTCCAACATCTTTCTTGTCAACTCCCATCCCAAAGGCAGAAGTAGCAACCATGATTTGAACATCTCCTGCAATAAAAGCGTTTTGGTTTTCTGTTTTCTCCTGACTTTCCATCTTACCATGAAATGCTCTTGCATTAAAACCGTCATCACCTAATCTCTTAGCAAGGTCACTAGCTCGTTTTGTCCTTGAAACATAAATAATAGTTGGGCAATCTTTCTCTTCTATTAAATCTCTTACTGTATTATATTTTTCTTCGTCATCTCCTTTTTCAAAAACCTTGTAGTGCAGATTGGTTCTTGACGTTTTAGAAGGAAATATTTCAAATTTGATTCCCAACTTTTCTTTAAAGTATTCGCAAATATCTTCGATTACTTTTTGTTTTGCTGTGGCAGTAAAACAAGAAACAGGAATTTGTTCTTCAAGATTTTTGCTTTCTTGAAGGGATTTAATAAAATCACCAATGTATAAATAATCAACTCTAAAATCTTGTCCCCAAGAAGAAAAGCAGTGTGCTTCATCAATTACAAAGCGAATTATTTTCCTGCCTAAGAGTAATTTTTCTGTTGTCTTTGAACGAAGCGATTCAGGAGAAATATATAGAATTGACGCTCTGCCGTCTTGAATTCGTTCAATAGATTTTGCCCTTTCAATCGGATCAAGTAAGCCGTTAATTGTAACAGCATCTGTTATTCCAATTCTTTCAAGGTTGTCAACTTGATCTTTCATTAGCGATTGCAACGGAGAAATCACAACAGTCAAACCTTTTACGTTTTCACCTGCCATCAATGCAGGAACCTGAAAAGTTATTGACTTGCCACCACCTGTTGGAAATACTGCTAATAACGATTTGTTGTCAACTGCTGCCTGAACTGCGTTCTCTTGCAATGGTTCTCCCGCATAAGTTCTGTAAGCATCAAAACCAAAATAATTCTTTAGCCCTTTATGTATATCTAACGCTTGATTGCAATATTTGCATCCAGTCAGACATGGATTGCTTCTAAGAAGAAACATTATCCGTTCAACTTTTGGAAAATTTCTTAAAACCCAAGGTGGAGTTATTGAATATCTATTATTACAATCTATTAAAGCCAAACAGTAAGCCAATTCAATTGGGTATTCTATAATTATTTTTAAAAGGTCGGCTTGCTCACAAATAACTGAATCAAATTTTTCGCGAATTAGTTTTTCCGTTTGTGTGTTGCTGCTTGTGTATCCAATGAAGCAAAAAAAAGCGTTGAACTCCTTTTTGTCATTTAATAATAAATAGAAAATCTGTTTTAGTTTTTCGTCTGTTTGATTGAAAACAGAAACCTCGTGAAAGAAAAGATCTTTGGCTTTTATTGAATCATTAAGAGGATTGTTGGTGTCTTCAGTTTGTAGCTTATCGTCTTTAAGCAAAGCATGATATGGCTTTGTTGGAAACAAAAGAGGAGATAGAAATAAAGTATCAATGATGTTATCAGAATTTATTTTTACATCAATTACTTGTTTCTGAATATACTGTAAGTCGTGATTTAGGATGTTGTGTCCACATATAAACTGTGTTCCATCAAGAAACATTATAAAATCAGCAATAGAGTTTGAATGAAAAACATTACCATCGCCCTTAACACTCCCAATGTCAAGAATTTTGCGGCTTTTTGGCTCTATCTCTGTGTCTATAAAAGCAATAGAGTTCATATAGTTCTCACATAGTCATTAAATTATCTTTCTCAAAATTAATTGTAATCTTCAATCTCAAATTGTTCATATTTAATTAGTGGAAACGAGTTTACAATGTTGAATTTAAGCTAGTTAAAAACAAACCAGCAAGATATGTTAAATTTTAAACATACTCCTTTTCTGTTTATTTTAAAATCTTATAAGCAACCAAACATAGTCTTTTTTATACGATATCCAAAATAACACCTTATTATTTAATCATGCTGTATGGTTTATTATAATTATATATGTCATGTAACACCTATAGTAGTGAGCGGTTTAATCACAACAACAATCCATATCACTCTTAGCTTTATCAAAACATTCCTTACCTTCCTTAAAGGCAAAATACGCAAGGCCTAATGTTCCTATGCTGTCAATATACGGGATGCCAAACAGTTCATACATACCACTACTTACCAATAAAATAACGGACATATATACACAAACCATGGTACAATTGGCATCTGCCAAAATGGGTGCGGAGTTAAGTTGGTTGCCCACACGACGTTTCCAAACGACCAAAGCCCACATCACCACTATGGAGATAGCTGAAATAACTACACCCAAAAACGTGGTTAAGGGTTTGTGCCCTATCCAAATATTATACAGACTGGTTATCACTAGCGCAACCACCAAAATATAAAATGCAAATCCAGTAATTCTTAACGCCGTGCGTTCAAAATCATCCCGCTTGCTTTCTGGGTTGTTTTGAATTCTAATAATCATGTGAGCAATTCCCAAACCAGAAATGACTTCAATAAAACTATCGGCTCCAAAACCGAAAAGGGCTAAACTTTCATCTTCAAATCCCAAATAAGTGGACACCAAACCTTCCACTACATTGTATATAATGGTAAAAATGGCTAAGTCAAACGCCACTTTGTATAATTTTTTACTGGGATCCATTCTACATTCTTTTGAAAACAAGGTAGTTAATTAGTAATAGAATCACTAATATTTAAACCTAAACTCGTGTTAAGAGTCCCATACTTTCACACTGTATAATGGGCATACATCTTGTTGACTTTCCCTTGCTCGTTAAAAAACATGACTTCTATGGCTTTTTTATCCATAACCGACTTGTAATATAACGCCACCGAGTTAACACTTAATGTGACTTCATAGAGTTCAAAATGAAGGTCGGGTATTTTGGCAAGGGCTTTTCGCCAATAATCCGCCACAAGTTCTTTTCCTTTTAATGAGCCATTATCAACACCAAGTGCCATTTTTATCATAGGTGTTGTAATTTCAATATCTTCTGAATAATGGGATAGAATATCGTCGAGGTTATGGGAATTCCAAGAATCTATCCATGCTTTTGCAAATTTTTCAGCATCCAATGGTATCATTTTATTATGTTTTTAATATGTTATTATTGTATTCAATTTTTCCGTTTATTACCATAAAAGCATTCCTTTTAATATGATGGAATTCCCTTTATCATCATCTGTTATAAGAATTACTTCCGTTTTTCCAGATGCGGTTTCTTTTTCAACAGTTACAGATTCTACCTTTAAATGAGTTTCTGTATTGGGGATTTCGCAATAATTAAAATCATCGCTGATGTTATTATTTGAGATGTCAATCATGCCAATAAAACTTCCTAATATGTCACCATCATCATACGCATTATTGGTATTTTCAACAGACGCCGTGAAAATGATTTTTGCTTCGCCTTTTAAAGCAGTAGCACCCGAAAAACCTGCTTCTATACCATTAATTGTTGGTAATGCAAATGACTTGATTTCTGGTTTTGGAAAAGCTGTCTCCCCTCGCAAGTAAGCTAATAACTCATTGTATTCAAACCGTATCACCAGATTCTTTTTACGATTAAAAAGAAAGATTTGGTTGTTGTGAAAAGCTGTTGCTTCAATATTTAATTCAGAATCATGTAATATGGGGAAATGTCTCAGGTTCTCATAAAACCCTGAAATATCATACGTCTCAATACTAAAGGAATCTTTCAATAAAATACGCATAAAAACATTTCTTTGGGGCGACTTAGAG
>Ga0307414_10001178_pt1 | contig 13438 bp, 11 predicted proteins | sample DK1Ometagenome_FD_203804 | JGI IMG/M metagenome (GOLD analysis project Ga0307414, IMG submission 203804) | Maize rhizosphere microbial communities from greenhouse at UC Davis, California, United States - DK15-O-3 | ecosystem: Host-associated > Plants > Roots > Rhizosphere > Soil | place: USA... | reverse complement strand
ATCCTGGGGAATTTAAACAATATACTACCAAAGCGCTTATTGCAAGAGCTTTAGAAGCTTATAATGGTGCTATGTATATTGGTATAAAAGATGTTCGTCATGTTTCAGTTATGAATGCTGATATTGAGGCTGTTATAGCAGTATTACCAGGTGGAGGTATGAGTAAAGAGCTTCCTGGTCAGCCTAATAATGGTTTATATTCAATAAGTAATTTACCTCAGAGTTTATTGAAAGGCGGTACTATTAATAATACTTTATTAGCTCAAACTATTGTTTTAGGACTTAATTTAGGTATGAATTCGAATCTAGGTAATTTTGAATTACAAGCGGGAACTTTTGCAACCGCAGATTCAGAAGGAGGTTGCGGTTCTGATACACCTAAAGCACGTTCTTGTAATCCTGATGGAACAGCAAATAATGAGTATGAATTTTATACTATTCCAGCTAATATTGTTACAGCCTTAGGTGGTAATGCTACAGTTCAGGGATTATTTGCTTTGGCAAATCAGGCTTTAGGTGGCGGAAGCACTAACGGAGTATCATTAAGTACTATTGCAGATGTGGTTGATAAAATCAATAATGCTTTTGACGGTTGCAGAATACCATTGGGTTATGGAATTGAACCATTAGACTGTCCGGTTATTGAACCAACACTATCTTTATTTGCTGTACAAGCTGATTTAGCTGGTTTTGTAGCTTATCCGGTTCCTATTGATGGTCAATTGTCAGTGCAATGTACTTTTGACTATACTTCTGATGCTGTAATTGAAGTGTTTGATGTAAAAAACCAATTGGTTTATACTAAATCACAAGCTCAATGTACTAATGGTACAGTAATTACATTAGATTATAATTTTAATAGCGAACAACAACAAGTTTTCTATATAAGATTAACAACTAGTCAAGGAGCTACAGTTCATGATGTAATATCTGCTGCTAAATAATTAATAAATAAATCTAAATTAATGAGCACCCGTTTTTGTAACGGGTGCTTTTTTATGGGCAATTGAGAAAAGTTTTTTAGAAATTAAATTTTGGCACAATTAATGAATAATAAATTGCATACCTTAACTATTTAAAAATTTATATCATGAAAAAAATAATAACACTTTTCGCTTTTGTTAGCTTTTTAGCTATTTCCGGTTGCTCAACCTCGGATGATTTTGAGGAAGATTTTGATACCATTGGGACTGTTTACGAAAACGTTGCTCCTGATTATTATAATTTTACTCCGGATAATAATTATAGTGTAGGATTTGATTTTCCTGTTCCTTTAGTTGAATCAGATGTTGCGTTAGTCTATCGATTTGATGGTACGGATAATGCAGGACGACCAGTTTGGCAAGCTTTACCGGAAACCTATTATTTTGATGATGGAACAAGAGATTTTTCTTTTAAATATATATTTACCAGAGATTATGTAGATATTTATTTAGACGGAAATAGTCGTTCAACAATTTCTGCAGATTATAGACTAAATCAAATTTTTAGAATTGTTGTAGTTCCTGCTGATTTTGCCGCTTCTATGGATACCAGTAATTATGCAGAAGTAATGAATACTTTAAAAATTAGTGAAACCAATGTTAAAAAAGTGAAATTGTAATTGCCTAATTTGATAGCATAAAAAAAGGAAATCGAGAGATTTCCTTTTTTTATGTGTTATACTTTTTGGTTTCGTTTTTCTTTTTGAAGGGAAGCAATTATTCCTGATAATAAAGCTGCTGCAATGAATGCTAAGGAAGCCCATTCCGGCAGGTGTATAAATTTATGAAGGATCATTTTTAAACCTACAAAGGTTAAAATAGCAATTAAGCTGTATTCTAAATAACTAAATTTTTCCAGCATATTAGCCAGGAAGAAATACATAGAACGCAGCCCTAAAATGGCAAAAATATTCGAACTAAATACTAAAAAAGGATCGGAAGTAATCGCTAAAATAGCAGGTACACTATCTAATGCAAAAATGACATCCATTACCTCAATAAGAATTAATGCTACAAATAATGGAGTGGCGGTATTTACATTACCAATTTTTACAAAAAAATGCTCACCTTCAATTTTTGTTGTTATAGGAGTTAGTTTTCTTAAATATTTATATATAGGGGAGTTGTGTGGGTCGTATTCGTGATCTTCTTTGGTGAAAAACATTTTCACAGCCGTGTAAATCAGGAAGGCGCCAAATAAATAGGTGGTCCAGGCAAATTTGTTGATGATCATAACGCCAAAATAAATCATAAGACCTCTAAAAATGATGGCACCAATAATTCCCCAGAATAATACACGATGCTGGTATTTTTTAGGAATTCTAAAAGAAGAAAAGATAATAGCAATTACAAATATATTATCGATACTCAGCGAAAGTTCAATCAGATAACCCGTGATATATTTCATTGTAGCGGCCATCGGTTGAAGACGGTCAGGATTCTCTATATAATGGTTTTGATACAGCCAATACACTACAGCTGAAAACAAAAAAGATAATGAAACCCAGATTCCGGTCCATTTTCCGGCTTCTTTTGAGCTGATTACATGAGGGTTTTTATTGAAAACTCCTAAATCAAGGGCAAGGAATATTAAAATAGCAGTTAAAAAGCAAATCCAGACTAACATAGAATTTTTTATTTGATGATTTACAAAGATAATTTTTTGTGTGATATTATATGTTTATTCTTTGTTAATGTGTTTTATGGAAATAAAAAAAGTGCCTCCATTTCTGAAGGCACTTTTAGTTTTATAAATAAGGAATTATTACAATGCAGATTTAACTGTTTTGATAATTCTTGCAGCAATTTTGTATGGATCACCGTTAGAAGCAGGTCTTCTGTCTTCCAGCCATCCTTTCCATCCTTTTTGAACAGTCATTAAAGGAATACGGATAGAACATCCTCTGTCTGATACTCCGTAAGAGAAATCATTGATAGAAGCAGTTTCATGTTTACCAGTTAAACGTTGGTCGTTGTAAGCTCCATAAACAGCAATGTGTTCTTTAGTTACAGGACGGAAAGCCTCACAGATTCTTTCGTAAATTTCCTGAGAACCACATGTTCTTAATACTTCGTTAGAGAAGTTAGCATGCATACCTGAACCATTCCAGTCAGTATCACCTAGTGGTTTTGGGTGGTATTCAATATAGTAACCATATTTCTCAGTCAAACGGTCTAATAAATAACGAGCAACCCAGATTTCATCTCCAGCTTTTTTAGCTCCTTTTGCAAATAATTGGAATTCCCATTGTCCGCAAGCAACCTCTTGGTTGATTCCTTCAAAGTTGATTCCTGCAGCGATACATAAATCAGCGTGCTCTTCAACTAAATTTCTTCCGTGTGTGTTTTTTCCACCTACTGAACAGTAGTACATACCTTGTGGTGCAGGGTATCCTCCTACAGGGAAACCTAATGGTAATAAAGTTTTAGTATCCATGATGAAATACTCTTGTTCGAAACCAAACCAGAAATCTCCGTCATCGTCGATAGTAGCTCTTCCGTTTGATGAGTGAGGAGTACCGTCAGCATTCATAACTTCAGTCATTACTAACCATCCGTTGATACGAGTAGGATCAGGATAGATAGCAACTGGTACTAAAAGACAATCAGAAGAACCACCTTCAGCTTGTCTTGTAGAAGAACCGTCAAAAGACCAGTTTCCAATTTCTTCTAAAGTTCCCTGAAAATTTTCGTGCTCTTCAACTTTAGTTTTGCTTCTAAGATTTTGAGTTGGTTCGTAACCATCTAACCAAAGGTACTCTAACTTTATTTTTGCCATAATAATATAAATTAATTTTCTTTATTTTAACTGAGGTGCAAATATATAATAATTTTTTTAGTGCTGAAAACCTTGGGGTGTCTTTTGTTTGAATGAATGTTATTTTTCACATTACTATATTTTGATGGGGGGTATATTCAAAAAAAAGCAATTTTGATGCTAAATAAAATATAATTTGATAATGGCTTATCCTTCTTTTTTTAGTTCAACTTTCTTTATCTTTGTGTTTTTAATTACAAAATTGATTATTAACAGTTTAAAAAAATACTCCTAATGTCAACAATACGTTTTCAAGCGCTACGAGAAGCTTCTAATAGAAAAGCAGTACATTTTGAAGAAACAAACAGAAAGTCAACCATTTTTGGTTCGAATGTATTTAATGAAAAAGCAATGAAGCAATATTTGACTTCGGATGCTTTTAAAGCGGTACAAGGCGCTATTGAACATGGTACTAAAATAGACAGAAAACTAGCTGATTATATCGCTATGGGGATGAAAGAATGGGCTCTGTCTAAAGGAGTTACTCATTATACACACTGGTTTCAGCCTTTAACAGGAACAACAGCTGAGAAACATGATGCTTTTTTTGAAACTTCTTATGATGGAAGTGATCCTGTAGAAAAGTTTGGCGGAGCTCAATTAGTACAACAGGAACCGGATGCTTCGAGTTTTCCTAACGGCGGAATCAGAAATACATTTGAAGCCCGTGGTTATACCGCATGGGATCCTACCTCTCCGGCATTTATATATGGTACTACTTTATGTATTCCTACCGTTTTTATTTCCTACACAGGAGAAGCTCTGGATAATAAAATCCCTTTGTTAAGAGCTTTAGCCGTGATGGATGAGGCAGCTACCGAAGTGTGTCGTTATTTTGATAAAAATGTAAAAAAAGTTACTGCAACTTTAGGTTGGGAACAAGAATATTTTCTGGTAGATAAAGCTTTGGCACATTCCCGTCCTGATTTAATGATGACAGGAAGAACTTTGCTTGGACATACTTCAGCCAAAGGGCAACAACTTGATGATCACTATTTTGGTTCGATTCCTACCCGCGCTTTAACGTATATGCGTGATTTAGAACAGGAATGTATGTTGCTTGGAATTCCGGTAAAAACCCGTCATAATGAGGTGGCACCTAACCAATTTGAGTTGGCTCCTATTTTCGAAGAAACAAATTTAGCAGTAGATCATAACTGTCTTTTAATGGATGTGATGCAAAAAGTAGCGGAACGTCATGACTTCATTGTTTTATTCCATGAAAAACCTTTTAAAGGAGTAAATGGTTCCGGAAAGCACAACAACTGGTCATTAGCAACAGATACCGGAGTGAATCTATTGAGTCCAAGTAAAACACCCATGAGTAATTTGCAATTTCTGACTTTCTTTATCAACACTATTAAAGCAGTAAATGATTATGAAGAGTTATTACGTGCTTCAATTGCAACGGCAAGTAATGACCATCGTTTGGGTGCTAATGAGGCGCCACCGGCAATCATTTCTGTGTTTATTGGAGAACAACTGACTAAAGTTCTTGCTGAATTAGAAAGTGTAACCAGAGGTAAATTATCTCCTGAAGAAAAAACCGATTTGAAATTAAATGTAGTAGGGAAAATTCCGGAAGTAATTTTAGATAATACCGACAGAAACAGAACTTCACCTTTTGCTTTTACAGGAAATAAATTTGAATTCAGAGCAGTAGGTTCTTCGGCAAACTGTTCAAATGCAATGACTACTTTAAACACGATTGTAGCTAAGCAACTTAGAGATTTTAAAGTAGAAGTAGATGCTTTGATTGATTCGAAAGCAATGAAAAAAGATGATGCTATCTTTAATGTTTTAAGAGAATATATTAAGGTATCGAAAGACATCCTTTTTGAAGGTGACGGTTATAGTGAAGCCTGGGAAAAAGAAGCGAAGAAAAGAGGATTGAGTAATTTTAAAACGACTCCGGAAGCTTTAAAAGCCAGAGCGTCACAACGAGCCTTGGATTTGTTTTCTGAATTAGGGATTATGAATCATGTGGAAGTAGAAGCACGTTACGAAATTGAATTAGAAGAATATACTAAAAAAATCCAAATTGAAAGCAGGGTTTTAGGTGATATTTCTAAAAATCATGTGATCCCAACAGCTATTCGTTACCAAAATACTTTGATTGAAAATGTAAAAGGTCTGAAAGATATATTTGGAAAGGAATTTGAATCTATTGCTAAAGAACAAATTGGCTTGATTAAAGAGATTTCGCTTCATATCGAAGGTATTAATGCTAAGGTAGAAGAAATGCGAAACGAAAGAAAAACGGCTAATATGTTGAATGATGCTCAAAAAACTGCTGAAGCTTATTGTAACAAGGTAAAACCTTATTTTGAAATCATCAGAAATCATTGTGATAAGTTAGAATTACTGGTAGATAATGAATTGTGGACACTGACTAAATACAGAGAGTTGTTGTTTACTAAATAATTAAGATATTGTTCATTGTAGAAAATGCCTATTCGTTTTGGATAGGCATTTTTTTATTTCTAAGTTTTTGCAAAAAAGATGAAAATGATTTTTGTTGATTTTCATAAATCATTCAGAGGTAGTTGGGTCGATAATTGTTGCTACTTTACTTATCGAATTTGCCGGAAATCCGCCTTGTTTAGCATGTTCCCGAATCATTTCTTCATCCGGAGCAATGTAAATGCAGTAAATTTTGTCATTGGTAACAAAACTGTTTATCCATTGAATATCAGAACCCATTTTTCTCAATACTCCGCAGGAAGTTTGCGAAATTCCTTTTAGTTGTTCAGCAGTAAGTTTGCCTGCATCAGGGATGTCTCTTTCAATTACATATTTTGGCATCTTTTATAAAATTAGTTTCCTACTCTTTTGGCTTTTCGGAATAGCCCCGTTTTTTACCGTGGTTGCTGGTTTCCACCTTATTGTATTTGTAGTGTAGTGGTTTTAAGGTTTATCTAGTTGATATTTAATATTTTATATTAAATTTAGTGAAATAAAATGAGATTTAGAATGAGGATTACAAATTTTAAAAAATGCACAGAAGAATGGGGCGGGATAAACCCAAAAAAATAATTATCTTTGCCGCAAAATCACGTTGCTTATTTGCAGCTACACAATTACAATTCATGAGTTCAGATACTTCAAAAAGATACGCACAACGCGGTGTTTCAGCATCTAAAGAAGATGTGCACAATGCAATAAAAAACATTGATAAAGGATTGTTTCCTCAGGCATTTTGCAAAATTGTTCCTGACTATCTAACACAGGACGAGGAATATTGTCTTATCATGCACGCTGATGGTGCCGGGACAAAATCCTCATTAGCTTATATGTATTGGAAAGAAACCGGAGATATTTCTGTTTGGAAAGGTATTGCTCAGGATGCATTAATTATGAATATTGACGATTTATTGTGTGTAGGAGCAACCGATAATATCCTGCTTTCTTCAACTATTGGAAGAAACAAAAATCTAATTCCTGCCGAAGTTATTTCGGCAATTATCAACGGAACTGAAGAGTTAATTAAAGAATTGGCAACTTTTGGAGTGAGCATTCATTCAACTGGTGGAGAAACGGCTGATGTGGGTGATATTGTTCGAACTATTATTGTAGATTCTACCGTTACGGCAAGAATGAAGCGTTCAAAAGTGATTGATAATGCCAATATCAAAGCGGGTGATGTAATCGTAGGATTGGAATCTTTCGGTCAGGCTTCTTATGAAAAAAGCTATAATGGCGGAATGGGAAGTAACGGATTAACATCTGCTCGTCATGATGTTTTCGGGAAATATTTGGCAACAAAATACCCTGAAAGTTATGATGCTGCTGTTCCGGAAGAATTAATTTATTCAGGTCAGGTAAAATTGACTGATGCTGTAGCTAATTCTCCAATCGATGCCGGACAATTAGTACTGTCGCCAACACGTACGTATGCACCTATTATCAAGAAAATATTAGATAAATATGCTGCGAATGAAATTCACGGAATGGTTCACTGTAGTGGTGGAGCACAAACTAAGATTTTACATTTTGTAGATAATTTACATATTATAAAAGACAATTTATTTCCGGTTCCACCTTTGTTCCAATTGATTCACGAGCAATCAAAAACGGATTGGAAAGAAATGTATCAGGTTTTTAATTGTGGACACCGTATGGAAATTTATGTTCCTGAAGCTGTGGCACAGGATATAATCGCTATTTCAAAATCATTCAACGTAAACGCACAAATTGTGGGTCGTGTTGAAGCTGCTGATACTAAAAAGTTAACTATTTCCAGCGAATACGGAACTTTCGAATATTAATATTTAGAGTTCCTAAGTGTCTAAGAAACTAAGTTGCTGAGATTTTTTGTATTTCAGTTGTATAGCATCTTAGTAACTCAGAATCTCAGAACCTTTGTAACTTAAAAAACATGTACGAATTAGTTTTTTGGAAATATTTAGAAGAAGTTTATTTGAATCATCAGGAAGTGTATGAAGCTATTGATGAACAGGAAACAATCGAAGGTCTGGAAGTACTTCCGGTTGCGGTTATCCTGAACCGAATCGCTTCTGTTTTTTCTAAATGGGAACGAGTAGATGAGAACAGCTGGAAAAATAACGAAGGAGTAGGTGCTTTTCAGGTAAAAACAACTTCTCAAATCGTTGAAATAGATTGTTACGGAACATCCGGAAAAACCATGGATAAGCTAGTAGATATTATGGAAGAATTCAAATGTCCTCTTTTTGATCCTCAAATTCCTGCCCGTTACGACGAAATGTACGAAGAAGAAGAGTAAAAATACAAAAGCGTTAAGAATTAAAACTTAACGCTTTTTTTATGCAAATCATAAAAATCGTTTTATGGTTTTTCTTTTTCAAACTGCATTAAATTCAAACTGAATAAGATCACAATAAGTGTAACGCCCACATCGGCAGCAATGGCTAATGCCAGATTACTATATCCCAACACAGCCAGAGTAATGAATACAAATTTGGTAAATATGGCGCCAAAAGTGTTGATTTTTATCTGGTTTATTGTTTTTTTACCAAGTCGAATAAGAAAAGGAATTAAGGAAAGCTGATCATTCATTAAAGCAATATTAGCGGTTTCTATAGCAGTATCACTTCCCGCAGCACCCATAGCAATTCCCACGGTGCTTAATGCCAGAGCAGGCGCGTCATTGATACCATCACCTACCATGGCTACTTTATCATATTGCTGTAACAATGCTTTTACTTCTTCTGATTTTTGCTCCGGAAGCAAACCTCCAAAGGTTTTTGTGATGCCTACTTTCCGGGCGACATAATGTGCTGCTTTTTCACTGTCACCGGTAAGCATAATTACAGCTATGTTTTGCTCTTGCAATTGTCTGATGGCTGCATAACTATCAGGTTTTATTTCATCGGTTAAACCAATGATTCCATTTACTTCTTTGCCAAAACTGATTACCACACTCGTTTTACCTTCACTGGATAATTTTGCAACAATAGTTTCCACTTCTTCTGATATGGTATGGTATTCTCTGATGAAATCTAATTTTCCTACCAATACCGTATCTATCCGGCAAGCTTCCATTTTTGCAATTGCTCCTTTACCTAATATGGTTTTAAAATCTGTGGCGGTCAGGGGTTCAAAACCTTCGTCCTTGGTTGCTTTAATGATGGCTTGCGCCAAAGGATGTTCCGAAAATAATTCGGCTCCGGCGGTACAGGAAAGTAATTCCTCACGGCTGGTTCCTACCAATGGAAAAACATCTGAAACTACGGGATTTCCATAGGTAATGGTTCTGGTTTTGTCCATTGCAATAGCCTGAATATCGGCTAAGGCTTCCAGATATTTTCCTCCTTTTACCAGAACACCTTTTGCAGAAGCATTACCTATAGCAGCATAAATTGCCACTGGCGTTGAAATGACTAATGCACAGGGACAGGCAATCACTAATAAAGTCACGGCCTGTTTAAGCCAATGATCAAAATCTAACTGAAGCAGAAAAACAGGAATAGTGAAAATTAAAATTGCGATTCCTATAATGATGGGTGTGTAAAGCTTAGAAAAACGCTGAATGAATTTTTGAGTTTCACTTCTGGCTGATCCTGATTCAAATGTAAGTTGGATAATTTTAGCAAAAGTAGTATCGGCAGAACGTTTAGTAGTCATGATTTCAATAAAACCATTGCTGTTGAATGTTCCTGCAAAAACGGTATCACCTTTTTGTTTTTCTTTAGCCATAGGTTCGCCGGTAATAGCTGATTCGTCAATTAAACCGGAACCCAAAGTGATTTTTCCGTCCAGCGGAATGATTTCGCCGGCTTTAATCTGGATGATACTTCCTGGTTCTATATCTTCGATGGGTATTTCCTTGTTGGCGGTTTTTACAAATGCTGTTTTAGGAATACTTTTGATTAAGTTATCCAGAGCCGATTTGGAGTTTTCGAGACCAATATCTTCCAGACGTTCTCCTAAAACATATAATACAATTACAACTGCTGCTTCGGGATATTCGCCCAGATACAGGGCCGCAATTACGGCAATAGTCATCAGTAAATTAATACTGCTGAAGTTGAGTTTTATTAGTGCTTCTAGTCCGTTAAGGATAACATCATGACCAATTATAATGATAAAAGCACTAAAAACGAATGGTTCGTAGGGCATGGGTAAATGAATTCCTAAAAGGGATAATATTTCCAGTACTAGTACAATACTGACGCATAGGAGTAAAAAAAGAAACTTTTTGTCTTTAAAAGGTAAATTCATAAGAATGCAGTTTTTTTATTCGAAAGCAAATCTGAAATAGTATTTTTTCTTCGAATTTTTAGAGCAAAATTGCTGTTGGTACCAGAATAACCATTCGTTGGATCCGATAAAACTCGTTTTTTAAATAATTTAACGGATGACGCTATTTACTAATTTACTGAAAAATTATCTTATCTCCTTTGGCTTTAATAAAACCTTAAGATTATAAAATATTGCATGGCCTAAAAGGAGTAAAAAAAGAAAAAGTTTGCGACATTTGTACAAAATTAGAAACAATGAAAATAAATCTTAAAAACGGAATTGATAAACTCATTTTCGGTATGAAACAAAAAGATGTTGAAGCCGTTTATGGAAAACCCGACAGAAATTATAAAGACGAAGATGAGAATGTAATTTTTGTTTACAATAAATTCAAAATGCGTCTGACATTCTATAAAGAAGAAGATTTTAAAATGGGCTATATTGTTGCTTCAGCTGCTGATTTAGACTTATTTGGTAATAAAGTGATTGGCAGAAATATCAGTGACGTGAAAAAAGATTTAGCTCAAAAAGGCATTACTAAATTCACACAGGAAGAATTTGATACTTTTGAGAACTATTTTGATGAAGACCATTGGTTGTTATTTCAAACTGAATTTAATGAGGTAGTAAAAGTAGAAGTAGGTGCTATCATCAACGATAAAGACGAATTTGACTGGAAATTTGGAAAAAAATAAATTTTCAGTTTTGTAAAAAATAAAAAACCCTTTCATTTTTATAGTGAAAGGGTTTTTCTATTATTTCGATTTGTTCAGACTGTATAAACCGCCAGCTAAAAGTAATACGGCAAATCCAATATATAAATAGCCTTTTTGTTGTCCGGATTCATCCGAAGCTTCAATTTTTATACCCAGAAAATTAATTTTATTAGTGTTTTCCTGCACTTTATTTATTCCTATATAACCTATAAATAAACTCAGAATGATTAATACAATTGCAATAATTTTGGATAGATTCATAATTTTTAAGTTTTTGAATTTCTCTAAGATAATAAAAATATTTTAAAGAAACCGTATAAGTTTTTTAGTCTAATGCTTTTGCATTTTGTTATTGAATCTAAAAAAAAGAAACTATTTTTCATAAAAAAAGTCCGGTCTGCAATTGGCAAACCGGACTTTAGCGTTTTATAATCCTAAGTTATTTTGTTTCTGTTTGTTTGTCAAATATTTCTATTTCAAAAATCAAGGTAGCATTAGGAGGTATTACACCACCTGCACCGCTTTCTCCATACGCTAATTTGGCAGGAATAAAAGCTGTGATTTTATCTCCAAAAGAAAGCAAATCAATAGCTTCAGTAAATCCAGGAATCATCCCGTCTTTTTTGCCAGCTTCAAATGGAAAAGGTTTGTAGCCACCTTGCATAGCTCGCATTTCATTATGCTGGTTGTATGTTTTAGCAATTTCTTCACGACTGCTGTCAAATAATTTTCCGTCTTCTAAAAACCCAGAATAATGAAAGTAAATAGTAGTACCTGCAACAGGTTTAACTCCTGTTCCTTTTTCGGTTATTTTATAAATTAAACCTGATGGAGTAGTTGTTGCCGTTGTTTTTAAGTTATTAAAGGAAGCTACTTTTTCAGTCATTAAAGCTGCCATTTTTTCTTTTTGGATTTTCTCAGCTTCAGCCTTTGCTTCCGCTTCTTTTCTTTCTTCTTCAGCTTTGTTGTTGTAATAATCAGCAAATACTTTTTCGGCTTTGAATTTCTTAGCTAATTTTCCGTTTTGAGTAATAAGAATGTTTTCGATAATATCATCCTGAGCAATGCTGTTTACTACATCCATCCCTTGAATAACATGACCAAAAATGGTGTGTTTTCCGTTAAGCCATGGTGTCTCTTTGTGGGTAATGAAAAACTGACTTCCATTCGTTTTTGGACCAGAATTAGCCATAGCCAGTATTCCGCCTTTGTCAAATTTTAATTCGGGAATAAATTCGTCTTTAAAAGAGTAACCAGGACTTCCTGCACCTGTTCCTTGCGGATCACCACCCTGAATCATAAAATCACTTATGACACGGTGGAATTTTAAGCCATTAAAAAAAGGTTTGCCTTTTAATTTTTTATCTGTTACAAATTCATTTTTGCCTTGAGCAAGACTAATAAAATTAGCTACTGTAACAGGTGTTTTTTGAAAATCTAATTCCAGAATTATAGCTCCTTTATTAGTATTGATGGTTGCAAAAATACCATCTTGTTTGATAAGAGCTGCTTTTTCGGTTTTCTTAACCGGTTTTTTGGTAGTTTCTTGTGCCTGCAGATTTGCTAAAGCAAAAAAGGCTAAAAATAATAATTTCAGTTTCATTGGATGTGATTTATGCTAATAGTTGTTTTAGATACATTTTAATTGGTCGAAACTAATTCAATTTCGAAAATCAGGTTGGCATAAGGAGGGACAATATTGCCCGCACCGCCCGCTCCGTAAGCCAGATGAGAAGGGATGAACAAAACAGCTTTGTCTCCTATAACCATTTTATCGATTCCTTCTATGAATCCCGGAATCAAACCGTCTTTTCTTCCTGCCTGAAAAGGGATGGGCTGGTAACCGCCTTGTTCAGCTCTGGCCGGATCGTATTTTCCAAAAGCCTGAGCTACACTTTCAATGGAGGTGTCAAATAGTTTGCCGTTTTCAAGAAAACCTGCATAATGAATAAAAAGAGGTGTTCCTTTTGCCGGTTTTTTACCATTTCCTTTGTGGGTAATACTGTATTTTAATCCTGAAGCAGTTTTAGTTGTTTTGGTTTTTAAAGCATCAAAATAAGCTGTTTTTTCTTCAATTACTTTTCCGTATTTAGCATCATATTCTTGTTCGTTTTTTGCTTCAAGATCCATTTGCTCTTTTTGCTTTTTGGACTCAACAGAAAAATAATCATAGAAAGTTTTAACGGCATTGAATTTCT
>Ga0307414_10001177_pt1 | contig 13440 bp, 13 predicted proteins | sample DK1Ometagenome_FD_203804 | JGI IMG/M metagenome (GOLD analysis project Ga0307414, IMG submission 203804) | Maize rhizosphere microbial communities from greenhouse at UC Davis, California, United States - DK15-O-3 | ecosystem: Host-associated > Plants > Roots > Rhizosphere > Soil | place: USA... | reverse complement strand
CGTGAGAAAGCTGGAAGGTTATGCGATTAAAGAGCCCGTATTCTCCTTTGATAAATTCCCTGAGGTAGCGAAGGAATTAGGTCCGGAAATGAAATCTACAGGTGAGGCCATCAGATTTATTAAGAATCTGGAAGATCCTTACTTCAGAAAATTATATAAAGACAAGTCGATGTATCTGTCGAAATAAAATAAAAAAGTCCCGAAAGGGACTTTTTTATTTTAAATGAATTTTGTTGTTATAATTCCTGGATCGGAAGAATGTCTTACTTTTTTCCCCAGATGCGGGTATTCAAATCAAGCTCTTTAACAATGTTATACATGAACTGAACAAGTTCAATGTCCTTTTGAAGAAGGTTCTCATCGAGCAAGCTCTTGGAAAAGGGAGGTTCAAAATAGTTTCCGTTTAGGGGAAAGGCAATAAAGACAAGGCTGCCTGAGAACGACAAGCTAATGGTCTCTTTTGAGCGTTTGTTTAGTTCAGAAATCCGCTCCATCATGGAAGGAGTTAAAATATAACGGGCCTCTACCTGATCATCCGAATAAGTAACAAAGGTTTTCTCGAAGCCCGGGTTTTCCAGTTTAACGACCTCTTCGGAAGCAAGTATGGGAAGAGCTGTTGAAATCCAGGCGCCAAATGCAGCGCTAAAATCCTTGGGCCTGACCGTGGTTGTTCCCTTGAAATTTTTGTTGAAATCAGCACAGAAGACAATGCCTTTTAGAATGTCGTGCCAATCTACACGCTGACCGTTCTTAGTTTGAGTAACCGTTTTGTATTCTGCATGGACCTCTGAGAAACTGAATTTCGTTTTTTCAGCGAAGCCGTATACCTGATCTTCGCTTTGATATCGGTCAGGTGCTTTGGCAAAGAGCCTGGAAGAAATAAAAGCTTCTTCCGATAAAGCTTGCACATCATCGATCTTCAGACTTTTATCTATGGTTCTCAAAGCATAAGCTACCAGGGAATGCTTATAAGTGCAACGGTATTGTCCTTCTTTTGGTCCAGCTTTGCTGAACATCACAAGTCCGTAAATGAGTATCGCAATACCGAGAGCTATGGAAGGAATAAAGACTCCGAAAGCAGAACCAGTAACGATCACCAGAGCGCCTGTTCCAATGATAGAATAATTTTTGATTTTTATACCGTAAATTTCTTTACGTAAAGCTTCCAGCTCAATTAAAATTCGCTGTCTGGCATCATCATCTTCGATCGCAGATATCATTAATTATTGAAGAGCTCTTTGGCGCTGATATTCTTCCGCTCTTCTTCTGTATTGGCCAGAACAGCAATCTGTTGGTAGTTTAGCATTCCGGCGAGAATACTTCCCGGAAACATCATAATGGCGTTGTTATAGTCCGTAACCGAGGCGTTATAAGCTCTTCTGGAAGCTGCAATCTGTTCTTCACTTTCCGTCCAGGTGCTTTGTAGGTTTAAGAAGCTTTGATTTGCTTTTAAATCCGGATAGCTTTCTATATTAACCATGAGCCCTCTGACTGCTGAACTCAGCTGTTTGTCAATGTCCAGTTTTTCTTCATTACTGATATTGGGTGTAAAGGCACGACTTCTAAGTTCTACGACCTTTGCCAATACACTTTCTTCATGTTGCATGTACTGTTTTACCGTTTCAATTAGATTTGGTAATAAATCAAAACGCTTTTTTAGCATCACATCTATTGCAGAAAAAGCATTGCTGACCTGGTTTTTCTTTGCAATCAAAGAATTGTAGAAAGAGATTCCGACTAGGGCAAGAACGACAAGTATAACAGCGCCTATGATCATGTTTTTGTTTTTTAAGAAGATTAAATAGTCCCTGTATATAGGTTTCCTGTAAGCTTAGTTTAAGATAAGTACCCCTTTGGCTTCAAATGCCAGTTCTTTTTTAGGCTCAGTAATTTTTGCTACCTCTTCTGCTGATTTATGCGCATCTTCAGCATAGTGTCTTAAGGTTTCCACGGAGATGGTTTGTTTTTTTGCAATACCATCAAGGGCTACTTTTTTTCCTACAATATCCATCGGCATGAAAAACGCATAATCTTTAAAAGTAATGCGGATTGATTCTCCTGAAGGGGTTTTTAAAGTCATCCAACAGCCCTTTTTTTTGCAGACTTCGACAACCTCTCCGGTAACCTTCATTTCGGCCGTTTTTTTGTCGCCCATTGCAGACTCCATTTTTTCTATAGGGAGCAGATTACCGGTAGCAACCCCTTGTCCAAATGATTTATTGTTAACCGCGGGTGTTTCTTGCGCTAGTGCACAAATTGTTAGCGCACAAAAAGAGATGCTTAGAAGCGTTTTTTTTATCATGATATTTTTCTTTTCACATTTATTTAACATTCCTCGTTAGGCTTTCCGGTTTAATTATCCGACAGTCCATTTCGGCTCACCCTTCAAAAAGAGTAACCGTATGAGGTTCTTGCATTTAAATGTAAAAATATCTAAAATATATTCAGGAAAGGAAAAAAGATTATAAATAAAAAAATCCTCGTTATCTGACGATAACGAGGATAATCATCCCTATTGTTTGTTAATTCATAAATGATTAACACCAAGTATATGGCAACTAATAGGCCAAATTTAAAAAACACTAGTAGTGACTTGTAACTGTCTAGTATTCAGTAGTGTTTAAAAATTGTTAATTTTACATGAAAAAACAATGTGGGGAAAAAAATACTCAATGTGTGGAAACAGATCAATTGTTTCTACATATTTCTCGTTTTTGGCACGATTAAATTAGCCAAATAACAAAGAGAAAACATCTTCTATTTTACTCACTGGGCTGAGTTCAATCTTATAACGTTCGGTAATCAGACCTTTCATATTATAATTTGAAACGAAAATTCTTTCAAAGCCGAGTTTTTCTGCTTCTGAGATGCGTTGTTCAATTCTGTTTACTGCTCTTATTTCCCCGGACAGTCCGACCTCTGCAGCAAAACATATTTTAGAGGAAATAAATATATCTTCATGAGAAGAGATGATGGCGACTAAAATCGCCAGGTCAATAGCCGGATCCTCAACCTTAATTCCACCTGCAATATTTAAGAATACATCTCTGGTACTTAACCTGAAGCCACACCTTTTTTCAAGTACCGCAAGGAGCATATTCATTCTTTTTGTGTCAAACCCATTAGCTGAGCGTTGTGGCGTTCCGTACGCAGCGGTGCTGACTAAGGCCTGCGTTTCTATTAGCATTGGTCTTGCACCTTCTAAAGTCGCTGATATGGCAATTCCACTCAATTCTTCATCACGCTGTGAAAGCAATATTTCCGAAGGATTTGAAACCTGTCTTAGTCCGCTGCTGTGCATAGCGTATATTCCAAGCTCTGCCGCTGCGCCAAATCTATTTTTTATGGAGCGAAGAATCCGGTAAACATGATGCCTGTCGCCTTCAAATTGTAATACGGTATCCACCATATGTTCCAGAATTTTTGGCCCGGCGATGGTTCCATCTTTGGTGATATGGCCGATGAGAAATACTGGCGTATCCGTTTCTTTGGCAAACCTCAGTAGTTCTGCTGTGCATTCTCTGACCTGTGACACGCTTCCCGGAGTAGAATCAATATGAGCTGAATGAAGAGTCTGTATAGAATCCACGATTAGTAAGTCGGGCTCCAGTTCTTCTATCTGTTTAAATATATTTTGTGTGGAGGTTTCTGTGAGAATATAGCAGTCGGCTGTGGGGGCAGAAGTGATACGTTCTGCTCTCATTTTTATCTGTTGTTCGCTCTCTTCACCAGAAATATAAAGGATTTTTTTTCCGGATATGTTTAAAGCTAACTGAAGCATTAACGTTGACTTTCCGATTCCGGGTTCTCCTCCGATAAGGATGACCGATCCTGCAACCAGACCACCACCCAAAACCCTGTCCAGTTCCTGATCACCGGTTAGGATCCTTTCCTCAGTTATAGAGGGGATGTTCCCTACTTTATTGGGTTTGTTTACGCGTGTGGTTCCTGTGGAGGTTTTCCAGGCTGGAACTTTGGATCCCGCCTTTTCTGTGATCTCTTCTACAAAGGTATTCCAGGAGTTGCATGAAGGGCATTTGCCTAGCCATTTGGCCGATTCATATCCGCAACTCTGACAAAAATATGCTGATTTAGTTTTAGCCAATTGACAGAGGTTTTAGTGAGTTACGAATTTAGGCTTAATTCTATAAAAACAGCGCTAAAATAAAACAGGCCTGATCCGATAGGAGCAGGCCTGTTAAAAGAAATTTAAGCCGGGATTATAATTTGATCTCTTCGTCTTTAGAAGAAATAAAATGAAATTCCGTTAGGTTATACGATGGAACAGCTTTGATTTTGATTCTTTGACCGAATTTAAAGAACCACTTCCATTGTAAAGATATGAACCCTTTTTTGATGTAAGCCTCAATATAAGGGTGTACACAAAGTGTAATATTTTTTTCGTTTTGCTCCTGCAAAATATAGTTCAGATTGTTTTCGATATCATCCATCAAAACAATACTGGCCTTAATTTCACCCGTACCATCACAGGTTGGGCATTTTTCACTGGTGACAATGTTCATCTCCGGTCTGACACGCTGACGGGTGATTTGAACAAGGCCAAACTTACTTGGAGGAAGAATGGTATGCTTGGCACGGTCCAAGAGCATTAATTCCTTTAGGTAGTCGAATAACATTTTACGGTTCACAGGTTTGTGCATATCGATAAAATCGATCACTACAATCCCTCCCATATCACGTAGACGCAGTTGTCTTGCAATTTCTTTTGCGGCTTCTTTATTTACCTGAAGCGCATTTTCTTCCTGATTTTCTTTGCTTGCAGTTCTGTTTCCGCTGTTTACGTCAACAACATGCAAAGCTTCGGTATGCTCTACCACGAGGTAAGCGCCACCAGCCAGGTTTACGGTTTTTCCAAAAGCATTTTTAATTTGCTTCTCAATCCCGAAGTGTTCAAAGATGGGCTCTTTATGTTTGTAGATCTTGACGATCTTTTCCATCTCTGGAGAGATTTCATGTACATAAGAACGGATGTCTTCAAACAGGTTACTATCGTTCACATAAACATTAGTGAAGTCAGTACTCAAAATATCACGGATCAGCGTAGAAGTGCGGTCCATCTCTCCCCAAACACGTTTTGAAGGCTCTGCATCGGGTAACTTTTTAATAAAGTTTTCCCATTTAGCAACAGAGTCCAAAAGGTCTTTTTGGAGTTCGGCTACACCCTTGCCTTCAGAAACCGTTCTAATGATGACCCCAAAGTTCTTAGGCTTGATACTTTCGATAATCTTTTTTAAACGATTACGTTCAGTATTGCTTTTAATTTTTTTGGAAATCGAAATGACATTAGAGAAGGGAACCAGTACAATATAGCGTCCTGCTATAGATAGGTCAGAACTTAAGCGTGGTCCCTTTGTTGAAATTGGTTCTTTGGCGATTTGAACTGGCAGCACAAGATTCTTGCTGACCACTTCGGAGATCTTTCCGGCTTTGTTAATATCTCCTTCTAGCTTGAAATTATCTAATAAAGTTCCGCTAACAGAGCCGTTACGCTTGATTTTAGTAAGCTTTATCAAAGATTGTACTTGTGGACCAAGGTCGAAATAATGCAAAAAAGCATCTTTTTCGTAACCTACATCAACGAACGCAGCGTTTAGTCCGGGCATAATTTTCTTTATGCGGCCTAAATAAATATCGCCTACGGCGTAATTGTTATTGATGTGTTCCTTATGAAGTTCTACAAGTTGTTTGTCTTCAACTAAAGCTATGGTTACTCCCGAGGGAGATGAATCTATAATTAGTTCCTTTACCAAAAGCTACAGATTTTAAGGCTTTTAAGCCTTATTAACACATGGACAATAAAAAACGTTGCTACCAACAATTAAGGCTACGATCAAATCCTAGCCTTAGTTGTTGAGCAAAACATGAAGAAAACTATTTTTTCTTATGTCTGTTTTTTCTTAAACGTTTTTTACGTTTGTGGGTAGCCATTTTATGTCTTTTTCTTTTTTTACCGCTTGGCATAATCTTAGGTTTTAAATATTTTTATTAAATCTGTTTATTAACTTTTATTCTTTAACGCAATCACTTTATCATCGATGAATTTTGATAATGTAGCGTTTGCTGCTAATTTTTTACTCTTTTCGTAGGCATCGATAGCTTCAGTATTCTTTCCCAGGTTTTCATAAGACGTTCCCAGATAGAAATAGGCGTCAGGAGATGGCTTCATGGCAATAATGCTTTTGAACCTGATAATTGCTTTGTCAAACTGTCCCGACTTCATAGCGAAAGTTCCCAAGCTCATATTTGCTTTTAAGTTCTTTGGATCTTTCTTTACAACGTCCATTAACATGGCTATTCCTGACATTGGAGCTCCCATACCGTTAACGATAGTGATTCCCAAGCCTGTCTTAGCGTCGTTACTGTTTGAGTCTATTTTCATCGCACTGCTGTAAGAAGCGTTTGCTTTTTGCAAAAGTGCAGGTTGTAATAAACTGTCACGGGTATTGTCAAATGCCTTCATAAATGTATCTCCGGCAGCTAACCAATTGTTCAACGTTTGCTCTTTATTGGCTACGATTTCCAGGTATAATGCACTTGGAACCGATTGCTCTAAATCATCCCACTTTTTCGCAAGTAATTTAGCTTCTTTAGCTTTCTCGCCTTCAGAAGCAGATTTATATGCAGTTTCAAGTGTGGTGATTTCGGCCGCTAACGGGGCTTTTATCATGTTCTTAGCGGCAGTTGAAACCTCCTCAAGGTTGATTTCAGCTGTTGCCGGAGCCTGTGCTGCCATCTGTCCACCTGCAGGAGTGCTGCTGGTTTGTTCTTTTGGCTTCACCAAACCCTTAATATCCCTTGTAAACAAGAACGCAATGAGCAGAACTACTGCTCCTATTAAAATGGCCTGTTTAGATCGGATACTGTTTATCATGATGATAATTAAGCTTCTACGCTAACTTTTTTTGAATTATTCTTTACTTTATCAACAAACACTTTTGCTGGTTTAAAGCTTGGCACAAAGTGCTCCGGGATAATAATTGCAGTGTTTTTAGAAATATTTCTCGCAGTTTTTTGTGCTCTCTTTTTAACAACAAAACTACCAAAACCCCTAACATATACATTTTCGCCACCAATCATGCTGTTTTTGATGACCTTGAAAAATGCCTCAACGGTTTCTTGTACATCTACCTTTTCAATTCCTGTTTTCGTTGATATTTCTGAAATAATATCTGCCTTAGTCATATTCTCTGTTATTAATTTATAGTGTGTTATATACTTTATAAGTGTTTTGGGGTTGCAAAAGTATTGCTTTTTAATGAGATAGGAAAATAAAAGATGATTTATTTGTCGCCGGTTGTATCACCGAATTGCAAGTTTTGGTAAAAATAAATATTTAGCGTGTATTTTTGTGGTTATGAGTTTTCAGACAGAAATCGTAAAATGGTATTTAATCAATAAAAGAGCACTTCCCTGGAGGGATACTACTGATGCTTATGTGATTTGGCTTTCGGAAATCATTTTGCAACAGACAAGAGTAGAACAAGGGCTGCCCTATTTTAATAACTTTTTACAAAATTATCCTACAGTAACGGATTTTGCCAATGCCACAGAAACGCAAATCCTTAAATTGTGGCAGGGATTAGGATATTATTCCCGCGGAAGGAATATGCTTTTTACTGCAAGGCAAATCAGGGATTCTCACGCAGGTGTTTTTCCGGTGAAATATGACGAGCTCATTCAGTTAAAAGGGGTGGGGGAATATACTGCAGCAGCAATTTCTTCTTTTTCTGCCAATGAATCTAAAGCAGTATTAGATGGGAATGTTTTTCGGGTATTATCCAGGTATTTTGGAATAGAGACTGCCATCAATAGTACCGAAGGAAAAAAACAATTTAATGAACTTGCGCAAGCGTTAATCGAAGGTCAGCGACCTTCTTTGTATAACCAGGCGATTATGGAATTTGGTGCTTTACAATGTAAGCCAAAATCTCCCGACTGTGGCGATTGTCCGGTTCAATCGGGCTGTTATGCCAAAGCAAATGATAAGGTAAACCTGTTGCCCCTGAAAATAAGAAAGTTAAAAAAGCGGATCAGGTATTTCAATTATTTTGTCTGTTTTGATGGAGAACAGTTATTGGTGAATAAAAGAACGGCGGGAGATGTCTGGCAAGAGCTTTATGATTTTCCGTTGATTGAAACGGAAAGTCCCTACCTCGAGGATCAGGAACAATTCCTGGCGAAGTTGAAAATGAACTTTGGAGAAGCCTGTATTATAGCGCCTTTAGCGCAGCAAAAACATTTGTTGACTCACCAAACTATATATGTTCAATTTTTTGCTTTAGACAATTATATCATTAACTTTAATATGAATGCAGAAATAAAATGGGTTTCTCTTGCAGCGTTTGAGGAGTTACCCCAACCAAAAGTGATTACAAATTTTATGATCTCCAATTCAATTAAACAGTAAAATTATATTTCATGTCAGGTATTAACAAAGTTATTTTAGTCGGACATTTAGGCAAAGATCCTGAAGTTAGACATTTAGAAGGAGGGGTCACAGTAGCTAGTTTTCCATTGGCAACATCAGAGACTTATAACAAAGATGGTAAGCGTATTGAGCAGACTGAATGGCATAATATTGTTTTGTGGAGAGGGCTTGCAGAAGTCGCATCTAAGTATTTGCAAAAAGGGAAGCTGGTATATATTGAAGGAAAACTACGTACACGCTCTTTTGAGGACAGAGAAAAAGTTAAGAAATACGTGACTGAAGTGGTCGCGGAAAACTTTACCATCTTAGGTAGGAAGAGTGACTTTGAGCATACCCCTGTAAGTAATGAAAATACCACTCCAAAAAGCGAAACAGAGTATCTTGACCCGAATGAGGTTTCAGGAGATCTGCCTTTTTAGAGATGCAGAGGCTGACCAGAAAAGGTGCAAAAGGAGCATTGCTGGATGTTTATGAGGATGCCATTTCAGCGCTACAGAAGAGCATTAAAGATTTATCTGATGAAGATCTTGTTGCTGTAATATTGCCTGATGAAGAGTATTGCAAGTCCATACAAACGATTTTGACCCATGTCGTTAGCAGTTCTTACAGTTATGCGGTCTATATTCATGAACTCAAAGGACGAAGGTATACCAGGCCTGAAGAAAAGCTGCACAGCAGGGCTTTGGATTATGTTCAGGACCTTAAGCATGCCTTCGCATTTAATCTGAATGTTTTCGCGGAGGTAGAAGATAGTGAATTGGAGCAGTTTGATGCTTCCAGGAAAATTATGACCGGCTGGGACCAGCTTTATGATATAGAACAGCTGACAGAACATGCCATCGTGCATATCTTAAGGCATAACAGGCAAATAGAAAAATTTAAACTTTTACTGAATCGTGCGGAGCAATAATTCCGGAACAAAATAAATGGCCTTCAATACGGGGATAGATCTGTTCCCGTATTGAAGGCCATTGTGTATACTTATTTATTATTCTACAGTAACTGATTTTGCCAGATTTCTTGGCTGATCTACATTACATCCACGCATCAACGCGATATGGTAAGAGAGTAATTGTAATGGTATGGTTGCCAGCAATGGTAAAAAAGCTTCACTTGAATCAGGAATTTCGATGCAGTAATCGGCCATTTTCTTTACTTCTGTATCCCCTTCGGTAACGATTGCAAGAACAATTCCTTTTCTTGCTTTCACCTCCTGGATGTTACTGATTACTTTTTCATAAGATGAGTTTTTAGTGGCAATCACTACTACAGGCATTTCTTCGTCAATTAAGGCGATAGGGCCGTGTTTCATCTCTGCAGCAGGATATCCTTCCGCGTGGATATAAGAGATCTCCTTGAGCTTTAAAGCGCCCTCCAATGCAACAGGAAAACCGCTACCTCTACCAAGGAACAGACAGTTTCTCGAATCTTTGAATTTTGCCGCAATTTCCTTGATGATATCATTAGATTCCAGCGCTTTTTGAATTTTATCAGGAATGCAGTCTAATTCCGTAAGCAGTTCTACCAGTTTCGAATGGCTAACTGTTCCTTTTTGCTGGGCCATATAGAAAGCCATCAGTGTAAGTACGGTTACCTGTCCAGTAAAAGCTTTAGTTGAAGCTACACCAATTTCCGGGCCCACATGTGTGTAAACGCCTGCATGGGTGAGCCTTGGAATTGAAGAGCCTACGACGTTACACACGCCAAAAATAGTGGCGCCTCTTTCTTTGGCCATTTCAATAGCGGCCATGGTATCCGCTGTCTCTCCGGATTGAGAAATGGCTATCACGACATCTTTTTCCGTAATGATAGGATTTCTGTACCTAAACTCGGAAGCATATTCTACTTCAACAGGTATCCGTGCATATTCTTCAATCAGGTATTCGGCAACTAAGCCTGCATGCCATGAAGTTCCGCAGGCAACAATGATGATTCTGTCTACATTCTTTAACTTCTCTGCGTACTCTTTGATCCCACCAAGCTGGACGATTCCTTCATTAGGATAAATTCTTCCACGCATACAGTCTCTGATAGATCGTGATTGCTCGAAGATTTCTTTAAGCATGAAGTGCTCATAGCCACCTTTTTCCAACATCTCCAGTTTTAATTCCAGGGCTTGGATATAAGGTGTCTGTACTACGTTATCGAGGCGTTTGATCAATAATTCATCCCGCTTCAGGAATGCGATTTCATTGTCATTCAGATAAATTACATTTTTTGTATACTCTACAATTGGTGTTGCATCGGAAGCAATAAAATATTCGCCTGCTCCAACACCGATGACCAAAGGACTTCCTTTTCTCGCTGCAATCAGCTGATCAGGATGTTCTTCGTCCATCAATACAATCGCATAAGCTCCAGTAACCTCATTTAAGGCAATTCTGACTGCTTCCAAAAGATCTGTGTCTTCATTTTTATAGATCTCTTCGATCAGGTGTACAAGAACTTCTGTATCTGTATCACTTTTAAATTCATGGCCTCTTTGGATAAGTTCTTCTTTTAGGGTTGCATAGTTTTCTATGATCCCATTGTGAATGATCGTTAACTTGCCATTATTTGAAGTATGAGGATGGGAATTCCTATCGGAAGGAGCACCGTGAGTTGCCCAACGCGTGTGTCCGATACCTATTGTTCCCGACAAATCCTTGCCGTCCGAAAAATTTTCCAATTCCAGGACTTTCCCTGCTTTTTTATAAATATTCAGATCTGTATCATTGATTAATGCAATTCCAGCACTGTCATAGCCACGGTATTCTAATCTTTTTAGTCCTTTAAGGACGATCGGCCAAGCTTCTCTATGGCCTATATAACCAACTATTCCACACATAAAAATTATGTTTTAAAAAATAAATCCCCCGAAATTAATAAATCTCGGGGGATATGAATATGTCTCTTATTAAATTATTTCAGTTTGGTATAGAAGATATTTAGTTTCATTCTTTTTGTTGCCGCTGCTGCATCTTTTTTAGGGCCGACTAATATTGACCGTTCCGCAGTAGTTACAAATGCATCTAAAGATGCGTTGGTGGGATATATAAGCGGGGCAGGTGATAGGAAAGTCCCATAGTCTTTGATTTTGCCACTAACAAGATCCTGAACATAGCTGGTCAGAGTGAAAATATACCTGCTGTTTACAGAGTCGAAATATCCACCGAATTCAAGATCACTAACTGCTCTTGGATCACCGGTAGGATTGCTCTGTGAGCCAGGATTGTTGTCTGAAACTTTTATACGCTTCCCTGCTACATCATGAATGTATAGTCTTAGTCTTGGTGCAGGCTTGAAATGCGCATCTCCATCTGGCGCAACGTCCACCACGAGCTCAGCTTTATTGATCGCCACTTTAGCACCGCCCAGTTTCGCTTTAAATTCATCGAAATTAAAACTAACCTTATTCCGCAGTCCTGATAGGGCCTGTAGGTAGGTTTGTTCAAATTGCTTGCCTGTATTGTCTTCCAGTTGTGCTTTAATATCTGGGTTAGTGTAAGTATGTTTTACATAGGATACAACCGGTTCGATACTCTGGCTGATTGGGAAGATTACCGAAGCCGTATCTCTGGTGGCCGAAGTTTTACCATCTTTTTTATAATAAAGTTGCAATTTTGAGTCAGTACCTGTAAAATTGAAAAAGATCATTCCACCCTTTCCGCTGGCTTTTGCACTAACATATAGTCCTCTGAATTTATCAGTGAATAAATCGTTTTTGTCAAGAGCGAGGGTATCCATTTTAACGATTTTACTTTGGATCAAAGCTGTGTTTAAGCGAATCCTTAGCTGAGGAGTAACGCTTATCAGTGTGTCAGGCTTACCTGGAACAATGTCGGTAACTTTAAACGGTGTTAAAGGTTTTATATAGACCGCACCTTGCGGCTGATTTTTATCGTTAGTCACGAGTGTGCCCAGAATTTCAGTAGCATCTTTGCCCCATTCTGTAGAGCTAAGAAAGCTACGCCCCTGTGTTAAGTTCTGGGTCATCTGGCCTACCGTGAAGGTGTAAGTTTGTGTAGAATCGCCATAAAACGGAGTAATAACCGAGCTACCTGAGCTGATTTTAGCATAACTTAATATCAACACTGCGGAATCCAATTCTGCATTTTTACCAAATCTGTATGGGCTTGTTGTCGATGAGGTTGAGGTTCCAGGGGCATTGACCACCATTGCTGTGCCTGCCAAAGTCTCTCCAAAAACAGGATCGGTCATAAAGCCTATCGGGTAGCGTTCCAGATTTGCTGTACTGACTGCATCGTCCAGTTGTGTTTGAGAAGTGATCGTAGTATTGTCATACAGATCGCCTTTAATGGCAGAATCTTCCTGACCCAAACCTATGGTATTGGGATCTTTACAAGAAGAAAAAAGAAAAAGACCTATCAACATGGTTAATAAGTCTTGTTTTGAAAATTTCATATTTAAGTTAATAATACCTGAGTTTATGCTATTGAAACCAATTCTTCATCCGAAATCTCTTCATATAAAGCGTAGAAGTTTTCGAAATCGTCGGTTAAATTATAAGCTAAAGTTGGTTTATTAGAATCTTTAACAAATTTTAACACATTACTATCGATGTTTTCGGTCGCTAATACTACTGCATCAGAGTAAGTTATCGCTCCGATATGTAAGGTGTTACAGTCCGCATTTTCAAATACTTTCGTATCCTCAAGCGTCATGGCGTTCATTACAGCTTTTTTATGAAGATCCGCATGAAGCTTCTCTGTAAAACAATTCTCATAGATCGAATATACTACTTTAGAATTCTTGAAAGTAGGATCATTCTTATAAGAAGTTTTAATGTAAGCCGGGACTAAAGCGGTCATCCATCCATGACAGTGCACGATGTCTGGTGCCCAGCCTAATTTTTTTACCGTTTCCAATGCGCCTTTGCAAAAGAATATTGTTCTTTCGTCATTGTCAGCATAGAACTTGTCTTCCTTGTCTCTAAAAACGTATTTGCGTTGGAAATAATCTTCATTATCCAGGAAGTATACCTGCATACG
>Ga0307414_10001176_pt1 | contig 13443 bp, 12 predicted proteins | sample DK1Ometagenome_FD_203804 | JGI IMG/M metagenome (GOLD analysis project Ga0307414, IMG submission 203804) | Maize rhizosphere microbial communities from greenhouse at UC Davis, California, United States - DK15-O-3 | ecosystem: Host-associated > Plants > Roots > Rhizosphere > Soil | place: USA... | reverse complement strand
TATGGTGGGTGCTTGCTTGTCTGTTTTCCCTCTCAGTGTTGCTCGCCGTCGGCGCCTACCTCGGCCCGACATGGGGAGTTGGAACCTCAGTTGCCACCATGCTGGTTGCTGCTGCGATCTTCGTTTCGGCGTCGATTCCAATCACCGTCGATGCTCATGAGCTTCGGATTGGCCGGGCCAGCATTGAGCACACCTACATCGCAGACTGTCGAGCGCTCGATGTGGAAGAGACACGCCGACGCTCTGGCGTGGAGGCCGATGCCAGGGCTCACCTGGTGCTTCGTCCCTATGTCAAAACTGCGGTCGAGATCACCCTCAATGACCAGGACGATCCCGTCCCGTACTGGTTGGTTTCGAGCCGACGGCCGCAACAGCTGACAACGGCACAGCGGGAGGCAGCCTCGTCTACGCTGACCGAGTGAGCGAGCCCGTGACCGCTATCCAAGTGCTGCTTCAGCAGCTCGATCCCGGCCTAGAGCTACCGTCGTACGCGCACCCAGGCGATGCGGGAGCCGATCTACGCAGCAGGGAAAGCTTCGAGCTCCAGCCCGGGGAACGGCGGCTTGTGGGTACTGGCGTCGCCATCTCCCTACCTACTGGGTACGCCGCTTTCGTGCACCCGCGATCGGGACTGGCCGCCCGGCACGGCATCAGCATCGTGAACACCCCAGGCACTATCGATGCCGGCTATCGGGGCGAGATCAAAGTGTGCCTAATCAATACCGACCGGACGCATCCGGTGCGCATTGCTCGCGGCGACAGAATCGCTCAGCTGATCATCCAACCAGTGAGCGTTGCCGCATTCGTGACAGTCAGCGAGCTGCCTGGCTCGGCACGCGGAATTGGCGGTTACGGATCAACCGGCGGAGTATTAGGCAGTGCAGTTGAGCAAGGGGCGATTGAGCAAGGGGCAATTCACCGCGAGGCAAGTGAGCGAGGAAACGAGAGCGTGAGGGTGCCGAGGGAACGCGCATGATCTTCAAGAGAGGCAGGAAGCGGGGGAGCGAGTCGGCAGCTGAGGAATCCACCGACGACGACCTCGACGAGCTTGCTGAAGTTGCCGACGATGAAGGCGACACCCCGACCGATGTTGAGGGCGAAGATCTGGAGGCCCTTGAAGACATTGACTGGCGAGGCTCCGGACCCTATGACATCGCTGAAGTTGAGAGCATTGAGAGCACAGAGGAAAGTCCCAAGATCGACCTTGGCAGCGTGATCTTGACTGCGGTGCCGGGATCAGAACTGCGGCTACAGGTGGCGGAGGAGACCGGCGAGATCGTATCCGCGATGCTGGTGATTGAAACTGTGGTCAATGAGGGCTTCGCCGAGCTCAGCCCCGTAGAGCCGCCCGTAGAGCCGCCGGCCAGTGCGAACCTAGAGCCCCAGGCCTATTCCTCGGCCCTTGAGCTGGCCGCGTACGCGGCTCCCCGCAGTGGCGGCCTCTGGGCAGAACTGCGCGATGAGATCTCGCGGAGCGCCACTGAGGCCGGCGGTACGGCCTCACTCAGCGAGGGGCCGTTTGGAGTGGAGCTGATCCGGCTGATCCCAGTCACGACGCCGGACGGTGAAGAGGGATACCAGCCCTCGCGGATGTGGGTCGCGGAGGGTCCACGCTGGCTGCTTCGGGGCATCGTCTACGGTCAGGCCGCGATCGAAGAAGACGCCGACTCTCCCGTCGTCGCCGATGTGCTGTCAGCATTCCGTCAGGTCATCGTGCGACGGGGGGACGAGCCAATGGCGCCTGGTGATCTGCTGCCCTTGTCTATGCCGACCAACCTCAGCCAGGAGCCGGACGCCGACACGTAGGTGGGACGAACGCCGGAGGCGTTGACCACAGTGAGATGCTTGAAGTGCGGAGGTGACATGGCATGGCTAAAGAAAACCTGCTGCAACGAGCACTGCGTCGGTTAGCATCATCAACTGCTGAACTCGAGTCCGAAGAATTGCAACGCAAAGTCCGCGAAGAGGGCGCAATGCCGATCCAAGAGTGTGAGGACCGGCAGCGCGTCCAACTCACTGGGACGGTATCCACGGTGACCATCACCCCTCGAGCCGGGCACCCGGCGTTAGAGGTGGAGCTGCGTGACGGATCTGGAACGGTGAGCCTCGTCTGGCTGGGTCGACGGCAAATTCCCGGCATTGATCCGGGTCGGACCCTGAAGGTATGGGGCCGGATCAGCTGCCACGACGGTAAGCGGCTGATCTACAACCCACGCTACGAGCTGATGCAGACACCGGCGGCCTCGTGATCGAGGTCGCTATGGTGCCCGGCGCATGAGCGAGCGGCCAGCGGAACCGAAGACAGAATCGCCGGACGACGCACCATCGGCAGCCGCGGCGACCCCGCAGTTCCGTTACGTCGAAGAGTTCGTCCGCTATCAGCTGAGCCAATCCTTGGGCGGCGCGCGCGGCATGATCGAATCGGCGCTGCCTTTCATTGCCTTCACGATTGCTTGGGTGATCACCCGGCAGCTCTATCCGGCGGTCGCCGCGGCCGTTGTGACGGCGTTGCTGCTGGCGGTCATCCGCCTCATTCAGCGGCAGTCGATCAAGTACGTCGTGCAGGCAGTGATTCCCACTGCGATTGCTGTTCTGATTGCAACGCGCACCGGTCGCGCCCAGGACGTCTTCTTGCCCGGCATCCTCTACAACGGAGCCCTCGCCGTCCTGTCGATCGTGACGGTCGCGATCCGCAAGCCTCTGGTCGGTTTCATCATCGGCGCCGCCGTCGGCGACCCGACAGGCTGGACCAGAGATAGCGGACTGGTGAAGATGACATCAAAGCTGACTTTGGTGCTTGCAGTGCCTTACGTCGCCCGGTTCGTCATCCAGTTGCCGCTGTTCCTCGCCGGGCAAGTGGTCTTGCTCGGGATAGCGAAGGTCATTCTTGGCTGGCCACTACTGATTGCCGCCTTGACCGTCATCGGCCTGATGCTCTCCAAGGGGCAAACCCCGATGGAGAATTCAGCGCTAGCCAGTTCGCGCGATCAAACTGCTTGAACGCGAGGCGTCGGTCTCCTGGAGATGCTGATTGAGCCGTCGCGCGGTGACAGCATCTCGGCAAGCTCCTTCTCGAAGTCCTGGGCTGTCACAAACAGCAATTCGTCGCCGGACTCCAACGAACCGTCGCTGTCTGGTGGTCGAGCATGCCCATCTCGGATGATCGCTACTAAAACGACATCGCCTGGCCAGGTCAGGTCGCCGATGCGCGCACCGACGGTTGGGCTGTTGGATGGCAAGGTCATCTCCACCAGATTGGTGGCGCCCTCGTGAAAGGTCAGCAGCCTCACAAGATCACCGACTGTGACAGCCTCTTCGACCAGCGCGGACATCAGCCGCGGTGTCGAGACTGAAACATCGACGCCCCAGATCTCGTTGAACAGCCACTCATTCTTGGGGTGATTGACTCGAGCAACCGTACGCGGCACGCCGAACTCAGTCTTGGCCAACAGCGACATCACAAGGTTCACCTTGTCATCGCCAGTGGCGGCGATGGCCACATCACAGGTGTCGAGTCCGGCTTCCTCAAGCGAGGACAGCTCACAGGCATCGGCAAGCAGCCATTCGGCCTCGGTCAGCGTCTCGGCCTTGATCGCATGCGGATCCTTGTCGATCAACAGCACCTCATGCCCGTTCTCGATCAGCTCCGCCGCAATGGACCGCCCCACATTCCCGGCTCCGGCAATCGCTACGCGCATCGTCATACTCCTCTCGGCGGAGAGCCGAGTACCGCCTCGACAGCAGCCAGCTTGGCGTCTGCGACGGCGGCGTACACAAGATCACCGTCTTGGAAAATACTGCCGCGCTTGGGCACCATTCCGGAGCCCATGCGAAACACAAACGGGATCCGAGCGCTCGTGGCTTCCTCCATCTGCTCGATGGTGCGGCCGACCCAGGCCTGATCGACGTGTACTTCCATAAGCCGCACTGATCCCGACGGATCACGCCATTGCGGCTCAGAACCGCTCGGCAACAACCGCCGCAAGACCTGATCGGAGGTCCACCGTACGGTCGCTACGGTCGGGATGCCGAGCCGCTCGTACACCTCAGCGCGGCCGGGATCGTAGATCCGAGCCACTACGTTATGTACGCCGAAGGTCTCGCGTACCACACGCGCGGACAAGATGTTGGAGTTGTCGCCACTTGACACCGCGGCGAACCCCTCGGCGTCCTCGATGCCGGCTTCGAGCAGCACCTCGCGATCGAAGCCAACACCCCTTACGGTCTTGCCCGCGAAGTCCGGGCCGAGTCGGCGGAAGGCCTCGGAGTCGAGATCGATCACCGCGACAGTGTGGCCCCGCTTCTCCAGGCTCCTCGCCAGGGTGGATCCCACCCGGCCGCAGCCCATGATCACGATGTGCACGCCGCCGAGTCTAGTGAACGAGGCTGAGAACTTCCTCCGCAGCCGCGAGCCCCGGTATCAGGACTGCCACTGTTGTGATGGCGACACTAGGGTTTGCAATGTGGTGAATGTTGCGGACATCGGCAAGCGACTGCTGCTGGGCCGTAAGCTGCGCAGCACCCAGCTCCACGAGACACTCCTCCCCAAGCGCATCGCCCTCCCGGTCTTTGCCTCGGACGCTTTGTCCTCGGTTGCCTACGCGCCAGACGAGATCTTCCTGACCCTGTCGTTGGCAGGGCTGGTCGCGTATTCGTACTCGTGGAAGATCGCCATTCTGGTCGCCATTGTGATGCTGGTCGTTGTCGCGTCGTACCGCCAGAACGTGCATGCCTACCCATCGGGCGGCGGTGACTATGAAGTGGCCACTGTGAACCTCGGGCCCAATGCCGGCCTTACCGTGGCGTCGGCACTCCTGGTCGACTACGTCCTGACCGTTGCAGTGTCCATCTCATCTGGAGTGCAGAACGCCAAGTCGGCTTTTCCCATCCTGAACGGACATGAAGCGTGGGCGGCAGCTGGAATCGTGGTCGTGTTGATGGCGCTCAACCTGCGGGGTGCGCGAGAGTCTGGCACCCTGTTCGCAGTTCCCACCTATTGCTTCATGTTCGCCATCTTGACCATGGTGACCTACGGGCTGTTCCGAATCCTGGTGCTCGGCGACCAGATCCAGGTTGACAGCGCAAAGTACGGTATCGAGCCGGATCCGCAGTACGCAGCCTTTGCCGGCTTCGCGATGATCGCGTTGCTGGCGCGCACGTTCTCCTCTGGATGTGCCGCGCTGACCGGCGTAGAGGCAATCTCCAACGGAGTACCGGCGTTCCGTAAGCCCAAGAGCAAGAACGCGGCAACCACCTTGTTATTGCTCGGCGTCATCGCGGTGTCGATGTTGATCGGCGTCGTCGTCCTGTCCAATCTGACCGGCCTCAAGCTGATCGACCAAGGCCTGTCGCACTACACGCTCAATGGCGAGCGGGTCGACGTGATCGAGCAGACGGCCATCGGGCAATTGTCCGCAGCCGTTTTCGCCGACTTCCGACCTGCCTTCTACTTTGTTGTAGCCGCCACAATGCTGATCTTGTTCCTGGCCGCTAATACGGCATTCAACGGGTTTCCCGTGCTGGGTTCGATCCTGGCCAGGGACGGTTATCTACCGCGTCAGTTGCACACCCGAGGCGACCGACTGGCCTACAGCAACGGAATCTTGGTGCTGGCCTTCTTTGCCATCGTGCTGATCATCTCGTTCAACGCTGACGTCACCGCACTCATCCAGCTTTATGTGGTTGGTGTCTTCGTCTCATTCACTGTCAGCCAGCTGGGCATGCTGCGGCACTGGACGCGTCACCTCAAAATCGAGAAGGACCCCGCCGTCCGCGGCCGAATGATCCGTTCTCGGGTGATCAACGCCGTTGGACTGACGATGACCGCCACTGTGCTCGTGATCGTGCTGCTCTCAAAGTTCACGAAGGGCGCCTACATTGCGATCATCGCGATGGCAATCCTGTTCGCGGTCATGAAAATGATCAGGCGGCACTACGAAACAGTCGCGCAGGAAACCGCGCTGGTCGAAGGTGAGGATCGCACACTGCCGAGCCGGGTGCGCGCGGTCGTGCTGGTCAGCCGGCTGCACAAACCTACGCTGCGGGCGCTCGCCTTTGCCAAGGCTGCCCGGCCCAGCGCCCTGGAGGCGCTCACGGTGTCGATTGATCCAGACGAGACCGCGCGATTGGTAAAGGTCTGGGAGGAAGCCGACACCGGGGTCCCCCTCAAGGTTATTGCCTCGCCCTACCGCGAGGTCACGAATCCCATCATTGATTACGTCAAGAATCTGCGGCGAGAAAGCCCGCGGGACGTGGTGACGGTTTATATCCCCGAGTACGTGGTCGGCCACTGGTGGGAGCAAATCCTGCATAACCAAAGCGCGCTGCGGCTCAAGGGCCGACTGCTCTTTACGCCGGGTGTCATGGTGACTTCAGTGCCGTTCCACCTCGCCTCATCCACCAAGGCTGAACAAAGGATTGAGCGCGAGACGGCTCAGGAAAATGCTCGACGCCAGCTCTACACCGGCTAGCACCGGGAAGAGTGCGGAAGCGCGCGGCGAGCGTCGGAAATCGCGCGCCGCCGTGCTGAGCAGGAGGGAGCGGAGGCGTTCTTTCCTCCGCGAGCGACGACGAAGTCGGCGGATTCCAAGCGCGATGCGCGAGCCGCCCATAAAAAGGGCGTGTTATCTTGACGTCAAGATAGTTTGTCACGATCGATGGAGGGCTTATGAGTGTAAACAGCTTCGATGCAAAGGCAACCCTCCAGGTGGGCGAGGAGTCGTACCAGATATTCCGGCTGGACGCCGTGGACGGATCAGATCCGCTGCCGTACAGCCTCAAGATCTTGCTGGAGAACTTGCTCCGCACTGAGGATGGCGCCAATATCACCGCCGATGACATCCAGGCGCTGGCCGGCTGGGATCCGAATGCCGAGCCCAGCAAGGAGATTCAGTTCACTCCGGCCCGAGTGATCATGCAGGACTTCACAGGTGTGCCATGTGTAGTCGATCTGGCCACCATGCGTGAGGCGATGGCGGATATGGGTGGTGACCCATCCAAGATCAACCCGCTAGCGCCGGCAGAGTTGGTCATCGATCACTCGGTGATCGCCGATGTATTCGGTACCGCCGATGCATTCACCAGAAACGTTGAGATCGAGTACAGCCGAAACCACGAGCGCTATCAGTTCCTGCGCTGGGGGCAGACCGCGTTCGATGATTTCAAGGTCGTGCCACCTGGCACGGGGATTGTGCATCAGGTCAATATCGAGCATCTGGCCCGGGTGATCTTCTCCCACGAGGTCCAGGTATCTGACGGCTCGGGACAGACAGAGCTCTACGCCTATCCCGACACCTGCGTCGGAACCGATTCCCACACCACGATGGTCAACGGCCTAGGGGTGGTCGGCTGGGGTGTCGGCGGGATCGAGGCAGAGGCGGCAATGCTGGGCCAACCCGTCTCGATGCTGATTCCTCGGGTGGTGGGGTTCAAACTCTCCGGCGCACTGCGAGAGGGTACGACCGCAACGGACCTGGTATTGACCATTACCGAGATGCTGCGGCAGCACAAGGTCGTCGGGAAGTTCGTGGAGTTCTATGGGCCCGGCGTCTCCCAGGTGCCGGTAGTGGATCGGGCAACGATTGGCAACATGAGCCCGGAGTACGGCTCCACGATCGCGATCTTTCCAATCGACGGCAAGACCACTGAATACCTGAAGCTGACCGGTCGCAGCGATCAGCAGGTCGCTCTTGTGGAGACATACGCCAAGGTGCAAGGTCTGTGGCACAGCGACGATCGGGAGCCGCGGTATTCGGAGTACCTGGAACTTGATCTTGGCACTGTCGTTCCCAGCATCGCCGGACCGCGACGGCCCCAGGACCGGGTGCAGGTCGCCCACGCCAAGCGGGGCTTCCGGGAGGCCATACGCGACTTCGTCTCTGAGGAGGAGTTGACCGGTTACGACGAGTCGGTGGATGAGTCATTCCCGGCCTCTGACGTGCCAAGTCGTGGGCTGTTCGGCGAGTCTTTGGCCCCGCATGAGTACGGCGAGGAGGTGGCCGATGACATCGACCGACCCAGCAAGCCGGTGCCTGTGACACTGAGCGACGCGACGTCGTTCGATCTCGATCATGGCGCAGTGGTGATTGCTGCGATCACATCCTGCACCAATACGTCCAACCCGAGCGTCATGATCGGCGCCGCGCTGCTGGCCAAGAAAGCGGTCGACCGCGGCTTGAACCGCAAGCCATGGGTCAAGACCACGCTCGCGCCCGGCTCCAAGGTCGTGAGCGACTACTACGACCGCTCAGGCTTGACGCCGTACCTCGACAAGCTTGGCTTCAATCTCGTCGGCTACGGCTGTACGACGTGCATCGGCAACTCCGGACCGCTGATTCCAGAAGTGAGTGCAGCCGTACAGGAAAATGATCTTGCGGTGGTATCGGTGCTCTCTGGCAACCGGAACTTCGAAGGCAGAATCAACCCCGACGTCAAGATGAACTACTTGGCCTCGCCGCCACTTGTGGTGGCGTACGCGCTGGCCGGCACGATGGACATCGACCTGATGAAGGAATCGCTCGGTACCGATGAGCAGGGGGAGGATGTGTACCTTGCTGACATCTGGCCGACCGAGGCGGAGATCGATGAGATCATCTCCTCCGCCATCGGCGCGGAGATGTTCACCGAGTCGTATGCGGATGTTTTTGCAGGCGACGAACAGTGGCAGTCCTTGCCGACGCCGGAAGGTGAGGTCTTCGCGTGGGATCCGGACTCCACCTACGTCCGCAAACCGCCTTACTTCGACGGCATGCCTGCCGAGCCCGCACCGGTCGGCGACATTAAGGGGGCCCGGGTCCTGCTCCGGCTCGGTGACTCGATCACCACTGACCACATCTCTCCGGCTGGTTCGATCAAGCCGGATTCGCCAGCCGGGAACTACCTGTCCGAGCACGGTGTAGAGCGTAGGGATTTCAACTCCTACGGATCCCGGCGTGGCAATCACGAGGTCATGATCCGGGGGACGTTCGCCAATATTCGGCTTCGCAACCAGCTTGCTCCTGGAACCGAGGGTGGATTCACCCGGGATTTCACCAAGTCGGACGAGCCGGTGACCACGGTCTACGAGGCGTCCGAGCATTACCTTGCGGCAGGTACTCCGCTGGTGGTGCTCGCTGGCAAGGAGTATGGATCCGGTTCGTCACGTGATTGGGCAGCGAAGGGGACGGCCTTGCTCGGTGTCCGAGCGGTGATCGCCGAGTCGTATGAGCGAATTCACCGTTCCAACCTCATCGGGATGGGTGTGCTGCCGCTGCAGTTCCCCGAGGGGGAGAGCGCCGAGTCGCTGGAACTTACCGGTGAAGAGACATTCGACATCATCGGCGTCAGTGAACTCAACGAGAGTGGGACGCCAAGCACGGTCCAGGTCAAGGCGGATGATGTCAGCTTTGACGCATTGGTACGCATCGACACCCCGGGTGAGGCGGATTACTACCGCAATGGCGGCATCATGCAGTACGTGCTGCGGTCGTTGCTCAAGAAATAGCGTTATCCTCCGACAGTCACGGCGCCGGCGAGGTCAGCCAGCATCAGGATCCCTGGTGGCCGGCGGATTCGTGTTTGTTTCGTGGTGACAACCCGGAGCCTTCGTCGAGCCATCGGAATGCTCGTGGCCGCCGGGGTCTTGACTGCCACGGGTTGTGCGTTCGTCGGTCCTTCGGCGGCGCCTTCTGAGCCGTTCGGGACTTTTCGGTTGGGGAGTTCGGTGGCATCGACGGGCGCCAGAACATCTTGTACGTACGCGCGGACGGCACGGCGCTGTTGATCTCTCACACTCCGGCCGCTGGTCGGCTGAGTGATCAAGATGTGGACCGGCTGAAGACATTGCTGACGTCCAGGCAGTTCCGGGAGGAAGTGGAGCGAGAGGCGGAACGGAAGGCAAAATCACCGCCCCCGGTCTGCACGGACCAGATCACCACAGACGTGACTATGGGGAGTCTCTGGATGAACCGCACCGACCCATGTGGGACACAGGCCGCGCCGGCACCGGCATTCGAGGAGATCATCAGCATCGTCGCTCCAGCGATGCAGGGCAACTTCGACGGCCCGGTGAATACCACCGAGCCCCGCTTGCTTCCCATGAGGCTCGATCGCTTGCTGGTCCAAGATCAACCGCCCTATACGATCAAGATCGATGCCGCGGGACGGGCCATGATCACGATCGCGGGCAGGACGCCTGAGGTACACGATTTGTCGATCCAGCAGCGCGACACGGTGCGGCTGCTCTTGGCACGCCTCGTTGAGACCCCTGTCGTTTCGTGCACTTCATCGGTGCACTATCAGCTGCAGATCGATAAAGGGCCGAAAATTCCTGGGCCGAAAAGTCCTGGGCCCGAGATCTCTGGTCCGGACTGCGGATTTCCGCAGCGGCAACCGGAGTTTCACGCCCTGACAGTGCTGCTGGAGAACGCCTTCGGCGTTTGATCACCGACCGCGACACTAGCCTTGGTCCTGTGGGCGTCTGGAACGATCACGTTTTTCCGCCGCTTATGGACCGGGTGCTGCGAACGGCCGAGGTGAATGCCCGACGCGCGAAGCTCTGCGAGGGCCTGCATGGTCGCGTCTTGGAAATCGGCTTCGGGACCGGCCTCAATCTCCGCCATTATCCGGCTGCGGTAGCCGAGATCTTGGTCGTAGAGCCCTCTGCGCCGGCAATGCGGCTCGCTGAGCCGCGCAAGGCGGCCGTCTCGGCAAGCATCACTCACGTGGGCCTTGACGGTGCGCAGCTCGATCTGCCCGACGGATCGGTGGATTGCGTACTGTCCAGCTACACGCTGTGCACTATTCCGGACGTAGAAGCGGCACTTCTGGAAGTTCATCGAGTCCTCAAGCCAGAGGGTGCGCTGCATTTCTTGGAGCACGGGCAGGCGTCCACGGAGTCGGTACGCCGGTGGCAACACCGACTGCACCCGATTCATAGCCGCATCGCCGGAGGCTGCCATCTTGACCGACCGATCGATCAATTGATCAGCAACGCGGGCTTGATCATTCGTGAGCTGGAGACGGGTTACGGTCAGGGCCCGCGGCCGTTCAGCTATCTGTACCTCGGTCGAGCCGAACTCAGTCGCTCTGGTAACTGAGAGCTTTTTTGATCTTCGCCGCGTACTCTTCTATCTCACCTGCGCCGTAGCGGGTTCTCGGCCAGAAGAAACCCCTCAGACCGTCACCGCGGCTCCGAGGGACGACGTGTACGTGCAAGTGCGGGACCGACTGACTGACGACGTTGTTGATCGCTACGAAGGTCCCCTGGGCTCCAAGCGCGTCGACTACCGCCCGAGCGACGTGCTGCGCGCTGGTCAGCAGTGGTTGCATCAGGGGTTGCGGCAGGTCGAGCAGCGTATCGACGTGCTGCGTTGGGGCGACGAGGACGTGTCCTTTGAAGACCGGTCGGTGATCAAGAAATGCGATCATCTCATCGGTGCGTAGCACGACCGCCGCGTCGAGCTCGCCACGGCCGATCTGGCAGAACACATCATCGGTCACCGGCACGAGATTAGTGCTATCCGAGTGGGAGGGCGTGAGCCTTGTCCGGTGCCGAATATGTCAGAACCGCGGAGTTTAACCTTCTGCATCGAACGTGAGTTCGAATAGACTTTGAGTCGTGAGCACTTCGGCCTATGCACCGCCGGGTTGGCCAAACCAGGTACGCCCCCCTAATGCACCTGGCTGGGAGGCAACCGCGATCGCCTACCTGCTGGATTGCTGCCCGGCCGACTTTCGCGCCTATCGGGTACTCCGGAACCATCCGGTCGTGCTGGCACAGTTCGCTATGCAGTTCGTCAACGGCCAGCAGGAAGCGTCACAACGAGGGTTGGCCGTGGTGCGCACCAGCCTGAGTGACTATGTGGATCCCGACATCGTCGAGGCCGCGGCACAGGCCTGGTTGGAACAGGGAGCTCGGCTCGCCCGCACCCGCAGGGCGGTAGCACTGCTGGAGGAGGCGTTGCGCGGCCGGGTCTTCGTTCGCAAGCTGTGAGCTGCCTGAGGCGCGCACGTGCGTTGCGACACACTCCCGATGACGGAGGCGGCTGAACACGTAAACTCAGGCCCATGTCAGGGCAATGGGATGGGGGCGCCCCGTACGGACTGTTGAGCTCGATCCATAGCCCACACGATGTCCGCGACCTGACGACAGATCAGCTCAAGGAATTGAGCGTAGAAATCCGCTCCTTCCTCATTGAGAACGTGTGCCAGACCGGTGGCCACCTAGGCCCCAATCTTGGGGTTATTGAGCTCACCCTGGCGGTGCATCGGGTCTTCGACTCGCCGCGCGATCCAATCATCTTCGACACCGGGCACCAAAGCTATGTGCACAAGATCCTGACTGGCCGCCAAGATCAATTTCCGACGCTGCGACAGCGCAACGGAATGTCGGGCTACCCAAGCCCGGAAGAGTCCGAGCATGACTGGGTGGCGAACTCGCACGCCTCAACGGCTCTGTCGTACGCCGACGGCCTGGCCAAGGCCATCCGGCTGCAACGCAGGCCCGGCACGGTAGTCGCATTCGTGGGTGACGGCTCTCTCACCGGCGGTATGGCTTGGGAGGCTCTGAACAACATCGCCACCTCCGAGGACCTGCCATTAGTGATCGTGGTGAACGACAATGGCCGGTCGTATACGCCGACGGTTGGAGGCCTGGCGCGGTATCTGACTGGATTGCGCACCAATCCGCGCTACGAGCAAGTGCTGGATCTGGTGAAGCGCAATGTCAGCCGCGCGCCTTTGGTGGGAAACATGGCCTACGACATCCTGCACGGAATCAAGATCGGGCTGAAGGATGTTCTCGCACCGCAGGGCATGTTCTCCGACTTGGGGCTTAAGTATGTGGGGCCGGTGGATGGTCACGACGTGGCGGCGGTCGAGCGGGCGTTGCAGCAGGCTAAGCAGTTTGGCGGGCCTGTGCTGGTGCACTGCATGACGCGCAAAGGCAATGGTTTCAAGGCTGCCGAAGACCACGAGGAGGACCGCTTCCACGCCGTCGGCAAGATCAACGCCAAGACCGGTGAGGCTCTCGGCGGTGCGTCGGGACAGAACTGGACCGACGTCTTCTCTGAGGAGCTGCTGCAGCTAGGCAGCATTGACGAGGGAGTCGTCGCCATCACCGCGGCGATGGTGTATCCCACAGGGCTCAACCAATTCGCCAGGGCGTTCCCGGACCGTTGCTTCGACGTCGGCATCGCTGAGCAGCACGCCGTCACGTCGGCGGCAGGGCTGGCAATGGGCGGCTTGCATCCCGTGGTGGCGGTCTATTCCACATTCCTCAACCGTGCCTTCGACCAAGTGCTGATGGATGTCGCGCTGCACAAGTGTGGGGTTACGTTGGTGCTCGATAGGGCTGGGATCACCGGACCCGATGGTGCCAGTCACCATGGCATGTGGGACATGTCGATTTTGTCTGTTGTACCGGGGCTGTATCTGACAGCGCCGCGTGATGGCGCGCGGCTACGC
>Ga0307414_10001174_pt1 | contig 13449 bp, 7 predicted proteins | sample DK1Ometagenome_FD_203804 | JGI IMG/M metagenome (GOLD analysis project Ga0307414, IMG submission 203804) | Maize rhizosphere microbial communities from greenhouse at UC Davis, California, United States - DK15-O-3 | ecosystem: Host-associated > Plants > Roots > Rhizosphere > Soil | place: USA... | reverse complement strand
GCAACGCCAATTCCATCGAACATTGGACTCATCGGGCACGGCGGCAAATTGCGATTGTGCGCCCGCTATGCTCTCCCTATGGCTCGCCTGCTCCCGAAAAATGCAGGTAGACAGATGACGTCGATTTCGGTTCTTGGACAAACCTTTACGCCTGAGTTTCTGGGGGGCTTCGATAACGCCTCCTCATCCGAGAACGTCACCTTGTCGCCGAAGACGAAGGGCATTCAGAAGAGCGATGCGAAGGCGCCGGCCGAAGTTGCCTGGACGTTCCAGTCCGCCGGTGGCCAGCGCGGACTTTACGCGCAATATTCCTCGGGAAGCGAGCTGCCTTGCGAACTGCTCGTCAACGGCGAACTGGTGCAGCGCAACGCACTGTTCGAATCCACTCACAATGTGAAGCTGATCGACTGGCGCTATCAGTGCAGCGTCGACCTGCCGGCGGGTGAGACGACGATTGCGATCCGCTCGGCCGGTGCGCTTCCTCACATTCAGGCTCTCGCGGTCGGCTACGTACCTCGGCAGCCGCAAGCGTCGGTCGACGACTATTTCAACCTCCTTACGGCCGAGCGTTCGTCGGAAACGACCCTTCGGCCGTTCAAGGTTCAGAGCGACAGCTTTGCCGGGCTATTGAAGCTTGCCGGCACCCTTGCGTCGGATGGCGCAGCAGTCCGGAAGCTCGGCAAGATCGCTCAGCTCGCCGTGAAGGCGGCGAGGGAGCATGCGATGAACGGCCAGGCGGCGATTCCGTGGGGCGGGCCGCTCAACGGGCAGCGCTACCGCCAGTTCGTGATGGAAAGGCTGATGCAGTCTGGATGCGACGCCATCATCGAAACCGGAACATATCTTGGTACATCGACGGCCTTCTTCGCCAGGCATGGCCTCCCGGTTCATACGTGCGAGCTTCGGGATGAATATTTCGCAGCTGCTTTGTTCCAGCTGAGCGGATTCGACAACGTCAGCCAGTATCTGATGGACTCGCGCGCGTTTCTCACCGAATTGGCCGCGGACCGTTCGCTCGATTACCAGCGGCCTTATTTCTATCTCGACGCGCATTGGTACGACGACCTGCCCCTGTCGGATGAGATCAAGATCATCCGCGAACGGTGGGACGAATATTTCATCATGGTCGACGACTTCTGCGTGCCGGAAGCCAACTACAACTTCGACCGCTATCCCAATGGCCTCGAACTGACCCTTGCGCACCTCGACAAGGAAGGGGTCGACCTTAGCGACATTGCGATCCTGTTCCCGACCGCGACGCACACGGCCGAGACGAGCGCGCGACGCGGGACGCTCGTGCTGACGCCGGTCAAGGTTTACGAGCGCTTCTTGAAGAACGAGCGGTCTCTGTTCCGCTACCTGCCGGAAAAAGCGGAAGCCTAGCGCCGGCCTGGCGCGGCTCTGTCCACCGAGCCGCCACCGTAGAGGATCAGCACGCGATCGGTTGAACGGCCGCCCCGGATCTGAATGTTGGATCCGCGGTTGCCGGCTCCGGTTGATTGGTCGACCCAGCCGTATTTGCCATTCGGACCGAGGTCGATGACGGCGTCCACCACCTGATTGCCGCGCGGGGACCGGCGCGCGTCCTTGCCCGAAACCAGAATGCCGGCAGTGGTGTTCGCACGCCATGCGCCGCCGCTATCGATATTGGTAATCCGCAGACCGCTAATGACATTCCCCGCAGTGTCCTGCGACGCCTGGTCGGACCCGGAGAAATTCACTCCGGCCAGGCCCGCATTGGTGATCGTTACATTGTGGACCCGATTTCGGGATGCGCCGTGAATGAACTTCAGGCCGAAGATGTAGGCGTTGTTGATCGTGACATTGTCGATCGTGCCGTCCGACCCGAACGTGTCGATGCCTTCACCGACATCGGACACGGTTCCGTTGGCGATCTGTACGCGGGACGCACTGTTGACGATGTTGATTCCGTCGGTCTGGTAGCCAAACCTGGCCAGGAACGGGCCACCAACCCTCAGCCGTTCGATCCGGAAATTCTCGATCAGTGTGTCGGCACTCGGAATGCGGTTGATCAGGTCGTTGTCGATCTCGATCCCGGTGGACTGGGCCAGCGATTTCCATGCGGTGTTGTCCGAGAAGTCATGGACGTAGACCTGGCTTATCCGGCAGCCTCTGGCTGACGCCAATGCGATGCCGATCCCGATCGGCATGCCGGAGACTTCGACATTTCGAATGGTGCAATTCGTAACGTTCTGCCCAACGATGCCGCGCAGGCGGCGGCCCATGCGCTGTTCGCTGAGCAGATGGATGTTTTCGATCCGAACGCCATCGGAAGGCCGATAGCCGCCGGACAGTTCACCAGAGAAATTGATGCCGGCAGCAGTCGGTCCGTAGCGGGCCGGGATTGCGGCGTCGTTGGTGTTGCTGAAGGACGCCGCCGGCATGAAGACCACCGGCTTCGCGCCGCCGCTGTCGCCAACGAGCGAAGCGCCGCTGCCGAGCCGCAGCGATCGGGCGATCTCAATCCTTGTCCCGGCACGCAGGCGCAGGTCCGCGCCTCGGGCGAGGAGATTGTTGAGGACATTCGTGTTCGCGAGCCTTTGCCCGGCGGTCGCGGTGCCCAGATGGATGCCGGGCAGATCCTCTACATACTGGCTTGCGGGCTGGGTGAGTGTCGCGGGGGCTTGAGTGTCGCCTCCCAGATGGTTCACGCCAAGTGCGGCCAAGGCCAGCGCGGGGAGAGCAATCCACATCATTCGCCTCTGCAACGGCATAGAGGCTGAACGCAGCGGGAACGCACCGGGTTGCTAATCGCGTCCAGCCTCAGAAGCTGGCCCGATCGCCAGCACGCACTCCTCGAACTTGTGCTTGAGCACGTTCGGGAAAACGTCCCAGAAGTGGCGGGCATTGTACGCGCACCTTTCCCATAGAGCCTCGCTCATCAACTGCAGTTCGGCTTCGGAAAGTTTCGAAATCCGGACGATCTCGTCGACCGCGCCGATCATCACGTCGTCGAAGCTGTCCGACTCACACTGCCGGATGTGCGGTTCGAAGGTCATGAAGCCGTAGCTCCTCAGCAAGTCCGCGGCTCGCGGACTTCCGATCAGCAGGAACGGCGAATGGTTCATGATTGGCTTCAGCACCTTTTCAGTGACGAAAAGGGTGTCCGACCCGGAAACGATCGTGTCGATGACGATCGTGAACCGGGAATCGTCGTAGAACTTCGGACTTTGGCTGACCCAGGCGATCTCCTCGATACCGCCGGGCGGGATTGCGGCCAGATCGAGCTCCATCGGTAAGCGGTCGAGAATCCTCGATGCCGCATCGATGAACTCCGGGCCCCGCGGCATTTTGTCGATAATCCGCTGGGTTCGAGCCCTGAACTCTTCCTGTGTCTCGTTGCGGCTCTTCCGCGGATAGATGAGGGAGAAATAGCCGCGATCGAGCAACCCCAGGCTTTCGAGTACTGCCCCCACGTAGAGACGATGCGGCCGCACCTCACCATTGAAGGATGTGAACAGTTTGGACCGGCTGCCGTCGCGCGTCCGGCCCTCAGCGCGTTCGACTGCCGCCGCGACATCCGCGTCGTTTCGATGCTTCTGCTGGTAGATGACGCACAAGGCCATCGCGACCGGGAATTCGATGGTGAACGGCGGCGGGCGGTCCGATCGCTCGAGCCAGCGTTGATTGAAGTCGTGCCGGGCGCTCTGGTTGCTGTGAAAGATGAACACTCGCGTGGGGTCGATCGACAGCTCGGCCAATGTGTCTGCCAGACCGGCAACGACGTCAGGAGCGGTGCTGAGCATCTCCCAGCCGAGATCGACCAGGATCCTGCCGCTTTGGTTGCGGACGAAGTCGAGCTCTTCGGCGCTGAGCAGGTCGAAGGCGCACTCCATGCCCATCTTTCGGGCCAGTGCCCGGTTCAGTCCGTGATAGCCGGGGCTTCGAACAACGATGGTGCAATTGCCCGGCGTCGCATCGGCGACGGACTTGCGCCAGTCCAGGTCACCGAAGAAATCCGCGACAGCGTGGAAGTGCCGCGGGAAATATTTGGTTTTCTTGTGGGTTGCTGCGGCAACAACGAATTGCATGGCCATTACTGTCGGAGCGATCCCGCATTGGCCAGGAACCAGTCGTAAGTTTGCCGGATGCCATCTTCCAGGTCGATCCGTGCTGACCAGCCAAGCCGATCGAGCAGACTGACGTCCAGCAGCTTCCGCATCGTGCCATCGGGTTTCGACGCGTCGAAGCTGACTTCGCCTTTGAAGCCGGTGACGTTCGCAATCAGGCGGGCAAGCTCTCGGATGCTGACATCGCGGCCGGTGCCGACGTTGATGTGGCTCAACATCGGCTGGGTGGCCGCCTCATAGTCTGTCCGCTCCAGGCCGAGGACGAACAAAGAGGCGTCGGCCATGTCATCGACGTGGAGGAATTCGCGCCGCGGATTGCCGCTGCCCCAAACCACCACTTCCTCGTCTCCGCGGTGTGCCGCTTCGTGGAAGCGCATCAGCAGGGCAGGGAGGACGTGACTGTTCTTCGGATGGAAGTAATCGTTGGGCCCGTAAAGATTCGTCGGCATCACTGACCGGTAGTCGACGCCATATTGGCGGTTGTAGCTTTCGCACATCTTGATCCCGGCGATTTTCGCGATCGCATAGGGCTCATTGGTCGGCTCCAGGGTGCCGGTCAGCAGGGCGCTTTCCGCCATCGGCTGCGCCGCTTCCTTCGGATAAATGCAGGAAGAACCGAGGAACAGAAGCCGCTCTACTCCGGCCTCATATGACCCATGGATCAGGTTATTCTGGATCATCAGGTTCTGGTAAATGAACTCCGCGGGCAAGGCCGAATTGGCGCCGATGCCGCCAACCTTTGCGGCGGCGACGATCGTCACGTCCGGGCGCTCTCGCGACAGGAAGGTGCGCACGGCCGCCTGATCGGTGAGATCGAGGTCCTGCCGCGAGCGGGTGATCAATTCGTGGCCGTCGCCTTCCAGTTTCCGCTGGATTGCCGACCCGACCATGCCGCCATGGCCGGCAAGGAAGATCCGGGACACTCAGCCCTCCAGCGAAATCGGAAGTTCGAGCCCGTGATCCCGAAGCAATCGATGGCGTCGGGCGGTGCGAAGGTCATCCGCGACCATCTCCGCACACATTTCCTGCGCCGTAATTTCCGGAACCCAGCCCAGCTTTTCGCGCGCCTTTGAAGGGTCGCCTAGAAGGGTCTCGACTTCCGTCGGCCGGAAGTAGCGCGGATCAATCCGAACGATAACGTCGCCCTCTTTGATGCCCGGACAGATTTCCTTGTCGACTTTCACCGCGCGCGCCGTCTCGTCCACGCCGCTGCCGCTGCCGCTGAACTCGAGCTCGATACCGAGCTCCTTCGCCGACCAGATGATGAACTCGCGCACCGAATATTGCTGCCCGGTGGCGATCACGAAATCCTCCGGCGTATCCTGCTGCAGCATCATCCACTGCATCCGGACGTAGTCCTTGGCGTGACCCCAGTCGCGGAGGGAGTCGATGTTCCCCATGTACAGGCAGGCGTCGAGGCCCTGCGCGATATTGGCCAATCCGCGAGTGATCTTGCGGGTCACGAAGGTCTCGCCGCGCCTCGGACTTTCGTGATTGAACAGGATCCCGTTGCACGCGAAGATTCCGTAAGCCTCGCGGTAATTCACCGTGATCCAGTAGGAATAGAGCTTCGCTGCAGCGTACGGACTGCGCGGATAAAAGGGCGTGGTCTCACGCTGCGGCGTTTCCTGCACCAGGCCGTAAAGTTCGGACGTCGATGCCTGGTAGAAGCGGGTCTTGCCTGCGAGGTTGAGGAAGCGAACGGCCTCGAGCAGCCGCAACGTCCCGAGCCCGTCCACGTCCGCCGTATATTCAGGGGATTCGAAGCTGACCGCGACGTGCGACTGGGCGCCCAGATTGTAGATCTCGTCCGGCATCGTTTCCGCAATGATGCGCGTCAGATTGGACGTGTCGGTCAGGTCTCCATAATGGAGCTTTAGTGTTGGATTGGGATTGTGCGGATCCTGATAGATGTGATCGATGCGGTCGGTGTTGAATAGCGACGACCGGCGCTTTATCCCATGAACTTCATATCCCTTTTCGAGCAAAAGCTCTGCGAGATATGAGCCGTCTTGCCCGGTAATACCTGTTATCAGGGCAACTTTAGGCATAATTCTACCGACCTCGGTACTTGTTCGCTGTTTTACATGATTAGCCAGTGGCTAAATAGCTACGTGCCACTAGCGCAAGGCGGCGATGCCCGTCTAGCCCTCGGGGAGGCCTTGCTAGCTGCAGGGCAGTGCGGCTAGCAGGCGCGACGGGCAGCGCCAACAGTGGAAGCCGTGTCCATGAGAGTAGCCGGTCGGCGCTTGGTTGTAGCGAAAAGAGAAGTTTACTGACCGCAGAGTGTCGAAGTGATAGCGGTTGGGATGCAGCGTTATGGTAAGTGCATGAACGGCGGCGAACGCACCCCATCGGTAGAGGAAGGTCTCCCTGCGATCCGCCGCGTCAATCTCGACGTGCAAGGTGCCCGAGACGTCACGACGGAGGCGCCGCGACCGGTAGTCATCCTGCTCGGGATGCACCGCAGCGGCACGTCATTACTCTCCAATGTCCTGCATATCCTCGGCGTGGACATGGCCGACACGACCGACCATGTCAGTCCAAAGAACGCCGGTGGCTTCTGGGAGCGGCCCGAGCTGGTAGCCATCCATGACGAAATCCTGGCGGCGATTGGGCGCCCCATTGCACAGCCCAGCCATGTCCTGCCGCTCCCTCCGGCTTGGTGGCGAAACAAGGACGTCCAGGCCCTGAAGCCCAAGCTGGTCGACTATGTTCGCAGCCAGCTCGCGAAGTCGTCGAATCCGTGGGGGTTCAAGGATCCCAGAACCTGCCGGCTGTTGCCGCTGTGGCAGGAAGTGTTCCGTGAACTAAATCTGGAGCCAGTCTACGTCAACGCTGTTCGGAATCCCGCCGAAGCGTCGGTTTCGATGTCGCAGAAAAGTCCCGCGCGGAAGATGTCGGTCGCCAACGGCGAGCTGATGTGGCTGTCGTACAATTACGACATCGCTCGCTACGTGTTGGCGAAGTCGCCAAGCATTCTGATCGATTATGACGAATGGTTCGCGGCGCCCACTGAAATGGCCAGGCGTCTTGCTCAGCAATTGGGAATCGGCCGCGACTTGAGCGACGAGGATCTGGCGGAGTGCATGAACTCCCTGGTGCGCCCGGATTACCGGCATCAAGTCGACGGCAAGGCGGGCGTCGCCTCCGGTCTTCCGATCGCGACCATGCTGTACGAGGCGATGACCGCCGGAAACCCGCCGAGCGAGTCCGACGTCAGGCATCTTCGCGCCCAGCTGCGGCTCGTGGATCTCTTCTTCAAGTCGCTCGCGCCAGTTGCTCATGACCTCGACCAGTTGACGGCGAGCCATGCCGCGCTTGCGGCGGAAGCCACCGAACTAAGGGCCGAGCATGCCGAGACCGCGCGGCTGCTTGAGGCGGCGAATGTCACGAACCAAGAAGGGGCCGCGGGGCAGCGCCAGTTGTCGGCCGAAGTCGCGGCAGTGCGAGCCGAGCTTGGCGCTGGTGTTGGAAAGGCAGGCCACGAACCAAGGTCCCTGACTGATAAAATAGCCGCTCTTGTATCCGAATCAGCGCAGCACAAAGCTGACATCGCGACGGCCAAGCAAGAGGCGGATGAGCTGCGCAGGACGATAGAGACCCAGCAGGCCCGTCTGGCGGCCGAGACGCTTGAGCGGCAGGGGCTTGAAGAGCGTCTCGCTAACGAGACCAGCGAGCATGAACGCTTGCTGGACACTGTTCAGACCGAACGTCGAACATCCGTCGCCCAGCAGCGAAACCGCGCGCGCAAAATGATCGAGGCGGCTCGCCAATGGCGCGATGCCTATCACGCTGAGCATGGCGATGATGACGCGCGGCTGGCTTCGGCCGAAGCGGCCAAGGAGTTGGTGCAGGCTCTGGCCGCCGTCGAGCAAAAATTGACGTTGGCCGAAGACCTGAATGCGCGATTCATCGAGGAAATCGAGGCGCGCGATCGCACGTTGGCCAAACTCTGGAAGGACCAGGCCGAGCGCCTTCCCGGCCGGGTTGAAGGCGCCGTGTCGTTTCAATGGCCGGCGGAGGGCAATCTGGAAGTATCCAGCCAGATTGACGAGGTCGGCGGCCGCGGCATTTCGGGCCAAGTGCTGATCGCGGGACGGCCGGAGATCGTCCCAGTCGTCGAGTTGCTGGCCAACGGCACGCTCATCTTGGCCGAGACTTGCCTTGCGGAGGGGGCTCTTGAGGACCGAGCGCCGGATGAACCCTGGCGGTTCCTTGTCCCGTTCAGTCGCATCGCGCCTGAATTTGGCGGGCAGGAAGTTTCAGTTCGGCTTGCCGGGTTTGGCCAGGAACTAGGACGGACAAAGCTGCCTGACGACCTGAGCAGGTTTCATGCTCCACCAGCGGTCGTCGCGGCGGACGTCCTTGGCGGGACGCCCGCTGAGGCGGCCGAATATCAAGCGTGGGTGCGGCATCACGAGAGTGTCGAGGAAGCCGATCTTGCCCGGCAATATCGTAAGAAACGCAAGCGCACCGGGCCCAAGCTGGTGGTCCTCGTCATTGGCGAGGAGCGGGAGGCGCTCAAGCGGACGGTCGGGTCGCTCCGCGATCAGGTGTACGGCGATTGGGAGGCGCTTTGCATTGGCGCGGGAAAGGACATCGAGGCTCAGGATCCACGGTTGAGAGCCGTTGCCGAAGCCGACGCTGATTCAGCGCTGGACCTGTACGCTGAGGAGGCGCTCATCACCTTTGTCGAGGCCGGGGACATCTTGTCGCCAACGGCATTCCTGCATCTGATCGAGGCGGCCGCGTCTAACCCGGAATTCTCTCTGATCTACTCGGACGAAGATCGCTTCGACCCCGAGACTGGCCTCCGGGCGTTCCCATATCTGAAGGCGCAGTGGAGCCCTGATCTGGGTTTTGCGCAGGATTACGTCAGCCGCCTAGCGGTCATTCCCCGGAAGCAGCTCGACAAAGTTCCGCTATCCGCCCTGGACCTGTTCGAAATGACAGTCAGGGCGGCGCTTCAGGACGGTGAGCATGTCGTGCACTTGCCGTTCGTCCTCTATCATCGCGATGCTTCGAACGCTTCCAGATCGGTCGATTTGACCGACACCGTGAACGCGATCCTCGGCTCGAATGCGCAGTTCACCGGTGCTCAGGCGAAGCGCGCACCCGACGGACGGGTGAAGATCCACTGGCCCATTCCCGATCCGGCCCCGCGAGTTTCGCTGATCGTCCCCACCAGGGACCGCGCCGATCTGTTGCGTGTGGTCGTGGACGGTTTCCTTCACGAGACCCGTTACAAGAACCTGGAAATCATCATTGCGGACAACGACAGTCAGGAAGAAGACAGCAAGAGCTTCCTCGCCAAAGTCGCAACTCACCCGCGGGTCCAGGTTGTTCCGGTGCCCGGGGAGTTCAACTATTCCAAGATCAACAATGAGGCTGCCCGCCATGCGACGGGATCGTTGATCGGCCTCATGAACAACGACCTGAAGGTGCTCGATCCCGATTGGCTCGGCGAAATGGTGAGCCACGCCGTCCGACCCGACGTCGGGATAGTGGGCGCCAAGCTGCTGCACGGCGACGGCACGGTTCAGCACGCTGGCGTTACCTTGGGCATCGGCCTGGCATCACACCTGTACAAATCCTTCCCGGGCGGAGCGGGCGGGCGTCAGGGACGCCTTGTCACCCCCCAGGATCTGAGCGCCGTCACCGCGGCGTGCCTGCTGATGCGCCGCGATGTGTGGGACGAAGTAGGCGGGTTGGATGAGGATTTCCCGGTGGCCTACAACGACGTCGATTTATGCCTGAAAGTCAGAGCCGCCGGTTACCGCATCCTGTGGACACCCGACGCTTTGGTTTATCATCTGGAGTCCCAGTCGCGCGGCAAGGACGTCACTCCGGCCAAGCGTGAGCGTCTTAGCAAGGACAAGAATCGGCTCATTGAACGCTGGGGGGCGCTGCTGGATTCTGACCCGTTCCACAGCCCCAACTTCTCGTCGAAACATGTCGACGCCCGATTAGCCTTTCCGCCGCGCGTCGCTGCAGTGTGGCAATCATCGCCGGACGCACAATGACTGTGTTGGACAGGACGATGAAGCTCTCCTTCGATACGGATTCGTCGCGAATGGCCGGATGGGTAGCGCCGACCGCGCAGGAGCAGGCCGACGACGCTATCGCGCTAAGCCTTGTCGTGGGATCGATATTCGTGGGCAATATTCGCCGGGACGTGGCTCGACCTGATGTCGACGACCATCTCGGCTTCGCCGTTTCGAACCCTGGCTTCAGGGTGCCCGATCACGGACTGGCGGCGTTCGCGTACATGTGCGGATTGTCGGACATTGCAATTGTAGCCGAGAGTGTCGCGGGGCAAGGTCTTGAGCGCTTTGCGCTGCCGCTTCGCGAGGGTGCCGATCCTGCCTTTGCACCCCTCGGCTCGCGCCACGGCATAGGCAAGCTGGTCCGGATGGCGGACATCTGGATCGATGGCAGCCGCAACCTGAGGCTGCGATTCGAAGGAAGTCCGAAAGTCCCAAAGTCGCTCGATGCGTATCAAACGGGCGCGGCGGGCCAACTGGTGACCGTCGCTGCCGATCGTTCGATCGACGCGCTGACATCGGTCGTCGACATTGTCCTGATCAATCCGTTCGCGCCCGTTTTGTTCGTCATCAAGGGCGAAGACAATGCGATTGACGCCCTCGACTTCCTGCCGTTCCCGTCATTGGTTCGTGGGGGTTTGCATTCCGCTGAGCGCATGCTTGCCGCGCACGGCGCCGACGATCTTGCGGATACGGCGACGGTCGCGTCCGAGCTTTTCACGGCATTCCTGAGACGGCTGGATGACCCCGCCGGTGGAGTCGGAATAGTCGATCTGGATCCCGCCACGGAAACCGGTCTCGAGCCAGCGCTCAATGAGGATTTGCTCGACTGGATGAGCCGCTTCTTCGGGGTCGCCATTCGGATCGGGAACGCTGGCAAGCCGACCGGTATCGCTTCCGAAATTATTGGTCGTCACGCCACTGCGAAGCCGTGCGCGGGGCATGTCCTGGAGCTCCCGGCGGACTGCATCCCAACCATCGCATCCCTGGTGACGATCCTGCCTCGTGACGCCGCTGCGCAACGACTGGCGGGTGGCCTGGGCGTCCTCGATCCGAGCCGGCACGGCAAGGTCTGGTCGCTGTGGCAGCCGCCGTTTGCGTCAGCTCTCGAAGGCTTGCAACTAACGGACAGTCAGCGGGCAGTACCCGTGCTGGTCGTGGAGCACGGGCAGCGCGTCGCCGGGGCGGAGCGCGCGGTCGCTCTCAATTTTCCCTTGGCCCTCGCGTTCCGTCCGTGGCCATCCAAGGCGGGTGTCAAAAGTCCGCTTGAGACGGCTACCGAGATCGACAAGCCGCTGTTGCGATCCGGAGCAACGCCAGGCCGCGCTGCAGTAAGCGTGCTGGTCCTGTTCGACGCCGCGAACTCGTCCCCGCTTTCTCTGATCCAATCCCTTGCCGAGCAGGAGGGTGTGTCGATCGGGCAAGTCATTCTCTGCCGTCCGCAGGGCGTGTCTGACGTGCAGGTCACGCAGGCGCTTGGCCGACTTTTCAAGGACCGTCACGGCGTCGTCAGCCTGCCCCCCACTGCCGGGCGCCTCGAGCAAATTGCGACGGCGCAAGCGCAGCTGACGGGAGAAACCGTCCTCATCGCAGACGCGGCGACCGTCCTGGCGGACAAGCGCTGTCTCGCAACTCTCGAACCGATGCTGGCGATACCTGACGTGGCATCCGCAGGGTGCCTGATCCGCGCGGCCAACGAGAAAATGACCATGGTCGGCGCCGGCTATTCGCTGAGCCAGGTCAATCTGCGAAGCGCTCCATCCATCGCTTTCGAAATGATCGACGCCGCTGTCTGGCGCGGTCCGACGACCTATCCGGTTGTCGCCAATTGCCTCTCCGCGACGGTCACCCGAACCCGATTGTTGCGTAACATCAGTTCGCATGGATCTTCTGCGTTGCGCGCGGAAGTCGATGATCTCTTGCTCGGGATCCAGTTGATCGAGGCCGGCGGTATCAACGTCTGCTCGACGCTGGTCTCGGCATTTTCGGCAGTTCGAGCACGACCCTCTCAAGTGGCGTTGACATCGCCGTACCGGATATCGCCCGAGAGCCTTACCCGCATCGTCCAATCCTCCACCCTGGTGCAGCGAATCGCATGAGGGTCTGCATCGTCATTCAGTCTGACGCTTTTCGTGACTCGGCCGGTATGCGCATCCGTTACAATCGGTTCCAGGAGAACCTCGACGGAAGTGGAGCGTCAATCGATGCGCTCACGGTCGCTGAGCTGAGTGCAGCCAAGACGCTGGACCACGACGTCTACGTCTTCTGCAAGACCTTCGACACCGGGGCCTTGCTTCTGGCAAGGCGACTTCGGGCGGCGGGCAAGACTGTCGGCCAGGATTTCTTCGACGATTATTTCTCTCAATATTCGGACCGCCGGCTGCAGCGCTTTCGCGGCTGGCTTCGCGATATGGCGCCGGTCACCGACTTTGCGGTCTGCAGCACGCCGCGCATGGCTGAGGTTCTGAAATCCTATCTGCCCGCAGTGAAGGTTACGGCGATTGAGGACCCGGTGAGCGGCTTCGACGCTGCCGCCGTGCGGCAGCTCGCAGAAGCCAAGATCGAGGCAGCCCGCGCGTCGAGAACCCTGGAGATCGTCTGGTTCGGAATCGGCGATAATCCGTACTTCCCGGTGGGGCTTATCGACCTGGCCGCCTGCGAAAGTGCGCTGGCGCAGATCGAGCGCGCCGGCTGGAAAGTCGATTTGCGCATCGTGACCAACCGCAGGCCCTTCGACGGGGCGGGAGGCGAGATTCTTCGCCGGCTCAGTGTCGGCTTTGAGTTGCTGGAATGGTCCGACGACGTTGAGCTGGACGCCTTGCGGCGGGCAACCGTGGCGCTCCTGCCGGTCAACGCCCAGTCCTTCAGCCGCGCCAAGTCGATGAACCGCGCCGTCACGGCCTTGAACGCGGGGTGCCAATTATTGAACCTCGGCTATCCGCTTTATGAGCGCTTGGGAGATTTTCTCTATCGCTCGCCCGACGATCTGATCGCCGACCTGGAAGCGGGCACCTTGGGCGCCAGCGGCGAGCGCATCGACGATCTGGCGGCCAAGTTGACCGAACTCGCCGATCCCCGGCAGGCGGCCGAACGTTTCGTCGGCGCAGCGCGAGATGCGCAAGGGAGCGGCTCCAGGGGAGATGCAAGGCGCCTGGTCTGCCTGATCCACGGGCGAGCCAGCACGATCGGATATCATAAGGCGGTCGGAGCCATCGGCGGATTGTCGATCAGCACGCTCTTCAACAAGTCGAGCTGGAATTTTCCGGTCCGGTTCGATCGGCTGGGTCGCGAGCTGGTGATGCGTACGACGC
>Ga0307414_10001172_pt1 | contig 13453 bp, 12 predicted proteins | sample DK1Ometagenome_FD_203804 | JGI IMG/M metagenome (GOLD analysis project Ga0307414, IMG submission 203804) | Maize rhizosphere microbial communities from greenhouse at UC Davis, California, United States - DK15-O-3 | ecosystem: Host-associated > Plants > Roots > Rhizosphere > Soil | place: USA... | reverse complement strand
GCTCACCATATTATGATGATGCTTATACGGCATTATTGGACGTTTACTGGTGGTCGAATCAAGAAAGTAATTCAGCAACAATTTATTCTGAAGCATTAAAAAATGAAATAATTAATCCATCAATTAGTTTAAAGATGGCTCAAGCTTATAAACGCATAGGAAATGAAAACCTAGCAAAAAAGATAATGGATAGCATAGTAAGTGTCCATCCAAACAATTCAGAATTTCTAGCTTTTAAAAACAGTTTGAATTAAGATACTGCTCATGAGAAAATTTATTTTAATAGTAGTTATACTCCTCAGTACTTATGCCATTGGGCAAGAACCTAAATTTGAAGGAGATCCTGATGTTTCTTTTGAGATTGCTAGAAATTTAGCTTTCAATTCCAAAAGACAAGAAGCGCAAGATACACTTCGATTCATTTTGACAAAGTATCCAGATTACCATGATGTAAGATCTTTTTTGGGAACGACGTATTCTTGGGATGGGGAATATAAAAAGGCAGCTCAAGAATTTGATTATGTTTTAGAGAAAACCCCGGAACGTTTGGATACTTGGGAAGCAGCAATAAATAATGAATTATATAGAATGGCACCTTACAATGCCATAAAAATGATTGAAAAGGCATTGGGTTATTTTCCTGAAAACGAAACACTCTTGTATTTACAGGCAAGTGCACAAAGCGCAACAAATAATAAGGAACAAGCAGTTATTATTATTGATAAGATTTTAGTTAAAAACTCTACTAATGAAAAAGCCCTTGAATTCAAACAATCGTTGCTCAACGATTTAAGACATAATGTTATAGGCTTAATAGCGGCAGTAGACCTATATTCAGAAGTATTTGACCCCATGAAATATTACTCACTTAAATATGTGAGAAGAACTAAGTATGGCAGTATTCATGGCAGGTTTAATTTTAGCGATCGGTTTGGCTCTACAGGATCTCAGGTTGAGGTAGATGTTTACCCAACCATATCACAGGGGTTTTATGCTTATCTTAATTTTGGAGTTTCAAATTCATACCTCTATCCAGAAATACGCTATGGTGCCGAATTGTTTAAATCGCTTCCTAAAGGATTTGAAGTATCTCTAGGTTTTAGATCTTTAAAATATAGCGAACAAACTAACTTATATACAGGGTCTATAGGATGGTACACTGGTAATAGTTATTTTTCGTTTAGACCTTATGTCACGCCAGGCGAACCTAAAGCTAGCATGTCGGGTACTTTAATGTACCGAAAGTATAGACAAGATGCCAATAATTATTTTAGTGTAGAAGCTGGTATGGGATTTTCCCCCGATGTCTTCAATCGCCTAGGTTTTGATGGCAATGAAGATGTTATTGTCAATTTGCAATCTCAAAAGTTAAATTTGGGTTATTATTTTTCATCTAAGAATAACATCAATTATTGGGGATTTCTAGCAGGGGTTTCCCATCAGGAAATTAGCTTTAATCCCGGATCTTATTTTTGGATTTATTCATTTTCTGTATCTTGGGATTTTAACTTTAAATAGTTTTAACTTTGTCAAATAAAGACACCCCATAAATGAATCAAAAATTTAAAACATCCCTTGCGTTTGCTAAAAACCTAATGGTTACTGGTGCTATATCGGAAACAAGCAGATATGTTGAAGTAAATATATGCAAGCATATTTCTAAAGCGCCCAATAAAGTTATTGTTGAGTTTGGTACAGGGCATGGTAACATAACCAAAGAGATACTGAATACCATGTCTGACTCTTCCATCTTATACTCGTTTGAAGTAAATAAGGAATTTTGCGAGCATGTTAGGGAAATTATTCAAGATGAACGTTTAATACTTGTTAATGATGGTGCCGAAAATCTAAAGAAGCATGTTAAAACACCTATAAATTCTGTGATTTCATCAATTCCGTTTACGTTCTTTAGTAAAGAAAAGGGCTTGTCCATTATTCAAAATGCCTATGATCTTTTAGAGGAAGGTTGTTATTATAGTCAAGCATTATACACGAAGTTTAATTTTAAAAAATTTCAAAAAATATTTGACCACTGCACTTTAATTTCCCATAAAAATTTAATTACTGAATATATTTATTACTGTAAAAAGACGAACGAAAAAGTATAAAAATTTAGAAAAGCAAACAAAAGGCAAGACTAATTTCATTTAGTCATGCCTTTTTAATTTTTCGTAAAAAATTATTCTCCTAAAAACGGATATCTATAATCTGTTGGTGTTATAAATGTTTCTTTAATAAGTCTAACGGAAACCCATCGCATTAGGTTTTGGGCACTACCTGCTTTGTCGTTAGTTCCCGATGCTCTGGCACCACCAAATGGTTGTTGCCCAACAACGGCACCTGTGGGTTTATCATTAATATAAAAATTCCCCGCACTATTTTGTAAAGCGGTTGTGGCTTCAGTAATCGCATATCTATCGGTTGCCAAAACAGCACCTGTTAGAGCGTAAACACTAGTTTCATCAACAAGTTTTAAGGTTTCTGAAAATGCTTCGTCTTCATAAATATAAATGGTAATTACTGGGCCGAAAAGTTCGGTACACATGGTTTCATATTTCGGATTGGTAGACACAATAACGGTAGGTTCAATAAAATAACCTTTACTTTTATCATAATTCCCACCAATGATGATTTCTGCATCGGCATCTTTTTTGGCTTGATCAATATACTTTGCTAATTTATCAAACGAGCCTTCATGAATGACAGCTGTAATAAAATTGCCCATATCTTCAGGAGAACCCATTTTAAAGGATTTCACATCTGCGATCAATCGTTTTTTCACCTCTGGCCATAAACTTTTAGGAATATAAGCTCTGGAGGCGGCACTGCATTTCTGACCTTGAAATTCGAAAGCACCACGAACAATCGCAGTGGCTACTTGCTTTACGTTGGCACTTTTATGGGCAATAATAAAATCCTTACCTCCCGTTTCACCCACAATTCTGGGGTATGTTTTATAGTTGTGGATATTATTTCCTATCTGTTTCCAAAGTTCCTTAAAAATAAATGTGGATCCCGTAAAGTGCAAACCAGAAAAATCTGGACTCGACAAAACGGTATTGGTTATCATTAGAGGGTCTCCAAAAACCACATTAATAACACCAGGAGGAACACCAGCTTCTTCAAAAACGTCCATGATTACTTTGGCGGAATATATTTGGCTATCACTCGGTTTCCAAACCACCACATTACCCATTAATGCCATACACGCTGGTAAATTTCCAGCAATGGCGGTAAAATTAAAAGGCGTTACGGCATACGTAAAACCTTCAAGCGGACGGTATTCCACGCGGTTCCACATCTCGTTGGTACTTTCTGGTTGCTCAGCATAAATGTCGGTCATGAATTGTACATTATATCTTAAAAAGTCAACCAATTCGCAAGCGGCATCAATTTCAGCTTGATGTATGGTTTTAGACTGGGCTATCATGGTAGCGGCATTGATTTTGGCTCTATAAGGGCCAGCGACTAATTCCGCAGCTTTTAAAAAAATGGCTGCTCGTGTTTCCCAAGGTGTTTGCGACCAGGTTTTTCTGGCTTCCAAAGCCGTTGAAATAGCATCTTCAACATGTTGTTTTTCAGCAAGATGATAAGTCCCAACAATGTGTTTGTGGTCGTGGGGAGGCGACATGGTTTTGGTATTTCCTGTACTTACATGTTTTCCGTTAATGTATAAAGGCACATCAATTTTACTATTAAACATCACATTATAGGTCTTAAGAATTCCTTCACGCTCTGGTGTTCCCGGAGCATAAGTTTTTACAGGTTCGTTGAAAGCAATTGGCACATTAAAAAAGCCTTTTCCCATGATAATCGATTTTTTGTTATTGAATTTTCAGTGAATCAGTTACAAATTTACGAATTATCTAACGACTTTTCGAGTTGAAGCTTATTAAAACCTCGTTAAAATTTATTTATTTTTTGTAAGTTGCCTAGGTATTTTAAGACTAGATAGCTTATGTGTACAGTGACTCTCATTCCGAAAGGAAAAACCGATTTTATATTAACGTCCAATAGAGACGAAGCACCTAATAGAACCTCTTCACCACCTCATTTTTATTCCGTAAACGATGTGAAACTTTTATATCCACAAGATGACCTATCTGGAGGCACATGGGTTGGAATCAGTGAAAAAAACAGATTGGTTTGTGTGTTGAATGGCGGTTTTGTAACTCATGAAAGACTTTTAAATTATAGATTGAGTAGAGGTGTTGTTGCGATGGATTTTTTGATTTCAAATGGCATTGAATCGACTATGAAAGATTATAATCTTGATAATATTGAACCCTTTACGATGGTTATTGCCGATTGGAACGATACGCTTCGTTTTTTTGAATTGGTTTGGGATGGTGAACAAAAACATATTCAAGAATTGCCTTTAGAACCTCACATTTGGTCGTCTGCAACCTTATATTCTGAAGACATGCGGAACGAACGTTTACAATGGTTTAGCATATTTAAATCTAAAAACACATTAAAATCCGACACGCTTTTACAATTTCATAAAACGGCTGGAGCTGGCAACGAGGATTATGGCGTAGTTATGAATCGTGGTTTTGTAAAAACAACCAGTATCACTCAAGTTGAAAAAGCAAATGATGCCCTGAAAATGCATTATGAAAATCTACAGAATAAAATGGTAACAGATACTGTTTTTAACCTTCCGCAAACCGTCAATGAGTAATACGGGAATCATTTTAACATTGGCATATCCCGAAACGATTGTCATGGTTTCTAAGGAATGGTTTTCTCCCTATTTGAGGTTTTTGGGTGTTGGGAAAAAGAATTATTTACGAGCTGGTCATGCCGCCTTGGTATTGATTAATAAGGAAACGGGCATTTTAGAATACCATGATTTTGGGAGATATATCACGTCTGAACCACATGGAAGAGTCCGAGGAAAAGATACCGATAACGAATTGGATTTTCCGTTAACAGCAAAAATGAAAGACGGAAACATTGAAAACCTAAACGAAATTTTACAATTTTTAGGAACCCATCCCAAATTAACACATGGTGATGGGAAATTAGTAGCATCGGTTTGTAACGCCATTGATTATGAAAAAGCCAGAGTCCACATTACTCAAATGCAAGAAAAGCATTTTATTAGGTACGCCGCCTTTATAAAAGATGCTTGTAATTGTGCCAGATTTGTAACGGATACCTTGATTGCTTCGGTAACGGATTCAAATATTAAAAAAAAGTTGGAGACATCCAATTGGTTTACGCCCAGCACCGTTGGCAATGTGATATTGGCAAATACAGAAGGACATGCTTTTGTAGTTTCAGAAAAAGGGAAAATTTCTAAATATAATGGCTCTCAAAGTAGTGAAAACAGGCGTTGCTTTTTAGATAAATTAGAAAATCATCAGCCAAATTTTATAGGGACTTTACAGCCAAAACCTGTTGCTGATTTACATGAAAATGCCCAATGGTTATCTGGCATTGCTGCTGGTGCTTGGTTTGAACTTCATGAAACGGCTAACGACTTACATTACAGATTTAGACGTATTTCACCGCACGGAAACATAGATGTGTATGCCGAATATAAAATTGATAATACCGCCTTTAATTACCAAAAACCTTTTGAATTTGTGCATTATTCAAACTGCAAATTTTTTCATGTGAAGCAGGATGGGGTGGTTTTTAGGTTTGAGAGGGTTTGTTGATTTTAGCTATGTACTTTGTTTGGGACAGTTATTATTCTTCTTCAAGATATAAAATTTCTTCGTGGTCACATTTTATACAAACTTGTTTTAATTTATTGTTTTCAAATTTTATAAATTCCATTTGTAAACTTCCACATTCAGGACAAGGTAATTCTTGATCGAAACCAATATGTTTAAAAAATAAATTTTCAAGTAAACTAATCGTTGAAGAAGTAAATAATAAAGCAATTTTCGCATCTGGATATTTTTTGTTTTGTGAATGAACCACCATTGAATTATAGCTCCAAGCACTATCTACTAATTTTCGGGAATAATTTCTTAAATCTGAGTTTTGATTTCCAGGAATATAGAATTCTATAAAAGCATTGGCTACACCTTTAAAGTCAGATTTTTTTAACCCTTTTTCCATTATCAATTCAGGATTTCTTTCGCACAGTATTTTTGATAAGTCAATCAAACTTTCTCGACATAAAAGTCCGATAGATTGAAATTCTTCAGGTTCTAAATCAATCGAAAGTTTTTCTGAAGCCATGTTTAACTTTCTGCTTATTGATTTTAAATGACCAATATCTAAAGGAATTTCATCAATTATATGCTTAAAATCATCTTGATGCTTTTTAGTTAATCGTTGAGTAATTCCCATATGGAAAGAATAGGCTTCGTCTGCGGAAAAATAATGCTCTCTTTGAGTATATAAATTCATAGGTGCGTTTTCAACTTCTACTACCCAATAAGCTTCATTTTCAGTTTTTACATTCCAAACATTGACAACAACATCTAAATCGGTAAAAGTTTCTTCACATTTAATATTCACAATTTCTTTTATGTCATCAAATGATTTAAAATACTCTCTAATGTGGTTTTCAGTTTCTATTCGATATTCTGGTGTCATTGTTTAACGATGAGTTGGTTTTAATTGCACCTAACTAGATATATAGATAAATATAATCATTATCTCACAATAATTCTGTATAATAGAAAATTCTATTCCTCGTTTTTTAATGCAAATAATTACAGAATAAAAAAGCCAAAATTCTCAATAAAAAATTCAGCAGATTACTTCAGCGAAAATGCTTCGCAATGACGTTAGTTTATAGCAAAAGGAGCGCTTAACTTAAATGTAGGGATGTTAACTTTAAAGTTTTTAGCGGTGGTAAAGTTAATCATGTTGTAATGTCCAGACATAGCACCAAAAGGGGAGGTTAGCAAACAGCCAGAAGTGTATGTATGAGATTCGCCAGGTTTTAATACGGGTTTCTTACCTATAACGCCTTCGCCAGAAACAATTTCCACCTTATTTAGGGCATCTAAAATTTCCCAATGGCGTGCGTTAAGCTGCACGGAATCTTTACTTTGGTTTTCAATAGTGACGGTATAACCAAAAGCATACTGTATTTTATAGTTTTTATAAAACGAGCCTTCGAAGGTAGTTTCCACCGAAATCTTTATGCCTTTTGTTACTTGTTCAACCATATATATTGCTAAAATGCCGTGTATTTTAATGCTGCTAAATTAATAAATATTAATGTGTTAGCCGAATTTTTAAACGTCTTTAAACGAAATTATAACGATTAATTAATTGTTAATTGGAGATATTTATGGAAGTACCTTCACCCAAACCAATAATTTTATCATATCTGGCACCTAAATCCCTATAATATACCAGCACTTTATAATTGTTTTCGGTTTGATAAAAGTTTCCGCTAACGGCCCCTTCATCTAAAGTATTTTCAGTATTCACAGCTACATATTTATAATTGTAAAAGCCTTGTTTTAGCAACATCTCGTTTTTGTAAACGTTGTCTTGTTCGTCGTAAACCATTTTATTACTCTCCTCTAAGGCATAATTGTTATAATTTCCGTACACATAAAGATCTTTATTTGTAAATGAGGGATCGGGTTGCAATGAGAAATGCATCCAAACATAATCTGCTTCAATACTGAGGTTTTCAGCATCTATATTAGTAATCACATAATTACCGTTAATATCTGGATTGTAAGTATAAGGTCTTTTCGCTCTTGAAAAATTGGTGAATAAATAATTATGGTATAAATCCTTTAATTCTATATATTGTATGCCTGTGTTGGCAGCTCTCACGTCTTTATTTTCAAAATATAAATATTCATTGCCGCCCCAAAAACTGGTTTCATGGTCGTATTTATAAATTAATTGATTTCCAATGGTATATTGTGGTTTTAAGTTTGAAATAGCAGTGTTTAAATTGTTGTTTTGAACAATAACCACATTCACATTTTCTTTTGGATTATTAAGCTGTAAGTTGTTTGAAGTAATAACAATTTCTACTCGTTGCATTGATTCTATAAATTCAATATTTCTGGAACGTTTCAGACTCACACCAACCGTGGCTGCATCCTCATAAATCATGAATTTTCTTGAAAAAACTAATTCATCACTATTGTTAAAAATTTGTATCATATAATTCCCAGAAATCTTCAAACGTTTGGTTTGTTCATTGGGAATGGTAAGTTTATAATGAGAATAAATTTGATAGGTGTTAAACGAATTTTCGTAATTTCTAATACGCTGGTTGTCAAAACCATCCATATATTCCGTTTTGACTAATACTGATGGTGTCCAGTCGTAATTATAATGTTGTATTTTATAGTAATAATCACTTTCGTTACCATTTAATGCATCAAACTCTAGAATAAGATATTCACCAAGTCTTAAAACAGGCAATTGGCTTTCGGACGTATTTCCCTTAAAAGCAATGGTTTTTATAAAGTCTGGCGGATTTACTTCGCTTACTTGGGAAAATACAAGGGTGTATATAAATATAAAGTAAGTTAAGAAAAGGTGTTTAAGCGGCATTATAAAGCAGTTTTTTTGTAAATATAAACAAATTTTAAGCCAGAAAAGTATCTTAAAGCATGACGTTTATTTCAAACCATTATTTTAAAGTGTCGTTTTATATATATAACCAAAATAAAGAGACAGCCTTTTGGAATTAACCATTTTGTTAACATTGTTTTACGGAATTTAAAGATGATTTTTTAAAATGAGGAAAAATAACATCTTATTATTTAGAATCCGTATAAATAATCAAAATTCTATATTAATAGCTTTTAAATGGATACTTTTAATTTGTAAATTTGCACCGATTTTTAGACAATAATTTCAATAAAAAAAATATGTCAAAAGACATTCTCATTAAAAAAGGTCTAGACATTAAACTTAAAGGTGAAGCTGAAAAAACCCTAGAAAAGGCAATTTTAAGCAACTTTTATACTTTAAGGCCTGAAGATTTCCACGGACTAACACCTAAATTAATTTCTAAAGTTGGATCAAAAATAAATGCAGGAGACCCTGTTTTTTATGATAAATCTAATGAAAACATCCAGTTTGTTTCTCCGGTATCTGGAGAGGTTATAGAAATCAATCGTGGTGAAAAGCGAAAAATATTATCTGTAAAAATTCACGCAGATAAAACACAAACCTATAAAGAATATGGTGTTGTTAATCCAGAAACAGCCAATGCAGAAGCTATAAAAGCACGCTTGTTGGAATCTGGTTGTTGGGCATTTGTTAAGCAACGTCCGTACGACGTCATTGCAAATCCAAACAAATCACCAAAAGCCATTTTCATTTCTGGGTATGCAACAGCGCCTTTGGCAGCGGATTTGGATTTCACCTTAAAAGGTAAAGAAGTAGAATTACAAGCTGCGGTTACCGCATTAGGAAAGCTTACTTCTGGCAAAGTGCATGTGGCGGTTGGGAAATCATTATCTTCACCATTAGCAGGATTAAAAGGCGTTACCATTCATAAAGTTTCTGGACCACATCCATCAGGAAATGTTGGGACATTAATTAATAAAATTGACCCTGTAAATAAAGGCGAAGTGGTTTGGACCGTTAATGCACACGATTTAGTGATTATTGGCGAATTGCTTTTAACAGGTAAATTTAATGCAGAACGTATTGTAGCTTTAGTTGGCTCTTCCATAGAAAAACCAAGATACTTTGTGACAAAATTGGGTTGCGAAGTTGCTACCATTATTTATGATAAAGGTATTCCTCAAGATGCGCATGTGAGAATCATTTCAGGAAACGTATTAAGTGGAAAACACATTAAACCAGATGGTTACTTGGATTATTACAGCAATGTGATTACCGTTATTCCAGAAGGTGATGATTATGAATTGTTTGGTTGGAACAAGCCAGTTTTCAATAAAATTTCAACTTCAAGAGCTCTAACATTTTCTTGGTTAAATCCTAAAAAAGAATACGAGTTAGATACCAATACCAATGGTGAACACAGAGCTTTTGTGACTACCGGTAATTACGAGGAAGTATTTCCTTTGGATATTTACCCAATGCAAATACTAAAAGCATGTATGTATAAAGATTTGGATGAAATGGAAGCTTTAGGAATGTATGAGGTTGCTCCTGAAGACTTTGCGTTAACAGAATTTATTTGTGTGTCTAAACAACCGCATCAAGATATTATAAGAAAGGGCTTAGACTTAATGCTTAAAGAGATAGGGGAATGAGTTTAAAAAGTAATTTACACAATTTAAAAGAAAAGTATAAGGGCACAAAAATGGCGCCGGCGTTTAATGCGCTACATACTTTTTTATATACGCCAAACGATACCACACACAACGGTACACATATTAAGGCTGCAGATGATTTAAAGCGTACCATGAATATCGTTATCATGGCTATGTTGCCGTGTTTGATATTTGGAATGTTCAATGCGGGATATCAGCATAACTTGGCAGTAGGAGATATTCAAGCGGTAACTTCTGGGTTTTTTAGTTCAGAATTTTGGACGTTGGATAATTTTATGATTGGTTTTTGGAAAATTATCCCATTGGTTATTGTATCTTATGGTGTTGGTTTAGGCGTTGAATTTTTGTTCGCCGTTATTAAAAACCATGAAGTTGAAGAAGGATACTTGGTAACAGGAATGCTTGTGCCACTTATTGTACCTATTGATATTCCTTTATGGATGTTGGCAACTGCTGTTATATTCGGCGTTGTTATTGGTAAGGAAGTTTTTGGTGGTACTGGAATGAATATCTTAAATCCGGCATTAACCATTAGAGCCTTTTTGTTCTTTGCTTATCCTACTTGGATGAGTGGTGATAAGGTATGGGTTGAAGGTGCTGTTCAAAGAACTAAAGATATTGCTGCCGGATCAAATTTAGATGCTATTTCTGGTGAAACAATTTTAGGAAGCTTAGCTCAAGGAAAAGAAGTCAGTTATTCCATTGCTGAAATGTTCTACGGATTTATTCCTGGTTCTGTAGGTGAAACATCCACATTGCTCATTATTTTGGGAGGTTTATTTTTAATCTTCACCAAAATAGGAAGCTGGAGAATCATGGTGTCATCTGTATTAGGAGCGATAACTATGGGATTAATTTTCAACCAAGTTGTTAGTGCTGGTATTATTACGGAAAGCAGTAATTTTTATGCCTTGATGAATACACCATTTTGGGAACACTTAATTATTGGTGGTTTTGCTTTTGGTGTAGTATTCATGGCTACCGATCCAGTGACAGCTTCGCAAACAAATAAAGGAAAATGGTATTACGGATTTTTCATAGGATTTATTTCTATATTAATTCGTGTATTCAACCCTGCTTACCCAGAAGGTGTGATGTTGGCTATTCTGTTAATGAATGTATTTGCACCAACCATCGACCACTATGTGATTCAAGGAAATGTAAAACGCAGAATGAAACGTTTAAAAGTTAAAACAGCGTAATTATGGAAAAAAGAACAGATAAAAATTCATATACCATTATTTTTGCGGTGGTTATGGTACTCTTGGTAGGATCATTATTAGCTTTTGCATCTTCAACATTATCAGGTAAAATTTCTGAAAATAAGCGTTTAGAAAAGCAACAAAATATATTGTATGCTATGGGGATTAACGAAAACGACGAATCTGGAGTTGTATTTGTGTCTTCAGATAAAGTCTCAGGTGAATTTTCAAAATACATTACAAAGCAAATAGTCATACAAAATGGACAAGTTACAGAGAATGATGAGGCTTATTTAATTGATATTAAAAGTGAGAAAGCCAAATCAGTAGCAGAGCGCCGACTGCCTTTATTTATAGGAGAAAATAATGGTAAAACTGTTTATGTTATTCCTATTTATGGCAAAGGCTTATGGAATGATATTTGGGGTTATGTTGCCATCAATCAACAGCTTATAATTGAAGGCGTATTTTTTGATCATTTAGGTGAAACACCTGGACTTGGAGCAAATATCAACCAACGTTTTTTCATGGATGATTTTATAGGCGAAAATATTATGGATCAAGATGGAAATTATGCTGGAGTTACAGTTGCAAAAAATAATGCCGATCCAAAAAATGAAAATAAAGAAGACAATGAAGTAGATGCTATTGCAGGTTCAACTATTACAGGAAATGGTGTTACCAGTATGGTGATAGGCGATTTGAAGTTGTATGTAGATTATATAGAATCAGAAAAAACTAATTAAAGAAATTAATTATGGCACTTTTATCAAAAAAAGACACAAAATTAATAACCGATCCTTTAGCAGATAATAACCCCATTACTATACAAGTTTTGGGTATCTGTTCTGCATTGGCTATTACGGCACAATTGAAAGCGTCAATAGTAATGGCTCTTTCCGTAATGGCGGTTGTTTCCATAGGAAATGTTGTCATTTCACTGATGCGAAATATTATGCCTTCAAAAATTAGAATCATCGTTCAACTTGTTGTTGCGGCAGCATTAGTGGCGGTAGTTGACTTGATTTTAAAAGCATATTCTTATGAATTAAGTAAAACACTATCGGTATTCGTAGGGCTTATTATAACCAATTGTATATTGATGGGGCGTTTTGAGGCTTTTGCTTTAGCAAATGGCCCTTGGAGATCATTTTTGGATGGTTTAGGAAATTCAGCGGGTTATGGTTTGATATTAGTTATAGTAGGCGTTTTTCGCGAACTTTTAGGTTCAGGATCTTTATTGGGATTTAAGGTATTGGGAGACCCTATTGAGAAAACAGGATTATACGCTTTTGGATATGAAAACAACGGTTTTATGTTGTTGTCACCCATGGCTTTAATCATTGTAGGTATTATTATTTGGATACAACGTAGTAGAAATAAAGCGTTAATAGAAGACTAAAAAATTAGTTGGCAGTCACAGTATGCAGTTACAGAAACTGAATACTGAAAACTGCGACTGAAAACTAAAATAATATGGAACACATAGAATTATTTTTCAAATCAATATTCATCGATAATATGATTTTTGCTACGTTCTTAGGAATGTGCTCATTTCTTGCGGTGTCTAAAAAGGTATCAACAGCTGTCGGACTTGGAGTTGCGGTTATATTTGTATTAGCTATAACAGTGCCATTAAATTGGCTTTTAGATGAATATATGCTAAAAGCAGGTGCTTTGTCATGGTTAGGTGCTGAGTATGCTGACTACGACTTAAGTTTTCTGTCATTTATTATGTTTATTTCTACAATAGCAACAATGGTGCAATTGGTAGAAATAGTAGTAGAAAAATATTCGCCATCACTTTATAATTCACTTGGTATTTTCTTGCCACTTATTGCTGTTAACTGTGCTATTTTGGGAGGTTCATTATTCATGCAATCACGACAAATACCAACTTTAGGATTGGCATTTAATTATGGTTTATCTTCTGGAATTGGATGGTTTTTAGCAATTCTTTCCATTGCAGCGATACGTGAGAAAATCAGATATTCCAATGTGCCACCAGCCTTACGAGGCTTGGGGATTACATTCATCATTACAGGATTA
>Ga0307414_10001169_pt1 | contig 13468 bp, 12 predicted proteins | sample DK1Ometagenome_FD_203804 | JGI IMG/M metagenome (GOLD analysis project Ga0307414, IMG submission 203804) | Maize rhizosphere microbial communities from greenhouse at UC Davis, California, United States - DK15-O-3 | ecosystem: Host-associated > Plants > Roots > Rhizosphere > Soil | place: USA... | reverse complement strand
GCTCGAGCTCCTGGAAATCGCCATTGTCGTCGGCGAGATTGATCGGCACGCCGTCCTGAAGCAGCGTCAGACCGCGCATGTGGAAACCGCGCGACAGGCCCGAACCCCGGATCGAAATCCGCACCTCCTGCCCGTAGCGCGGCTGAAGATAGACGCCGGGCGAGAAGGCAAGCGTGTCGCGGAGGCTGACGATCGACTTGTCGGCATAGTCGTCGTGGCGGACGATATCGGCGCCGCCGGGCGTCCGGGCAACGCGCGCTTCGGCGGCGTCGGTTATTTCAGGGGCGGTGACGATGATCGTCGCGTCGGCCTCGTCGGCATGAGACACAGCGGGGACGAACGAAAAGACGAGCGCCAGCAAAGGCGCCGCGCGGAAAGCGTGCAAATTCATGAGTAATCCTTCGGAAGATACAGATTTGGGCCGTGACCCACGCAGATGCGCGGACGGCCGGTCAGACTGGATCAGGCGAAGGCAGGTGGTCCGGTGCTGGGCGGCAGCGGCGAGGCCACGCCCGGGGCATAGCCGAGCGTCGGAACGGAACCCGGGGTCGGCTCGGCAACCAGCGGCGCGGTCGGCAGGACGGGCGCGACAGGGACGATCGGTGCGACGGCGAGCGCGCCCCACGGACAATGCTGATCGCTGACCGCGGCGTCATGATCGCCGACTTTTTCGATCGGGATGGTGATCGTGCCGCCCGGGTTGGCGGGGTCCGAACAGACGCGCACGGTGATCGTGCCCATCGCGTCGCTCTCGATCATCCAGCCCGGCGCAACCAGCACCCGCGCGGCGAGCGCGAGCAGCAGCGGCAGCAAAAGCAGGATGCCGGGACGGCGAAAGGCGGCGAGCAGGCTCACGGGCGGTGCCTTATGCTTACGGCCAGCGACTGACAAGCGGCTACTCGGCCGGTGTCTCGTCGATCTTCTTTCCGGTGCGCGTCCACGGATAGAGGAACTGCCCCCAATAATTGCGCGGAACATCCTCGGGAATGCCGTAATTTTCGGGCCAGCGATCCTTCGGCAGGTGAAAGGTGCCGAACATCTTGTCGATCCACGGGAAATGAATCGCGAAATTGACGTCGAACGCCTCGCGCTCCAGCCCATGGTGCCAGTGGTGGAAACGCGGGGTCGCGATCCAGTGGCCCAGCCGGTTGAAATTGCCGCCGACATTGGCGTGGAGCAGCGAGGACCAGACGTAAACGAAACCGATATAGGCCTGCATCACCGAAGGCACGAAGCCGAGCGTGAAAAGCGGCAGCGAGGTGATCGAGCGCAACAGGATGATCTCGACGAAATGCATCCGCGATCCCGCCAGCCAGTCCATCGATTTCGCGCTGTGATGCACCGCATGGAAGCCCCAGAGGAAGGGATAGCGGTGGAAGGTGCGATGGAACCAATATTGCGCCATGTCCGATGCCACCAAGACGATCGCGAACTGCACAAGCCACGGCAGGCTGGCGACCGCAGCGCGAAACGCATCCCAGTTACTCGTGCTGTCATTGATGATCGTCGAGGGCGCGAGCGCGAGGAAACCCAGTACCTGCACGAACATCGTGCTGACCAGATAATAGAACAGATCCTCACGCCATTCGGTGCGGAACAATCGCTGTTTCCGGCGATGCGGAAAAGCGCGTTCAAGCGGAGCGAACATGAATCCGGTCACGAGCAGATTGACGACGAAGAAGTCGAGCCCGAAGAAAATGCCCCAGCTTTGCGTCTCGTCGGGCTGGACATTGGCGCCCCCGATCAGCGCGGCGGCAAGCCCGATCATCAGCGCGGTCGCGCCGAGCGCCTTGCGCGGACGGAGCAGCAGACTGAGCAGCGCCAGCGCATAGCTGGCGAGCAGGGTCAGGTGGACGGCGCTTCGAAACCCGCCCCAATTCTTGACGATCGCGAGTTCGGGGGTCGCGAACCAGTCAGGAAAACGCAGCGCGATGACCATGAAAAAGCCGGCGATCGCGAAGAGAAGACCAAAAAAGCCCGAGAGCCAGCCGCTGCCGAACCGCCGCACCTCGGTATGCGATTCGAGGTCGCGCATGAGGTTCTGAAGATAATCACGCTTGGCCATATGGTCCCTTGCCTCTCGATCGGGGTGACGAGGATAGTGGTTGTCTTACCCCGCGCCTGTGACGAGGCGCACCGTCCTTATTATCCCGCCGCCGCGACAATCTCTGCCCATTCGGCTTCGTCGATCACCCGGATGCCAAGCGCGCTCGCCTGCTTCAGCTTCGATCCCGCACCCGGCCCGGCGACGAGCAGATCGGTCTTCGCACTGACGCTCCCGGCCGCCTTGGCGCCCAGCGCCTCGGCCTGTGCTTTCGCCTCGTCGCGGCTCATCGTCTCGAGCTTGCCGGTGAACACCACCGTCATTCCCGACACTTCGCTGGCGCGCGTTTCAACCACATAAAGCGGCGGCGAGACCTCGGAGAGAAGATCGTCCCACAACGCGCGATTGTGCGGTTCGTGAAAGAAATCACCGAGCGCCTCGGCGACCGCCGGGCCGATCCCGTCGGCGCGAACTTCGAGGATCGCTTTGATCGCTTCCATCTTGCGCGCCATATATTTGCCGTCGGATTCGCCCTCCGCGCGCGGGTTGGCGTCGAGCCAGGCCTGCATCTCGGCCGCCTTGCCCGGAAGTCGCGTGATATCGCCGAGCCCCTTGAGCAGGTCGCGCGCGGTCACTGCGCCGATATGACGGATGCCAAGCCCAAAGAGCAACCGCGCCGCGTCAGGCGAACGCTTCGCCTCGATCGCAGCGAAGAGATTGTCGACCGACTTTTCCTTCCACCCCTCACGCGTCAGCAGTTCGGCGCGGTGATTCTTCAGCCGATAGATGTCGGCGGGACCGTTAAGCCAGCCGGCCTCGATAAATTCGGCAATGCTCTTTTCGCCCAGCCCCTCGATGTCGAGCGCGCCGCGGCTCACGAAGTGGCGAAGGCGTTCGAATTTTTGCGCGCCGCAGATGAGACCGCCGGTGCAGCGCACATCGACCTCGCCCTCTTCGGCCACGGCTTCGCTGCCGCACTCGGGGCAATGATCGGGAAAGATATAGGGCGCGCGGTCTTCGTCGCGGGTCAGATTTTCGACGACCTGCGGGATGACGTCGCCGGCACGCTGGACGACGACGCGGTCGCCCGGACGCACGCCAAGGCGGCCGATCTCGTCGCGGTTGTGGAGCGTGACGTTCGACACGACAACGCCGCCGACTGTCACCGGGACAAGCCGCCCGACCGGGGTCAATTTGCCGGTGCGCCCGACCTGAATGTCGATGGATTCGAGCGTAGTCTGCGCGCGTTCGGCGGGGAATTTATGCGCGATGGCCCAGCGCGGCGCCTTGGCGACGAAGCCGAGGCGCTGCTGCCATGCAAGGCTGTCGACCTTGTAGACGACGCCGTCGATATCATAGGGCAGTTCGGCGCGCTGGCGCTCGATCGCGGCATAATGGGCGAGTACGGCCTCGACGCTTTCGAAGCGCGCGAGCAGCGGCGACACGGGGACACCCCAGCTTTCGATCAGCCGCATCATCTCATATTGCGTCGCGGCGGGAACGGCGCTGACTTCGCCCCAGCCGTGCGCAAGGAAGCGCAGCGGACGCGCGGCGGTGACGCTGGCATCCTTCTGGCGCAGCGATCCAGCAGCGGCATTGCGCGGATTGGCGAACTGGCGCGCCTTTTCGGGATCGCCGGCCTCGGCGAGCAGGCGCGCGTTGAGGGCGGCAAAATCCTCCTTCGCCATAAAGACTTCGCCGCGAATCTCGAAGATTTCGGGCACATCGCCGTTCAACTGCTGCGGAATGTCGGCAATCGTCCGCACATTCGGCGTCACATCCTCACCCACACTGCCGTCGCCGCGCGTCGCCGCCTGAACAAGAACGCCCTTTTGGTAGCGCAGCGAACAGGACAAGCCGTCGATCTTGTCCTCGGCGGTCAGCGCAACCGGGGCGTCCTCGGCCAAGTTGAGGAACCGCCGCACCCGCGCCGCAAATTCGGCGACATCCTCACCATTGAACGCGTTGTCGAGGCTCATCATCCGCTGGGCGTGGGTGATCTTCGAGAGCGGCGACGCCTCAACCGCCGCACCGACCAGATTGTTAGGGCTGTCGGCGCGGACCAGATGCGGGAAAGCCGCCTCAAGTTCATTGTTGCGCCGGACGAGCGCGTCATAGTCGGCGTCCGAAATTTCGGGCGCGTCCTCGGCATGATAGCGCTTGTTATGATGGGCGATCTGTTTCGCCAGCCGCATCAGTTCATTGGCGGCGGCGGCTTCGGAAATCTGCGAGACGTCGGTCATGTCAATCCTGCTTCGCCACCGGCTTGAATTCCGCGCGCGTTCCGAAGCCCGCGATCAGCGGGCGGCCTCGGGCGATCGCGGCCTGAACCGCAGGCAGCGTCAGCGACGCCGCATGGGCTTCCTTGTCCCGCCATATCTCGACGATCCACAGCGCATCGGGATTGGCGCTATCCTCGCCCACCAGATAGCCGAAATTGCCCGGCATCGCATCGGTTCCCTCGGTCAGGATAGCCGCAAGCGCGGCGCGTTGGCCGGGCTGTGCAATCATCTGACCGATCAGGCCATATTCGGGAATTATTTCTTCCATCTGCGCCTCCAGCGCGTTCAGCTTGCCCACGGGGAAAAGCATGGCCGCCATCGCGAACAGCGATGTCAGATGCTGACGCCGGTCGATCACCGCGCGATCACCAGCACATGCACCTCCCGCCGGAGGCGGAAGCCGAGTGTTTCATAGAGCGCAATCGCGCCTTCATTATCGGCATAGCTGTGCAGAAACGGCTGTTCGCCGCGCGCCACCATCGCGCGCATGACATGGCCGATCAGCGCGCGCGCGAGCCCGCGGCCCCGGCAATCGGCCCAGGTCGACACCCCGCTGACCTCGGCCATCCCGGGCATCAACATGCGCTGCCCCGCCATGGCGAGCAGGCGGCCGTCCTCGCGAACGCCGAAGAAGGGACCATAGAGATGCGTCGTCGATCCCCATGGGCCGGGCTTCGCATGGTCGGCGAGTGCGGCCATTTCGGCGGCGTCGGCGTCGGTGAGCGCGATGATTTCGAGGTCGTTCGCGCGCGGTTCGGGCGGCGGGCCTTCGGCGACCATCTGTGCCAGCACCGCGCGTTTGATCTTGCGCGCGCCAGCCGGAACCGGCCAGGGCGCGTCCTCGACAATCCATAGTTCGCCCTCATCGGGGATCAGCGCCGCGAGCGCCGCCTGCGCCTCGGCGCTCTGATCGGCGGCGGCGCCGAACGGTCCATAGCCGCGATCGATCCGCACAGCGCGGGCGTCGCCCTCGGCGATATGCGCCTGCCGGCCGGTGAGCATATTCCAGACCGGGCGGTCGAGGGGGTGGGCATCGCTCACGCCGCAACCTCCAGCAAGCGCTTCGCCTGCGCGCGCGCTTCGTCGGTGACTTCGGCGCCCGACAGCATACGCGCGATTTCCTCGCGGCGGCCGGCGTCGGAAAGCGCGTGAACGCTGGTGCGGGTGACCACGCCTTCGCTCGACTTGGCGATGACGAAATGCGCCGCGCCCTTGGCGGCGACCTGCGGGCTGTGGGTGACCGCGAGCAATTGCTTGCCTGCGCCCGCCAGTCGGGCGAGGCGTTCGCCGATCGCGCTCGCCACCGCGCCGCCGACACCGCGATCGATTTCGTCGAAGATGATCGTGTCGGCCCCGCCTTCTTCGGCAAGCGCCACCTTGAGCGCGAGGATGAAGCGCGACAATTCGCCGCCCGATGCGATCTTTGCGAGCGGTGCGAACGGCGCGCCGGGGTTGGTGGAAATGAGAAATTCGATGCGGTCCATGCCGTCGGCGCCCCAGCGTTCGGCGGGCAGTCGCTCGACAAGGGTCTGGAAACGCGCGGCGTCGAGCTTGAGCGGCACCAGCTCGCCCGCCACCGCGGCATCGAGCCGGACAGCAGCCTTGGCGCGAAGATCGGAGAGCGCGGTCGCGGCATGGGTATATGCGGCGGCGGTTTCCGCCACGGCACGCTCAAGCTTTGCGAGCCCGGCGCTCCCGCCTTCGATCGCATCGAGCCGTGCCGCCATGTCACCCGTCAGTTCGGCAAGCGCATCGGGCTGGACCCCATGTTTGCGCGCCATCGCCCGCAGTTCGAACAGCCGCGTCTCGGTCGCCTCGAGCCGTTCGGGGTCATATTCCATCGCGCGCGCCGCTTCGTGCAACCTCGCCTCGGCCTCGTCGGCCTCGATGATCGCGCGGTCGAGCCCTGCAAGTGCTTCGGCGAGCAGCGGATGGTCGCCCGCCAGCCGGTCGAGCCGCCGCGCCGCGCCGCGCAGCTGGGCGGGGCCGCTTTCGCTGCCCTCGAACGCGGTCATTATCGCGCCGAGGTCGCCAGCGATCTTCTCGCCCTTTTGCATCACCGCGCGCGCTTCGGCGAGTTCTTCCTCTTCGCCCGGTTGCGGGTTCAGCGTCTGGAGTTCAGCGACGCAATGCATCAGCCATTCGCGATCGCGCTCGGCCTCGGCCAGCGCGCTGCGCGCCGCCGCCAGCGCTTCCTCGGCACCGCGCCACGCGGCATGGGCGGCCGCCACCCCGGCGGTATCGGCGCGGGCGTAAGTGTCGAGCAGCGCGCGATGGCCGGCGGGCGCGAGCAGGCCGCGATCGTCATGCTGGCCGTGGATTTCGACAAGATAGCTTCCGACTTCGCGGAGCAGCGCCGCCGAGCAGGGCTGATCGTTCAGGAACGCGCGGCTGCCACCGTCGGCTTTCAGCGCGCGGCGGATCAGCAGCGGTTCGCCCGGCTCCAGCGCAACGTCATTGTCGGCGAGCAGCGCGGCGAGCGGCGTTCCGGCGATGGGCGGCGCAAAGCTTGCCGTCACCTGAGCCTTGTCGCACCCCTGCCGCACCAGCGCATTGTCGGCGCGCATGCCCAGCGCGAGGCCAAGCGCATCGAGCAGGATCGACTTGCCCGCTCCGGTCTCGCCCGTCAGCACGCCCAGCCCAGCCTCGAAATCGAGGTCGAGCCGTTCGATCAGAACGATATTGGCAATGGACAGAGCGGTCAGCACAGCGCGTCCTTACCGCAGAACAAAGCGCGAATCTATTCCCGGCGAAATCAGGCGGTCGGCGCGTGCTTCTGCATCAGCTTATAGGCACGGTCATACCATTTGGTGCCCGGATAGTTGGCGCCCAGAACCGCGGCCGATTTCTTCGCCTCTTCGGGGATGCCCAGCGCCAGATAGCATTCGGTCAGGCGATAGAGCGCCTCGGGCGTGTGGCTGGTCGTCTGGAACTTCTGCGTCACTTCGCGGAAGCGGATCGACGCGGCGAGCCAGTTGGAGCTGCGCTGATAGAAACGCCCGATCTCCATCTCCTTGCCCGCGAGGTGATCCTGAACCAGATCGACCTTGAGCCGCGCGTCGGCGGCATAGCGGCTGTCGGGATAGCGGCGGATCACCTCGCCAAGCGCGTTCGACGCCTGCTGGGTGATTTTCTGGTCGCGGGTAACGTCGCTGATCTGCTCATAATAGCTGAGCCCGATCAGATAATAGGCATAGGCCGCGTCCTTGTTGCCCGGATGGATCGCAAGGAAGCGCTGCGCCGATTCGATCGCCGGGGTATATTCGCGGTCCATATAATAGGAAAAGCTGCTCATCAGCTGCGCGCGGCGTGCCCAGGGCGAATAGGGGTGCTGGCGCTCGACCTCGTCGAACAGCGCGGCGGCGATCCGGTAATTGCCCTGATTGAGCCGATCCTGCGCCGCACGATACAGCGTGTTGACGTCGCGCGCGACATAACGCGTGTCTTTCTTGACGCCGGCACCCCCGCCGCAGGCCGCCAAAAGCGGCGTGATCACTAGGGTGGCGGCGAGCAGGCGCGCCATGGCACGCGAGGAGGAGCGCTGAGTCATGCGGGCGGTATAGCCACAGCGCGGATGAACGCAAAATAAATGATCGCGCTTTTCTGAGGTCGGGCGCCGGCCCGCTGGAAATTCACGGCGCCTTGACGATACAGCCCGTGGGCGCACCGGCGGGGGCGGGTACGCGGCGCGCGGTCTTGATCGTCACCATCGGCGCCAGCATCTGACCCTTCATCACCCCTTCCCCCAGCGTTTCGGAGACCGGAGCGGCATAGATTTTTTCCGCCACCTCGCCGCCCGCGACGATTTCGCCGAACACGGCAAAGCCCGCATTCTCGCCGCCCAGCTTGGGGTCGGCATCGAAACCCTTGATTTCGCTGAGCAGCAAAAAGAAATCGCTCGTCGCATCGCCGGGCGCCAGCCGCGCCATCGACAGCGCGCCCTTGCAGTTGGTGAGGCCGGTGACGTTGGTCGGCTCATGCGCGATCGGAGGAAAGTTGAGGCGCGGATCGCCGCGATTGCCCGCCTGGATCAGCATGTTCGCGGGCCCCCAGCTGCGCGTCGAGCGATAAAATTGAAACCCGTCCATCCGCTTTGCATCAACATAGCGCAGGAAATTTTTCGCAGTGACCGGCGCGCGCTTATCCTCCAGCCGCACGGTGATGGTGCCAAGGTCGGTGGTGAGGGCGACATAGGGCCGCGTGTCGGGGGCGTCAGGCGCATCGGGCCTGGGCGGCACCGGCAAGGCCGGCGGAGGCGGCGGCGGCGCCAGGGTCGGCGCTGGACGCGTCTGCGGCGCCGGGGGCGGTGCGGGTTGGGCCGCTACGGCGGCGGTCAGGGCGAGCGCGGGCAAGACGATGGTCAACATAACCCGAGCATAAGCGGAAAAGGCGTCCGCTGGCGAGTCCGGGCACATCATTAAACCATATGGTTGACAATATCCCGGAATGCTTCATATTAAACCGCATGGTTGAACATGTTTCGCAAACACTCGACACGATCTTTCACGCACTCGGCGATGCCACCCGCCGCGCGATGCTGGGCGAGCTTGCGGCGGGTGAACGCACGGTCGGCGAGCTCGCCGAACCTTTCGCCATGTCGCTCGCGGCGGCGTCGAAACATATCAAGGTTCTGGAAAAGGCCGGACTGGTCCGCCGCGACGTCCGCGGGCGGACGCATCATTGCAGCCTCGAACCCGTGCCGCTCGCGAGCGCCGACCAATGGCTCGGCATGTACCGCCGCTTCTGGACCGATCGCCTCGACACCCTCGAACAGCTGCTCCGCACCGAGGATGTCGCCCCCTCTCCCCCGAAAATGCCCCTCCGCCCGAGAAAAGGAGAATGACGATGAGCACGTCCCTTGCCGCCGACAATTACGGCCTGTTGACCCAGCCCGCGACGCTGACGATCGAGCGCCTGCTCCCCGGTCCGATCACCCGCATCTGGTCCTGGCTCACCGACAACGAACTGCGCCGCCTGTGGCTTGCTGCGGGCGCAATGGAGGAAAAAGTCGGCGCGCCGGTCGCTCTCGTCTGGCGCAACGACGAATTGACCGACCCGCCGGGCACGCGCCTCGAAGGCTTTGGCGACGAGCATCGCATGACGTGCGAGGTCATCGCGATCGACGCACCCCGCCTGCTGTCGATCAGCTGGGGCAGCACCGGCGGCGTAACCTTCACGCTCGTGGAAAAAGGCGATGAAGTGCTGCTGACGATCGTTCACAAGCGCATCGAGGACCCTTCGGTGCTGCTCAATGTCAGCGCGGGCTGGCACGCGCATGTCGATGTGCTGGAGGCACGGCTGCGCGGCACGACACCGATACCGCACTGGAATAATTTTGAGCAGTTGCGCAGCGCCTATGCCGAGCGGCTGTTCGGCTGAGCCTGCCCGCATCGGATCGAGAAGAGGCGGCGAAAGCGGCCTCTTCCGGTGTCGGGAACGACCGTCACTTGTCGTAAAAGCCCTCTCCCTTTGGGAGAGGGTTGGGTGAGGGTGTGTGAGGCTCCGCAACCGGCAATTTCAGCAATCTACCGATGATCCCCTCACCCAACTTCGGCTAGGTTGCTACGCAACCAAGCCTGCGTATCCCTCTCCCGACGGGAGAGGGGAATGGCAGCTTCCCACCCCGTAACGGTCATTCGCGCCCTCCCCCGCCGCTATGCACGCAATCGGACACCCCATCATAATCCTGCCATTGAATTTGCGCGCACAGAGCTTATTTCAGGGTTGCGGGCCGGGCCCCTCTGACGATCGCATCGATCGTGATGTCGGACCGCATCGGGGACACTCGATGTTGGCTCGACCTATATTTTTCCCAAGCCACGTCGATACCCCGGTTGGATCAAAACCCGGAGTCTATGTGATGTCGCATCTATTTTTCACCTCTGCCCGCGGGCAGGAACCCGGCAATCGGTTTCGCCCAGCCGGCGCGAGGACCGCGCGATGAGCGGCCCCGCCGTGGGCATGCCCTGCCCCGTCTGCAAAGTGCCGCTGTCGATGAGCGACCGGCAGGGCGTCGAGATCGACTATTGTCCGCAATGCCGCGGCGTGTGGCTCGATCGCGGTGAACTCGACAAGATCATCGAGCGCAGCGTGGCGGCCGAACCGGCGCCAGCAGCCCCGCCGCCGCAGCAACAACCCTATCCGCAAAGCGCCCCGCCCCCATCCTGGGGTCAGGCGCACCAAGGGCATCACCAAGGATATCACAAAGGGTATCCGAAGCGCCGGAAATCCTTTCTGGAAGAATTGTTCGACTAGGCTGTCAGACGGGGCCGGTTTGGCCGGCCCCGTCATGCGGCGCTTCACCACGAACGCAAAAGGGGCCGCTTTCGCGGCCCCTTTCTTTTATCCGATAGCGGACGACTTAGTCCTTCAGGAAGTCGGGCACATGGCCCTGGTCTTCCGGACCATCGTTGCGCTCGCGGCGCGGGCCGCGATCGCCGCCGCCGTCGCGACGCGGACCGCGGTCACGGCCGCCACCGCCGCCGCGCGGGCCGCGATCGCCACGGTCACCGCCGTCGCGGCGGGGGCCACGGTCGCCGCGCGGTTCGCGGGGTTCACGCGGCGGGCGCGTGTCTTCCAGCTCTTCGCCGGTTTCCTGATTGACGACGCGCATCGACAGGCGAACCTTGCCGCGCTGGTCGATCTCGAGAACCTTGACCTTGACTTCCTGGCCTTCGCTCAGGACGTCAGCGACCTTCTCGACGCGCTCATTGGCGATTTCGCTGACGTGGACGAGACCGTCCTTGCCGCCCATGAAATTCACGAACGCGCCGAAATCGACGAGGTTGACGACCTTGCCGTCATAGATTTTGCCGACTTCGGCTTCCTCTACGATGCCCGAAATCCACGCGCGCGCGGCTTCGATCTGCGACGGATCGCTCGACGAAATCTTGATCAGACCTTCGTCGTCGATGTCGACCTTGGCGCCGGTCGTCGCGACGATCTCGCGGATCACCTTGCCGCCGGTACCGATGATGTCGCGGATCTTCGACTTGTCGATCTGCATCGTCTCGATACGCGGCGCATGCGCCGACAGTTCGCTGCGGGTTTCGCCGAGCGCCTTGGCCATTTCGCCGAGGATGTGCGCGCGGCCTTCCTTGGCCTGATTCAGAGCGGCTTCGAAGATTTCGCGCGTGATGCCCGCGATCTTGATGTCCATCTGCATCGTGGTGATGCCTTCGGACGTGCCGGCCACCTTGAAATCCATGTCGCCGAGATGATCTTCGTCACCAAGGATGTCCGACAGGATCGCATAATCCTTGCCTTCGAGGATCAGGCCCATCGCGATGCCCGAAACGGGGCGCTTGATCGGCACGCCGGCGTCCATCATCGCGAGCGAACCGCCGCAGACCGACGCCATCGACGACGAGCCGTTCGACTCGGTGATGTCGCTGGTGAGGCGGATCGTGTAGGGGAATTCGTCCTTCGTCGGCAGCACGGGGTGCAGCGCACGCCATGCCAGCTTGCCATGACCGACTTCGCGGCGGCCCGGCGCACCGAAGCGGCCGACTTCACCGACCGAATAGGGCGGGAAGTTATAGTGGAGCATGAAGTTCTGATACGACAGGCCGTTCAGGCCATCGACCATCTGTTCGCTTTCCTTGGTGCCGAGCGTTGCCGTGGCAATCGTCTGCGTTTCACCGCGGGTGAACAGCGCCGAACCATGAGCGCGGGGCAGGAAGTGCGTTTCGGCAACGATCTGACGGATTTCCGTCGTCTTGCGGCCGTCGATGCGCTTGCCGTCCTTGAGGATGGCGCCGCGAACGATTTCGGCTTCCAGCTTCTTGACCAGCTTGGACGCGGCGAGCTGATCCTGCGGAGCGGCATCGGCGAAAGCTTCCTTGGCCTTGCCGCGCGCTTCGTTCAGCGCGTTCGAACGCGCCGACTTGTCGGTCAGCTTGTAAGCGGCGGCGATATCCTTGCCGATCAGCTTCTTCAGCTTGTCCTTGGCGGCGGTCAGGTCGGCCTGTTCGGCCATCGCCCAAGGCTCCTTGGCAGCCTGTTCGGCAAGCTTGACGATCGCCTTCACGACTTCCTTGCACGCATCATGCGCGAACAGCACGGCGCCGAGCATGACCTCTTCCGACAGCTCGTTGGCTTCGGATTCGACCATCATCACGGCGTCATAGGTCGCGGCGACGACCAGGTCGAGGTCGCCTTCGGCAACCTGTGCGTCGGTCGGGTTCAGGATATATTCGCCGTCGATGTAACCGACGCGCGCGGCGCCGATCGGGCCCATGAAGGGAACGCCCGAAATCGTCATCGCGGCCGACGCCGCGACGAGCGCCAGAATGTCAGGCTCGTTATGGCCATCATAGCTCAGAACCTGAGCGATTGCATTGATTTCGTTATAGAAACCTTCGGGGAACAGCGGACGGATCGGGCGATCGATCAGGCGCGAAACCAAAGTTTCCTTTTCGGTCGCGCCGCGCTCGCGCTTGAAGAAGCCGCCGGGGATGCGTCCCGCGGCCGAATATTTTTCCTGATAATGGACGGTGAGCGGGAAGAAGTCCTGCCCTTCCTTGACCTTCTTTGCGGCGGTGACGGCGCACAGGACAACCGTTTCGCCCAGCGTCGCCATCACGGCGCCGTCGGCCTGACGGGCAACCTTGCCCGTTTCGAGGGTCAGCGTTTCACCGCCCCACTCGATCGATACTTTTTTCACGTCAAACATGAGATTTCCTTCGCCCGCCGGGCCCGATGCCGGGCGGGGCCTCTAGTTCCGGGTAATCCGACCCGGGGCGGTACGGGGCGTCTGTCTGCCCCAATGGCGGTCCCGCCGGATGCGGGAGAGCCCGTTTGGCGCCCCATTTTGCGGACGCCAATATGACAGCGGCCCCGGAAATCCGGGGCCGCTGAAAATCTCTTACTTACGAAGACCCAGCTTCGCGATGAGAGCCTGATAACGGCCCTCGTCCTTCTTCTTCAGATAGTCGAGCAAGCTGCGACGCTTGTTGACCATCATCAGGAGGCCGCGGCGGCTGTGGTTGTCCTTGTGGTGCGCCTTGAAGTGATCGGTCAGCGTGTTGATGCGATCGGTCAGGATGGCGACCTGGACTTCCGGCGAACCGGTATCGCCCTTTGCGCGGGCATTGTCGTTGATGACTTCGGTTTTGCGCTCGGCGGTAATCGACATATATTT
>Ga0307414_10001168_pt1 | contig 13474 bp, 10 predicted proteins | sample DK1Ometagenome_FD_203804 | JGI IMG/M metagenome (GOLD analysis project Ga0307414, IMG submission 203804) | Maize rhizosphere microbial communities from greenhouse at UC Davis, California, United States - DK15-O-3 | ecosystem: Host-associated > Plants > Roots > Rhizosphere > Soil | place: USA... | reverse complement strand
TAGCCAAGGCTCTCGATCAGCGCCCCGGCGCTGGTGCCGGTGAACACGCGGCCGACGATCGACGCCGCCGCCGACAGCAGCGCGAACTGGGTGGCGGTGAACGACAGGTTGCACAGCGCCGACAGGTAGGCGACCACGGCCACGCCGCCGATGCCGCTGGCGAAGTTCTCGAAGCCGATGGTGAAGGCGAGGAAGTGGTTGTCGTGGCCGATGTGGGCGAGGGCGGCGAACGACAGATTCGACACCGCCATCAGCACCAGGCTCAGCATCACCGCGCGCTTCACGCCCAGCCGCGCGTAGATCAGGCCACCGGCGAAGATGCCGACCAGGTAGGCGACGAAGCCGAAGCCGACGTCGTAGGTGGTGATCTCGGTGTTGCTGAAGCCCAGGTCGTCGAGCAGCAGGCGCACGGTGAGGTTGGCCAGGGTGTCGCCGATCTTGTGCAGCAGCACGAACAGCAGCACCAGCCAGGCACCGGTGCGGCGGAAGAACTCGGTCAGCGGCGCGACCACCGCCGACACCGCGGCGCCGAACCCGCGGCGCGGCGCCGGTTCGCGATGGCGCAGCGGTTCGCCCAGCCACAGGCCGGTGATCACCGCCGGCAGCGCGAACAGCGCGCACAGCAGGTAGGCGGTGCTCCAGCCGGCGCGTTCGGCCACCAGCAGCGCCAGGCCGCCGGCGCAGACCGAGCCGATGCGCCAGCCGTACTGCGACATGCCCGAGCCGACGCCGAGCTGTTCGGGCCGCAGCAGTTCGATCCGGTAGGCGTCGATGACGATGTCGAAGGTGGCCCCGGCCACACCGACCGCGATTGCCGCCATCGCCACCGTGCCCAGGCTGGTGGCCGGGTCGGCCAGACCGAGGAACGCGACCGCCGCCGCGACGCAGGCCGCCGACAGCCATAGCCACGAGCGCCGCTGCCCGAAACGCCCGAGCAGCGGCAGGTGCATGCGGTCAACCAGCGGCGCCCACAGGAACTTGAAGTTGTAGGCCAGGAACGCCAGCGAGAAGGCGGTGACGCTCTTCTTGTCGATGTCGCCTTGCGCCAGCCGCGTGGTCAGGGTCGCGCCGATCATCGCGTACGGGAAGCCCGAAGAGATGCCGAGCAGCAGGGCACCCAGCGCGGCTGGTTCGAGGTAGGGCCTGATCCAGGCCAACGGGCCGCCGCGTGCTGCCGAAAGGGATGTCGTCATGGCGGCATGCTAACTGATGCGGGAACGCTGCCAGCCACGGAGTCTTGCGCCGGAAGCCCGCGCGGATCGCGGCTCGGGCCGGCATCGGGGCGGATGCAGTGGGGGCCGTGCAGTGCCGCTCCCTGCGCAGCATGGGCTTGCCTGCACCGCCCTTGCGGGGTATCAAGGAGCCGCGCCGACGAGGGCGCGCCCAGGCGCAGGAACGCCCCGGATCCGAGATGACCGAGATCGTCCTCCACGACATCGACCAGGTGCTCGTCGACCGCATCAAGCGGGTCGCCGACGCACGCGGCTGGACGGTGCCCCGGACCCTGCTGCACCTGCTCGAACAGGGCCTGCATGTCTACGAGGGTGATGGCCGCGTGCACTTCGACAACTCCGAGAGCGAGGTGCTGGAAGCCGCGCTGGCTGCGCTCGAGGGCATCCCCGACGACACCGGTTTCGCGATGATCGGCAAGCTGCCGGAAGCGGACGAATCCGGCCCGTAGTGCCGCTCCCACCTCAGGCCGGATAGATCCCGCCCAGCACGCGCGGCCCCTTCGCACCGCTTACCGAGGGCAGGTTGCCCGGCAGGCCGTGCAGCGTCTGCCGCGCCAGCCACGCGAACCCCATCGCTTCCACCGCGTCCGGATCGAGGCCGTGGGCCGCGCTCGATTCCACCACGCAGCCGGGCAGGGCATCGGCCAGCGCCGCCATCAGCGCGCGGTTGTGCACACCGCCGCCGCAGGCGATCACGCGCGTGGTCGCAGGTTGCGTGGCGCGCAGGGCGTCGGCGACGGTGAGCGCGCTCAGCGCCAGCAGCGTGGCCTGTACGTCCTGCGGCGTTTCGTTGCCGCGCAGCTGCGATTCGACCCAGCCCAGATGGAACTGGTCGCGGCCGGTGGACTTGGGCGGTGGCAGCGCGAACCACGGCTCGGCACGCAGGCGCGCGAGCAACGCGTCGTCGACCTGCCCGGCGGCCGCGAATGCACCGTCGCGGTCGAAGGCCTCGCCGCGGTGGCGCAGGTACCAGGCATCCATCAGCCCGTTGGCCGGCCCGGTGTCGAAGCCGCGCACCTCGCCCTGGTCCGAGGCGGCGGCGCGCGGCAGCAGGGTGAGGTTGGCAATGCCGCCGAGGTTGAGCACCGCGCGGTCTTCGGCAGTGCTTTGCAGCAGCGCCGCGTGCAGGGCGGGCAGCAGCGGCGCGCCGTGACCGCCGGCGGCCACGTCGCGGCGACGGAAGTCGGCGACCGTGCGGATGCCGGTGCGCTCGGCGATGGTGCTCGGGTCGCCCAGCTGCAGCGTGTAGGGGACGACGCCGTCTCCGGGCCGGGTCTCGGGGCGATGGCGCAGGGTCTGCCCATGCGATCCGATCGCGGCAACGTCGGCGGTCGCCACGCCGCTGTCGGCCAGCGCCTGCAGCGCGGCGTCGGCGAAGGCCAGGCCGATGCGCACGTCGAGTTCGGCGACCGCATCGAGCGACACCTGTGCCGACTGCTGGCCCAGCGCGACCAGCTGCGCGCGCAGCGCGGGCTGCCAGGGATAGGTGCGGCCGAAGACCAGGCGTGCCGTCAACGTGCCTGCGCCCGCCGGGCCGTCGAAGTCCACCAGCGCGGCATCGATGCCGTCGGCGCTGGTGCCGGAGATCAGGCCGAGGTAGAGGTTGGCGGGCATGGGTGCATTGTAGGAGCGTCCCACGGGCGCGATGGGACGTTACCGGCAGAGCCTTGTCGCGCCCATGGGGCGCCTGCGGGAATCAGCCCTTCTTGGCGCCGGGCTTCGCCGCGCTCGCCACGCGCTTGTCCTTCGAGGCATCGCCCACGTCGGCGTAGATGATGTCCTCGACCTTGCGGATGCGGGCCAGCGCCGGGCCGGTCTGGGCGCGGAATTCGGCCAGCTGAGCGCCGTGCAGCGGTTCGGGCGGCGGCATCGTCACCGCCATCGGGTTGCGGTGCACGCCGTTGATGCGGAACTCGTAGTGCAGGTGAGGACCGGTCGCCAGGCCGGTGCTGCCGACGCGGCCGATCACCGTGCCCTGGGACACCTGCTGGCCGCGCTTGATCTTGCCGAACGCCGACAGGTGCCCGTACAGGGTGGTGTAGCCGCGGCCGTGGTCGAGGATCACCGCGCGGCCATAGCCGCCCTTCCAGCCGACGAAGGTCACGCGCGCGTTGCCGGCGGCCATGACCGGGGTGCCGGTAGGCGCGGCGAAGTCCACGCCCTGGTGCGCGCGGGTGCGCCCGAGGATCGGATGCTTGCGGGCGCTGGTGAACTTCGAGCTGATGCGGGTGTACTGCACCGGCATGCGGATGAAGGCTTTCTTGAGCGGCCGGCCGTCGGCGCTGAAGTACTCGGCCTTGCCCTTGCGCTCGTAGCGGAAGCCGCTGTGCATGTCGCCGTGGGCGGTGAACGTGGCGGCCAGGATCGGGCCGCTGCGGATCATCTCGCCCTCGCGCCAGGTCTGCTCGACCACCACCGAGAAGCGGTCGCTGGCGGCGACGTCGGAGTTGAAGTCGATGTCGTACTTGAAGATCTCGTCGGTCAGGGTGCGGATGTTGTTGCCCGACAGGCCCAGCTTGCGCGCCGAATGGAACAGCGAGCGGCCGACCTTGCCGCTGACCACCGCCGTGCGGACCTCGACCGGGCGCTCGACCACCTTCTCGGTGACCTTGTCGCCGTCGACGTGCAGCTCGACGCGGTGGATGTCGTCGCGGTCGTAGCGGAACGCGCGCAGCGCGGCCGGCTTGCCGGCCATGGCCGGCTGCAGTTCAAATGCCAGTTCGGTGCCGGGCTTGAGCCGGCGCAGGGTGTCCCGCGTGCCGGGCTGGGCAAGCACGCGCTGCAGGTCCGATTGCGGCAGCTGCATGCGTTCGAACACGTGGCTGAGGGTCTCGCCCTTGGCGACGCTGACCAACTGCCAGTTGGGGCCGGCGGCGGCCTGCTGTTGCTTCGCGGCGCGCGGCAGCGGCGGCAGCAGCAGCGACAGGGTGGTGCTGGGCGCGACGGATGCCGTCTGCGCCGCACTCGACGACATCGCGTTGGAGAAGCCGGGGACGAGCGCCATGACCAGTGTGCCAAGCATCGCGAACAGGCTGGCGTGGGCCCAGTGGCGGCGGGTCCAGCGACCGTTGAAGCCGGCCGGCAGGGCGGCGGCGATCCCCGTCCCGTTCAGGGCCGCGGCGCGGAGGTTCCGGATCCGGATCAGGCGCCCGCGACCGGGGTCCTGGGGCGAGGTGGGCTCGGTCATCAAAGGCAGTCCCGGCCCAGCGTGAAGGGCCCGTCAGGGCGCTACCATAGTCACGCGAAAAGTGTGCGTCAAACACTTGAGCCGGCAGGGAATTCCCGAAAACGTCCCTTAACCGCGTGTTAACTTTGCTTTACAAACGCCGTCACGGCGATTGTCACTTCCTGCCCGCCACCGTCACTCCGAGCCGCCCGTGCCCCACGCCACCGACCTGACCCCCACCCTCGCCGCCGCCATGGAGATCATCGGCCGCGGCGCCGACGAGATCCTCAAGCGCGACGAACTCGAGGCGCGGCTCGGCGCGTCCATGAAAGCGGGCCGCCCGCTGCGGATCAAGGCCGGCTTCGACCCGACCGCGCCGGACCTGCACATCGGCCACACCGTGCTGCTCAACAAGATGCGGCAGTTCCAGGACCTCGGCCACCAGGTGATCTTCCTGATCGGCGACTTCACCGGGATGATCGGCGACCCCACCGGCAAGAACGTCACCCGCAAGCCGCTCACGCGCGAGGACGTGCTGGCCAACGCGCAGACCTACGCCGACCAGGTGTTCAAGGTGCTGGACAAGGAGCGCACCGAGGTCCGCTTCAACAGCGAGTGGTTCGGCACCATGACCGCTGCCGACATGATCCGCCTGGCCGCGCAGCACACCGTGGCGCGGATGCTCGAACGCGACGATTTCTCGAAGCGCTACGCCGCCCAGCAGCCGATTGCGATCCACGAATTCCTGTATCCGCTGGTGCAGGGCTACGACTCGGTGGCGCTGAAGGCAGACGTCGAGCTCGGCGGCACCGACCAGAAGTTCAACCTGCTGATGGGCCGCGGCCTGCAGGAAAGCCACGGCCAGCCGCCGCAGATCGTGCTGACGATGCCGCTGCTCGAGGGCCTGGATGGCGTCAACAAGATGTCGAAGTCGCTCGGCAACTACATCGGCATCGACGAACCGGCGATCGACATCGTCAACAAGACCATGAAGATCGGCGACGCCCTGATGTGGCGCTGGATCGAGCTGCTGAGCTTCGAGATCGGCATCGACGAGGCGAAGCGGCTGCAGGCCGACGTCGTCACCGGCGCGCTCAATCCGCGCGACGTCAAGCTGCGCCTGGCGCGCGAACTGGCCACGCGCTTCCACGATGCCGCCGCCGCCGAAACCGCGGTGGCCGGCTGGCATGCCGCCGTGCGCGGCGAGGGCGACACCGCGTTGCTGCCGCTGCAGGACGTGGCCGTCCCCGCCGACGGCATCCGCATCGCCGCACTGCTCACCGCCGCCGGCATCACCCCGAGCAACTCCGAGGCCAACCGCAAGCTCAAGGAGCGCGCGGTGAAGGTCGACGGCGACGTGGTCGAGGACGCCGGCACCACGTTCGCGCCCGGCTTCGAGGGCGTGCTGCAGGTGGGCAAGCGCAACTTCGCGCGGATCCGGCTGGTCGCCGCGTAGGTCTCGTGGGAGCGGCCATGGCCGCGATGCCCCGCGCGTCTCGCGGCCATGGCCGCTCCCACTGAAGTAGAGGCGGTAAAAGCGGGCTGTCATCCCGAGCGCAGCGAGGGATCTGCTTGTCCGGGCGCACGAGCAGAACCCTCTCGCCGCACGGAATGACAGGTGGATCTCCGCGCCCCGAGTCCACGTGCCGACGACACGTGCTGCCACAGACTGCGCCGATGAACGCCATCTTCGACGACACTCCTGCGCAGCTGGCGATCCTCGCCACCACCGCCTACGCGATGCTGCTGGGTGGCGTGATCGGTTTCGAGCGCGAACTCAAGGACCGGCCCGCCGGCTTCCGCACCCACATGCTGGTTGCCGGCGCCGCCGCGTTGCTGGTGGGGCTGGGCGACCTGCTGGCGGTGCGCTATGCCGACGAGTCCTACCGGGCGATGGTGCGGGTCGATCCGCTGCGCCTGGTCGAGGCGGTGGTCGCGGCCGTCGGCTTCCTCGGCGCCGGCGCGATCTTCCGCCGCAGCGGCGGCAACGCGATCGCCGGCCTGACCACGGCCGCTTCGCTGCTGATGGTGGCCGCGATCGGCATCGCGGTGGGCCTGCACGCGCACGTGCTCGCGTTTGGCGCAACGATGCTCACGCTGCTGGTGCTGCTGGTGCTGGCTTGGGTCGAACGCCGCGCCGGCATGCGCGAGCGGGCACCGCGCAAAGACTGATTTCAGGCGGCCATCCGCAGCGCCGCGGATCCCATCAGCCACAACACGCAGACAAGGCCGCCCAGCCAGCTCAGGCTGCGCAGCACGTGCACGTTGGTGATGTAGAAGACGCCGTGCAACACCCGGAACGCGACGAAGACAAGCGCGAGCGTCGTCACCAGTCCCGGTGCGACACCGGCCGCCTGCGCCATCAACACGCCGGCGGCGAACGGTGCGAACGCCTCGAAGGCATTGAGGTGCGCGGCATTGGCGCGGTGCAGCCGCGCGTCGTCCTGTTTCGCCAGCCAGCGCCGCGGATCGCTGTTGTCGTAGCGCGGGCCGCGCTTCGCGGCCACGACCCAGGCGTAGGGCAGCACAGCGGCGATCAGGATGCACCAATAAGCGATAGACATGGCTGGACCTGCATTCTCGAAAGATGCCTGTAGCTTGGCCCTGCTTCGCGGCACGGTAAAGCTCCTGCTTCTCGGGCCGGGCATGGGCCCTGCAGGGGCGGCTTCAGCCGCGAGCTTTGCCCCCGCCCTGCCGCAGCAGGAAGAAGGGTGATCAAGAGCTCGCGGCTGAAGCCGCTCCTACATGAGTTGCCATGGAAAGACGGCGCCTTCCGGCGCCGTCCTGGTGTCACGCGAGGCGGCAACCGCTTACGGCGCAGCCGGCTTGTCCGCCATCATCTTGTCGCGTTGCGCGCGGAATGCATTGCCCTCGTACCAGTTCGGCCACTGATCGCCGTCGACCAGCACGCGGCCGACGCCGTACAGCGCCTGCAGGTCCTCGATCACGCCGTCGAGCTTCCAGCTGTTGGAGAACTCGTCGGCCGGCTTGTGGTAGCGGTTGGCGTTGTAGTCCTTCGCCGCCGCCTCGCCCGCCGCGCGGCCGCCGTCGACCAGGTCCTCGCCGCTCTCGGTGTACAGCGCGGGCACGCCGGCCTTGGCGAAGTTGAAGTGGTCGGAGCGGAAGTAGAAGCCGCTTTCCGGCGTGCTTTCCTGCTCGAGCGTGCGGCCCTGCTTGTCGGTCTGCGTCTTGAGCAGGTCCTCGAGTTCCGAGTTGCCCTTGCCGACCACCACCAGGTCGCGCGACTTGCCGTACACGCCCATGGCGTCGATGTTGATCACGCCCACGGTCTTGTCCAGCGGGAACGCCGGGTGCGCGACGTAGTACTGCGAGCCGAGCAGCCCCGATTCCTCCAGCGTCACCGCGACGAACACCAGCGAGCGCTTGGGCGCCGGCGTGGTCCTGGCGAACTTTTCCGCGACCTCGATGATGCCCGCCACGCCGGTCGCGTTGTCGACCGCGCCGTTGTAGATGACGTCGGTCGTGCCGTCCGGGGTCTGTTCGCCGTCGTGCTTGCCCAGGTGGTCCCAGTGCGCCATGTACACCACCGCCTCGTCGGGCCGCTCGCTGCCCGGCAGCACGCCGATCACGTTGCGCGACGACTTCTCGGACACCGTGCTCTTGAGGTCGAACGATACCGTCGCCTTCATCGGCACCGCCTTGAAGCCGCGCTTGTTGGCGGCCTTGTACATCGCGTCGAGGTCGAGGCCGGCGTCGGCGAACAGCGTCTTCGCCGCCTCGCCGGTGATCCAGCCCTGCGCCGGCAGGCGCGGCGCCGGGTCGTCGGCCGCGCGCAGGTCGTACTGCGCACCGGACCACGAGCCGCGCACCACGTCCCAGCCGTAGGACGCGCCGGCGGTGTCGTGGATGATCAGCGCCGCCTTCGCGCCCTTGCGCGCGGCCTCCTCGAACTTGTAGGTCCAGCGCCCGTAATAGGTCATCCGCTTGCCTTCGAACAGCGCGTCGTCGTTGGCGTGGAAGCCCGGGTCGTTGACCAGGATCACCACCGTCTTGCCCTTGACGTCGACGCCGGCGTAGTCGTTCCAGCCCAGTTCCGGCGCATCGACGCCGTAGCCGACGAACACCAGCGGGCTGTCCTGCACCTTGACCTCGGCCTCGCCGGAGCGGGTGCCGATCACCATGTCGTCGCCAAACCTGAGCTCCCCGGCCTTGCCGTCGACGTCGAGCCTGAGTGCGGTGGATTCGTCCGCGGTGGTCTCGGTCATCGGCACGTCCTGGAACCAGGCGCCGTTGTTGCCGGGCTGCAGGCCGATGCGCTCGAACTGCGCCTTGATGTACTCGACCGTCTTCTCGCCGCCAGGCGTGCCGGGGCCGCGGCCGGCGAAGTCGTCCGAGGCCAGGGTCTTCACCAGCTCGGAGAAGTCACCGGCATCGATGTCGTCGTTGAAGGCATGCGCCGATGCCGCGGGCTGCGCGTCGGGCGCGGGCGTCGCGGACGGGGGGTTGGCTGCGGTCGGTTCGCGGTTGCACGCGGCCAGCGCCGCGCCGGCGAGCAGGCAGAACAGGAGGTGGCGGGCTTGCATCCGGAAGGTCCCATGCAGTGGAAACCCCGGATTCTAGGCGTATGCGGCCTGCGGCGCCGTACCCTGCCGCATGCGGCTGCTCAGTCGCGCGGCGCGCGCGGGGTGTCGAACGCGACCGGCGTGGCGCCGGTGACCTTGCCGATGCGCGCGCTGGTGTGCACGTACAGGGTGACTTCGCGCTCGAACACCAGGTCGCCGTCGACCACAGCGTTGGGCCCGATCACGATCCGCGGCTTGCGGTTGCCGCCGAACTTGATCGGCATCCAGTTGCTGGTCGGCTTGGTGACCTTGAGGCCGCCGTGGACGTGCGAATCGATGCCGACGGTGACGTCGCCATTGACGGTCTCGATGCCGCCGCCCACTTCGGTGGCGACGATGCCGATCGCACCGTTGACGGTCTCGATGCCCTTGGCGACGTTGCCGCCGCGGTCGACGAAGATGCCGCCGTTGACGGTTTCGATGCCGCCGCCGATGCGCGCCTGCGTGCCCACGCGGATGCTGCCGTTGACCGTGCCCAGGTCCTCGGCCTCGATGCCGTCGCCGGCCTTGACGCTGCCGTTCACGGTCTGCGCATCCCTGGCATGGGCGCCGTCCTCGATGCGGATGCTGCCGTTGACGGTTTCGAGGTCGCCGTAGACCTGGCCGGATTCGGCGGTGATGCTGCCGTTCACCTTGTCGATGTCCACGACGTCGGACGCCGCGACCACGGCGCTGGACGCCAGCAGCAGCGACAGGGCGAAGGCGAGGGGAAGGCGGCGTGTGGCGGACATGGCGGACTCCGGTGCGGCAATGGGGCGAGGATAGGCGTTCTTCTACGGCGCTTGGCCGACAGGGCTTAGCCTGCGCGTGCTTCGCTACAATCGCATCTATCCTTAGTCACTGGCCCTCCCGACGTGCCCGAAGCCTCCAGCGCCCCCCGCCCCAAGCCGGTCGTCCTGCTGATCCTCGATGGCTGGGGCCACCGCGACGATCCGGCCGACAACGCGCTGGCGCAGGCCGAGCTGCCGAACTGGCGGCGCCTGTGGAGCGGCAGCCCGCACACGCTGATCCACACCGAGGGCCGTCACGTCGGCCTGCCGGACGGGCAGATGGGCAATTCCGAGGTCGGCCACATGAACCTCGGCGCCGGGCGCATCGTCTACCAGGACCTGACCCGCATCGATGCGGCCATCGAGGACGGCAGCTTCTTCGACAACGCCGAACTGCGCGGCGCCTGCGAGGCGGTGAAGGCCGGCGATGGCACGCTGCAGGTGATGGGCCTGCTCTCGCCCGGCGGCGTGCACAGCCACGAGCGCCAGATCTTCGCGATGCTGGAACTGGCGCAGCGCGCCGGCGTACAGAAAGTGGCGGTGCACGCCTTCCTCGACGGCCGCGACACGCCGCCGCGTTCGGCCGCTGCGAGCCTGGCCGCACTGCAGGAATGCTGCGACAAACTCGGCAATGCGCATATTGCCACCGTGAGCGGCCGCTACTACGCGATGGATCGCGACAAGCGCTGGGAGCGGCTGCGCCTGGCCTGGGACGCGATCGTCGAGGCGAAGTCGGAACACCGGGCGGCTACCGCCGCCGCTGCGCTCGAGGCCGCGTATGCGCGCGGCGAGAACGACGAGTTCGTGCTGCCCACCGTGATCGATGGCGCCGCGCCGGTCGCCGACGGCGACGCCGTGGTGTTCATGAACTTCCGCGCCGACCGTGCGCGCCAGCTCACCGCCGCGTTCGTGTCGCCCGGTTTTGGACATGATGGCCGCGACGGCTTCGACGCGGGCCGGCCAAAGCTTGCGCGCTTCGTCTGCCTGACCGAGTACGACGCGAAGCTGCCGGCGGCAGTGGCGTTCGCGCCCGACGACCTGCGCGACACCCTCGGCGAACTCGCCGCCGCAAATGGCCTGAAGCAGCTGCGCATCGCCGAGACCGAAAAGTACGCGCACGTCACGTTCTTCTTCAGCGGCGGCCGCGAGGACGTGTTCGACGGTGAAGAGCGGATCCTGGTGCCGAGCCCCAAGGTCGCCACCTACGACCTGCAGCCGGAGATGAGCTGCCCGGAACTGACCGCGAAGCTGGTCGAGGCGATCGGCTCCGGCCGCTTCGACCTGATCGTGTGCAACATCGCCAATCCCGACATGGTCGGCCACAGCGGCGACCTGCAAGCCGCGATCCAGGCCGCGCAGGCGGTCGACCTCGCGCTGGGTGCGGTCGAGGCCGCGGTCCGTGCCGCGCACGGCGCGCTGGTGGTCACCGCCGACCACGGCAACCTGGAGATGATGCGCGACCCGGTCACCGGCCAGCCGCACACCGCGCACACGGTCGGCCCGGTGCCGCTGGTATACGTCGGCGACCGCCGTGACGTGGTGCTGCGCACCGGCGGCTCGCTGCGCGACGTCGCCCCGACCGTACTCGACCTGCTCGCATTGCCCAAGCCGGACGCGATGACCGGCCGCAGCCTGTTCGCGCCCGGCTGATGCCCGTCGCGCGCCGCCCCGGGTGGCTGTCGATGGCCATGCTTGCCGGTGTCCTGGCAGCGGTCATCGCACCGGCGCAGGCGCAGAGCAGCCGCGACACCCAGCGCAAGCTGGAGAAGGTCAACAAGGAACTGAAGGAAGTCGCCGCCGAGCGCCGCAAGATCGAAGGCAGGCGCGGCGACGCCAGCCGCCAGCTGCGCCAGGTCGACGAGAAGGTCGGCACCTCGGCCCGCAGCCTGCGCGAGACCGAAGCCGAACTCGCGCGGCAGCAGGCGGCGCTGTCGGGCCTGCGCGACAAGCGCGATGCGATGCAGGTCACGCTGGCCGCCCAGCGCAAGGAGCTGGGCGACCTGCTGCGGGCCGCCTACACCATCGGCGACGACGCCCCGCTCAAGCTGATGCTGGCGCAGGACAAGGTCGCCGAGGCCAACCGCGCGCTGGCCTACCACCGCTACCTGCAGCGTGACCGCACCACGCGCATCGCCACGCTGACCACCGAACTGGCTGAGCTCGAGCGCGTCGAGCGCGAGATCACCGAGCGCCAGGCCGCGCTGGACGCCGCCAAGGCCCGGCAGCGCGAACAGCTGGCCGACCTCGAGCGCGACCGTCGCGAACGCAGTGCCACCATCGCCCAGCTCGACAAGCGCTACCAGGACCGGCGCGACCGCGAAAAAGCCTTGGGCCGCGACGCCAAGTCATTGCAGAAGCTGCTGGCGCAGCTGCGCGCGGCCGCCGCGAAGGCCGCAGCGGAGCGTCGTGCCGCCGCTGCCGCGGCCGCCGCGCGGGCGAAGGAAAGCAAATCGACGCCCGGCCACAAGCAGCGCCCACCGCCGATCGAAGTGGCCAAGACCGCGCCGATCCAGGTCGGCGGCCTCGGCTGGCCGGTGTCCGGCACCCTGGTCGCCGGCTACGGCGCCGCCATGCCCGACGGCCACAAGAGCTCGGGCGTGCTGATCGGCGCGCCGGCGGGCACCACGGTCAAGGCGGTCGCCGACGGCACCGTGGTGTTCTCCGAGTGGATGACCGGCTACGGGCTGATCCTGATCGTCGACCACGGCAACGGCTACATGAGCCTGTATGCCTACAACGATGCCCTGCTCAAGGACGCCGGGGCGCAGGTCAGGCGCGGCGACCCGGTGGCCAGCGTCGGCAACTCCGGCGGCCAGGGCCGGCCCGCGCTGTACTTCGAACTGCGCCGCAACGGCAGCCCGGTCAATCCGAACAGCTGGCTGCAGAAGCGCTAGCCGGGCGGCGGCTGTTGGCGCGACCGTGGGAGCGGCCATGGCCGCGATGGAGTTTGCGCGGCATCGCGGACATGGCTCCCCCACAACAGCCCGCGCACACCGACAGCCGCATTCGTTCAGGGGCTCCTTAACGGAACACCCATGCCACACCGCATAATCCGGAGAACCCGCGCGCGGTCCGGTGGTCCAACGCGCGCCACATCACGATGTCCCGCGGAGTCCTGCATGCGCCTTTCCCTTCCGATCCTCGCCATTGCCCTGCTGCTGGTCCGGCCCGCGTTCGCGCAGGAATTGCCGGCCGGTGTGCAGGACGAGGATCCTTCCGCCGACGCGGTTGTGCCGGCTGACGATCCGGATGCGGCCGAGAGCGCGGCGAGCAGGGTGCCGCTGGAGGAGATCAAGCGCTACGTCGCGGTCTACAACGCGATCAAGGAAGCCTACGTCGAGCCGGTCGACGACAAGGCGCTGATGGGGGCGGCGATCCGCGGCCTGCTGCTGGACCTCGACCCGCACAGCGCCTACCTCGAAAAGGACGATGCCGAGGCCTTCGACGAGGACACCAACGGCGCCTACGACGGCATCGGCGTGGAGGTGCAGCAGCTCGCCGATGGCAAGGTCAAGGTGATCGCGCCGATCGACGACACGCCGGCCGCGCGCGCCGGGATCAAGGCAGGCGACACCATCGTCGCCGTCGACGGCAAAACCCTGACCCCGGCCAGCGCCGAGGGCCAGGGCCCGCTGCGCGGCGAGCCGGGCAGCACGGTCAAGCTCACCATCGTGCGCGAAGGCGAACCCAAGCCGCTGCAGATCAGCGTTACCCGCGGCACCA